>Ga0315286_10000997_pt1 | contig 25157 bp, 13 predicted proteins | sample YL17G10_0_MG_FD_205038 | JGI IMG/M metagenome (GOLD analysis project Ga0315286, IMG submission 205038) | Sediment microbial communities from Yellowstone Lake, YNP, Wyoming, USA - YL17G10_0 | ecosystem: Environmental > Aquatic > Freshwater > Lake > Sediment | place: USA: Wyoming | collected...
TGCATCTTGTCCGCGTCCTCAGGACTCCCAAGGAGCACCTTTCCGGACCGGAGCCACATCCCGTACTCCACGTTGGTAGTGAAACCAGGGAGCTTCTTCAGGTCGCGGGGGACCCAGAACACGATCAGGTCGGAGGCGTTGAGCCACTTCTTCTCCCACTCGACCTGCTTGTCGTAGTCGAAGGGAACGGTGGGCTTGCCCCGGTAGATTGGGGCGAAGACGACGCCCTCGAAGCCGATTCGCTTCAGGGTCTCCAGGGCCTCTGGCCGCCAGTTCGGGTCAGCCGCGTCCCGAGGAGACGGCCCGGCCAGGAAGATTGAACTCGCGAACGAATCTGGAGGCGTCTCGCCCGTGTAGCAGATGATCATGGTGGGTTCCCGACCTTACCGGTCAGTCGTAGATGTACTTGTAGAGGTCTTGAGCCAGAGCGGGCGACTCGAATGTCTGCATGTCATTTTGGGCGACAGCCCTGAAGTAGACCGCCTCCATCACGTCCTTGGGGGTCACGTCCGGGTACTGGGCGAGGAAGAACTTGTCCAGCTTGCTGGCGTTCGCTGCAAAGGCTGCGTCGAGCACCTGACGAACTTGGTCATCTTCCCCAATCCACTGGACAGCAGCTTCACGAGTGTACTTCGCCATCTCCTGCCTGTTGCCCGTAGATCGGTCGAACGATGCCGCGTCGAATTCAAGCAGCCCTTCGAGCCTGGCCGTTTCGGTGAGCACCCCAATCAGGTACTTGGACTTCCCACCCACCTTGATGAAGTCGGCCTTGCCAAGCGTGGCCTGGTCGAGATCGACCAGGATGACGTAGTAGTCCTTCGGGTACTTGTTCTGCGTGACCTTGTGCCACTGACGCATGAGCTTCTTCAGCCCTGAGATGATCTGGGTATCAGCACCCATCGCTGCACGGGTCTCAGAGAGCCCGTTGGACCCGTTCCAGAATCCCTTGAGCCCCTTGGGAGGCTCCGGGGCAGGAGGCGGCGGCGGTGAGGGAGTACGGTAGGGCATGGCCTTGCCATAGTTATACGATAGGACAGCTAGGATAGCCGCGCCGTCCGCCAGTGGGAGTCTCAATGTCTGATCAAGTTCTCGCCCCTGATTTCCTGGACATGACCGCCTTCTACCTGGCGGTTTCATCGGTAGATCAGGTCATCGGCAGCATGGAAGCCGACCCCACCATTCAATCTGGTGTGGATTTGGTTCGGCTCCAGCAGCACCGAAGAGACGGTGACATCCTCCTTCGACGCATCGCGTCATCCGTGGATGCGGGGATCGACTCGCTCCTTCGAGATGCCGCTGAGAAGTCGAAGCTCCGGGTGAAGACCAGGATCGACGCCTCCCTTCGAGGAGCAGCGTACCCCGCCTACAAGATGCGTGCGGACTTCCTGGAGTTCTTCTACCCGAAGCTTCGGGCGCACACGAACGTCCTGCGGGATGTGTTCGGTGATGATACCTCGCAAGCCACGAAGATCACGCAGGCAGCAGGGGTCATGGACCCAATCCCACGGTTGTTCAAGCTCGCAGGCATCCGGTTGGCGTCGGGCAAGCTCTCCCTCCTCAAGCGGTGGACCCAAGAGGCGACCTCAATCTGCGGGAACCCTGTCTCCGAGATCGAGGAGGTCGCCGTCGATGTGGTGGCTACCGACATGATCCTCGACAAGGTCGCCAGGAACAGCCGCAAGCTCGACACCCTCGACCCGAATGATCCCGCCGCTGCTGCCGCTGAGCAGGAGAACGTGGAGCTACTGGAGAAGGTCTCTCGGGTAGCCGAGAAGTCGAAGGACCCTGCGTCGGTCAAGGCTCATGCAGCCGCCAAGCTCGCCAAGGGTGGCAAGTCCGGCAACAACACGACAACGATCAGTGCCCACTTGGACATGACCCCAGAGCAGGAAGACGCGATGCTCGTGCGGGGCAAGTGCGTGATCGCTGCGGGCGCGGGCTCGGGCAAGACCCGCGTCCTCGCTGGCAAGGTGATCCACCACGTCCAAGACCTCGGCCTGAGCATGTCGAACGTGATGGCGATGAGCTTCACGAAGGATAGCGCAGAGGAACTCAAGGAGCGCATCGCCAAGTACGCGGACGAGATTGGCTTCCCGATCCCTGACCTCGACAGGATGACGGGGATCGGCACGACCCACTCGGTCGGCTTCACCATCCTGAAGGAGAGCAAGCGCGGCGGCGGCGATGTGCTCAAGGACGGCGACATCTCGAACCTCATGCGAGTCGCAATCGCCCAGGTCAAGATGAAGGCGGGCGCGGGTCAACCTCCGTTGCCGCCGAAGGATGCGATGACGTTCTTCCCGAACGTCGCACCCAGTGCTCGTCAGATCGAGGAGCCAGAACGTGCTCCGTCACAGAGGCAGAACCCGGCGATTGAAACCCAATCCCCAGTTCAGAATCCCGTCGAGGCCAAGAGCCCACTCGATTTCTACCTCCAGGAAGAGGGGCGCTTCAAGACCCTCATCGACGCTGCGATCGATACCCTCAATGACTTCTTGGCTTCGGTCCCGAAGGTCAAGGTCACCAAGGCTGGTGCGGGCTTCTGGATCGAGGTCTACGGTCCTGGGATCGACAACTTCTGGGACATCCTCACCAATCTGAGGATCGACGGGTCGAAGCTCAACTACGCAGAGGAGGAGCCCAAATGGCGTCAGCCTCGCCGGTTCAAGGGCTGGAACACTCGCGGCACCACTGTGGAGAAGGCCACAGCCGAGCTTCGCGAAGCAGTAGGGGCTGACAAGGCTGAGAACGCAGTCAAGGCGCTCCAGTCGATGAGTGCGCTCGATCCGAAGACCCTTCCGGCCAATGAGAGGGAGATCCTCGAAGGGATCATCACTCATCCGCTCATGATCAGCGGGCTGACTCGGCGGAATGTCCTCGTCAAGACCGCAGCCAAGAGCGAGGACTCTTCCGTGGATGGGGTGAAGGCAGCCCTCGCACGAAAGATGAAGGTGCTCGACTTTGCGGACTCCCCGTACAAGTACTGGATTCACAACTCTGCTGGACAGTGGTTCAACATCGGCGCAACCGATGATGACTTCACCGTCACCGACGACAAGGGTGAGAAGAAGACGGTTCCGGTCGGGGAGTTCTCCAAGTTCACCTCGTTCAACAAGAACAGCCTGAAGGCTCCTGGGGCTATCTTCATGGACAGCCAGAAGCTTGAAGAGGTGGCCATTGGTGAAGAGGACGAGGGCGTAGAGAAGGCCCAGTCTCAGGTCTCCAAGAGGATCTTCTCCGCTGTGTACGGGGCTTACGAGTGGCTCAAGGGGAACATCCCCCAGATCAAGGGCAGTCTCGACTTCGATGACATGCTCATCCAGCCCACACGGGAACTGATTGAGAGCCCAGCCCTCCTCAACAAGTACCAGAAGCAGTACAAGTGCATCCTCGTAGACGAGGCTCAAGACCTCAATGCGGCGCAGCACCTGTTCATCGGCCTCGTCGCTGGCTACCTCGACCCTCAGACACTGAAGCCCAGGGCAAGCGGGAAGATGTCGGCTGACACGTTCGCCTTCATTGGCGACGACAAGCAGGCCATCTACGAGTTCCGCGCCGCCGACCCGGACCGGTTCATCGAGAAGTCCGACCTCCGTGCTGGGGGGGAGGGGTTCACCACGAAGCTCCTCGACACGAACTTCCGTTCGGGCAACGCGATCGTAGAGGCGGCGAACAAGCTGATCGCGTTCAACTCGAAGCAGATCCCGATGACCTGCAAGTCGAACCCCAAAGAGGGAGAAGGTTCAATCCAGCGCCTCTCTGTGCAAGACCTTGACGCTGCGGCCTCGTCACTGACCGACGGGATCCTTGCGGACCTCGAAGATGTCAAGCGGGCAGGGCAGACAGGGAAGTTCTACTCGAACTACGGCCTTGCTGTCCGCACGAACAAGGAACTGTTCACGTTTGCCATGAAGATGATCGAGGAGGGGATCCCCTTCCGAGCCAAGAAGAACTTCCTCGGCGGCCCGGCGATCGGCCCAATCATCGGCCTCTTCACGACCCTGCGGACTGACAGCGTTCAGGCCCGGAACAAAGGTGTCCTCGACGGCGTGAAGGCACCTGACTTCGGGGTCAACGGCCCAAAGCTCGGTGGAAAGATGGACGAGTTGAAGGTCACTGACTACTACGACTTCCTCGTCAACCAGAAGGGGGCCAAGAAGGTCTACTTCCGGCGTGAGATGGTGGACAAGCTCCAGGCGTATGCCGACTACCTGGAAGAAGTCACCAAGGTCGGTGCTGGGTCTGCCACCGACCTGATCAACTTCATCATCAACTTCAAGGGACCAGACGGTGACACCCTCGTAGACTCTCTGTCGGCCAGCCTCATGGACGATGCAGAGGCAATGTCAGAGATTCAGATGGTCGCTGACGAGGGTGACGGGCAGATCACACCAGAGATGATTGCGGACTACGCAATGGCTCCGATCAACCCGCTCTTGAAAGCCGCCAAGAAGTTCCCCCTGGCGATCCAATTCACCGACTACATCACCACTCTTGTCGAAGCCAACAAGAAGAACGTCCCGAAGAAGTTCGAGAAGGGTAAGACCGAACCCAAGCCCTCCGAACGTCCTGACGCTGTCCAGCTTGGAACCGTCCATGGCTGGAAGGGCTTGGAGGTCGAGAACCTCTACATTCCCATGTGGGACGGCGGCTTCCCTCACAAGCGGTCGATGGAAGACCCGAAGATGATGGAGTCCGAACGCCGACTCGCCTACGTCGCCCTCACGCGAGGGCGGCAGAGGGTCACGATTCTGGAGCCCAAGATCGTGAACGACAAGGACGTGCAGCCCAGCGTGTTCATGTCCGAGTCGTGCATCCCCCTCGTCGGTACCACCAAGGACGAGTCGGAGAAGAAGGCTGCATCCTTCACTGACTACCTCAAGACAGCGAGTGTTTCTGACTTTCTGGTTCCCATGTCCAAGATTGGTCAGATCAATCACATGGCCCACGAAGAGCCACGGCCTGAGGCACTAGAGGCTCAATGGGGCCGCCTCGCGACTCCCCAGGAGGAGAACTGACATGGGCACCGTGATGGCAGCAGCCACCTACGTTCAGATCGGTCGTGAGGAACTGGAGGGGTGGCTCGACTCGATCGGCTACCGTGGGAAGTGGGCACGCGACCCTCGCTTCAAGGGCGTGTACCTGATCTCCCTCTCACCCACAGTCGCCGTGAAGCTCTCTTCAACCATCGGCTCTGAGGATGATGCGATGGCGGTCGGTCGGGCCTCAATGCAGCTTGCCCTTGTCAGCTTGGTGACCGGCAGGGTGGTCAACAAGAAGGCTCAAGGGCAGGGCCACTTCAAGCGCACCACCGGCTGGAAGAAAACCTGGGCCGCTGGCATCGAGACGATGAAGAAGGCGTACCTGTCTTCTTCGGACTTCTACGATGTCATCGCAGGCATCGAAGACCGCGAGAAGTACAAGATCGACCTGCTCAACATGATCGAGAAGATCCCAGGCTGGAAGAGCGACAACGAGTTGATCGCCTACCACCGGAAGATCGAACAGGGCGGAGTGATCATGCCCCGCGAACTCGACTTCATCGCGGAAGCCGCCAATCGTCCGGCGAAGGGTCCTGACCCGCAGAAGATTGAGCCGAACCCGAAGGCTCCTGACCCTGTGGGTGAGGTGGATGAAGCTCGTGAGCTTCGCATGGATGCGCTTCGCAAGCTGTGGGTGCTCGCCAAGCGAGCCAACGACGAGTGGGTGATGACCTTCGCTCAGGACATCGCCCAGAAGTACGTCGCCCAAGGACGCCGATTGAGTGGACCGCAACTCAAGATCGTGGGCGACAAGCTCCACCAATACAGGGTCGTGGACCTGAACGGGAACCGCGCCTACGAACTGTTCTGACTAGGGCGTCGGCTCAGCCGGGGGGCTGACAGGTGCCTCAGCAGCGACCTCTGGAGCCTTGGGCTCCTCGACAGTTGCTGGGGTTGTCTCAGGGGTCACAGGAGCCGCCTCAGGGGTCACAGGAGCCCCGACGACAGTCTCCGCCTTGACTCGCTTGGAACCAGGCTTGGGGCCGGGCTTCTTCTTGACCTTGGCGGGCACCTCAGCCGCAGGAGCAGCTTCAGGGACGACAACCTTGGCTGCCTTGGCTGCCTTCGGAGTGGCCGCCTTTGGAGCCTCTGCTTCTGCTGCCGCAGGAGCGGGGGTGACAGCGCGGGCGGGAACCTTGGGGAGCATGTCCTTCAGCAGAGTCTCCCATAGACCGGTGGCCGTGGCACCAGCCAGGAATCCCTTGCTGACGGCTTCTTCCCAGGGGATGCCGAGAACCAACTGCGCGCCGATGGCGGACAGGATACCGGAGCCCATAGCAATCCGGGGAATCCACTTCGCGCCCACCCGATCCTGAAGACCCGCGTGATTCGCCGCGTAGATGAGGATAGCGATCACGAACCCGACGACGATCGGCCAGTGCTGCTGGTGGATCGCGTCAATCAATCCGTCTACCGGGGGTGCATCAGGATTCATCGAACTCAGCCTTTCAGATGTAGTCGCCCAGGTTGATGAACCCGCCGAGCCCGTAGAACGCTTTGATCACGTCTACAAGATACTGTCCACCATGATACCTGGGTTCTGAGTCCGTGGCTCCGTAGTCAGAGTACTTGGCCATGACAGGATAGAGGATCTTGGACCAGGTACTCGCAAGGAGTGCCCCAACCTTCTTCAGGTCTTCCTTTCGGTAGTCCGGATCCAAGTCCTTGTACTCGGGCGTCCTGAGTGTCTTGAGTAGGGAGTCTCCCGCTCTCTTGGCCGCAGCATTCAGAGCCCTGGTGACTGCACCATGCCCAGGAATGCTGCTGTAGATCTCCCAACTCTCTGGGAGAGTCGGCTGGGCTGCCGCGCTCTTCAGAAGAGGCAGGAGGTCAGGCCGGAGAGCCGGGTTCTCGTGAGCGAGTCGGATGAGCTTGGATCGAAGGGTCATGGCGTCTCTCACTCACTTGTCTCAGTTTCTAAGGTACTGAGCTACCTGTTCCACATGAGGCCGACTGGGCTACTTGAAGAACGGTGCAGGTTGGAGAGCAGGATCCGGATGCGTCCGAGTCCGGCCCCTGTCCATCGGACGACCTTCGAGCAGGTACCGGTCAGAGGCCGAGTAGCCCTCACCGTAGCCGGTTGGGGAGATCTGCCCAGCGAGCGTCACACCCTCACTCTGGGAGCTTCCGTTGCCGTAGATGGCCTGGGTGAGGATCACGAGTTGAAGCTCGTCACCCTCAGACCGAATGCGGTTCGGGGCTGCTCCAGAGAACGCCTCTTCGTGGAAGTTGCGGACGAGGAGTGCCTTGCAAGCGAGGGCAGCACCCTTGAGAACAGGCTTGAGACTCGCGGGGAACGAGTCACTCACCCAATCTACGGGACCACCAGGAGCCGTGCCAGACAGCACGAACTGCGCGCCTCCGCCACGGTAGATGCGGAACTTCTTGGTGCCCGACGGGGTGAGGGATGTGTACGGGGTGTAGAGGAGCACTCCACCGTCGCTCATGGAAAGCAGCGAACCAGGATCGTTCAGGAACCGTGTGTACTCAGTGCCACCGCTCGTGAGCGGGAGGTTCGAGTACACAGGTCGGATTCCGCCTGGGTACGTCCGCATGGCGGAAGCGTTGTCTCCGAGCGGGTTCTCGGAGATGAAGTCCGAGTCGCTGACGAGGATCCCGAGCGGGAGTCTCTCGGTCATGCCGCCGATCGAGATTGCAGAGTTGCCAGGGCCACCGTTGACCGGGATGTTGACGCCCCCTGCCAGCGGGGCTGCCGTTACGACAGCGCCTACCGGGTGAGCGTTGCTCGATGGGTAGATGCCGAGCCCATAGCCGTCGAGAAGCTGGGCGGCCTGGTTGGTCGGGACGAAGGGGAAGGGGAAGAGGATCCCCCAAGAGCCGCCATAGACTTCTGCGACTCCGAGAGCGTTCGACCAGGAGATCGTAGTCGCGGTCTGAGCCGTGATCACGAAGTTCCCGTTGTTCACGGCAGAAGATGCACCGGAGATGTGGACGGTCTTCCCTACGTCACTAGCCACGAACGTAGCACCAGCGTCGGTGAGGGTTGTCGTGATACCGACCTGTCCGAAGGAGTCTCCGGTCCCACTCGTTGACGAGTATCCGAGGGATACGGTCGAGCCGTTTCCGTCCGAGCCCACGTCCTTCGAGATGATGACGACTCGATCTCCAAGCGCGAGAGCCATCATCACACGGCTCAATGTTGAGTTCGCGTTGATCTCCTGGACGAGACTTGCCGCGAGATCGAGCGTGTTCGACCCGAAGAAGAGTCCAGGTCCAGCAACGAGCGACCCAGTGAAAGTGACAGAAGCTCCGTCAGGACGCTTCAGGGTCACGAACACTGTTCCCGTGACGCCGTTGACGAGATTGGCGGTCGTGAACTGGATGCTGACCGACCCACGGGAAGTGTTCGTCAGTTGGCCTTCGGTGAAGGCACGAGGAGTCACACGCCACGGGAGGGTAGACGGTGTGGGTGGGATCCTGTCGAGGCTGCCTGCCGTCGCATCATCAATGTACCCAGCATCAAGCTGAGTCCCGGCCCACATGAGTCCGCCGACCTTGCCTGTGCCGATGGTCGTGTAGAAGTCCATCGACGCCACGACCTGGAGAGCCCTGGGATTGGGCCGCTCCACGTTCATGAGGCCAGTGACCGGATCGAACTGCTCGATCGGAGTAGCCAACTGGTAGGCGTCCGACTGGAGCACCTGACCATAGCGGCTCTTGTAGTCCGCGACCTGGATGGTCGAACCATCACGAGTCATGTAGGGGTCACCCTGGTAGACCGTGCGCTCGTAGGCTTGGTAGAGCGCGTCCCCACGGGGCGCTGCACACGGAAGCACCGTGCTCACGTCCACGAGTTCCGGGTTGCTCCCGTCCGTGACATCCGCGCCTGTGCCTGTGTTGCGACGAGCGAGGACGAAGTTGTTCTGGTTGATCCAGCCCTCACCGAAGCCAAACACCACGCACTCGACCACATAGTCGAAGCTCGTGAAGATGTTGCCATTGATGAAGGTGGGGATGAGCGAGATGTCGATTGCGGAGTCCGGCACCAAGTAGGTGTGGGCGTTGGCCGTCCCGGTCACGTCGTTGCCGCCGCCCTGTCGGATGAACAGCGTCTGCTGGGTGGCCCCTGTCCGAAGGAGATTGACCGGAGGATTGACGATGGGGGTGAGTCGGTCCGCCTGGAACGATCCAATGTACGTCGGGTCGAGGTGGGCGAGGAAGTCTGCCTTCTCGTACACACCGTAGAGGCGAGCAATCCCGAGGTACGGGGGAAGCTCAATCCCGTTCAGTCCGACTCCAAGGTCAGAGGAAACCACGTCCGCGTAGAACTGCTTGCGGCCACCGTAGGCCGGGTGCGGAGGTCCGCCGACAGTGCCTCTGTGGCCGTAGGGGATCGTGGCCACGTCAGTCGTGAAGAGGATCGGATTGACCCTGTTGGCCGCCGGGGAGCCGCCGTTGTCCTCACCGCCGATGATCCAGAAGACCTCTGCGGTGTCGTCTGTCTCGTCGCAGAAGAGGTGGTTGATCCCAGGCATGAAGGGATCGACCGTGCTCGTGCGGAGGTGATACGGGATGTCCTGCCGACCGAAGCGGGGCACATACTCAGGCGGGACGGGGAAGCCCATCTGGAGGCCCGTCGTGAAGATTGCAGCCCCATCCTTCAGAGCCGCATCGAGGTACGCGACTGGGCCGAGAAGAGAGGGTGTGGCCCCTGTCGTCAGCGCCTTGAACGTCATGTTCTTCAGAATGAAGGGCCGGAAGATGATGCTCTTCGAGCCCATGTCGAAGAACAGTTCATGCTCGCGGTCCTGCTCGGAGCGACCGACGACGAAGCCACCGTAGGCGGGAGCCTGCGGCTCGAACTCACCGAGAGATGTGAGCCGATTCCACAACTGAATGTGCGTCCCATCGTACAGGCGCTCGCCAGCCGGGAAGGGGGCAAGAGTCGAGAACTCAGGGTCGATGACCGACGGGACGTTCCTCAAGAACGTCGCAGCCGAGGCGCGGGCCGAGAACCGAATCATCTTGTCCGGGACGCGCGTGCTCGCACCACGAGTCGGGTGCCACATGAGCGTCGAGGTGATGACCGCCTTGCTGTTGACGGGGATGAGCTTCGCCGGAAGACCTGTCTGTTGAACAGCCAGTGTCCCGGTGTTTGCCGAGTTCCAGGGGTTGCCGCTGCCACCCTCGATGTTCGCAATGTCCGTGAAGACCAATGCGACACCAGCGGGACCCGTGACTCGTCCCTTGTCGTCCTCAGCGTTGATCGTCTGGGAGCGGAACTCCAGGATGACCGTCTGGGTGGGGTCGTGGGTGAAGGCAGCGAAGTCCGCCGAGAGAGGCTCGACAACCATCTGGTCAGCCGCATCAGCAAGCTGATCCGTGTACGCCCCGCCTGTAGCAGAGGCTGTACCGGCTCCGACGACCTTGAAGGCTCCGTTGTTGTCCCTGGAGAGAGCGTTCCCGTAGACAGCAACGTAGACCAGGGACGAGGCACCCGTCCTGTCACGGTTGCCGTCCGTGAGCATGTCCCGAAGCGTCAGTGCCCCCCGCAGGAGCGGGAGCACAAACGTATCGAAGTTCAGACCAGGTACGCGGATCTGATACCTGGTGTCCGGGACGATCGGGTTGATGAAGTTCGTTGAGGTGGACGGGATGCTGGTGAAGGCGAGTGCCGGATTGAGGATGCCACCGAGGACGATGAAGGGTCGCTCGAAGTTCTGATCACGCAGCGGGAACATCGGTCCAGGATGCTGGAGCGTGGGCTCACCAATCACCGCCGGAGTGGTGATCCGTGCTGCGCTGAACGCATTGGCGATCGGGGTAGTGGCTGGGAGAGCCGGAGTCGCAGACGTTGGGCCGCCCTCAAAGCGGAGCTTCCACGGGTGCTGCTCGCCCAGGTTCACCGAGCCGTCCGAGAGCCACATCTCCACCGGGGAAACCTGGCGGACAGCCTGGGGATTGGGAGACTGAGGGAACCCTGCTCGTGCCCCATCGGTGCCAGAGGAGCCCCCGAGGTGGATCAAGATCACGGACCCGTTGGTCCAGCCGTCCGTCGTGGGGTTGTTCAGGAACCCACTGGGCTGGAAGTCGGCCCCCACGGACCAGTTGTCAGCGACGCTCGAAGAGAACGTCGTGTCAGCGAAACCGTTGGTCGTCGGGGCGTTCGGGTCCACCATGATGGTGACATCAGGCTGAAGCGCCGCCGAGTCAGACCAGATGGTTCGGATGCCGTCCGGACCGTCAATCTGCTCCGTGTGATTCGGCGGAGGAGACGTGTTCACGCCCCAGAGGTACGAAACCTCTGTCGTGACGACACCGAAGGTGTCCGCCCCGGTGCCTGCCTTCTTGAAGGAGGTCTTGAGGGTGCCTTGAGCGATCGAAGCGACTGCGTGCTGGAGAATCCGGGTGTAGTCCCAATCTCCGAAGTTCACGGCACGTCGGAGGTCCACGAGGTCATCGCGAACGATCTGATCTGCGTAGAGGCCATCCGGGCGCGAGTCGTAGAGAACGACCGTCGTGCCTGCGAGGTGCGGGCGGGCCATGGTTCCGTTGCGGCCACGTCCTGAGTTCACCCCAGGAGCCGGGGTCGGAACGAAGATCGTGCTGACCGCATCAGTGCCCGTGAAAGCGATGATCTCACGGTTGATCCCAGACCCGAGGACCAGGAACCTGGTCGTCACACCTGTCGGGAAGAGGTCAGGGTCGGCCAGAGCCGAATCGACCAGGTTCACGAGAACGATCGGACCTGTCTGCGTGCTGGTGATGTCTGCTGCAAGGACAGCCTGAGCAAGCGCCCGTGCGCCGTTGCGGGGGTCAGGCAGCGACTTGGAGCTTGGCGTGCGGTCCGTGGACCCGTTCTGGTTGGGGTTGCCAGAGCTTGTCACTGCAACGAACGGGCTGGTGTTCCGACGGAAGATGCCCGCGATTGGAATCGCGTAGACGTAGCCATCGATCGTGCCGAGGCCGTTCAGGTAGTTGCCGTCGCCCGCACGCCACAGCGAGGGGTCTCCAAGCTCCTGACGCATGTTGTCGAACTGGTACGCGAGCACGGGCGAGGTCGCTGTGCCCTGAGCACGGATCTGCGGGTCATCGAGCCCGTCGGGGTAGTTGGAGAGGTCGATGCTCGTCCCGAGGCCGTCACCAGAACCCACGACCCGGATGCGGTACTGAAGCTGGACCCGCTCGGTCGTCTCGAACCCAATCGACGGGTCTTCGATGTCGTCGGTGATGTTGGTGCCGCCGAACTCGACGTTGCCGTACTTCCAGATGGTCGCCGCCGTGGGCTTGTTGACCGTGGAGGGGTTCGGGGCAACGATCGTTCGCCAGACTTCGAGGAACACGAAGTCTGTCCGGGCGTCAGTCGAGGGGGGCGGGTAGAGCGCGATCCGATTCTTGACCGAATCGATCTGCGTCCCAGCGACTGGGAAGACCCAGCCGTTGACCGCCGCAATCAGTACAGGTTCTGCCTCTTCGATGAGGTCCACCACCGCCGGAACGCCGATTGCAAACTGGTTGGTCCAGAGCGGATCAACCTCGTAGTCCTCGCGGGCACGGGTTGGGTCCAGGAAGAACCCTGAGTGGACCTGCGAGCGCACCACGTTCGACAGACTCTCCCACTCAATCTGACTCATCAGATTGAGTTCGGAGTCCAGCGGAGGCTTGTCGGCCTGCCACACGACGTTGGTGAACTGCCGCGCAAGCGCGGAGAGTGTTCGAGAAACGCCCGGTCCCCAATTCTCAGCCATGAGTCATCGCCTCAGTAGAGCAGCGCGTAGGACGCGATGTATCGCTTGGTTGGGGACTTGTTCACGAATGCGAGCCGGATCAGCGTGCCTGGGTCACAGACGGCACACGGCACCAAACGCCGCACTGGAGAGTACCCACCGCCATCATTGGCAGAGAGATAGACCTCAAAGTCAACCGGGGACTGCTCCACCTCGAAGAGTTGCTTGATTGCAGCTTCGTTCGCCCCAGGGGTCGGCCCATCGTAGGTCATCACATCCTGAGTGACAGCGTACTCATGGATCTTCCAGTAGACGAGGAACTCGGTGGTCCCTGCCGGGATGTCTGCCGAGATATCGATCGTGTCCGTGATGAGCAGCCCTGGACGGGCTGGAGTCGTCGTGTTGTTCTGAGGGAGGACCGCGACCGAGTTGGGGGCCAAGCCAGCGTCAGGACCGGCCCCACGGCCCACCTGAGCCCGCGTAGCCCAGGTGACAGGAGGTGCAACACTCGCCGGGAACGTCGCCGTCAGGTCGAGATCCGCCACATCCGTTGACACGAGCAGGGCGTTGTACCGGACGAAGCTGAACTTGGTGTACTTTGCAAGAAGCCCGTCGAAGATGGCCGGGATGATGTTGGCAGGAGCCGGGCCGAGTAGCTTCGAGGCCAGGTCAATCCGGGGCGGGGCCACACCCTCAGGTAGGTCCACATAGAACTTCCCGTTGACCGGGACAGGTGCAGCCCCTACCGGCGGGGTAGGGGCCACCTGAATGATCACCGAGGCCAGTTCTGGCCCGACGTTCGGAAGTCTGTTGATATCGGCGTAGATTCTCATCGCGCGCTTACTCTACGTCCCAAGTCGATAGGCTAGCCGCCGAAGGGCTGGGCATCAGCCGTTTTCCCCACCTGCCGGAGGGGCAGGGGGAGGGGTGGATCGACCACCAGGGAGCCCCTTCTTGAGAGCCCTCTTCAAGGTGGAGACAATCACATCGTAACCAATCTTGCAGAGAATCCCTGCCAAGCTGTAGGTACCGACATGGGCTGCCAGGTCGTAGCCGGGCTTCGAGAGGGCTTCCACGGCAGGTAGCCAGGGCACGAACCCGAGCGCGAATCCAGCAAAGACAGGGTGGGCAGGGAGCGTGTAGTAGAAGATCCTCTTCCACATGGCCGGGGCCACACCACTCTTCGAGTTGTGGTGGAAGGCGACGACATCAATCTCGATCTGTTTCGAGTCTGCCGCACGCTTGATGGCCTCCCCCACCGTGCCGATGACCAGGGCAGCGATGAGGATGATCGGAGACATGAAGAGTTCGGTCCAGAGTTCCATGTTCACTCCACCGTTCGGATAGTCCAGAGGTCGTCGGAGAGGTTCGAGTTGAGGAGGTACTCGTAGGGCATCGTGAAGTAGCCCTTCTGAGCCCAATCTGTGCCCCAGGAGTTCCTGACGAGGAACCGCTTGGTGGACTCGGTGTACCCAACACAGAGCACAGCATGACCACCGAGAGCCGCCTCAGTCGGGCCAGGCATCTTGAGCTTGCCTGTCTTGGCAACAGCGTCGCTCTCGAACCCCTCGTAGACTGAGAAGCCGAAGACGAACGGGAACCCAGAGGCCAGGCACCCCTTCATGTGAGCGAGAGATTGAGGAACCCGCTCGTAGGTGAGTGCCTGGCTCAGGAGTGCCTCCGAGTAGGCCACCTTCGAGGGCTTCTTCTTGAAGTCCCTGGGGGCGTAGGGCCAGGTGCCTTCGAGGCAGACACCCTGCTTGACGACGCTCTTGATCCCATCTCGGATCTGAGCCCCGGCGTCCTGGGAGACCGTGTGCTCCATGACGCGCTCGTTGTAGTAGATGAACAGGCGGGAAGGAGCCATGAAAGGAGCCTTGGGAGCTTCCTTCTTCTTCGCGAAGGAAAAGGCCGCTGCGATAGCGTTGCCCGTGCAACTCCCAAGGTCGCCCTGGTCATAGACCGGCGGGCACTTCGACCGGAGGTCTACCTTCGACGGGAGTGCGGCCGTGACCCGACGAGGAGCCGAGTAGGTGTGGTCCCGATGGTCAGGTAGGTCTGGCTTCCAGCCGTACTTCATAGTCATTTCCTCAGAGCGGAGCGGGCGTATTGAGACTCAACTGGAGTTGAATCGAATAGAGATTGTCCAAGGCGGATCCGGTACTAGAAGCTTGAACGACTAGAACGTACTCGTTGAGGTCCGCCGTCGTCCCTACGACAATCGGCCCACCAAAGCCAAAACCGGAGTTCGTTCCGGCACTCAAGTTGAGCTTCTGCAAATTTGCCGTCGCGTCCGTACACTCGAATCCCAATGGGGTGAGAACGGGAGCCGCCGGAGTCGTGAAGTCATGTACGGACCGATAGAGGGTCGCCGTCATTCGGTTCGCCACCAGGGCGGTCGCGTTCTTCGGATCCACGACAACCAGAACGTTTACGATCGAGCAGTTGTTAGGGACGTGAAGCGAATACCCGATAGTCGTCGAGTTCGTATTCGAGGTCTGTCTTCCTGCTGCGGGGAAGGAGTCCCATTGCAAGGTACCAGCGGCAGAAAATGCAGACCCTTCCGAAAGCGGGATGATGACGCTTCGAAGCTTGGGCTCGTCGTATCCGAAATTAGACCCGATGACCAAGCCATCGAGACCTACGGAGAACCGATCGACGTTTCTACCCGTGAAAGGAGCCCCTGCCTGGATCTCAAGGGCCGTTACTCGAATTGCCTTCGAGGACGGAAAGGTAGTTTGACGGGGTCCAGTAACGTGGATACCGACCGCACCAGAGATGTCCTGCACCCCGACTACAAAGGCCGGGTTGTGAGTGAGAGGTGTAAGAGCCGGGTCGAAGTAAGTATCCGCACCGAACCCAAGGTAGGATCCAGTACTAAAGCCCATCGTCCCGGTGTCTCCGGGATTGAGAACAGGGACGGTGTTGTCGAGACGAAGAAGCTGCCAATCCGCTGTATTCAGAGCGGCAGTTGGATTCGCGACACTGATGACGCGATAGAGCCCGAGCACCTCCGGCGGGGTGACTCCGGTATAGGTCCGTAGATCTACGAACCCTCCTCCATTCAAGACGGAGTGGGAGAAGAACAATCCGAATTGGAAAACTCGGATCGTATCAGGAGAGATCACGGTGTACCCGTGAGAATCGGTAACAGTCCCGATCCCGGACGTACCCAACGAGAAGAACTCGTATCCTCGAACCGGAACCCCCAGTCCTACATGAGGACTCTCTACAAGATGCCCCATTACGAATGGGGAGATGGGGAGGACACCGAGTCCTGAGGTCCTCAGGCTACGAGTCAGATACGGACCTCTGTACGACTGATCCTTATCCCCAAGGTGCAAGGGGATAGAGGTCAAACGTCCATAGGAGTCGAAAAGAACCGATGCGACAGGAACCCGATCCGCAGCGCGGTACCAAAATTCTTGAGCCGAGGATGAACCACCCGCGTCTGGACCACTGCTGAATACAGTGCCAGATCCAGCGTAGAGGCGGAGTGCTGGCTTCTCACCCTGGGAGGTGATCCAAGTCCCGCCCATAGCGGGGTTCGGCGGAGCCGTCTCGAATCCTCGACCGGTGTAGAACCTAGGACGATAGGCCGAACAATCCTTGACGCTCACCAACGGAATAGACGGGATGCTCCCGTCTAGATTCCGGAGGAAGTAATCAGCCGCCACTCCGCCAACCGGGAGATGGAATACGAAGACCCCATATCCAGGGAGATGGATAAGATCTAGGTCGTTGACGAGAAGCGTCTTGCTCGTGACGCCATCGTGGAACTGATTCCCTGGGGTAGTGCAGTGGATCCGATCTCCAGCCCCAACGACATCCACGTTGAAGAGAGGGCTACCCGTCGGTAGGTCCCCAAGGATCGTGTAACCAAGCAGGGTCTGTGGCGCGAACACACGACGGTCGATGAAGCCAGCGAAGTTGTCGATGTCCGAGTACGGAGGAACCGGACCGACATTCGAGCGTCTACCGATGAAGTCGAAGCCGACCTTGTCCCCGGTTGCTGCGATGCCGTAGTCGTAACGGGACCGAACCTGAGATGCGAGGTCTTCCACGAACGGATCGTAGAACGTGGAAGATCCTGCTGGACGAGTCTCAACGGGGCCACCGTCAGAGACAATGACCCGTCCGATCCCAGGCGTGGATGTGAGCCCTTGCCGGTACGCAGCATCGAGCCCGATGCGAGGCTCGATCGTGACCGAGCCGTCAGCACCGAAGCTAAGGTCCGCGTTCTTGAACGCGAGGGTGTTGATCCTCTTGGACGACCCACGAACTGTGTCGGCAGAAGCGTTCAGCGGGGCGAAGGACCGCAGCGACCTCTGAAGGACGATCTTGGAACCGTCTGGTAGAGACGGATCGAGCACTACGATGCCCGCAGGTCCGGTGATCCCGTTCAGGCGGACCCGACCCAGTGGGGCGTCGGTGTACTGGTAGTAGTACGGGCCGAACTTGGTCGTGATGGTTGATCCAGGCAGCGCGTAGCCTACGAAGAAGAACCCAGAGAAAGGAATGTCTCCGAGACTCGTGAGCGTCGTCGTGATCGGAACGGGAGTTGCCGGATTGAGCGTCTGAAGTGCCCCAAAGGGCTCTGTGATGATCCGACGACCGAACACGTCCGCCAGATCGTTAGTACCAAAGCCGTTGTCAATCGAACCTGGGCTCGACCCGGTGATCCTGAAGCCAGACCCGGACTGACCTTCCTCCATCGAGTAGGGCACGCACGCCCCGAAGAGGACGATCTCCTTGCGGGGGTTGTTGGGAGCCGAGAGAATCGGGCCAAACCCGTTGGGGGTGACCTCACACAGCATGTTCCCAGCATCAGGCGTGTGAGACAGGTAAGCGACGCCAGCCGAGTAGTCGATCTCGATGTACTGCCGCTCGTTCACTGCCGGATTGAGAGTGACTTCGTTCGAGTCGAGGGGTTTGTCGAAGTCTGGGATGCAGGGTCCACCTGGGGCAAGCTGCTTCGACGGGAAGAGAATACTCCTGAACCCGAGATCGAGGAGATTGCCTGGGTCTTCCCCAAGACGGGTGTTGAAGATTGCCCTGTCTGGCTTCGAGGCTGGAACCGGAGCGCCGTCCAGATCTCTACGGGCAATCGAGGGGCCGACCGTGCGGGGGTCGATCAGGTTCACGAGCCTCGCTGACGCGAGGTTCTCCAGGTTCAGCGTGGTGGTGCTGAAGATCGTGGAGATGTTGTCGTAGACCTCCAGGCTGACAGGGATTGGAGCCCCAGAAGCGATCGGACCGTTGCCGTAGAAGATCTCACCTGTGTCTGGGTTTGCCTCAGTCACACGTCCGAGGAAGAGGATGTCTGGCGGACCTACGGTGATCGCACGAATCTCGAAGTACCCGTAGGCATGGGAAGCGTTGGGGCTGATCCCAGACGGAATGTTGTCGGTGAGGTTCGAGATACGAACGATCCGACCGACCTTCAGTTCAGCATTTCCGACAGGAACGCTGATCTGCCACTCATCGGCTCGCAGTGGAGGGACGAGTGCAAACGGGATCTCCGCGTCTACCCTAACAATGGGCCTTGGGATCGGGAGCTTGACAGGGTTCCCGTAGACCGCCGTGTTGCCACCGGGGATTGTGCCCGTGACATCGAATCCACCAGCAGTCCAAGTCCCCGACCCTGCCGACTTGAGCGGAGGCATGTACTCGGACGAAGCTGCTGTCTCAGGCGGGAGGAAAACGAACGTCCGGTTCGCCTGCGCCTGTCCGATGACCGGGACGGGGAACGCAGCAAGACGGGCGACCTTCGGGCGGATGAGCGTGATCGCCCGACAGCCATCCCCGGCTCCGAAGTAGGTAGCGATGAGTTTCTCGGGCCTGAGCGCGATCGTGAGGGCCGGGGCGTCGATACTGAGGACACGGAAGATCTCGAAGGGCGCTCGGTACTTGAAGGTCGGAGTGATGGGTGTCCGCCCCCCTGCCAGAGAGCCTGTGAAGTTCTCGCCCGTGAACGTGAACAGGACGTAGAGCCCGCCCAAGGCATCGAAACCAGTGAGATTGGGGCCGTAGGCTTCGGGGGTGATGTTGGCTGGAAGGCCACCCGTAGGCATCGGGTACGGCCCTGCCTCTAGGGTGAGGGTGTTGAGTCCCGTGTCCACATGCCACTGCCAGTCGCAGTAGGGCGACTTCAGGGTCGGGCCGACGACCTCCCAAGAGATTGGGTGCCCGATGAGCGACGGACCCTTGCCCCCGAAGCGGTTGGTGCCCGCAGCGTAGGGAACGAAGTCCACGTCTGGAACACCAGGCAGCCCCAGGCCCATCTCGAACGAATTTCGAGACGGTGGCTGAGCCCCCGTCTGTACACCCAGGGCATTGGTTCCAGTGTAGGGGAATCCAGAAGAGCCTGCCCACGCGCCGAGGCCGCCTTGAACGAGGGGCGTTGTGAGCACTTGCCCAGATTGCACGGCGTCTCGACGCGACAGCGGCTCGTTCCACGGTTGAACCGCAGTCACGGTGCTGATCGTCTGCTCGAATGCCTTCTTGAGCTTGTCGAGGGTGTCGGTCATGTTCTTTCAGCGGGGCGGCGGGTTCGACATGGGGCTCTGATAGCTCCGCTACCGGGAGAACCTGACGGGTCCGGTCTTGTGAGAGGCGTGTAAGGTCTTTCGTGAGCGAACCACGTCTCGTCGCTGAACTCGTCCCGGCCTCCACTTGGGGGTGGAATCTCCGGTCAGTCCTGTCCAAGAAGGGCTGGGACGATCTCCGACAGAGCGTGTACAAGAAGGCCAACTTCCTCTGCGAGATCTGCGGTGGGAAAGGTCGCAAGCACCCTGTCGAGTGCCACGAACGGTGGGAGTACAACGACGCCAGACACATCCAGAAGCTCGTGGGATTGGAAGCCCTGTGTCCCTCGTGCCACGAGGTCCGCCACATTGGGCGGGCGCTCTCAGTCGGGCGAGGGCACCTGGCCATCCAGCACATGTCCAAGGTCAACCAGTGGACCCCCGAGCAGGTCGAGGCTCACATCCAGCAGGCCATGCGTCAGTGGAACGCAAGGAGCCGCTTCGTCTGGAAGCTCAATCTTGAGTGGCTGAAGACCCTCCCGGCTGAGTTCGGGGTGAAGTCAGTGGAAGATTGAGCCACGGATGTCCAGCGTCACCGAGGTGCTCAACAATTCGCACGGGTTGATCCGGGAGCACGTCCTTGGGGAGATCCAGCCTGAGCAGGTTCCGTGGCTCTTGGTCAGGTACAAGACCGAGAGGGAGGGGATCTCCAACGATGTCAATCTGACCCTGGAGGTCCGGGTCGTTCCCGAAAGACTTCCCGTGGGTTGGACATGGAAGCGAGACACATCCTGGGCACAGAGGCACAGGATCTCAGGCCACAAGTTTGGATCCCTGGCAGCAGACAGCGCGCAAGCCGAAAGATTTGCTCTCTCTGTGTTCTCGGACCTCGCCAGGAGATTCGCCCCCACCTTCTACGAGATCGACCCTCGCATTGGGCTCTCGATGGAGGGGGCCAAGTTCCCAATGTCTCCACTCTTCGATCCGAGTGGGGGTTCGCAGAGGCCAACCTTCTGCTTTGACATCTACAAGAAGATCTCAGATTGGTCGGGCGGGGATACGAGCCAACGCTTCCGATACCCAGAAAACCTCCCAGGGTGCGAGTGCGTTTTCTGTAGGGAAAGCGTAGTAGCCCATGAGTTCCCGGAGGATGTCATCTGGGGAGGTGGGAACGTGGGGTGGGTCCACAGCGATTGTGCGCCGTGGATTACGACACCACCACCCGCCGTGTGGGCTAAAGCCCCATGATTCCGGCTATAGGGGAATAACGCGGCGATAGCGCCACATTCCGTTCGCAGTTTCGACCTCAAACCAAGGAGGAAAAGCACATTCAGAGAGAGTCTACAGACGTGCAATCTATCTGTTCGGGCACGTCGCTACTGAAAGGAATCTCGTGATGAAGTTCAAGGAAATCGCTGCGCTTGTTTTCAGCGCCGTCTTCGTGTTTGGCCTGAGCCTCTGCGCCGCGTTCGCGTTCGCAGGCAGGGACGACACCGCTGTGACAAGTGAACCGACTGAGTCTGTGGTGCCTGTGGTGCATGTTCATGTACCGACCCCAGCACCCACCCCTGTCTCAGTCGTAGAGACCGAAGCACCTGCGCCTGCTGCGCCGGTCACAACGGTCAGCGTCGCCTCAATGATGAGGCGGATGCACCGCACCACCCGTGTCACCTCTGCCCCCAGCTTCTACCCTGGGTATGACAGCACGGACCCTGAGGTGCGGAGAGCGTTTGGGCAGATGTACAGCCCGACGTGGCCTGAGGCGAACAATCTCAGGAGAGATCAAGAGTTGTTCGACACGACCGTGCTGGTCTTCTCTCGCTTGTGTGTCAGCGAGGCCAACTGGATCCACAACCCCTGCGAATCAGGTGAGGTTGCGTGCGATCCAGGTCCAGATCACAACAGAGCCGAACTCGACTGCCCTGCAATCTACCGAGTGATCCGACGCACCAGAGCACGGGGCGAAACCCTCATGGGTGCTCTGCGCCGCCACACCCACTACGTCACTGAACAGTGGGAACCTCGTGCTCCCCGCACGAGGTGGATCGTCAACCTCAATCTGGAGAACACCAGTCCTGCGAACTTCCCGGCAGGGTTGAACTGGGAACGCGACTATCGACCGAGATGGCTTGCGGTCCAAGCTCTCACTCGTCGGTTGTTCGCCGGGCATGATCTCGGTCCCTATGCGGCAGCACCTCTCATCGCTTGGGGTGGTCGTTGTGAGGACGTGCATGGTGCCTGCGACGACCACATCGCTGAAGCCCGTGGTCTGGTCCCCTTCGAGACAGGAGACACTGCAAACCGATTCTGGTGCCGTCCTGGCACCGAGGGTTGCATTGTCCCTGCTCCGATTGCAGAGGCCACTGTCAGCCCTGAGGCAACGACGGTAGAGCCTGTGGAGGCTCCCGTCTCGGCTCCTGTGGTAGAGGCATTTGGAGAGCCACCTGTCGCTGCTGAGCCGGTCCTAGACGGTCTGGTCAATACGTCCGGCTAGCTCGTTCAGCCGACGAAGGTTCTGAGTGGTGGGGTCAGCCACACCACTCAGATCACTCTCCAGTTGGTTGAACGGAGCCGTCAACTGGGAAGCAATCCCCAGGATGCCCTGCACGCTGTCGAAGACTGACCTGCGGCCCAGTCCTGAGAGAGCCGCACCCCGCAGGGCGTTCTGGGTGAGCACCCACGAGTCAGCCGCAAGGGACATCTGATTCGCAACCCACCTGACGGCATCGTCAGGAGTCTCGACGGTCGCGAACGTAGCCTCGTTGGCCCCACGCATGTAAGCCCCGAGGAGGAGGTCAGCCTCCGCCCCACGGCACTCGCATGTGTCGTCACCCGACAGGTTCGGGTTGAGGTCTGCGAGCCTGAACGCCGCGTTCGACACAGGGAGCCTGGTGATCGCATCACGGTCGCTCATGACGTAGTTGGACAGTCCGTTGGCGATGTTCGCCGTCACGTCTGTGCTTGGGTCAGCACCGGCCAACCCCTCTTGATAGGTGCGCGTAGCGATGGCCGCACCTGGACTGTTCAGGAACTGCTCGTCACTGGCGATGGCATCTAGTGCCGCACGCACTCCTGGGTTTGACGGGTTTGCACTTCCAGCACGCATAACGGCGTCTGCAAACGCAGCGGCGAGGTCAGGGTCAACGTATTGGAACGGGTCAACCGCCATGAGCCGCTCGTAGTTCCCGCCTGGCTCGATGCTCAGACCGCGACCGTACTGGTACGTCCCGTAGTGCTCATACCCCACGGCGTCACTTACCGGGAACACGGGAGAATATGAGCTAATCTCCTGCGTGAGAACACCTTCTTCAGTACCAGCACTGAAGGGAAGACCACTTGGCCATGAGCCGCCAAAGAGCTTACGGATATCCGCAGACCAAAACCGGAGGAGGGCAACAACCCGCCGACCCACGTCGCCGTCGAGACGAGTGCCAGAAGAACCGCTGGGTACACTGCCGCTGCCTCTGCGACCTGTCCCGGTTCCCGCAGGGGCTCGTGGGGTCGTCCTGGATGTGGGATTGGTGAGACCTGCGGTGAAGTGAGCACTCCATCTGTTGTTAGCGTCAATGCCAATGTCAGCGCCATTGTAGACACGAGCTAGTTCGTTGATGTTCGCTTGGGATGGGTCTGCCGTCACAGCCTCCATTGCACGCCTGACCGCAGGGCGGTCATTGAGGAACCTCCCAAGAAGTTCGTTGCTGACCCCCACCGGATCGTTGTCGAACGCCTCAACCGGGTTAGATGGGTGTGCCTCGATCAGGGCACGTCCAAGCACCTGGTAGTATCCGAACGACGTGGACCTGATTGCCGCAGCCCTGTCAGACTCAGACGGGAACTCTGCGAGCACACGATTGAATCTGGCTCGGTCGGATTCACCAGGGATGGTGGCGATCGTGTGTCCAGTAGCCGTGTGGTAGAGACGTGCCTCAAACCGAATCGCACGTTCATGTCCGTTTGATTCCAGGGATCTGACAGCACTCAGAACAGCAGGAGAGATCGTCCCATGCCCACGAGAGACTCGTGCAGCCAGTGCTACATCACTGGTTGATGGGGCAGGGGCAGGTGCCGTTGGGGTAGCTGCGACCGGAGCCGAAACCGGGGTTGCGGTAGCCGCAACTGTCGTCGGGGGATTGTCCCTGATGAGTCCAGCCGCTGTGTTCAAACTTGCTCTGTTTGCCTCTGATACTTGTTGGACAACACGCCTGCCCTTAGCAAGCAGAATGTTTCTCGCCACATCTGCTGTGTTTGTGCTGCCGACAGCCATAGCTGTCTCTTCTGGAGTGCCTGCGCTCCCATTCACAGTGCCGCCAGTGATGTCAGGCGACTCTATATTGGCACCCTGGCCATTCTTCAAACCGGTGACCGCCCCCCCAGGGACTGCCGCTATCGCCCTAGCTACAAGAGCACCCTTGGTCTCTGCGGCGTTTGTGGAAACACCAGCCGCTGTGTTGTACCTCTCACCCAGCCGCGTACCGAGACTAGACTCGGGTTCAAGACTAGATGTGAGCGAAGTGGCGACCGCGCTTTGTGAGGCTGACTCCCTAAAAACCGTCTGCCGACCGAAGCGAGTGGTATCTCGCTGCTCAAAGAGCAGGGCGAGAATCTGGTCCGTAGGTGTCGGTACAGGGAGTTGCGAGTTGAACGTCCGCACGTTCAACCCGTTCACAGGGATCACATTGTCCAGGGCGACAAAGTTGGCAATGGTCGCCGGATCGATGATCGCGTCTGTACCCAGGTCTTCTCCGGTGAGTGCGCGGACCCCAACAGTCTGCGGGCCAGGAGCTTCAATACCTGTGCTGCTCTCAGATGCGGCACCCTCACTCAGTTGAGCCGCAAGCGATGCACGTTGGGAGATAAGCGTATCGAGGTCAGATTGTGGGTTGGTCCCCACAGCCACGAAGTCTTCCATTTGTGTGATGTTGACATCCAATCTGGATATTTCACTCTCCAGTTCGGCTCGCCTTTCCGGGCTGATGGCAGCGGACCTTGGGCTGCTCCTGTCAGCCGAGGCGAGGCTCTCGGGTGTCCCTGTCTCAGGGACGACCACGCCGTAGTCGGTCGCACGACCGCTGGTCCCCGCTAGGAACCTAGCTTCATCCACAACGCCACGCCTCGCTGCCCCCTCCGTGGTGCTAGTTGCAAGAGGCGCATACCCCTGCTGATCGGGGTTCGGATGGGCCGACGAGTAGTACCTGTAGTAGCCAGGGGTGTTGATCCCCATAGCTGACTTTCGGTCATTCAACAGGTCGAGGATGTTCGCTGAGTTGTTGATCGTCCCCGTAGCATCCATGCTCATGTCGCGGCTTGCCGTGCTCGGGTTCCTCTGACGGACCAAACCGATGAGGAAATTCACAAGCTCAGTATTTCCAGAGATGGTCGCTCGTTGCCCGGCACCAAAAACCAAAAACCCATTCTTTGCAATGGTCCCATCTGCCAAGAAGGCGTTGATGGTGGCTGCCTCAGTGCGAAGACGTTCGATCTCAGCGGTTGCGGCGTCTATCGCCGCACGACTACCGGTGCCAGTGCTGTTCTCCTCGATGGTGTGTTCTTGTGTCTGGATCTCCGCATCAATGTTTGTGACGCTTGTACGAAGGGACCTTCGTGCGGTGATGAGGCGAGCCAGCCCCAATCTAAGTTGTTCAGCAGTTACATCAACATTTTGACGATCTGCAACCAAGATGTGCCAAGGGCCAGCTATGACACTCTCTCGGCCCCCAGATGTAGTGTCCGGAGCCGCAGAGGTGACCTCTGCTGCCGTCGCAGTAGGCTCTGGTGGTGTCGGAGCAGCAGGGGTGACGGCTGAAGTTTCATCACTCACTCCGGTGGGCTCACTTACGGTGGCCGGAGCGGGTGCTGGTCCCATACCGAGGACACCTTCACTCACGAGGATCTGAGCGAAG
>Ga0315286_10000998_pt1 | contig 25150 bp, 25 predicted proteins | sample YL17G10_0_MG_FD_205038 | JGI IMG/M metagenome (GOLD analysis project Ga0315286, IMG submission 205038) | Sediment microbial communities from Yellowstone Lake, YNP, Wyoming, USA - YL17G10_0 | ecosystem: Environmental > Aquatic > Freshwater > Lake > Sediment | place: USA: Wyoming | collected...
CAAGTTCATATATAAACCCTCTGTCGCTCGATAAGGCCTCCAGCTTTTTTCTGCTTAAACCATTGAGAAACTTCAGAGGGTTATGATTAACCTCGCGAAAAAGCTGTGCATCTATTCTGTAGAACAACTCTATCGCATCATAATCCCAGACAGACCATATATTGCGGGCCAAATCATACAAAGGCTGCAGGTTGTCCGGGTATTTGGGATAAACGAAAATACTTTTGGAAAACATACGGGTAGTCCTTTATCCAATTTTTCTTTAAACCGTAATCTATTAAAAACATTTGTTTTAGAACGTAAAATAGGGATAATCCTTGATTTTGCAAGTCAAATTCCCCCGTGACCTATTTTACCAGAAAACCCTATTTATACATAAATCAGAAAAAACATCGTCTTCGGCAAATACTTAAAAATGATGTGGAATATACGCTTTGAATAATTTTATTGATTTAATCCCCTATAATTGTTAATCTTAAACAAAGATTTATACATAGCGCAACCGGTAAGGTTGGGAAAATGAGAGAGTTTGGCACAAAGATTGTGGGCGATGCATCCAGAAGGATAGCGGTTAACGTGGAAACACACCTCAAACGGGTTTGGGGCCGATTTCAAAACTTTAAAAGCGTAAATATGCCCAGCGTTCTTCCCGGAACCGGTTAGCGGCAGGAAAAAATCTAATGAAGAAGAACTCTGAACATAGTATAAAGAAAAATACAGCAGCGCAAAATTTTAAAGCTATCGCCGGCAACACCGAGCGCAAAAACTATGAAGAGCAAATAAAGAATCTGGCCAGATTTCCCGAAGAAAATCCTTCTCCGGTGCTCCGCATATCCGGCGACGGAATGATTATTTACAGCAACAAACCGGGCGAGGTTTTAATGGATGAGTGGGACCGAAAGGTCGGCCAGAAAATACCGGAAACCTGGCACAAGCTGATTGCAGATTCTCTTAAGTCAAACCGTCATATGGTAGAAGAAATCAATTGCGGCGAGAAGATTTTTTCATTCATTATCACGCCGATAGTTGATGGAAGTTATGTGAACCTGTACGGCCGGGATATAACTACACTAAAAAGGGTTCAGGAGGCGCTTCGCAAATCGCACGACAAACTCGAAACACGAGTCAAAGAGCGGACGATTGAGATTACTCAGATAGTGGACATTCTTCGAGCGGAAATCGAACAGCGGGAGCACGCCGAGACGGTCGCAAAAACTGAACGGCAGAAGCTCAACAACGTTCTGGAGACGCTGCCGGCTTACGTAATTCTGCTGTCGGAAGATTATCACGTGCCCTTTGCCAACCGCACTTTCAGAGAGCGTTTCGGCGAATCGCACGGCAAACGCTGCTTTGAGTATTTGTTCGGACGCAGTGAGCCCTGTGAGAATTGCGAAACGTATAAAGTTCTCAAAACCAATGCGCCTCATCACTGGGAATGGACCGGCCCTGACGGCCGCAATTACGATATCTTCGACTTCCCCTTCACCGACACGGACGGCTCACGCCTCATTATGGAGATGGGCCTCGACGTCACCGAGCAAAAACGGACGCAAGAATCCCTGCGGTCTGCATTGTTATATGCACGCAGTCTACACGAAGCCAGCCTTGACTCGCTGGTTATTATCAGTCCCGAAGGAAAAATCACCGATGTCAACAGCGCCACCGAAGAGATTACCGGGGTTCGACGAGAGCAGCTCATCGGCAGCGATTTCTCGGATTATTTTACGGAACCTGACAAGGCGAAAGAGAGCTACCGGAGGGTAATTTCAGAAGGATTCCTAAAAGACTATCCGCTCACCATTCGCCATATATCGGGCCGCCTGACGGATGTTCTCTACAATGCCACCGTATACAGAAACGAAAAAGAAGAGGTGCAGGGCGTTTTTGCGGCGGCACGCGATATAACCAAAAGCAAACACCAGCAGGAATCTTTGCAGCAGACCAAAACCCGGCTTGTCGAAGCCCAGCGAATCGCTCGTCTGGGCAACTGGGACTGGGACATAGTAAACAGCAGCCTTTGGTGGTCCGATGAGGTTTATCGAATTTTCGGAATTGAGCCAGGCAAAATTGAAGTTACTTATGAAGCCTTTTTAAAATTTGTGCATCCTCAGGACCGCCGGTCTGTCCAGGATGCTATTGACGAAGCTCTTTCCAATCGAAAACCTTACAGTATCGACCACCGTATAATCAGGCCGGACAAGACTGAGCGAATTGTTCACGAGAGGGCTGAGGTTACGTTTGACAATTCCGGCCGGGCCGTAAGGATGATTGGCACGGTTCAGGACGTTACCGAACTAAAACAGGCGGAGGAAAAAATCCGTTATGGACGCCAGAAGTTAAAAATGCTGGCCGCCAAGCTGGAACTGGTCGAGGCGCAGGAAAGACGGCGGATTGCAGGCGATTTACATGATTCTATCGGGCAAATACTGGCATTTTCGACAAGGGAATTGAAATTTCTGCAAAAGTCGCTGCCGAAAAACCTGTCCGCCCCTCTGCAGGAGATTGCCTGCCAGCTCGACAAGGCCGTCCAGCAGACCCGGACTTTAAGCTTTGACCTTAGCCCGAGTATATTGTATGATATCGGCTTTGAAGTCGCGGTTGAGGACCTGGCAGAGAGGTTCTCACAGGAAAGAAACATACCGTGCAGCTTTGAAAACTGTCACTCCTCCAAACCGCTGGCGATTCCTGTCAAGGTGCTTTTGTATCGTTCTATTCGGGAGCTGCTTATAAACGCGGCCAAACATTCCGATGCCGCGAATATAAGGGTCTCGTTACGCAGAGCTGGTGATGATATACACATCACGGTTGAAGATGATGGAAAGGGATTTGAAGTTTCCAAACTGGATGACGGAGCGGAAAAACCAAAAGGTTTCGGCATATTCAGTATTCGCGAGCGTCTTGACCATATAGGCGGGCGATTTGAAATCGAATCTGCCAAAGGAAAAGGGACAAAGGCGACTTTAATAGCGCCGTTAAACATTGAAGCATAAGATAAAAAGGAATTAAATATGAGCATCAGAGTTATATTGGCCGATGACCATGCCATTTTACGTCACGGCTTAAGCAGGTCACTCAGCCAGGAAAGCGACATTGAAGTCGTCGGCCAGGCAAAAGACGGCCGAACCACCATAGAACTGGTAAATGAACTGCTGCCCGATGTGGTTATAATGGACATAGCGATGCCTGACCTTAACGGCGTCGAAGCAACTCGGCGAATCGCAAAGGAACATCCGAAGGTAAAGGTAATTGGGCTTTCAATGTATTCGAGCGACAAATATATAAGGGAGATGTTTCGGGCCGGCGCATCAGGTTATCTGCTGAAAAATTGTCCTTTTGAAGAGCTTGTTGAAGCTGTCAGAACCGTCCACAAGGGCAAAACCTTTGTCAGTCCCTCCATAGGAGACGTAGTTATTAAAGAATATGCCGGTAAATCTGGCGAAGAAGCCTCCGCGTTTTCCGTATTAAGTTCAAGGGAAAGAGAGGTGCTGCAGTTGTTGGCGGAGGGTAAAACGACAAAACAAATCGGCCGCTGTCTGCACATCAGCTCAAAAACGGTAGAGGGGCATCGCCTGAGGATAATGAACAAATTGAACATCGATAATATAGCCCAGCTGACGAAATACGCTATACAGGAAGGCCTGACCCAGCCCGAACCATAGCCTCCCATCTCCACATCTTTTCATTGTTTCCGCGGGCTTTACAGCCCTGACAGCAGCAATATCAAAGATAGAGCAATTGCGAAATATCTTTTAAGGATATTCCCTATTTCCCAGGCAAAGGTACGTGGATAGTGTTAAATCGTAAATTTGATTAATTTGATTCAAAAATTTAAAGGGAATATGAAGATGTCAAAAACGGTCTTGGGAAATTTGAATTCGGAAAAACGAACTGTAAGTAATCCGCGAACGCCGTGGTACGTATCAAACTCGCCCGAACTGGGCGGGCCTTTTCAGGAGTTTTATCACGCCTGCCTCGAAAAAGGCGTGCTGGACAAAAAAGTAAAAGAACTCTTAATGCTGGCGCTGGCGTCAGCGTTCCGCTGCCCTCATTGTACTGAGAGCCACATAAACGGTGCGCTTGACGCCGGTGCCAGCAAGGAGGAAATAACAGAAGCTCTGCTTATCGCCGCAGTCGAAGCGGCAGGCACTCAGCTCGCCTGGCAGAAAGATATTTTTACCAAGTACCTCGGTAAAGAGGAAAGATAAACGGAAGCAATTTCAATAACAGAAGACTGATTTTTAAAAAGACCGAGAGGTGTATTATGAAAGTAAAAGAAATTATGAGCAGCCCCGTTGAAACAATTAATTCTGATGAAATGATAACAAAAGCTGCCGAAAAAATGAAGTCTCTCGATGTGGGCGTTTTGCCTGTTATGAAGAGAGATAAAATTGTGGGTGTAATAACCGACCGTGACATTGTGGTCAGGGTAATTGCCGAGAAATTAAACCCGCAAAATAACCCTGTAAGCAAAGCAATGACAACTGATATTGTATGTTGTTCCGAAGATATGGATATGGAAGATGCTGCGAAAATGATGGAAGACAAACAGGTCCACAGGCTTCTGGTTCTTGGAAACGACAATACAATATCCGGAATTCTCTCTATATCGGACATTGCAAAAAAGATGCATGATGAACATCTTCTTTATGAGGTATTGGAAAAAATATGTGAGCCGGCACATGCATATTGATACCTGCCGGCTTATGGATGAAAGATAGAGTGAAAGGATAGTGATATGCTTGTACTGACCAGAAAAGAAAATGAGAGCATTGTCATCGGCTCAGACATAGAGATTAAAATCGCACGTATAAACAGAAATCAGGTAAGAGTCGGCGTCACTGCTCCCAGATATGTACCGATTTATCGCAAGGAAATAGCTCCGCTTTCTGCAGGTGTCGATAAAGGCAATGAAAAATTAATAGGCCAGAGAATTATGCGATATAAATTGGCCTAAAGACAATATTTCTTCTTCCTCCTCCTCCTGACTGCCCCAGATTATAATTGGTTTGGGGCAGTGTTTTTTAGGAATTAAAATTGTTGATACAATATGCGCTATATGATAAAAATCAGAATTAAATAATGGTCGGCCAAACCAAAGAAATTACGAACCGCCTTATAAACGAAACAAGTCCATACCTTCTCCAGCACGCCCACAATCCCGTCGATTGGTATCCCTGGTCCAAAAAGGCTTTTGAGGCGGCAAAAAGAGAAAATAAACCTGTCTTTCTTTCGATAGGCTACTCTGCCTGCCACTGGTGTCACGTTATGGAAAGGGAGAGTTTTTCAGACAGGCACATAGCAAAAATACTGAACGAACACTTTATCAGCATCAAGGTCGACAGGGAAGAGCGTCCGGACATTGACGAGGTCTATATGAATGCGGTCCAGGCGATGACCGGCAGCGGAGGCTGGCCGCTATCGGTCTTTCTGACGCCGCAGGGAAAGCCTTTTTACGGAGGGACATATTTTCCGCCGAAAGATTTGCACGGCTTGGCCGGTTTTAATCGCATCCTTATAACAATTGCTCAGATGTGGGAAAACAGCCGGACGAAAGTGATTGATTCGGCAGGCCAAATAAGCGAAGCGCTTACGGGTCTAAGCCAACAGACCAGGTCTGAAACTCTTTCTTTGGAGATATTAAGCAATGCGAATTATCAACTGAAAAATATTTTCGACGGTACGAACGGCGGATTCGGCTCCGCCCCGAAGTTTCCTCAGCCCGGCGCTCTTTCAATGCTGCTCGGCTACTGGCACAGAACGAAAGACCCTGAATCTCTGGAAATGGTTGAGGCAATGCTTGCGGCAATGGCAAAAGGAGGAATGTATGACCAATTGGGCGGAGGTTTTCACAGGTATTCAACTGATGCACAATGGCTTGTCCCGCATTTTGAGAAGATGCTTTACGACCAGGCATTGTTGAGCAGAGTTTATATTCAGGCATTTCAGGCGACAGGCAAAGAAACTTATGCAAAAATCGCCGGGGAAATTTTCGATTACGTTCTGCGCGATATGACCGACGCCGGCGGCGGATTTTACAGCGCCGAAGATGCGGACAGCGAAGGGAAAGAAGGGGCTTTTTATGTCTGGCAGAAACAGGAAATCCAAAATATTTTAGGGCCGAAAAACGCCGAAATTTTCAATGAATACTGCGGCATAACCGATAAGGGAAATTTTGAGGATGGAAAAAATATCCTGCATATTGCAAATTCAGTAGAAGCCCTGGCAAAAAAATTCCAGGAAAAACCTGAAAATATAGAAAGCATATTGATGGATGCTCGCTCGGTGCTTTTAGAGCATCGCGCTAAAAGGCCCAGGCCCGGCAAAGACGACAAAATTATTACCGGCTGGAACGGGCTGATGATTTCTTCGCTCGCTTTCGGCGGAGCCGTGCTGAACGAGCAGAAGTTCATTGAAGCCGGCAAAAAATGTGCCGACTTTTTATTAAACACCCTGCTGGATAAGGGCCGGCTGATGCGCTACTATCGCAGCGGCAAAGTCACCAGCCTGGCGGTTCTGGATGACTACGCCTTCCTGATTATGGGTTTGATTGATTTGTATCAGGCTACCTTTGAAGCCAAATGGCTCGCTGAAGCAAAAAAATTAACGGAGCAGATGATAGAGTTGTTCGATGATGAAAGCGGCGGTTTTTATCTGACAGGCAAAGATGCCGAACGCCTGTTCCTTCGCAGCAGACCGATGTATGACAGCGGGATTCCCGGCGGGAATTCTATCGCGGCTCTGGTCCTGCTGAAACTCGGTCGGTTGACAATGGAGCGCCGGTTTGCCGAGCGCGCAAAGCTGCTGCTGGATTCTTACTCCGGACAAATGACCAAAGCACCAACATCAATAACTTTTATGCTGACTGCTCTTGACTTCTGGCTTGGCCCTGCACAGGAAATAGTTATTGCAGGCGACCTCAGCCGGGAAGATTCAAAAGAAATGCTGAAACTGATTCGCAATACATTTTTACCAAACTCTGTTATTTTATTCCATCAGACACCGGACAGCGGTATCGAACAAATAGTTCCACACATCCGTCAGCAGACAGCGATAAACGGCAAAGCGTCTGTTTACATCTGCAATAATTATGTTTGCAGTCGGCCCGTAACCGGCATTGCAGAACTTAAATCAGAGCTTGGAAGGATTTTTTAAGGTCTAATTGAGGAAATCCCTTATTCGAAATAGTAAATCGGAATGGTATTATTTATCTATAAAGGATTTATTGGAGAAGCAATTGCAAATGAAAGCTGTAGTTTTACACAAAAATGGCGATTTGGGTCGTTTAAAAATTGAAGATGTACCCGAACCGAAACCACAGAAAAATGAGGTGGTCGTTCGGCTGCATTCCGCAGCATTGAATCATCTTGATATCTGGGTCAGGAAGGGATTGCGGAGTCAAAAACTTACGGCGCCTCATATATTAGGTTCTGATGGCGCCGGTGTTATTGTCGAAAAAGGGGCTGATACACACGGAGTCAATATCGGCGATGCGGTTATCATAAATCCCGGTTTGAGTTGCGGCTGTTGTGAGTATTGCAGGCAAGGCGAACAGAGCGAATGTTTATCCTTCGGAATTATCGGAATGAGCAGGCCGGGCACTTATGCGGAAAAGATAGCTGTCCCATTTGAAAACGTCTGGCCGAAACCTTCGCATCTGGATTTCCAGGAAGCTGCAGCACTCCCTCTCGCTCATCAAACCGCCTGGCGGATGTTGATGACGCGTGCCGGCCTCAAGGCGGGTGAAACCGTATTGATTCACGGTATCGGCGGCGGCGTTGCGCTCGCTTGTCTTCAGTTTGCCAAACTGGCAGGCGCGATAGTTTTGGTTACCTCTTCGTCGGACAAAAAAATCGAAAAGGCCGGGAAACTGGGCGCAAGTTACGGAATCAATTATCGTACTGCAGGCAGTGTCTCCAAAACAGTAATGGAGCTGACAGGCGGCAGAGGCGTTGATGTAATAGCAGATACAGTCGGTGCCGCGACATTACCTGTGAATATTGAGGTTATCAGAAAAGGCGGACGCATAGTCCTTTGCGGAGTAACGAGCGGGCCAACCTGCCAGACAAACCTCCAAAGCATTTACTGGAATCAGCTTACCATTCTGGGCTCAACGATGGGCTCCAATGAGGATTTCAGACAAATGCTTATGGCAGTTACAGCGGCAAAACTAAAGCCCGTCATCGACTCAGTTGAACCACTTGAGAATATCAAAGCGGCTGCAGATAAGATGGAGCAGGGAGAGCAGTTTGGAAAAATCGTATTGAGCATTTACAGGTAATATGTTTAATGATAGAAAAGAAGCAGGACAAAAACTTGGCAAAGCTCTGGAGCATTACAGAGGATGTGACGGCATAATTCTGGCAATTCCTAAAGGCGGCGTCAAGATTGGTTACTATGTCGCCGAACATTTGGATATCCCCTGGTCAATAATTATATCGCGAAAATTGCCTTTCCCGGATAATCCTGAAGCCGGCTTCGGGGCAATTGCTGAGGACGGCAGCACTTTTTTCATCGCTGATTTTTCAAAGAGACTTCCGCTGGCGGTTATCCAAAAGGTGCTTGAAGAGCAAAAACGGGAGCTGAAAAGAAGAATTGATGTTTTAAGAGACGGAAAACCGCTGCCGGAAATAACCGGCAAATTAGTTATATTGGTTGACGACGGGATAGCAATGGGTTCTACAATGCAGGCCGCTGTCAGGCTTTGCAGAAACAAAAACGCGAGTAAAATTGTAGTGGCCGCCCCTGTTGCCGGCCCTGCTGCCGCCGCTGAATTGGCAAAAGCTGCTGATGAAGTGGTTATTCTTGAGCAGCCGCCGTTTTTCCACGCTGTGGCCGAAGTTTACAAAAACTGGTATGATGTATCTGATGATGAAGTTGTCCAGATATTGCGAAAAAACGGTTACTATCAACCGAATTTGAAGGGAAAAGAACATGGCCGAAGCTAAAATGCCGCATCTCGGGCACGACAAACATCTCTGCTATCTGAATAATCTGAAGTTTCAAGTCAGTAATCCGGAAGAATATAAATCTCTTGTTAAAAATCCGCAATTTATGTGCGAAAACTGCGGCCGGGTTGCTGCCGGCGAGAAAAATCTCTGTAAGCCCGTAAAATTGTGAACTCCTGAAAGGAACGTTATCACGATGGCCGGACCGGAAAAAATCAGAAAAAGAAATGGTGCGATAGTCGATTTCGACCGGATGAAAATCCAAACCGCAGTGAAAAAAGCAGCTTTCGAAACCACCGGCAGCGAAAAACCTTACAGTGAACTTGTAACTGCCGAGTCCGAATATTCCGGCGGCTGCGCGGCCGGCGAATGTGTTTTTTAGAACATCAGTTACCTTATAATCAGCAGGTTTTTTAATTTTTTAAAGTCGCGATTCATCTGGCTTCTTATCTGCGGGAATCTCATAGCCGCCGCAGGATGGAAAGTTACAAGGCAGCTTGTTTAGCCGTCGCTGAGACGGCGGCTCGGTTGTCCCCCGGAAATGTCCAAAAAGTTGTTTACGCCGGCAAAAATAAACTTGTCTGCGGAGCACAACGATAATAACATGCTGTTTTCCAGGAAAATTCCAGGAACAGTTGCATGTTATTTTTAAGAAAACTCCTTTTTTGGGTGTTCGTAGTTGTTTATATCATCATATGCCCCCTGTTGATATTATACGCATTGGGATATATTTACAGTCCGGTAAAGCAGGAATTGGTGCATACGGGGGTTTTATACATAGCTACTGTCCCGGCCGGCGCGGATGTTTATCTGGCCAAAAGTCACTTTTCACATACTACTCCCGCCACTATAAGAGAACTGCTGCCCGGCAGTTACAAAGTAACGCTGAGGAAAAAAGGTTACAGGGCCTGGACGCATTCGATAACCATCGAAGCGGGTAAAGCTGTTACCTTCAAGAATATATTGCTCATCCCGAATAACTGGCCGCAAAAAAACATAACAGCCGACACCTGCAAAGACCTGATTCCCATAGAAAATGATCAATCCTTTTTAATCACAACCGGCTCAGAGCTGGGCAGCTTTTTTATTTACAATGTGAATGGCGCCATCCGTTCTTTGTCGTCCATTCAATCGCCTTTTTCCACTCTTCCGGTTACAAAAGTATACTCTGCGGCGGAAAGTGACGTATTAATAATATATGGCGGTTCGTTCGGCGATAAAAAATATTTATATTTGAATCTGAAAGACAACAAACCTTACGCAATTGACATAACGAGGTTTTTTCCTGACGAACCTTCTTTTATCGCCTGGCAGGCGGCAAAAGAGACGGATTTATTCACCTGCCGCAAAAATTGTATTAATTTCATCAATGTCGAAACAGGAAAAACATTTCCCTGTTATCTGGAAAATATTAAAGGATTTGGTATTTATGGCGAAGGCCTTTACATTATCGACCAGAACAACGTATTGACTTATCAAACATTTGAAACATACAAACAGAAAGATTTATCGGAGGATATGCATCTGGCAAAACGCCTTTTTGACCGGTCTGAATTTTACCGTATTGAAGCGAGAAACGCCGACACTATCTTTTTCCTCGGCACAAAGGGAGACTTCATTGTAAGTTCCCCGCCGTATCATATTGCCGCTCAGGACGTCATAGGATACAAATTTGGCGGCAACCCCGATTTGCTGCTGTATTGGACTAAAACGTCCCTCGCTATCGCTGACTTTTCCATCAGCCGTGACAAAACCACTTTCCATGAAAACTTCAAGGTTCAAACCATATATGAAAACGGCAGGAGCATAAAACAGGCTTTTTGGCTCGACGACCGTTCGCATATATTATGCAACGACGCCGACAGTATTTACCTGATAGAGCTCCAGCCCCAGGGCCCCCCTCACGTCGAGTCCATTCTTGGAATAAAGGGCCGCACAAAAGTCTTCTATGACGGTGATGAAAACACCTTGTACTATCTGGACGCCGACAGCGGCGTTTTAAATCAGATTCAGATTATACCCAAGCAGCCGATAACAATATCGCCGTTCAGGATGTACGACTAAAGGCCGCGTTCATGGATTTCAAATACACGCGATACGGATTGACAAAAAAAGAAAAGGTGCTCGAACGCCTGCTGGAAATTGTTCCCGGTGGTCTAAGCTGGCTGATTCTTATCGGAATGATTGTTTTATCTTTCGTAAAACCGCTTCCTGCTGCGGTCATCATCATTGCGTTTATTCTCTACTGGCTCTTAAGAATGATATATCTGAATATCCTGCTGGTCCTCTCGTATGCTCGCTTTAACATCGAAAAAAAGACCGACTGGATGAAACGCGTCGAAGAAATAGACAGCCTTGATTTTGTCCATAAAAAAATCGCTCACCGGAAAACCTCTGGTTGGCGCAGTAAAATATCCGAGCTGCTCCATCGAAAGCAATTGGAAAAGCTGGTCAAAAGCGGCACCAGGCCGCCCAAATCGCAGGACATTTTCCACGTTGTTATAATTCCTGTAGTTAAAGAATCGCAGGAAATAGTCGAATCGGGAATACTGGCAATCAAAAATGGCTCCTACCCGCCGAAAAAAATACTTTTGGTTATTGCCTTGGAAGAACGCGCTTCCCAAACCGTGCAGCAGGATATGTACAAACTGGCCGAAAAATATAAAACAGATTTTCTCGATTTCCTTACGGTTCCGCACCCTTCCGACCTGCCGGGTGAGGCAAGAGTCAAGGGGGCCAATTCGACCTTTGCGGCCCGCAGGGTCGCTCAATACCTGCAGGAAAAAAAAATTCCGTATGAAAACGTCATCGCTTCCTGCTTTGACGCTGACACCGTTCCTGTGGCTGATTACTTTAGCTGTTTGACATATTATTTTATGATAACGCCTAACCGTGTGCGAAGCAGTTTCCAGCCGATTCCCGTCTATTTCAATAATATCTGGGATGCGCCGGGCTTTGCGCGAATCATTGACATCGGCACTTCCTTTTTCCAGCTGGTCGAGGCAACCAATCCGAAAAAACTTATCACCTTTTCGAGTCATAGCACAAGTTTTAAAGCGCTGGCTGATATTGATTATTGGCCGACCGATATTGTTTCCGATGATTCCGCTATTTTCTGGAAGGCGTTCCTGCACTATGAAGGTGACTATCAGACAATACCTATGCCGATTGCCGTTTCGATGGATATTGTCGTCGGCAAAAACATACCGGATACTATTATAAATATATATAAGCAAAAACGCCGTTGGGCCTGGGGAGTAGAAAATTTCCCCATCGTTATTCGAGGGTTCCTGCGGTCGAAAAATCTGGCTCTTCACAGAAAAATCTCTCATACCTTCAGACTCATCGATAAATTTACTTCCTGGGCGACCTGGTCTTTTCTCTTGACCTTTATAAGCTGGCTGCCGACCTTATTTGCTTCAAAGGAATTTACCACTACAACTGTTTACTATACTGCTCCTCGTATTCGCTCGATTATCCTGGCTCTGGCTTCTTTTTGCCTTTTGGTATGTATTCTGACAAGCATGCTGCTGCTGCCGCCCGAAAAATCAAAATATCCTTTGCTGAAAAAGTTCCTGCACGCCGGCGAATGGCTGTTTATTCCAGTTGTCGTTCTGGTTTTAAGCGCCCTGCCGGCACTGGACGCCCAGACTCGTCTTATGTTCGGTAAATACATGGAATTCTGGGTAACCGACAAATATCGGCCAAAGTAGATTTTGCACATCCCCTTTCATGCCGGCCCCATAGGGTATTTTCCTGCTTAAATTGGGGGATTCCCCTATTCCCCGCCGCTCAATAATTTGATAAAAATGAACCAAGTTGAAAAACTATGTTGGAAAGGAGTATTAAAAATGTTTACCAAGACAAAGCAAATAGCTCCGGAATGTGCTGAAGATATTTTTTGCGGAGTAAATATTGCTGACATTACGCAGGCCGGCGACCTCGAAAAAAAGCATCTGCCGATTATAACCGCTCCGAAACGCGTCAAAAAAAATGAGTTTTTTGAAGTAACCGTGGAAGTCGGCAAGCTTTTGAAGCATCCTAACGAGCCTGGGCACTTCATCGAATTTATCGAGTTATATGCCGGCGATACTTATCTTGCGAGAATGGATTTTACGGCCAAAACAACCTGTCCGATTATGAAGGTATATGTATCTTTGGACCACACGCACGGCAAACTTCGCGCTTTTGAAAGGTGCAATCTTCACGGAATATGGGAATATGAAACTGATATCGAAGTAGTCGAATAACCGGAATTTATATGAAAAGGAGGAATTAAAAAATGTCGGAATTCACAAATCCATTCAGCGGTATGATGCCGGGTCGCAGTTTTTCCGATTCGGAGCTTGTCAAGGCTTTACGCCTTAATTTGGCCGCAGAACAGGAAGCCGTTCATCTCTACCAGGCACACGCGGACGCGACCGACAACAAGCTGGCTAAAAAAGTATTGTTGGACATCGCCAATGAAGAGCGGGTGCACGCTGGTGAGTTTCAATGCCTGCTGAATATCTTGTTAAAAGATGAGCAAGGATTCCTCGCGGAAGGAGCGGGAGAAGTCAGCCGCAAGGTCACAGAAGGCGGCTTTGCTGTTCGATCGTAAACTGCCGCATCGAAGATACTGACTGAGGGAAATTTAAAACAGTGAAAGTGAAACGGAAGTCATAACTGGCTGAAAAATTTTTGGTCAGGACCTTATGGCAGGTTTCGTCGGACCTTCAGATAGCGAGCACCAGTTCATCGTCTCTGAAAGTGTGACTCTCAGGTTGACTTGCCCCCCAGACCCACTGTGTTTTGAAGAAATAGAAAGGATTCTGTTATCGGTCACAGTCAGAAGGACAAAAATCACAGAAAGGAATTAAAATCAAATGAAAAAAGTTGAAGACACCCAGGAAAACTTTGACATTTGTATGCAGGGCAACTGCTCAAGCTGCCCAAGTTACTCGAAGCAATCAGGAGAAGGACTTTACTGTGCCAGAGGCCCGTGCAAACATCCCGTAGAAAAAAGAGGCTGTAATTGCCCCGAATGTCCCGTCTGGATTGACAACGGCCTGTCAAGTATGTATTATTGCGTCAAATAGGTTAAAGCTATCTTACTGTATTTTACACGGCAAAGGACTGCCGGACGGGCGGTGCCCTGAGATATGGAAAATAAAAACCAAAAATTTCCCGAACCCCCGGTCAGGAATGTTGGAACAACTCCTTACATCAATACGATACCGGCAAATAAACAGCCCCCTTACCCCGGTCGGCGGGAAATCGAACGGCGAATCAAAAGCATAATCCGCTGGAACGCAATGGCCATGGTGGTCCGCGCAAACAGGGAAGAAAGCGGCATAGGAGGCCATATTTCCACTTACGCCTCCGCCGCCACGCTTTTTGAGGTGGGATTCAATCACTTTTTCAGGGCCAAAAATGAACAGCAGCCGGGCGATATCATATATTTCCAGGGCCACGCTTCTCCCGGAATATATGCCAGGGCATTTTTGGAAGGTCGTCTCTCCGGCTTTGACCTGGAAAACTTCAGGCGTGAGCTTAAGAGCGAAGGAGGCCTTCCATCGTATCCTCACCCCAGATTAATGCCGGACTTCTGGCAGTTTCCGACCGTATCAATGGGCCTGTCGCCGATTATGGCAATTTATCAGGCTCGCTTTAACCGATACCTTGAAAACCGGCATCTCAAAGAGCCCTCGGACCAGAACATCTGGGTCTTTTTGGGCGATGGCGAAATGGATGAGCCGGAAAGTCTCGGCGCAATCAGCCTGGCCGGCCGCGACAGGCTGGACAACCTCATTTTTGTCATCAACTGCAATTTGCAGAGACTTGACGGCCCGGTTCGCGGCAACGGCAAAATCATTCAGGAGCTGGAATCTGTCTTTGCCGGCGCAGGCTGGAATGTAATCAAGGTCATCTGGGGTTCTGACTGGGACCCACTGCTTGAAAAAGACCGGACCGGCATTCTCGTAAAACGAATGGAAGAAACGCTGGACGGACATTACCAGAAATACGCCGTCTCAAGCGGAGATTATATTCGCAAAAACTTTTTCGCGGCAGACCCTCGTCTGCTGGAGCTTGTGAAAAACTATTCCGACGAACAGCTCGAAAAGCTCAACCGCGGCGGCCACGACCCTGTGAAAGTTTATGCCGCCTACAAAGCCGCGGTAGAGCACAAAGGTTCGCCGACGGTTATTCTTGCACAGACCATAAAAGGATACGGTCTTGGCGAAGCCGGTGAAGGTAGAAATATAACTCATCAGCAAAAAAAAATGAACGAGCAGGAACTGCTCGAATTCAGAAGCAGGTTTGGTATCCCCGTGCCTGACGGCGAAGTCCAGGAAGCCCCCTTCTACATACCCACAGACCAAAGTCAGGAAATGAAATATCTGCACCAGTGCAGACAGAACCTTGGCGGATATGTTCCGCAGCGAATTGTTAATGTCAAGCCGATACAAACACCGCCGGAAACTTTGTTTGAGGAGTTTTACAAAGGCAGCGAAACTCGCCGGGAAGCCACAACGATGGTAATGGTAAGGCTGTTGTCGAAACTGTTAAAAGATAAGGAAATAGGAAAATTGATAGTTCCGATTGTGCCTGATGAGGCCCGCACGTTTGGAATGGAGGCACTGTTCAGGCAGGTCGGGATTTATTCTCCGCTCGGTCAGTTATATGAGCCGGTGGACAAGGAAAGTCTGCTCTATTACAAAGAGCAGAAAGACGGCGCTATTCTCGAAGAAGGCATAACTGAAGCCGGTTCTATGGCCTCTTTTATCGCCGCAGGAACGGCTTACGCCACGCACGCAATAAACACTATTCCTTTCTTTTTATTCTACTCGATGTTTGGCTGCCAGCGTATGTATGATTTGATTTGGGCCGCTGGCGATGCAATGGCCAAAGGTTTTCTTATTGGCGGCATATCCGGAAGAACAACGCTGGCCGGCGAAGGTTTGCAGCATCAGGACGGCCACAGCCATCATTTCGCGTATTCGGTGCCAAACTTGAAAGCTTACGACCCGGCTTTTGCCTACGAGTTGGCGGTAATTGTTCGCGACGGCATATACCGTATGTACGAAAAGCAGGAAAACATTTTTTACTATATCACCATAATGAACGAATTTTACCAGATGCCGCCGATGCCCGACGGCGTTAAGGATGGAATTTTAAAAGGAATGTACAGGTATAAGACTTCATCCAAAGAAAACAGCGGTGCAAAGGCAATTCTTTTAGGCAGCGGTGCCATTCTTAATGAAGCCCTCAAGGCTCAGAAAATTCTCGAATCGCAGTATGGAATATCGGTTGATGTCTGGAGCGTTACCAGCTATAAAGAACTTTATATGGACGGCCTGCAAACCGAGCGGCAGAATATGCTGCACCCCGCCGAAAAACCGAAACCCTGTTACATACAGCGTTGTTTCGAGAACCAGGATGCGGTTTTCGTCGCTGCTTCGGATTATTTGAAAGCTCTGCCGTGTTCCATTGCAAAATGGATGCCGGGCAGAATGGTTGCGCTTGGCACCGATGGCTTCGGCCGAAGCGACTCCAGGGCTTCATTGCGTGATTATTTTGAGGTTGATGCTCGTTTTATTACTTTAGCGGCTCTGCAGGCCCTTGCTCTGGAAAAAAAGGTCGACCCTGCTGTTGCCGCCGGAGCGATTAAGGATTTGGACATAGACCCTCAGAAAATTAATCCTGTGAATATTTGACCGAAGGAAATGGTATGATCGAAGAAATACGCCTGCCGAAGATATCGGAAAACGTCGACACCGGCCAGGTAATAAAAATTCTCGTGAAAGCCGGCGATTTTGTCGAGGCCGAACAATCCCTCGTCGAGCTTGAAACCGACAAAGCCGTCTTTGAATTGCCGTCTCCTCTAAAAGGAAAAATTACGGAAATCAATATCAAAGAAGACCAGGAAGTAAAAACAGGACAGGTTCTTTTCAAAATTGATACCAAATAAATGAGGTGAAAAATGAACATATTTGAATTTGCGAAGGAAAAAGAAAAATTCAGCGAAAATTATTATCGTCAGCTTGCCGGCAAGGCAGCTAATAAAGGTCTGCAAAATATCTTTAATATGCTGGCCGGGGAAGAGGCCAAACATTATCGGATAATTGAGGCAATGCAAAAAAAGCAGGCTCAGCAAGTCCCTGATTCGCCGATTCTTAAAGATGCGAAAAAGGTATTTGAGTCGATGAGAGAATCGGTGGAAAATTTCAATTTTAATATAAGTGAGGTGGAGCTTTACCAAAAGGCTCAGCAGAATGAAATCGAAAGCGAAAAATTCTATCGTGAAAAAGCCGAGGAAGTTCAGGACGAACAGCAGAAAAACATCTTCAAAAAACTGGCTGCCTTGGAGCATAAGCATTACATTTTACTGGAAAATATCTGTAGTTTTGTCGAAAAGCCGCAGTATTTTTTGGAAAATGCCGAAATGTATCGTTTTGACGATTATGCCGAAGGCGCTTTTTAAAAAATGCGAAAAATTCTTTAACGCAAACCCACCAAAGCTTCGGACACCCTCTTTCTCCGGAATTTGCGGACTACAACTCGTATATTATCGCTCTCGATTATTTCCCCTCCCTCCAGCGGGTGCTGGGCTTTCTGCACGCACCATTCGCTAAGCGTAGGAATTTTGATTTCCTTGAATTTGTCATCGCCCTTAAGGCCGATGGTGGAGTAAACCATTGTCATCGGCAGTCCCCCTCCCATAATCCAGGCCGAACCGCACGGATTGATATGTGCCGGAAGATAATCAAATTCATCTTCTATTTCGCCGACAAGCTCTTCCAGAACATCTTCCAGCGTTACCATTCCTAAAATCGCCCCATCGCCGGATACAACAAGTGCGATGTGAAGTTTCTCCTGTATCATCACTTCCAGCATCTGCGATATGGATGTATTTGCGTCGATTTTTTTTATCGACCTTATTATTCCTTTTAATGACGGCTCATTTGGACTCGCCTTCAGTGTATAAACAATGTCCTTGAAATTAACATATCCTTCGATTGATTGCGGGTCATCCGGATTGCGGCTGACGGGAAATCTCGTATGCATATCAAGATGTGCCTTGACAAGGGCGTCGCCCAGATTGCTCTCCATCCAAATCATCGTGATGTCCTGGGCGGGAATAATTATGTTCTTTACCGGCCGCATGGAGAAAAGAGCGCTCGACAATACAATTTTTTCCTCCCGTGCGCTGAGAATTTTCGATGCCCGCGCAATCGCGACCGCCGCCCTGAAATCGCTGAATCCGCGCCCCTTCTCTTTGCTTTCCATTCGGCTTAACTTTGAAATAATCTCCACCACCCCTCTGACTACGGCCTCGACAACCGAGACAACCGGCTCTGCGATTATCGAAAGTTTTCTCATAAACGGCGAAAGTTTCAGCACAATCCACTCATTATTATTCAGCCCCAGTATTTTTGGAACAAGTTCGCCGAACACTGTAATGACAAATGTCAGCGGTATGATTAAAAATACAATCGCCAGAATCTTTGCGGCAAGTTCCGGCAGTTTAAGGCTTGCCGCAAGAAATGGGCTTAATCGTTCTCCAATCCCGACGCCGCCCGTCGCCGCCGCAAATGCCCCCGCAAGGGTTATTCCGAACTGGATAACCGCCAGGCTCGCTTCTATTCTGTTCTTCATATGCACCGCATCGGCCGCGCCTCTTTTCCTCTCTTCCAGCAGAACTCTCAGCCTCGCTGCGGAAATTGAGGCAAGACCCATTTCATACGCCGCGAACACCGCGTTTATAAACAGCATAATGCCTATTATTATCAGTTCATATAACAGCATCTACTTGACCCATCCAAAAATTATCTGGCGATTATTTTACGTTTAATTAGAATATATAGCAAGAATAACTGTGCTTTTCGGCTTTAACCGATTTGATTGATTATGGAGAAGTATCTATGGTAAATATTTGTGATTTTGGAGCCGTTGGAAATGGAACAGCCAATAATACGGAAGCTTTCTCTAAAGCTATTGAAAAATGCTCAAAAGACAATGGCGGCAGGGTAATCGTTCCGCCGGGCAAATACCTGACCGGCCCCATTCATTTAAAAAGCAATATTAACCTCTGCCTCGAAAAAGGCGCACTGATACTATTCAGCGACAATCCCGACGATTACCCGCCCGTTAAATCAAGATGGGAAGGCGTGGAGTGTTTCGGCTATTCGCCCTGTCTCTACGCCGAGAACCTCGACAATGTTTCTATTACAGGCCCCGGAATAATTGACGGCCAGGGCCTCGCCTGGTGGAAAGAATTTAAAAAACGCCGGCAAGGTCCCAAAGAACCCGTCTCCGCCCGTGACAAAGAATTCGTAAAACTCAACAACGGCATCGACCTGTCCGCTTGCGGCGGCGGAGGTATTAATTCTTTCTTTTTCAGACCGCCGTTAATCCAGTTTAATAATTGCTCAAATGTCCTGCTCGACGGCTTTACAGCCCGCAACTCCCCCTTCTGGAACACGCACCTTCTTTATTGCAAAAATGTTATAGTAAAAAATACGACCTTCCAAAATCCCAGTGACGGCTTCAATGGCGATGGGTTAGATATCGATTCCTGTAGCGGCGTTCAGGTCTTTGACTGTAATTTCGATGTAAATGATGATTGTCTTTGTTTTAAATCCGGCATTGGAATTGATGGTATGCGCGTAAACAAGCCCTGCGAAAACGTCGTCGTAAAGAACTGTAAAATGCTGCGCGGTCACGGCAGTGTTGTTATGGGTTCTGAAACCGCCGGCGGCATCCGGAATATAGAAATCTCCGATTGTGTTTTTAACGGCACCGACCGCGGCATCAGATTAAAATCCCGCCGCGGAAGAGCCGGCGGCGTGGAAAATCTTACGCTTAATAACATCACTATGAACGGCGTGGGTTGTCCAATCGTTATGCATTTATTTTACGAATGCGGCGCCCAGCCTGAAGAAATTGAATTTCTTTCCGACCGCAGTCCAAAACCCATCACAAAAACCACGCCTTACATCAGGAACATAAAAATAACAAACGTTACGGCCAATAACGCCCAATCCGCGGCATCTGTCTTTTTAGGTCTGCCTGAAAGACCGATTGAAAATGTGTTATTTGAGAATGTCAAAATAACAATGGCCAAAAACGGCAAACCCGGCCGCCCCGCTATGGCCTTTGGTATGAAAGAAATGCAGGGCGAAGGTCTCATCGCCGACTTCGTAACAAACTTTATCCAGCGAAACACTCACATCCAGCAGGTTTAAACCCCACTTTCAGTGGGGTTTTATGCCTATATAGACCTTTCATAGGTCATGGTTCACAATTACTCATCCTCTTCAGAGGCTTCGACATAACAGTCCGGGCAATACTCTCCAATCATTTGAGACTCGTCAAGCCACTCACCACATATAATACACTGACATTTTGACATGAAATTATGTCTCCTAATTTTATCGGCCGGCCGCCGCTTATTTTTCACGTTTTTATTATGATTAACAATATTTATTACAGCTTAGTATCTCATCCATACTTTTCCTTTTTTTATTCGGGATTTTTTCATCGGCAGAAAACCCAGCAGTGATTACAAGCTCCACTCTTTTAAGCCTGGGAATTGAAAGTATCTTCTTTATTTTCTTCTCATTGAACCAGCCGATTATACATGTCCCCAGGCCTTCTTCTGCGGCTTGAAGACAAAAATGTTCAGCAGCTATTCCTATATCCATCAGACTGAAGTTTTTCTTTTTAACAATACTCCCGAATTTAGCGGATATTTTCTCCCTTTCGGAAACTATTAATACCAGGACAGGTGCTTTGAAGGCAAATTTATTAAAATCCAGAAGCCCTTCAAAAGCCGCCTTTGCCAGCTCATTTACAAGTTCAGGCTCATCCACTATTATAAACTTCCACGGCTGTGAATTACATGCAGAAGGAGCCAACCTTGCAGCTTCGATACATCGAACAACTTTTTCTTGCGGAACAGGAGTAGTTTTATAATTTCTGACGCTGTATCTTTTATTTACCAAATCCAAAAAACTCATATCTTTCCTTTAATGTCATATCGGCCAGCCGCCGTGGGCGGCGATTGCCCTTGTCTTATGTTTTTTCTTTCCCGCCTTTTTTTTGCTCCATTTTATGAAATTTCAAATTATTTTTCTTTTTGCCTTTTTACATTTTACTTGAATATTTTATTTTCCCTAAATCTTCATCTTTTTTCGCTTTGCGAAAAACAAATAAATGCTCATGCATAATAAGATAGAATTTATTTTCTTGTGCTTTTTGTACCCATTGGCCGGTAGATGAGCAATTATGTTGAACTTTGATAATATCCTCTTTTAAAACAAAACCAATTTTCAAAAACCGCTGCATTACATTATATGCTAACGGCACAAAGTGCCTGCTCTTGCGTGTATCGCCAATCAGTATCGCGCAGTATTTGTCAGGTTTTAGAACTCTGTAAAGTTCTTTTGCTATCTTTTCTATTTCATTGCAGAATATTGGCATACTGCCAATATTTGATAGGTCGCCGTCAACTTGACCTGCTAATCTAATTAACTCCGTAAAAAGCATGCAACGCCCTTCTTTACAAAACGAATGAATACCATTAATATTTATTTGATTCTCGTTCTTATTAACATCAGTATAGAGAAATAAGAAAATGAAGCAATATTATATTTATATATTGGCAAGCAAAAGAAACGGTGCTCTCTATATTGGCGTAACGAATGACTTGATTAGCAGAGTAAGCAAACACAAAAATAATAGTCTCAATGGTTTTACAAAGAATCGCGGCATTCACGTTCTTGTATACTACGAGCAGTTTGAGGATATCCATAAAACTATAAACCGTGAAAAACAATTAAAAAAATGGAAGAGGCAGTGGAAGATTAAATTAATTGAAAAGACCAATCCTCAATGGAGAGATTTATATCCCGACCTGATACTTTAGGGATGAATTCCTGAATTGGCAGGAATTACTGCTTTGAAGCGGCTTCTATGAAGTGTCATTCCTGAGAAGTCGCATCATTGGATCAGCTACAAGGAATCATCCTAATTCATTTCTGACAAGCATTCACTGTTGATATAAAAAAATAAACTGAATTCTTTCGATAATTATTTTTTAACTCGTAACAGATTAACTCATTAAATGTGGTTCGTTTCAAGTAACTATTGTCTCTTAGTAGGTTTTCAAAAGCTTGAGTTGGATTAAGGCCGTCCGCAAAACCTATTACTTGACAATTTTCAATATCCGGCTCAATCGCATCTGTGTTTGGCTGAAAGGTATGACCTTCGGTCGTTATGAAAATATAAGAATTTATTTTTTCGCCCATCGATAAAACCCTCGCCTAACAAATTCCAAATATCCTAAATCTCTTAAAACCTGCAATTGTTGCCTTATCTTATCTCGGACATGAAGATTTTCCGGGTGTCTTTCGGATAAAGCACCTTCAAATAAATAAGCATCTCCCAAAGTAAACTCTGATCTTTTCATCGAACTCAGGACTGTAAGAACATCGAGGGTCCAGCCTCTTGTTTTCGTTGATAAATTGCTTAACGGCTGAACCAAACGAAATCTCTCCCTGACTTTCCTTTTCGGTGATATGAACCCCGAATTTATTACATTGATCCTGCCTTCCGGCGGAACCATACCGAGAACTATATTACATCCCACCCACCCTGCACGCCGCGCACTAGAACTCAGTGGTTTTCTCGCTTCGATAGCCGACCTTGGCAGGCAAAATTTTGGTATGATCAAAAGGTCTTTTACCATTGCGTTAATATTATCATAACTAAGTAATAGAAAATGCGGCAACTGGTCTCGGGTAATTGCTCTTATCATGGCATCATAAGCGGCATCGACTATTTTTCTGCCAAAAGGTTTTGATACCGCTTTAAGTTGAAATTGCGAATCACACCCGGAACAGATAAAATCCACTGCTTCTGCCCCAGTTCTGGTTTTATTTAAACGGTCAGTGGTACACGCGGGACAATACATATTTTCAAAGGCCCATGCCTCTGTTATAACCCGCGCCCGTTGCGATGCACTTTTATATCCCTCAGCAGCTTCGATTGGTAAATTTAAAATCATTTCTTTTTATATCTTATAAATGCTTCAAAAGCCTTATCGACATCGCCAAAGGCAAATTCCGCAAGTTCCTCTATTGTGGCATTAGCAGCCACGTCGTCAAATTCATTGCTAAGGAATTTCAGGAAATCCAAATTTGTTTCATATCGTTTAGCTTTATCCATGCCATAGATTATTGACCAACCAAAAAACCTTGTCAATTAAATGTTGAAAAACCACTAGGCAAACGTTTTTCAATCTCATCAAGAAGTTGTGTTTTCCCTCCAGCCCATTTCAGAAATGGTTTAGCAATTATTGTTTTTTCTATAGTTGATATCATAAATAACTCTTAGAAATATTGCCGACATTCTAATCTATAAAAAATCCAAACGCAATTTCCTTATTATTTAGCCCCTCGGCCTGACGGTGTTATATCTGAAATTTGAAATTTGAGATCTGAGATTCTTTTTCTCCACATAACCAAAATCGCGCAAGTTTTAATTTCTGGTGTTAAGAATGAATCATAAAAATCAGCGTAATCTGTGATAAAAACCTGAAATTTAATGCAAAAAAATCAAAATTAATCAAAATCTGTGGAAAATATTCAAAAATAATCAAAAATTTTAAAAAATCCCACAAGGCCCTGTCACCATTATTCTTATAGCAGTTTTTTCGCTCCCTCCCAATTCCCTCAAAATTCATATAAGACATTTAATTAAAACGACTTATAACGATATACGCTTAACCTTCTCTTTTTTCGCCAAAATCACGTAAAAATAGTTTGTAAGTCCTTATTTTGAGCTTGCCCTGAGCTTGTCGAATGGGTTCCTAACTCCTTTATTTTTTCACCTTGTGAAACCCCCTAATCTTGCTTTCGCGAGAAAGCATAGGGGGGTATTTCCTTACTTTTTTGCCATAAGTCTTTATTTTTTTTTAAAACCCCCTATTCTTGCTTTCACCTTGAAAGCATAGGGGGTGTGCTTTTGATTTTCCTTTAGGTTAGTCGGTTAGTTGGCACAAGTGTTAAGTGCTTATATTACAGGTGTTTAGAATCGAGTGATTTTCGGCTATTTTTGTGGTATGGTTTGCGGATAGTTGATTTTCTTTTGGAAATCTTTTAGTTGTTGGTTGGAGTCGATTTTTGTCCAGCCGTTGGAGGTTGGGTCATCGGTATATTGTGGTGGAACGTACTTTGCGGACTTGGCGAAAATGCCGCCGGAATTATCCGCCAGAAAATATCTCACTTCTCTCTGTCCATCCCCCGGCGGCACCGCCAGAACCGCCCACTCTTTTTCATAATCTAACCTTTGCGTTTCGTTATTTGCCGAAAGAACGCGGTCGTGTAAATCAACAAAATAATAACCATCAATCGCTCTGGCGGCTTCTATTGCGAATGCAAGTTTTTGGGGGATGAGTCTTACACGAATAGGCTCGCCAGAGTTGTTCACCGATGTCCAGAGATGAATAAAATACTTTGCGAAGGTTTTTTTGCCGTCTCCATCCCAGTCTGTTTCCTTGTATTTTTTTTGTGCCTGTGAGATAACCTGCAGATTCAAAAAGGCGTGCAGCTCGTTCAATTTCATATCTTGTGCGATTAACTGACGGGTGCCGTTCCACAGAGTATATAATTGCACTGCTGCCCAGACAAAACCGACTGTTACAACGATACTGAAGATAATTCCTGTTACACTGTAGTCTCTATTGCGGGTAGCTGCTAATATATCGGTTTGCTTATTCATCAATGATACTCCATTTTGTGCTGTACCACCTTCGGGCAATCAGGGTCAGGGTTATTAAAATCTCCGGTAACATATTCGGCTACGGCGTGGCAGCCGCCTTTGCAGATGTTAAGATAGCCGCACAATTTGCAGGGCTGCGGCGTTTTTTTCAGCCAGCCGCTAATTTTATCAAAAGACCCTTCACGATTCAGGCCTGACGGAAGGTCAAATACCGAAAGGCCGGAGCTTTTAAGGAATGAACAACCGCTTACCATTCCGTTGCTTCTTATGCCAAGCAGCACATTTCCGGCCTCGCAGCCATAAGTTGCCGTTGCTTCGAGCATTTCCAGCGGAGGATTGTGATAACAGAACATTGGTATAAAAGAGCAATCTATTTTTGCAGTAATTTTGTATTTGGCGGAAAGTTCGGCCAGCAGAGGCGCAAGCGATATATTCTGCTC
>Ga0315286_10001002_pt1 | contig 25073 bp, 35 predicted proteins | sample YL17G10_0_MG_FD_205038 | JGI IMG/M metagenome (GOLD analysis project Ga0315286, IMG submission 205038) | Sediment microbial communities from Yellowstone Lake, YNP, Wyoming, USA - YL17G10_0 | ecosystem: Environmental > Aquatic > Freshwater > Lake > Sediment | place: USA: Wyoming | collected...
AAACGGTTGCGCAGTATATTTTTCCGAGGAGAAACACGGCGGCCTCCCTGAGAACCTGCTGGTAGAGCCTATGGATGGAGACCTTGAACGAGCTTGGACAGTGTTCTTTGAAATAGCAAATCGTCACGGCTTGCCTTACGGGCGCGAGCCGAGGAGAAGGTTTTCAGGCAGTGACGACGTGCAAGGACACGTAGGAACTTAGCCGGAATTCCAGCTCGTGGAAAACAATCAGACTTTCTTCAGCGCGGCCCTGAACGCCCCGGCCTTCGCTATCAGCGCCTGCGTCGCCGCTTCCACGATGTACTCGGGTTCGAGGCCGCTTATGCTCTCGACGCGGAACAGGAACTTCGTCGGGTCCGGCGTGACCTTGTAGTCGCCTATCTTGCACGCCGCCGACAGCTCGAGCTTGGCCATGTCAGGTATGACGGGCTTCCCGTCCTTCAACTCGACGATGCCCCGGGGGCACGGCTCCAGTTCCTCTTCTGGTCTGGCCTTGCTTATGACCGGGTAAAATTGGTACGTCGCATTAGCCGCCTGGTATTTGGCGTGCGTCCTGCCGAAGCCTAAGCGCGCCACGGCCTGAAATTTCAATCGTTGGCCTTCAATCAGCTGGACGATGGGGAAGTTAGCGTCAGTCGGACGCACGTCTCTGCTCGTGGACTTCAGGTCGCCAGACGTCGCCGTTCCGGGGCCCGTCTTCTCCAGCGCCAGCACCACCTGGCAGTTCGTGCAGCCGGCGCCTTTGCACGGGCATTCGTCCGGCACGTTCAGCTTTTTCGGGTTGAATTCAAGCGGCAGCATGGCCAGCCTGTGCGCTATCGTCTCGTCGAACAGCGCCGAGCCGTTCTCCTCGAAGTCGGCCCAGTCCACCGCAAGGACGGGAACTTCGGTGATCATCGCCCTCCGCAGCGCGTTGGCGAACGCGGCCGTGCTGTCCTCCAGAACGAACTCGAGCCTGCTGCCCTTGCTGCGCAGTATCCTCACATCCATGCTACACCCTTATCTTCAGGTCCTTCAGCGCGAAATGCCGGCGCAGGACCTCTTTCATGCTCTTGATGTTGTTTCCGTTCTTGCCTATGACCTTGGACTTCTCCTCGAGCGGTATGGAGATGACGGCCACGCCGTCGTTTATCTTCATCGCCTTGACGGTGGGGACCATGTGCCTTATCGTCTCCTCCGCCGTTTCGTACTTGGCGAAGAGCTTGACGTTCTTGCCAAAGGCCTGCCGCAGCTTCTTTATGTTGGCGCCGCTCTTCCCGATAGCCACTATCATGCTCCTTGGGTCCAGCACGAAGAACAGCGCCCCTTCGGTTATCAGGCAGTCCTTCGGTTGCACGCCAGTCATCTTGACGAACAGCGAAACGCTACGGATTTCTTCAGTCCCGAGCTTCACATTCATTTTCTGATACCCACCAGCACTATATTGAATGGTTTTCCAAGCGCCTCGCCCAGCGCCCTTGAATTGCCTTTGAAGCCTTCCACTTTCGCATTTGATATTGTTGCCATCTGCTTTATATTGGTTAGCGGCTCTGCCGGGCAGTTTTCGGCGTGCAGCACCGCGGTTATCTTCCCGCGCTTCAGCTCGCGCATGACGCTTCTCGTCCCTACAGCGAGCTTGCCCTTCTCCGCGGCGTCCAGCAGTTCCTTTTTCGTGACCATGCTAATACACGAAGCCAAGCAGGCTCCCTCCTATACCTTCCTCCCTCGCCCGGTTCTGATCCATCACCCCGCGCGACGTGGAGACGACGAGTATGCCTGCCCCGACGGACGGCAGGAAGCGCTTCTCGTATTTGGGGAACTCGCGGGCGGAGACGAAGAACCGGGGCTTGATGGCGTTGGTGTCGTTTATGCGCCGGATGAGCGTGACGCGCAGCTTGCCGCCGCGCCCGTCCTCGACATGTTCGGAGCCGCCGATGTAGCCGTTCCGTTCCATGACCGAAAGCACATCCTTTATCAGCTTCGATGCCGGGACTGCGCATTCCGCCTTCCCCATGGCTTCCGCGTTCTTTATCGTGCAGAACATGTCGACGAGCAGATCATGTCTCATATCACACCTCACTGGTACTTCCTGAAGCCGAGCCTTTCAGCCTGCTCCCTGAAGCACCTCCTGCAGTAAAGGATGCCGTATTTGCGTATGACGCCCTTCTTGGACCCGCACACCCGGCACGGGTGGGTTATGCGGCCGAATTTCCGCTTCTTCTTGGCGTTGAACTTCTCGAACCTTGCCAACGAATTCGGCTTCCGCTCTATCTGCTTCCTCACGCCTTCGTATGTCATTTCTTCCCACCCCGCTGGATGCTGATGCTCAGGTCTTTCGTCGCGAACTCCACGGCATCCGCTTTGGTTATCCTGTGCCCCTTCCCGATTTTGGCCGGCTTCAGGCGCCTGCGCGAGACGCGATATCCGGGCCGTTCCAGCGTGACGCACACGTCCATGCCCATTATGCCTATGTCCGGGTCGTACTTCATGCCCGGTATGTTAATGCACTCTTCGATGCCGAATGAGAAGTTGCCTGTGGCATCGAACGACGCCTCCTTCACTTTCCTTTCCCTGGAGTCCAGCAGCCTGTTCAGCAGCTGCGCAGCCTCCTTGCCGCGGACGGTGACCATGACGCCTATGGGCCTGCCTTTCGCCGGCCCGAACGTCGACCGCTTGCGTGTCTTCGTGATGACGACCTTGCCTGTCGTCAGCGTTGCCAAGAGCTTCGTGGCCCTCTCTATATTCTTCTCATCCTTGAATCCCATGTTCAGCGTGACCTTCGCGATGCGTATGCTCATCATAGGGTTCATGCCTCTGCCTCCGCAGCCTTCTTTTTCCTGGCCGTCTTTGCCTTCTTCTCTGCTTTAGGCTTCTCTTTCGCGGCCTCGGGCTCAGTTTTTTTCGCGGCAGGCCGCTTCTTTTTGCTTTCCATCTCCTTCACCGCTTCGGCCTGCGCCTTGGCGCGCGCCTTCCTCAGCTCGCGCCTGCGCGTGTATACCGGAGGCGCAGGGAAGCTTCCGACCATCACATATCCCTTCAGCGTCGTGACCGTGTCCCCGTCGACGTCGAGCATCACGCTGGCCTTTTCTGTCATCGTCTTCCGTTCGCGGATGCTCTTGATCTTGCCGACAGCGCCGCGGTTCTTGCCGTCCGTCACTATGGCCTTTTCCCCTTCCTTGAAGCTTATGTGCTGCTCTATCTTCTGGCCGGGCAATGCGATAACCACGGTGTCGCCGGGCCTGTAGGGGCCCTTGGCTATGACGTTCCTGCCGTCATGCAGGTTCAGTTGGGATGCGCCGCCCTTGAGCGTCGTTTTCCCTATTATCTTGCACGGCTTCTTCGCCGCCTCAGATTTGTTCACTTCGATGAAAGCGAAGCCTTCGGCGTCGGGCACGAGCCTGTACGCCTTCGGCATCCCTGCTAGCTCCACGGAATCCATGAGGCCGACCGGGAAGCCCGGATCCTTCCGCGGCTTGCCGTCAACAGTGATCATGCCCTGCTTTATGGCTCTGTCCGCCTCCTTAGCCGTGCCGGCGTAGCGGAAGAAGTCTCTTATGACCACGCGAAGCGGCACGGAGTCCCTTATGGGGTGCGGCCCCGGGGTCGGGTGGATGACATAATGCAGTCCCTTCCTGGCCGCCGGCCAGAAAGCAGGCATCGCTGCCCTTTTGAGGTGGCTCATGCCTTGCCTCCAGCTTTCTTTTCAGGCGCCTTTGCTGCCGCAGTCTTTTTCTGGGTCCCTTCGCGGCTGAGCATCGCTGTGCGCTTCTTGTCAGTGAGAATGAGGTTGTATATCATGACGTTCGACGCTGCGATGGGCCGCATGACTTCGCTGCCGTCCCTCTTCTTGGACTTGACACCGTCAATGTAGACGCGCCCGCGTTTGGTGTCGACGCGGCTTACAGCGCCGCGCGTGCCGGAAGCGGAGCCGCGCATGACTTCGACCTGGTCCCCCTTCCTGAGAGGGACAGCGCGCCTTCCATGCCTTTTCCTGAGCTCCTCATTGAGGTGCGCTGATATGAGTCGCTTCCTCGCATGTAGCGGCGCGTTCGCGCGGAATTTGCGTTGCTTCCGCGGCTGCACGCTGCTTTCCCACCTGGCCGACCACTTCTTCTTCATCGTATCACATGACCTTCGTGCCCGCAGGCACGTCCTTCTCAGGGCACAGCAGCACAGGTCTGCCTTCGTCCACGGCCGCAAGGATCATGCCCTTGCTCTCAACACCCTTGAGCGTCTTCGGCTCGAGGTTCGCCAGGACGAGGATCTTCCTGCCCACTATGCCCTCAGGAGCGTACTCTTTGGCCACGCCGGCCACGAGTGTTCGTTCCTCAGTACCTATATCAACGCTGAGCTTTAGAAGCTTGTCTGCGCCTGCGACGCGTTCCGCGTGCTTCACTTCCGCGACCCTTATGTCCATGCCCTGCCACTCAGCGAATGATACCATGCTTGTCACCACACCTATGCGACGATGCTTGCGATCTTCGAGATCGTTGAAAACCGTTGCACAGCCTCCCTTGCCACAGGCCCCTTGATGAACGAGCCTTTCGGGGCATCCTGGTCATCGATTATGATGGCTGCGTTGTCCTCGAAACGGACCCACATGCCGTCGTGCCTCCTGTATTCCTTCCTCTGGCGTATGACGACGCAGTTGAACTTCTCGTGGCGGACTTTCTCGTTGCCCTTGGTCACCGTGCACACGACGACGGAGCCGACGCCGGCGTTGGGATTCGCCTTCCGCTTCCCTTTGTAGCCGATGACGGCGATGACTTCCAGTTCCTTGGCGCCGGTGTTGTCAGCGCACAAGAGCTTCGACCCTTTCTGCAGGGGCCTCGTCACCCCTGAGCCTATGTCCTTCATTTGCCCGCCTCCCTGACCGAGAGGACGGCGAAGCTCTTCGTCTTCGACAGCGGCCTGCATTCGGCGATGACCACGGTGTCGCCTTCCTTGGCCTTCACGCAAGCCGGGTTGTACGCCACTATGCGCGTCTTGCGCCGCTCATACCTTTCGTATTTCTTGATGAATCTGTTGTAGCCGAACTCGATGACGGCGCTTTTCGCGGATTTGGTGGACTTGACGACGCCGTCGAAAACCTTGCCTCTGACAGAGAGCGTTCCGTGCCACGGGCACTTCTCATCGTCGCATTTCTTTTCCGGCGGCTTGAGGTTCAAGCCTATCGTTCTTTTCATGTTCTCACCGCCCCCGGCACCGTCATCCGGAAGGCATAAGATTTATTGTGCTAATATGCTTTTATATATTTAAAAGCGCGTTGGCGATTGCTTACGGACCAGCGGACGGCAGCAGGTCGCGTTCTTGGTAAGCCTGCAGGGTTTCCCTGACAACCGCGTGCCTCTCCGCCAGCGGCTCAATCTGCTCCAGCAGGCTCGCCCTATCAGGATCCGATACGAACACACCCAAAGCATAAAGGCCCAGCCGTTCCTCGAAAGCGGGGATGTTTCTCCTGTCCACGTATTCTCGTCTCTGATAGTCGTATGTGCGGCCGCTGCGTCTTTCATAGATTTTTACGACATCCTGCAAGCTGAAGACGCGCCTCTTTGATTCGCTGCCGACAAAATCCCAGCTGCCTTCCAGTTCCGGTGCTTCCCGCAAAAGACGCAAAAGTGTGCCCTTTGATATGTTCAGTGCCCGTGCGGCTTCTGCGCAATGCAGTCCGGCTGCCTTTCCATCCAAGCCATACCTCCCACGAACCATGGTTCTGCTCCAGAAGCAATAGCCTGCGACTACCACGTCTTCTGCCGCTTCTTCACCCGGTCCTCGGGCCTGGACACAAGCAGGCTGCCCAGGACTGTGACGCGGCGCCCGTCAGGAAGGGTGAAAATGAAGGTGCAGCCGTCCTTGGGCAGCGACTTGCGCCCTTTCGTGGTCATGAGAAAAAGCATGTTGCGCGTCTCGTCGATGACCTCTCCGGAAAGTCCAACAGCGTTACGGTCCGTCGACTTCGCCACTGCCGCTCGCAGGCCGATCAGTTCGTGCCTCAGGATATCCTTGGACCTGTCATGGCCGTCCATGCGTGCGCTCCTGCCCTTACGGAACCTCTATCTGGTCGCTGGAGAAGCCCAGGCTTACGAGTATTTTCGAGATTTTTTTGGAGTGGCGGCCCTGCAGCTCTATCTCGCCGTCCTTGTAGGTCCCGCCGCAGGCCAGCCTAGTCTTCAGCTCTTTCAGAACGCGCTTCGTATCCTCGCTTTTGTCCAGGCCGCGTATGACGGTCATGACCTTCCTGAAGCGTTTCTCCTCTTCGGTCACGGTGATTTTCTGTTTCTCGCGGTCCAGAGTCTCGCAGGTGCAGAGGTCCTTGGGCAGCCCGCATTTGGGGCAGATCTCAGCCACTCTTCACCCCTTTCTTCTGCATCGTTTTTATCCGTGCTGTGGTCCTGCGCATCTCGCGTATCCTTCCCGGAGAAGATATGCTGGATCCCACGTCCATCTTGGCACGTTCCTTGGCCAGTTCCAGGTTGTACTCCTGGAGTTTCTGCTCACGCTTGGCTTCGTCGAGGCCCTTCAGTTCCTTTTTCCTTAATATTGCCATATTTCCGCAAAACCTGGTTTATTATGGATGGGGAGGCTTTTAATCCTTTTCGCCGGTTGCAGGCTTCTCCTTTGCCTCCGCTTCTTTGGCGCCGGCCTTCGCTTTCTTAGCTGTCCTCGGAGCTTTTGCTTTTGGGGCCGCCGCTTTCTTCTTCGCCTTCTTCGGCTTCTCCGCCTCCAAATCCGCCTCTATGGTCTTCTCCAGTTCCTCTTCAATACGTTCAGGCCTAGGAGCCAGCGCCGCAGGGGCGACGCCCTTCCTGACGACGTTGCCTGCGATGTCCCTGCCTTCCACCATGATTCTGACATGTATGCCTATCGTCCCCGGCCTTGTTATGGCCACTTCGAAGCCTTCGTCCACCAGCTGCTTCGCCTGCTCCCCGCTGTGCTTTATGTGGCCTTCTATGAACTTCGCTGTCGCGGACTTGCTCCCGCCCATCTTGCCCGCTATGACTATCTGTGCGCCCAGCGCACCCGCCTCCATTATCCTTCTCATGGTGAGGTTCCCGATCTTCTTGTAGTTGAACCCCTTCTCCAGCGCCGATTTTATCTGCTTCGCCACGATCTTGGCGTCCAGGTCGGCGTTGGCTATCTCCTTGACATCTATCTGCGGATTCTCCAGGTTGAACTCGCGCTTGAGCGTGTCTGTTATCTCGTCTATGTTCCTCCCGCCGCGGCCTATTATCTTCCCCGGCTTGTTCGTGTAAATCACGATCTTTATGCCCAGCGGCGTCGTCTGCAAGTCTATGCTGGAGTAGTCGCCGCTCGGGAACTTGGCGCGTATGTAGTTCTCGATGCTTGTCAGCTTCACGCCCTGGTTCACGAAATACTTGTTCAACATGCGCTCAAACCCGCAGCACCATCTGCACGTTGGTGTTCCTGCCTGCGGTCCTCCTCAGCTTGAAGCGGCGTGGCGTCCACATCCTGAAGCCCCGGTTGGCGGACGCCATCACAATCATGGCGTCGGCATCCAGCCCCTTGGCATCGGCGTTGCTGCGCGCGCTCTTCAGCAGTCCCAGGAGCTCGCCTGACGTCTTCGTGTAGTGCTTCCCTTTGAGGCTTCTTTTTCCTGAGACCAGGCCTTCGAGCAGGGACTCGGCCTTGCCAAGTCGCATGCCGTTTATCACCCTGCACACGATTATGGAGCTTTTCGTGGATATGCGCAAGTTCCTGCCGTAGGCACGGGAGCTTTTCTTCGCATCCGTCTTTAGCGAGTATTTCAGCATTCATCCACCTACTTGAGCGGCACGAACTTGCTGGACTTGGTGGCCCCGAACCCGGGCGCGCTGTGCTTCACCGGCCTCCGCGTCATGACGAACTCGCCAAGGCGCTTGCCCAGCATCTCCGGCCTTATCTCCAGTTGCACATACTCCTTTCCGTTGTGGACCCCGAGCTTGGTGCCGACGAGCTCGGGTATGATGACCATGGCCCTGGACTTGGTCCTGTGGAACTTAGTTGGGTTCTTCCTCACATCCTCGAGAAGCTTCTTCTCCGCCGGCGTGAAGCCACGTCGCAGGCAGCGGCGTTCGCGGGACGTGAGCATGCCCATGAAATCCTTCAGCTCCATGGCCTGTATCTCCTCCCACGTTTTCCCGCGCCAGATGAACGTTGCCATTTATCTCTTCCTCCTGCCGGTCCTTCTGGGGGCGATGGCTCCCACTTTCGCGCCGGGAGGCGCATCCCTTGACACGGGAGGCTTCTTCTTCCCGGTGCCACTGCCGCCGAACGGGTGGTCCACCGCGTTCATGTTGACGGCGCTGGTCCTTGGGTAGAGCTTCCCGGTGGACTTCATAAGCTTGCTCCTTCTGCCGGCGTTCATAAACGGTTTTTCCGCCCGCCCCTCTCCGGCAGGGACGCCGATGAGCGCATAGCATTCTCCCTTGAATATCTTCTCCTCTTTCGACGGCATCTTCAGCCTGACCTTGCTTCCCTCGCGTGAGAGCAGGACGGCGGCCGAACCGGGGCTGAGGCAGAAGCGCGGCCCTTCGTTCGGTATCGATTCAATCGCGAAGACTTTTTTCCCGACAGGAACATGGGAAAGCGGCATGGCGAAGCGTGCGACATCGTCGCCCACGCGCATGCCCTCCGAGGCGGGCATGTAGCCTGTCGTTCCGTCGCTGTTCCTGATGACAGCTATGGGGCTCTTGCGCAGCGTGTGGCGCACGATGTCCACGACGCAGCCAGGCTTCCTGCTGAAGCCCATCCGCGGCAGCAGCTTCAGCGGTCTGACCCTATAGGTGGACGAACCGCGTCCCCTTCTCTGCGATATGATGTTCTTTCCCATTACCATCACCTAAAGCATGCCCATGCGCGTGGCTATGTCCGAAGCGTTGTATTCCGGTTCGAGCCGGACGTAAGCCTTCTTGACGCCTTTCCTGGTCCTCATCACGTTGACGCTTTCGACTTTCACGTTGAACCCGCGTTCCACAGCCTCTTTTATCTTTTCCTTGTTGGCGCTGCCCTTGACGACGAAGACCAGTTTGTTTTCGGCCTCGACCAGCCCCATGGATTTTTCGGCCAGGTGCGGGTGGGACAGGACCCTCCAGGGATCGTATGCGCCCGTTCTGGCAGTGCCTTTCCCGTCAGCCATGCTTATCAACGTCCTTCAATGCGGATTCTGTGAATATAAGCAGCCTTCCTGGCCTGCCGCCGGGCGCGACCATGCTTATTGTAAGCTCGTTCAGCGTCGCGACGTCGACGCCGGCGATGTTCCTCGCGGCCCTGATTATGCCGCGGTCTTCCTTGACTATTATTAAAGGGCCCCGCTTCCTTGTGTATTTCCTTCCGCGCGCCGTTCCTTTGCCGGCCCGGACCTTCTTCTTCTCCAGCCTGGAAAGCTCGTCTCCAAGGCCGATCTTCCTTAGCAGGGCCGCGACGTCCTTGGACTTGGTCAGCGATTCAAGCTCGTCCGAGACGACGATGGGCAGTTCGGCCGCGCCTATCTTGTGCCCCCTGGACTGGACCGTCCCTTTGTCCGTCCCGGCAGCCATGGCAGACAGCAGCGCCAGCGCCCTCTCTTTCTGGTTCATCCCCTTGGAGAAATCCTTTTCCGTCTTCGGAGGGTGCGCCCTGCGCCCTTTCTTGGCCTGCGGGACGAACCTGGCAACGAAGTCCAGGTGGCCCTGGCCGTGTATCCTCTGCATCCTCGCGATTTCGCGGTTCATCATGGAGAAGCGGATGCCACGTCGGCCGTGGTAATGCGCTGACGAGCGCTTGCCAGCGAGCACGTCCGCTCCGTACGCTTGGCGCAGCTTGGAGCTTTCAGAGGCGAAAGCGCGGCGGATTAGATCCTCCCTTACAGGGACGGACGCAAGCCTGGCTAACGAAACTGCCCCCCGTCTGCTTCCATCCAGATTGTAAACGGCCGTTGTCATGTTCATGCTGTCGGCGCCGAAAACGGCGGCGATGACGTATCTTAGTTACATATGCTTAAATTTATTTAAATACCTGACATCAACTAAATGTATGACCGTGAAGGCGCAGCAGATAATCCGCATCGCAGAGACCAATCTTGACGGCAACCGGCCCGTCAGGTCCGCCATAAGGAAGGTCCCAGGCATAGGTTTCATGCTTTCCAACGCGATAACCAAGACGCTCATGATGGACGGGAAGAAGCTGGGCGAGCTGTCAGAGGCGGACCAGAAGAGGCTTGAAGAAGCTCTTCTGCATCCGGACAAGCTCGGGCTGCCGGCATGGATGTGCAACCGCCGCAAAGATCCGGAGACCGGGCAGACAGTCCATCTGGTGGCGTCCAAGCTGCAGTTCACCCAGAAGATGGACATTAACCTGATGAAGAAGATGAAGACATACAAGGGCATCAGGCATGCCGCAGGCCAGCCGGTGCGCGGCCAGCGGACAAGGAGCTCGTTCCGCAAGGGCGCGATAGTGGGGGTCAAACGGGTGAAGCCGGAGCCGGCGAAGGCCGCTGCGTCGTCCAAGCCGGCGACTAAGGCTAAGAAGTGATACAATGAGAAGGCTTGAAAAGAAATACAAGAGGCCGAGGCGCCCATGGGACATAGCGGTCATCAAGAGCGAGCGCGAGACGCTGAAGGCTTACGGGCTGCGCCGGAAGCACGAGCTGAGGAAATCCGAGGCCATCCTGCGCAAGTTCCGTCATAGAGCGCGCATGCTCATCTCAAAGCACGACCGCGAGGAAGAGTCAGCGCTCTTGTCGTCGTTGCGCCGCTCGGGGCTGCTCGCGGAGAAGGCGGGACTGGACGACGTGCTCGCTTTGAACGTCAGCAACATACTGGAGCGCAGGCTTGAGACCATAGTGCTGAGGAAAGGGATGGCCAAGACGCCGCTGCAGGCGCGCCAGCTCGTGACGCACGGCAGCATCAGGATCAACGGGCGCAAGATAGTGTACCCGTCATACCTCGTCCCCGTAGCGGAGGAGGGCATCATAGAAAAGGTGGAACATGCCAAAAAAGGAACTAAAGCCAGCGCAAGAACAGGAAAAGCCGGCGGCAGCGAAGCCGTCGACAGAAGCGAAGCCGAAGCAGGCGGAAACGAAGGCAGCTCCGAAGGCGAAGCCGGCGAAGAAGCCTGAACCGCAAGCGCAGGAAGAGAAGGCGGAGCAGAGGCCGGAATCCAGGCCTGAGCCCAGGCGCAGCAGGGAAAGGTGGGGCGTGGCTCACATATTCTCGTCAGAGAACAACACGATAATCCACATCACGGACCTGAGCGGCGCCGAGACCGTCGCAAGGTACACGGGCGGCATGATGACCAGCCGCGCCAAGGACAAGGGCACGGCGTTCCCCGCGATAATGGCCGCCAAGAAGGCGGCCCAGGACGCTTTGGACTACGGCATAACGCACATCCATCTCAAGATCCGCGCCCCCGGAGGCCAGAAGAAGAAGATACCGGGCCAGGGCGCGCAGCCAGCCATACGCTCGCTTGTTAGAGCAGGGCTGCACATAGGCCGCATAGAGGACGTGACGCCTGTCCCCCACGACGGCTGCAAGAAGAAAGGAGGCCGCAGGGGAAGGAGAGTGTAGCTCTCCATCCCGCGTCATGAGAACGCATGGTCAAAACGCACAAGCCCAGGGCGGGAAGCCGCGGGTTCTGGCCGAAGAAGCGGGCCGCAAGGATGTACCCGGTCCTGCGCAACGTGCCTGCAGGAAGCAAGGCGCAGCCGCTTGCTTTTGCCGCTTACAAGGCCGGCATGGCCCAAGTCGAATTTTCTGACAGGACCGAGGAGTCGCCCTCATTCGGCATGGATGCCATAACGCCGGTCACAGTCCTTGAGGCGCCGCCGCTCGTCGTGGCCGGGATAACGCTTCTGCGCTTCGAGACCGGAGGCTGGCGCGAGGTGAAGCGAACGCTGGCGGAAAAGCTTTCGAAGGACCTTTCGAGGAAGACGAGCCTGCCAAAGAAAGCCCATGCGCACCTTCAGGAAATGGAGAAGACCGTAGCGGACGGAGGGACATACGACATCCGCCTGCTCGTCCATACGCAACCCAAGTCCGCGTTCGGGAAGAAGAAGCCGGAGCTGTTCGAGATACCGCTCGGCGGCAAGCTGGAAGAGAAGCTGGCATACGCCAAGTCGAAGCTCGGCAGCGAGCTGAAGGCTGAGGAAGTCTTTGCCGAAGGCGAGCTCGTGGATGTCTCATCCGTCACCACGGGAAAGGGCTACCAGGGCCCTGTGAAACGTTTCGGCATCAAAATCAGGCCGCGCAAGCACGAGAAGAAGCGGAGGCACGTGGGGACCCTGGGCCCTGTGACACCGGGGCGCGTGCTGCCGGCAAAGATAGCGATGGCCGGGCAGCTGGGCTTCCAGACGCGGACAGAGTACAACAAGCTGCTGCTGAGGATAGCCGCTGGCAGCGCATCGCCGAAGGGCGGCTTCCTGGGTTACGGCGAAGTCAACGGCCCGCACATGATCATCAAAGGCTCGCTCCCGGGGCCGAAGAAGCGGCTGATAATGCTGAGGAAGCCGACGAGGGCGCCGGCCAAGCCTGAAAAGATAGAGATAAAGGAACTGCTTCTCGAGAGCCAGCAGTGAACGAAAGGCTTAAGTCCCTTCCTCTTAAGTCCTCTTCATGGACGATTCTTACAGGATTTACACGTTCGAAGTCCGGGTCTCAGGCGGGCATGGCGTTTTCAACAGGATCGGAAAGGAGCAGTTTGCTGAAAAGAAGAAGTTGTCGACTTCAAGGCAACTCGGATCGCCTGTGCCGCTTGGCATAGACGACGCGCCCTACGCGACAGGGTTCAGCGTTGATGGAATTCCGGACGCCCGACTTGAAGGCAGGCTGCGGAAGGCCATGGGGTTAATCGGCGTTGACGGCCCTCTTTGGTGGTATGGTGATGTCCCAGAAGAGATACGGGTATCGCGAGGCACGCTCAGGATAGAGGCCCGCAGCAGGAGCGCCGCAACCGTTGCATTCCGTTTCATAGAAAAATACTGCAATCCGTATGCTATTTTCGGTTTCAGCGCAAGATAAGGCTATTCCGCCCCGAAATAGACCATGTCGATGGTGAAGATTATTATTATGGCTGAGACCACCGTGACGACGAGGAAGATGAACGACCATATCCAGTCGCCTCGCGAGAGGAAGTAAGCCATGAACGAGAACAGCAGCACGAAGATGAAAAGGCATATGGCCACTATCGCTATGCGCAGCTTGTGCGTGAAGAACTTGCCCTGGAGATACTCCTTCCGTTGCTCCCGCGTCCAGTCGGAAGACATGTTTTAGATTTTGGTGCGGCGTTTAATAAGCTCCTCTCGCAACTGCCTAGCTCTTCAAAAGCCTTCAGGCGGATGTTCCTTTCAGCAGACATCCCACCCGCCAACATCCTTCAGGTGGGCATTCCTTTGTCGGTTTTCTTTTTAGTTGCAGTCCGTTTCCTGGCAGCCGGCCGCCTTTTCGCTTTCTTTACAGGCTCTGCCGCGCTCTCCGTCGCCTTCGTTTCCACGGCTTTTGCTTCCTTGGCTTCTTCTTCTGGCTTCGCTGCCCCGGGCTTCCTGCCGTAGGCGTTGACGAATCCGCAGCGGACGCACAGGTGCCACGGCCGCTTGCCGGACTGGCGTATGGAGACGATGTTGAGGCCGCACGCCTCGCATTTCTTGCCGAGTATGGTGAGCGCCCCGGTGTGCGGCAGCGAGAACGTCTGTGTGCATTTCGGGTAGCCCGTGCACCCGACGAAGCGCTTCCCTCCGCGGGCATAGCGGACCTCCAGCGACCCGCCGCACGGGCACACCCCTATGGTGCTCTGCTCCTTGATGAGCTTGCGCATGCCCGTGATCAGTTCCAATCCTATTTGCTTTTCTTTTTTCTTGAAGTCAGCCAGTATCTTAATCAACTCCGCCTTCGCTTCGTTCACGACGCCGTCGCTGTTCCGTTTGCCTTCGACGATCTCTTCCATCTCCTTCTCGAACCTTTCCGTGAGCTCGACGGAGACGATGTCCGGGCAGTGCTTGTCCAGCGCCCCTATCACGGACTTCCCCAGTTCCGTGACCTCGATCGTCTTTTCCTTTATGTAGCCGCGGTCGTAAAGCGTCTGGAGAATGCCGGCGCGCGTCGCTTTCGTTCCGAGGTTTTTCTTCTCCATCTCCTTCAGTATGGTCGCCTGCGTGAGCCGCTTGGGGGGCTGCGTCTCCTTGTCGTTGACTGTTATGGATTTCACCTTCACCTTGTCACCGGCCTTTGCCGGCGGCAGCAGCACCTCTTTGAACCGCGCATACGGCTTGTACAGTTCCATCCAGTTAGCCGCCACTGTCCGCGCGCCCTCCGCCATGAAACGTTCCGTCCCTGCAACGATAGCCATTTTCATCGTTTCCCGCACCGCCGCATCGCTGAACGTTGCCAGGAACCGTTTCACTATGAGGTCGTAGACCTTGCGCTGCTGTTCCGTCACGCCCGTTGGTTTCGTTCCGGTAGGATATATGGCCGGGTGCGCCGGGTCTTCCTTCTCTCCTTGCCTGGGACACAGCTTCTCCCTGGCCAACAGAACGGCGCACAAGTCCCTGTAGCCGGGCTGCGAGGCCAGCTCCTGTATTATCTTCTTGTATCCTATCTTCGGCGGCAGCTTCTGGCTGCTCGTCCTGGGGTAAGAGATGCAGGCGCGCTCGTACAGGGCCTGCGCGTAGTCCAGCGTCTGCTTGGGCGAATATTTGAAAAGGTTGTATGCCTCCCGCTGGAGCGTGGTCAGATCAAACGGGACAGGAGGCGGCTGGTCGTATTCCTGCTTCTGGACGCTCTCCACGGCCGCTGCTCCCGTTGTTTTCCTGTGCGTCTCCTCAGCTTCCTGCTTCTTCCAGAAGCTTCCATGCTCATGCAATGCAGTTATCTCGCCGCCGTTCAGCTCCCCCACGAGTTCCAACTCCCAGTACGGCTCAGGCTTGAACGCCGCTATTTCCCGTTCCCGTTCCTCTAGGATCTTCAGCGTCGGCCCCTGGACGCGGCCCGTCGACAGCGTTTCGTATCCGCCGGCCGAGCGCAGCGCCAGCGTCAATGCGCGTGACGTGTTGATGCCCCACAGCCAGTCCAGCTCGTGCCTGGCCAGCCCCGCTTCCGTCTGCGGCATGTCAAGGTGCGGCGCAGCCTGGTCATACGCCTCTTCAAGCTCGGATTTGGTGAGCGTCGAGAATTTCATTCGCCGCCCGTCCTTGACGCCGCAGATGAATCGCAGTATGTTGTATGCTATGACAGATCCTTCCCGGTCGTAGTCCGTGGCTGAAACGAATGCGTCGGCACCCTTGGCCAGCGCCTCTATGTTCTGGAAGTATTTCTTGGCCCAGTAGTTGTTGCGGTTCACATACGTCGGCTTCCACGCCACGTCGAACGTCGGGTAGCTCCACATGCCAGAGGATTTCTTCTCGAACAGCGCGAAAAGGTGGCCGACGGCCGGGACGACGACGATGTCCTCCTTGCCGCGCTTGAAACGGAAATAAGAGACGCCGTTGCCCGTCAGCTTCTTCGGCTCGCCCTCGGCAAGGGAATACGCGATTTTAGCGGCGGCTGACGGTTTCTCCGCGACAACCAGCGTGTAAGGCATAGATAAAATTATGGCACGGCTTAAATAAGTATGCGCTGAAGGGTTCCGCTATTTTTGCCGTCACTGTACATAGAACCTAGGTATGAATTTTTCGGCTATCCATCCTGGCAGCCGGTTTCTTCCGCCGCTGCAACCGGAAGGTATCACGTCTCCGTCAATCTCAGCCGCCCTTCCGCAGCAGCTGCAATATACGTAATCTCCTAACCGCGCCCTGCTCAGCCTCGTTCCGCACCCGCAATAGACTTCAACCTGGACGGCATCCTCGTCTATGACCGGCCTGGCAGAAGAAGGGCGCTCTCTAAGTTCCTGTGTCAAAGTCTCAGATGTTCCATGAGAGGGGAAATGCTTAACGAATGCCTGACTGTCAAGCCGGGGGCTACCAAATGAGGTATCGGTTGAACCATCAATCTCGACTACCCTATAAATGACCTCTATGGGACGTCTAACCGAAGTGTCGGACGCTAAAGCCATAATCCAGTTATGGTACAAAGATTTAAAAACCCGCTTAAGGCAGGAAGTCCTTCTTTCCTATCTTCGTCGGCAGATACTGGTCGGAGATGAACTTGATGCCCTTCGCCGACAGCGCCTCCAGCTCCAGTTTGTACCCCGCGCGCAGCATGTTGTGCAGCTCCTCCTGCCACAGCTTGGGCTTGAACCACGTGTAGTTCATCATCTCTTCCGTCCGCTTGATGTCGCCCTTGTTTAGTTTGATGGTCACGTTCTTCGGTATGTCGAACGCCTCCACGTCGCGCGTGGTCAGCCCTATGAACTTCGCGCTCGGCGTCCCCAGCCTGTCAGACAGGAACGAAAGATTGATGGAACCCTGCTTTATCACGGAGTAAATGTAGTATCCCCAGGCGTCAGCGTCCGTCAGCACGTAGACGGGCAGCTTCTGCTCCGTGTGGAGGCGGTTTATGAGCCTGCGCGTCCCGCGCGCCGGCTGGCCCTTGCCTGTCAGGATGAGACAGTTGTGCTTCCTCCAGAACTTGTCCTCGTTCAGTCTTTGCCAGACGGCGTCTTTCTCTATCACCAGCACGAAGTCCGCTGTGCAGCCTTCGAACTTTATCGCCTCTTCTTCCACGTTGGACGGAACGGCCCAGCCGGAGGAGCCCATCTTCGCGCAGTCCATGTGGTCTCCCGTGTCGTTGATGGTTATCGGTCCGGCCAGGTAGCCCTTCCTGTCGGCGACCAGATGCAGCTTCTCCCGCAGCGTGTTCAATGCCGCCTCGATGTCCTCCAATATCGGGTCGCTCTCGCTCTGCTCTTCGACCGTGTTTTCCTGGGTCCCGGGTATCGTCCGCTTGAGAGCGTAATAGAGGTCACGGATGGATGTGGTCACGTTCTGGTCCATTATCTTCTTGCACTCGGCCGCGACCATCATAGTCTGCATGAACTTCCTGGTGTGGGCGACGTTCATGTAAGTCCTGTACGAGACTTTGCTGCCCAGTTGGATGATGCCGTTCTTCTCGTCGAAATATATGTTCGATAATGCGCGTATCGGCAGCGTCAGGCGCGGATTTTTGACTTCGTTGACCTGCTTCAGCACGTCATTCCCCAGTTCCTTCAGGCTCTGAGCTGGGTTCGCTTTCCTTTCCATTTTCATCCTCCTCAAATACAGCCTCGGTCATGCGTTCTTTCACGACCCTCTTCACGGCCTCCAGTATCTTCTCCCGCTTCTCGCCGGTGAGCTCGCTTATCGCTATGGCCGTCTCTTCCGCATAGCGCTCGAATATGCTTTTCCGTTCCGCCTGCCACTTCGCCCTTCTCATGCCCGACAGGTAGATAGAGAGCTTCCTGGCCACCTCCTGCATGGCCAGTTTCACTTCCTTGAGTATTATCGGATACGACGCCACAGCCTCCTTGCTCTCGGACGTGAACGGGACCCACACGGAGGCTATGTGCGTGAACAAGACGATGGGGCCGGTGGGAAGCTTGTCCGACTCTATCTTGTAGCGCTTCCAGTCCACGGACTGCGCCGACTTCATGATGGCGCAGTCGCCCTGCTGGTACAGGAGAGGGACGCGGTTTGCGAAGCGCATGACGCTCGGGGCTTCAATGCCGCCGCCGTAGGCTATGCCCGCTTCCACCAGGAACGGCCACCCGCGATAGGCTGTCGGTGAACGCGAGATCGTCGCGACGAACTCGGGGTTCAGCTCCTTGACCAGGCCTTCCTTTATGAGGTTGTTCCCGAGCGGCGAGAGGCAGTCCGTCGGCGGCCTCGTGAGCTTCACTTCCTTCACCGCCTTTATCAGCGCCACAGTCTGCGTGTCATCCACCTTCCGCGGCGATATCTTAGGGTCCATGCCAGCTTTGTCGCATATCTGCTTCGCCGTGAGCCCGCCGACGCGCGAGAATTCGGACACGAAGAAGCCGCTGAGGCTCCTCGCTGTCGTGTCCTTGAGCATCCTGGCCAGTATCCCTATCTCCGTCCCGTGCAGGTGCGGCTTTATCTCCTTCGGCTCTGCCGGCAGCTTTTCAACGGAGCGCCGGAACTCGTGCCTGCCCGTGGGCGCCTCGTATGTGATGGTGGCGAACGGATTGCATATGGCCGTCTCTTTTATGTATTCGAGCACGCCCTGCTTGTGCTCTCGGTAGATCCCCTCGCAGACGAACGTCACCTGGACGCCGTGCCACTTCTCCCCGTTCATGCTCTCTTCGGAGACGATCACAGGCTCGTTCTTTTTCACGTCTATCTTCAGCGCATACTTGTGCGACATGCCGTCGCCCGTGGACGACACGATCTCCGTCGCCTGGCCGGACGTCAGTTGCGAATAGAGGACGGCCATGCTGATGCCAAGGCCTTGCTGGCCGCGGCTCTGCCTGAACCTGTGGAACTTGCTCCCATAGAGCAGCGTCCCGAATATCTTCGGTATGTGCTTCTTGACTATGCCCGGCCCATTGTCTCTTTCCGTTATCCTGCATTTCCCGTCCTCCAGCTCCTCTATCTTCACGTGTATCTCCGGGAGGATCCGCGCCTCTTCGCAGGCGTCGAGGCTGTTGTCCACAGCCTCCTTCACGATGATCATTAGCGCTTTTATCTTGCTGTCGTAGCCCAGCAGGTGGCGGTTCTTTTCGAAGAACTCCGAGATCGCGACTTCTTTCTGGTCCGAAGCCATCTGCTCCGCGCTCTTGGAAACGCCGTTATCAACCATACGCCCTCTCGAAACCCCAGTCTCACTCTTCCGCACACTGCGCCGCTGTCAGTCTTCGCTAAGAAGGAGAACAGGGTCTCTTCTTGTCATTTTAATATATGGGGAGGGGGTATTTATACTTTTAAAGCGGCATGCTTAGGCACCATGGAACGTTCCGGAAAGGGCATGGGATTTTCCCGTTCTCCGCCCGCGCAACGCTTTAAGCGTCGCAGACAAATGATTGATATGCCCACGTCGCAGGAGAAGATAAAGGAGATAGAGGACGAACTGGCCAGGACCCAATACAACAAGCACACGCAGAAGCACATAGGGCTGCTGAAAGCCAAGCTGGCCCACCTGCGCCAGTCCGTGGAGGCGGAGCAGGCCAAGGCGTCAGGCAAGCGCGGCCTCGGGTTCGGCCTGCGCAAGGCCGGCGATGCGACAGTCCTGCTCATAGGCATGCCCTCAGTAGGGAAATCGACGATCGTCAACGCGCTCACCAACGCCGCATCGCCCGTGGCGGAGTATGACTTCACCACGCTGAGCGTCGTGCCGGGGATGCTGCTTTACAACGGGGCGCGGATACAGGTGCTGGACATCCCGGGGATAATCGTCGGCGCCTCGTCAGGGAAGGGCCACGGCAAGGAAGTCCTCTCCATGGCCCGGTCGGCGGACATGCTCTGCCTAATCCTGGATGCAGGCAAGGACTACGCCAGGCAGGCCGAAGCCGTGCGGCAGGAGCTGGAAGACGCCGGTTTCAGGCTCGGGCAGAAACCGCCAGACGTGCGCCTGGTCAAAAAGGGCACGGGAGGCATACGGATAAGCTGGCCCGGCGGCAAGAGCGGCAAGCATGGCCTCGCGGACGAGACGGTGAAGGAGGTCCTGCGCGAGTTCGGTGTGCTCAACGCTGAAGTGGTGTTCAGGAAGGAGCCCACGCTTGACGAGCTCATAGATTTGCTGGCAGGGAACCGCGTCTACATGCCTTTCCTGGTCGTCGTGAACAAGTGCGACCTTCTGCCGCAGCGCGCAGCCCATGCGGGCGGCGACACCGTTTTCATCTCTGCCAAGGAGGGCAAGAACATGGATGCGCTGCGCCGGGCCATGTGGGGCAAGCTCGGCCTGATGCGCATCTACCTGAAGCGCATAGGGAAGGAGCCGGACATGAAAGAGCCGTTAATCATGAGGCCTCCGATATGCGTGGCTGACGTCTCGCGTGGCATCCACAAGGAGTTCGAGCGCGGCCTCACCCACGCAAGGATATGGGGGCCTTCAGCAAGGTTCCCGGGCCAGTCCGTGGGCCCCGCGCATGAGCTGAAGGACGGCGACATCGTGGAGCTGCACGTGGAATGATGCCACGCTACTGCAGGGCCTTCCGTTCCAGATATATCTTTATGGCTCCTTCCAGGTTCTCCGGCAAAACATAGCGGAGTTGTTCCCACAGCGGAGCATAAATCCTTGGAACGTCATCGGCGCTCTCATCAATGGAATCAGGTCCTTTGCAAGCCGCTTTCTTCAAACTCCCCAAAAAATCCAAAAGCCGCTCAGGTGTGTACAAGGAGAACAGGTCGCCATACCTTTCCGCGATAAGCTTCGGGGTTTCCTCTTCCGGCGGCGAGGATCTCTTCCGCCACCCTCCTTTCTTTCCGTCCATGGAAATGAAATGGAAGTTACGTATAAAAAACCATTCTCATGCGTTGCGCATGGCAGCCTTATTTCTCAAGAATTTCCACGCTCTTCGTGAGCGCCTCGCCGGGGAGCCCGCGAGAGAACTTGGCGCGGAGGACGCCCTTGCTGCCGTGCGGCGTCATGATCTTGCCGTATATCTTTTTGCCTGCGGGGCTGGCCCACAGGACGCGCTTCCCGATGTAAAGGGCCGCTTTGGCCCTGCTGTCGCACCCCTTCACCTCGAGCAGCAGCTGGCTCGGGTTCTGATGGTGCCTTCCGCGCCTGAATCCCAGCAATATCGCCTTCATAACCATTCTATTGTCGCCTTGCTCTTTTATACGTTTCCGGCTGCGTGCGCACAACGAAGTTGGCCGGAGGTTATAAATAGGTTTTCCAAGTCATATATATGGCGCTCGCGCTCTACAACACGCTCACGTGGAAGAAGGAGCCAGTGAAGCCGAGGGACGGCAAGACGTTCCGCATCTATTCCTGCGGGCCCACCGTCTACGCCAGCCCGCACATAGGCAACCTGCGCGCGTTCGTCGATGCGGACGTGCTGAGGCGCTACCTGAAGTACAGCGGCTTCGCTGTCAGGCAGGCCATGAACCTCACGGACGTCGACGACAAGACCATACGCGACAGCATCAAGGAGGGCATCAGCCTTGATGAGTATACGAAGCGCTACAAAGAGGCGTTCTTCCGCGACCTGGACGCCCTCAACATAGAACGAGTGGAATTTTACCCGGAAGCGACGAAGCATATGCCGCAGATGATTTCGCTCGTCCAGACGCTTCTGGATAAGGGGTACGCCTACCGGGGGAAGGACGGCTCCGTGTATTACGATATCCGCAAGTTCCGCGGCTACGGCAAGCTTTCCCATCTGAAGCTCTCTGGCCTGAAGGCCGGCGCGCGCGTCAGCCATGACGAATACGCCAAGGAGAGCGCATCGGACTTCGCGCTCTGGAAAGCCTGGACTCCGGAGGACGGCGACGTGTTCTGGGAGACGCCGCTCGGCAAAGGCAGGCCCGGCTGGCACATAGAATGCTCTGCGATGAGCATGCATTATCTCGGCCCGACGCTGGACATGCACACAGGAGGCGTCGACCTCGTCTTTCCGCACCATGAAAATGAGACGGCCCAGAGCGAGGCCGCAACAGGCAAGCCGTTCGTCCTGCACTGGTTCCACAACAGCCACCTTGTCGTGGACGGCAAGAAGATGAGCAAAAGCGTGGGCAATTTCTACACGCTGGAGGATTTGGGCGCCGACCCCATGGCCGTCAGGTACGTCCTGCTCTCGACCCACTACAGGCAGCAGTTGGACTTCTCGAAGGGCAAGATAAAGGAGGCCGCCGGCATCATCGACAGATTCAAGGAACTGGCCAGGAACTTGCGCGATGCCCAGGGCAGCCCCGGCAAAGCCGTTGCCGGGCGCAGGCAGGATGAAGCCGCATGCAAGTCGCTGGCCAAGGGCGCGGAAAAGGCGTTCAGGGCAGCGATGGACGACGACCTGAACATAGCAGAGGCGCTGGCTTCTCTTTTCGACTTCGCGAAGAGGGCGAACCAGCTTCTGGCTTCCGGGAGCGTTGACAAGTGGGGCTCGCCGCACCTGCTGGCGGTCCTGGAAGGATTCGATTCGGTCCTCGGCCTGAAGCTGCTGGAAGACGGCGGATGGCTCGCGCCTGAGCAGGCGCAGCCCGTGGTCCAGGAACTCATATCAAAGAGAGAAGAGTTCAGGAAGGGGCGCAGGTGGCAGGACGCGGACAAGATACGGGAGCTTCTGAAGGGCAAAGGCATAATCCTCGAGGATTCCGCGTCAGGGCCGCGCTGGAGAAAGGCGTAGCGCCATATAATGCGATTTTGATTGATCTGGCGTGCGCCGAAACTCCCCGGTTCGAGGTTAGACTGAAGGCTTCTTCGAGAACACGATGAACACACCCGTCGCGCCCATTATGAGCAGTCCCAGGGCGGCCACAGCGATCCACAGCTCCACGCCAGTTCCTTGGTTTTCTGAATCCACGGGGCCTGTGTCATTGACGCAGGCTTTGGCGCAGATGCCGCCGCAGTCAACGCCGTCCTCAGAGGCGTCCTGCACGCCGTTGGAGCACAGCCCGGCGACGTCCGAAGGTTCGACGCAGTCGTTGTCCACCGTCCCGTCGCAGTCGTCGTCCTTGCCGTTGCACACCTCTGGAGTCGGCGCCTTCCTGCCGGCGCAGTCGCTCCACCGGCCGTTGGCGCATGACTGCTCGCCCTGCCGGCATTCGCCGACGTTGCTGCCGCACACTTTGGTCTGGCCTGTTATGCATTGGCAGTCCTGCGTGTCGCTGAGGTCAGTCAGCCCGTCGCAGTCGTCGTCTATGGCATTGCCGCAGATTTCAGGCTTTGGCTGGACGCCACCGGCGCAATCGCTCCATTCGCGGTTGCTGCATGTCCTGTGGCCTGGGAGGCAGGCGCCTATGGTGCCGCCGCATACCTTCGTGTCGCCTTCCTTGCAGATGCACGGGTCTTCATCAACCTTCCCGTTGCAGTTGTCGTCCTTGGCGTTGTTGCATATCTCTAACATGCCCGGATTGACCAGCGCATCATTGTCATTACAGTCGCCCTGGGCGGCGCTGTATCCGTCCCCGTCGGTGTCAGCGTTCACGATGCAGGCGCCGTCAGCGCAGCGGTACGTGCATGTGACAGTCTGGTAAGAGACCCTCTTCTCGCTGCCTACGGTCTTGCAGTAGTATTCCTTCAGCGCCTTGGTGTCCGTGCATTGGTCTGCCCTGTCCTGCATGGTATCCGTGCCGCCCTCGTCCTTCCCCACAGTGTGACCTGCGGTCTCATTGACTATGCCGCCGTCAGAGTCGGAGCAGCCTGAGAAGCCTGCGGGGTTTATGAACTTCTCGTTTGCGGAGACGATGCTGCCGGATTTTTCTGTGCCGTCATCGACGAGCACTGAGCATTTCCACGTCTCGTTGACGCTCGTGTTGCCGGCGCCGAGGGTGGCATTGCCGACGCTGCCGTTGGCGATCAGGACGCGTGTGAGAAGGGACGAAACATTGGTGCTGTTCTTCAGCCAGCTGACCCAGCATGGCAGTTGCCCGCCGTTGAAGTCGGAAAGCGGCCTGATTTCGCACGCGATGTCGGTGCTGTCGTAGACGGCCTCAGCAGGGATGACGGAGACAGCTGCCGTGGGGGCCGGCCTCACAGTGAACGTCCGGCTGTCGTAGACGTAGAGCCCGGCCTCGTTGAAGACGCTTACATTCGCTGTCCACATGCCCGCTTTGGCCAGCGAGCCAGAAGCAGGAATGGTGTAAGTGTATGTGAACGTCGCGTTATCCGCCCACGCGGCTGTCATGGAGGCGGGGAAATCGCCGGACAACCCCTCAGGGTTCTTTATGGTTATCTGGGCGCGCTTCACATCGGAGGCGCCTCCCGGGCCCGTTGCGTTGACCACGGCCTTTATGGACTCCCTTCCATACGACTGGGGGGAGCCCATCGTTGAGTTGAAGAGTTGAAAGCTTCGGATCGCAGGTTTCGTGGAGGTCCTGAGGTTGGCTGAGCTGATCCCCCAAGCGGAAGATGACCATATGGTGACGTTGGCATACCTTCCCGTGGGAACGGTGATGGCACGGCTCGAAGAGCCGACTACGAGGTTCAGCTCTATCAAGCCTTTGCGCTTGGTGTAGGCGGCATCCTCCCACACACCGACCGATGCCCGGACTTCAGAGCCGCTTGTGATGTTGCAGTCCAGGTAGTCGAAAGAGACGTTGCTGCCGGCGTCGAAATGCATGGTGTAAGCGCTTCCAGCGGAGAGCGACATCGCGGCAGAGACTCCTGACTCCAGCATCGCGCCTTCTGTGGCATGGAGCGAGGCGGCAGCCATGAGGATTGCCGCGACAAACAGTGCGAGAAGCAGCCGCCTTCCAGCTTTCATATATGATAATATTTTCCTTTCCGTGTTTAATATACCTTAAAAGGAACTGAAAGCAGCGCGGTGAGGCGTCAGGGGGTCGGAGGGGCCGTCGCGCTTGCCGGCCCGACGGTACCGCGGCCCTTGCTCAGGGCCACCACCATGGCAAGCATGATGACCACTATTATGCACACGGCAGCAACTATGACCCAGAGCTCTATCCCCGTCGCCTCAGGGCATGCGTCCGGGCAGTCCCCACCGCAGTCCACGCCGTCCTCGCCTGCGTCCTTCTTGCCGTTGGAGCATGTCGCGGTGCCTTTGCAGTCCGCCTCATCCGTCTGGCCGTCGCAGTCGTTGTCAATCTTGTCACCGCATATCTCCTCCGTCGGACGGACTTCGCCTATGCAGTCGCTCCAGACGCCGCTTTCGCACACGGCGGTCCCCTTCTTGCAGGCGCCGCCCAGGCTTCCGCCGCACACCTTCGTGTCGCCGTCCCTGCACACGCATTCAAGCTCGTCCACCTGTCCGTCGCAGTCGTCATCGATGCCGTTCTTGCACATCTCCTCTGTCCCGAGCCGCCTTCCGGCGCACTCGCCCCAGGTGCCGTTCACGCACGTCCTCGTGCCTGGGACGCACACACCCGTTTCGTTGGCGCACAGGCGCGTCGCTCCATTCAGACAGTCGCACGCTATGGTGAGCACGCCGCTCACGTTCTCGAAATCCTCATCAGTGGTCCCGTCGCAGTCGTCGTCTATCGCGTTCCCGCAGATTTCCTTTCCCTTCGCCTTGGCGTCGCAGTACGTCCCTGTGCCGGTGGCGTTGCATTTGATCACGCCAGCGCACATCCCAGGCACGCT
>Ga0315286_10001003_pt1 | contig 25044 bp, 19 predicted proteins | sample YL17G10_0_MG_FD_205038 | JGI IMG/M metagenome (GOLD analysis project Ga0315286, IMG submission 205038) | Sediment microbial communities from Yellowstone Lake, YNP, Wyoming, USA - YL17G10_0 | ecosystem: Environmental > Aquatic > Freshwater > Lake > Sediment | place: USA: Wyoming | collected...
CGCCCGACCCGAACAAGCCATAGGATGGGAGGCTGGAGACCGTAGGCCGGAGGCTGTAGGAGTGGAGTACCTCCCGCCTCCGGCCTATAGCCTCCCGCCTTCGCCGACCGAGCCTTTCCGTGAGCTTCGGCCTGCACGGCGGAAGTCAACACGCGACACGCGGAGGTGAGAACCATGCGCGATCACACAAAACTTCGAGCGTTCGACTTGGCCGATCAACTGGCCTTGATGGTCTACAAGACGACGAGGACCTTCCCCAAGGAGGAGATCTTCGGCCTCACATCCCAAGTGCGCCGGGCGGCGGTCTCCACAGCATCGAACATCGTCGAAGGCTGCGCGCGAAACTCCAAGTCCGACTACATTCGGTTTCTCGACATAGCCTATGGCTCGGCGCGCGAAGTCGAATACCAGATCTCGCTCGCATCCCGTCTCGGCTACGTTGGCAAAGCAGACATCAAGCCTCTGACCGCCCTGTGCTGCGAGACATCCAAGGTGCTCAACGGCCTGTTGCGCGCCCTACGGAGCGATTAACCTTCTGGGGAAGGCTGGAGGCCATAGGCGGGAGGCTGTAGGAAGAAATTGAAGTGCCCTCCGGTCTCCGGCCTTGTCTTGAAACCAGGGGTGCCCAATGGTGGAGATTGGAAGCGGTAGGCGGGAGGCTGTAGGAAAGAACTGAAGTACCTCCGGCCTCCAGCCTCCAGCCTCCGGCCTACTTGGCGTGCTCCGGGTACGTCACAGCCGCCATGAGGGCCTTGCCGTACCTCTGCCACAGGGCGGCTCCGCTGAGCTTCGATGCCTCGGCGGGCAGCTCCAGCGTGATGGTGGGGATGCCCAGGGTTTCCCCCGTGTACGAGCCAAGAGAGCCGGGCTTGGCGCCGAGCTTCTTGACCGCCAAGTCGCAGGATTGGGCCATCCGGGCCGCGATGGCTTGCCCGGGGCCATCATAGTCGATGCAATTCAGCGGCTGATGGACCGTGACGATGCGGCTCGGGGCGTATTCCTTGATGATGTCCCGTAAGGCCTGAGACTCCGGCTCGGTCAGCGGCCGAAGGCCGTTCGTCCCGTTGTCCACGCGGTTGGCCGTCTCGAAATTGCGGTTCAAGTCGATGCCGTGCGCATTCACGCGGGTCCTGGCGGCCAGTCCATCTGGATTGGCGACGGGCAGCAGCACGACGCGGCGACCCCCCAGCGACGGTTGATCGCCGCGCAGATGGTCCTCGAGCTCATTGACCAGTGCGGCGGAGGCCGTCTCATCTCCGTGGATGGAGCCCATGATGAAGGCTGTGTCATTGCCTTGGCCGACGATTTGGACCATGATCGGCCGGCCTTGAACGGAACGGCCCATCAGACGCTGTTTCGGCGGCGTCTGGACCGGCGGCAGCACTAAGGGCGGCTGCTCGCCGCGGATCTGCGGTCTCGGCTCCGCCTCATAGCAGCCGGCCAGACCCAACGGGACCATGACCAAGAGCGTGATTCGTATGACGAGCGACCATTTCCTATCCATAGGCGACCTTCCTTCAACCATACCTGAAAAAGAGTCTTGAAGTATAAACACTTTGGGCCGACAATGCAACGGGTCGTTCCTCGTGAAAAATGGGCTTCGTTCAGTTTTGCCCAAACCGGGGTAACGCTCTGACACGACACGATGGGTGGCATCGTCAAGCGCAGCTTGGCGATGGTCTTGTCCGGATGCGGTGAACCCATCGCCAAGGCCTGCGGCCTTGACGATGCCACCCGCCAGCCAGCGGAGAGTGTTACCTGGTTCTGAACCAGGCCGAAAAATGCAGAAATTCGGCCCCGTGGCCGATGAAACAAGCGGAGGACGTGGCTCGTAGTATCGGCCAAGTGCCGGCAGACAGGAACTCATGGCGTATCGACGCGGGAAAATACGGTTGTTCTCCTACGGCGTGGTGGCGGTGGTCCTCGCCGTAGTCGCCTACGTTGGGCCGGGAGTCTATCACAGGGCGATGACCATCCACGAGCTGCTGACCGAGAACAGGGAGCTCAAGCAAGCCATCAGCAATCTGACGGACGAGGACCAGATCGGCTACGCCAAGGTCCTCTCGCAGCGGAACGAGGAGGGACGCCTGTTGACGACGATTCGGTTCGTCGAGACCGCCCGCGACGACAAGACCAAGGTCATCCTCCAGAAAGAGTGCATCGTCGAGGGGGACGTCATCCATTTCGACGCCCTGATCGTCAAATTCGAGGACAAGATGGTGATGGATGGCAAGTCCCGCGCCCTGTACCTCTGGCGTCGCATCTACGGCGAGACCACGATGCCCCAGAACGGCTCCCTGATCGAGGAGCCGGGGGCGGAGCCCAAGAGGTACAGCGGCCTGCTCAAGGCGCTGCCCCTGGCGCATCAGCAGCTCTTCTGGTCCAGCATCTGGGACCTCGCCAACGACCCGGAGAAGCTCCGCGAGCACGGCATCAAAGCCATCTACGGCAGCGTCGTCTACAACAAGTTCCAGCCGGGCCTCATCTACGTGTTCAAGATCAGCCCCGTAGGCCACCTCTACCCCGAAGTTGTCCCGGACATGTGACCGGCGGCTTGACGGGGATCGGAGCGATCAGGGTATCGTCGGCTCGCAGCCGGCGTTGGCGGCCTGGTCGGCCAGCCTTTGACGGGCCAGGACGCTGCGGTGGCGGCCGTAGAGGAAGTAGATGACCATGCCCGCCGCCATCCAGAGAAACAGTCGCAGCCAATTGCCCCACGGCAGCGAGAGCATCAGGATCAGGCAGAAGATCACGCCGAGGATCGGAATGACCGGCACCCACGGACATCGGAATGGCCGCTCCGCCTTCGGGTGGATGTAGCGCATGACCAGCACCGCCAGGCACACGATGACGAAGGCCAGTAGCGTGCCGATGTTCACCAACTCCGCCAGAACACGCAGGGGGATGAGGGAGGCCATCGTCGCGACCATGGTGCCCGTAAGGATGGTCGATTTCCAAGGCGTGCGAAAACGCGGATGGACCGCCCCAAAGAAGCCCTCGGGCAGCAGGCCATCTCTCGCCATCGCCAGCAGGACGCGCGGTTGGCTGAGCATCAGGACGAGCATGACGGATGTGATGCCGACCACCGCACCAAGTGATACGAGGAACTGTACCCACTGCAACCCCACTTGCCCGAATGCCACGGCTATAGGGGCTTCCACATCAATCTGATCGGCGGGAACCATGCCGGTGAGCACAAGGGTCACGACAATGTACAGGATCGTGCAAACAGACAGCGAAGTGACGATGGCAAAGGGGACATCCCGTTGCGGGTTGCGGGCCTCCTCCGCATGCGTCGAGACCGAGTCAAACCCGATGTAGGCGAAGAAGATCATCGCGGCTCCCGCCAGCATGCCTACGGGCGTGCCGTCGGCGCCGGTCTGCCCCCAGAGCGGTTTGCCGAAGAGGCCTACACCCGCCCAGCCGTACGGGGCAAACGGCTGCCAATTGGCGACCTTGACATAAAACGAACCGGCGATGATGACCAGGCACACAATGGCCAGCTTGATGGCCACCATCGTGTTGTTGAACCGTGTGCTTTCCCGGATACCAATCACCAGCACGATCGTCAGGATGGCAACGATGATCAGTGCCGGCAGGTCAAACCACGTGCCGGTTGCCTCAAAGTGCCCGCTCTCGCTGAATTTGAACGGAGCGTCAGATAGGGGCTTCAACACGCCAAGATGAAGAATCCTTATGAATTCCTGAAAGTACTTTGACCAGCCATGTGCGACGGTGGCGGAAGCGACAGTGTATTCGAGGACGAGGTCCCATCCGATGATCCAGGCGAACATTTCGCCCAGCGTGACATAGGCGTAGGTGTAGGCGGAGCCGGCCACCGGCGCCATTGAGGCGAATTCCGCATAGCACAGCGCGGAGAAGATACAGGCCATCCCGGCCATCACGAACGAGATCGTCAGAGCAGGTCCAGCCTTGTCATGCGCGGCTTGGCCCGTCAGCACGAAGATGCCCACGCCGATGACGCAGCCGATGCCCAGGCTCGTCAGAGACCAGGGTCCGAGCACCCTTCGCAGGCGATTCTCGCCCTTCATCTCCTCGTGCACCAGGCTCAGCGGCTTTCGCTTGAACAAATGATGAAACATAGGTTCGTTCCCTTGCGGTTTCTGCAAATCCGGGCGACGCCATCCTGATCCGGGCCCCATTTTGTTCTATGGAGCCCTTGCTGCGGACGACGGGTATTATGGTCGAACGCACCGGGGGAAGCAAGAATGAAACGTCATTTGCGTGCCACGATCCATGCGCCTTTCCTCCCGCGAGGATCCCCGCGGCCGTGCAGGGAGCATGGGGTGCATCGGGATGACAAAAAAAAACTCAGAACAGAGCTTGACAACCGGGCCTCGATGGGCGAAACTATCGAGCATGCCTGATGTGGACTGGCCGACTGGGGGTCGCGAAGATCCGGGATGCGCCGGGAATGAACGAACCGAGAGTTGGCGTTGGCCGTATCAGGGGATAAACTATGGTCGCCCCGGCCGAGAGTGGCTGTGGTGGCGATTTGCCGGAGCCATGTTCAGTGATGGCGCCGGTAGCACGTGTGTTTGGTCAAGGCAGCAAGGAGGCCTGGAATGGGTCAGAAGACCGGAAAGAATAACGTCGTTATGAGTACTCCTCGGTCCGGCGGTGCAACCGCCACAGCGCTGCGTCCGGCGGGCACGAAGCCGCCGCAGGCGACAGCGAGCGTGAAGATCACGCGCGAGCAGATCTCGCAGCGGGCCCATGAGATTTGGGTCAAGCAGGGGTGCAAGCACGGCCAGGACGAGCAGAACTGGCTCGAGGCCGAAAGGCAACTGAAGGCCGAGCTGGCCGGCAAATAGCGATCTCGCCCCATTCTGCAAAGGGACAATTCTGAGGGCCGACGAGGGTAAAGGGTGATCCGGTCGGCCTTTGCACTTTGAACCGTGGTGTGTCCAGGCTGTGCGGGGAGATGTTCTGCGCGGCAGTACCTTCCCACGGTCATGTCGCCCCAAGCAGGAGGCGGTACTTCCATGCTATACGCCCAAGGCACCCACGGGGATCGGGAGTTGTCAAGCGGTGGCTTGTTCCAGGGCCGTGATGCGGGCCATGGCTTGCTCAAAGGTGTGACCGCACACTTCCGGCGCGGGCTGCCAACCGATACAGAAGGCGGGCCGCTCGGCCTTGCCGAAGAGGATGCATTCGTTCCGGCCGGTGAGATTGGCGCATCGAGTGCCGGCCGGCTTGCCGCCGGGCATGTTGGGCATCGGCGTGGCAATCGACGGTGCGATGCAACACGCGCCGCACTTCCTGCAATCCATCGCTGGCTCCGTTTCACTGAGGCGGCCCACCCCCTCGCCCAAAGTGGCAGCGGGGTCGCTGAGCTCACCAACCAACGTATCATACCTTGCTTGACCTCTGAGGAGTAACCACTCGCGGCGGCCATGCACTATCCGATAGTCTAAGGGCAATGATGCTCGAGTGAAAGGCTGCGGGGGAGGAACGCCGCGGGAATACGCGAGCGCGTCAGGAGAGGTGGACTGCGAAAGAGCGCAACCGGGCCCTTGTCCCCGTGAGCACGGCAGGCACATTCCGCAACGATTCCGGTGTTTGCTCCGCCGCCACGCGGGAAAGAGCCAAGATCAAAGCCGTTTTCGGGAGGCCGGACACGCAGGAGTAGCAGCCGTCCACAGACTCGGTCAGAATCTCTCCGAGCCGCCCGATTCCGAACGCCCCGGCCCGGCCCATTGGCTCCCCTGTCGAGAGATACCACCGGATAACGTCCGGCGGCAGAATCTTGAAATGGACCTCGGCCGTCTCTGTTGCAAGGCAGCCTTCTGCGGCGCCCGCCACTGCTGCGGCAACCGCGGAGTAGGCTGTTGCACTGCCGCCGCTGAGCATCTGAAGATACTGAATCGCCGCCGGCTCATCGGCGGGCTTCCCGAGAATCCGACTTTGTGCCTCAAGCACCGTATCCACTCCGATGACGACGGTCCCTCGATCGGCGATCCTGAGCCCCTCCAACAGCTTGCATTTTGCATTCTCTTCCACCGTCTCTCTCGCGGTGGCAGCCACAATCTCGTTTGTGTCTATCGTCAGGAGCTGGTACGAGATACCCAGTTCCTCCAGGATGGCCCTTCGCTGAGGAGATCCCGACGCCAGGTAGACCACGGGCCTCTTGCCCATCTTCCTCTTCGTTTCAGCCATGACAAACTTCCTCGCCGTACCAAGTGTTGATGCCGGTTTCGACCTCGACTCGCGTCCTGGCCCTGATCAGGGTTTGCATCACGAGTTTGCGTTTGGGGTGACGCCGGACATAGTAGATCATGAACTTGCGGAAGTACCCGATCCCCCACGTTTCGGGATAGCCCTGCAGGACGCGATCGAGGTGTTCGAGCATGACGAGCCGCTGCTCAGCGAGGTCGGGGGGCGGCGGCAGCGGACGGCCTTCCCATACGCAGCGCAGGTCCCGAAACATCCAGGGATTGCCGATGGCGCCCCGCGCGACTACGAAGCCGTCGAGCCCGGTCCTTTGCATCAGCTCGACCGTGGCGGCAGGATCGAAGATGTCGCCGCTGCCGACGATCGTAGCGGCGGGAAAGCGCGCCTTGACCGCCGCGAGCGTGTCCCAGTCGGCCTTGCCGCGATACCTCTCGGACACGGTCCGGCCATGGATCACGAGGGCGTCGACCCCATGTTCGATCGCGCGGGTCACGAGCTCCCAGAAGCTGTCCTGGGATTGGGCGGAATGGCTCATGCCGATGCGGAGCTTCATCAGGACCGGGCAGTGGACGGCGTCCCGAACCGCCTTGAGGATGTCGATGGCGGTGTCCGGGTTGTTGAGCAGGGCCCCGCCCCGGCCTCGCCGCAGGACCTTGGGGGCCGGACAGGCGTAATTCAGGTCGATGACGTCGTATCCGGCGGCCACCAGATCGCGGGCGGCCTTGGCCATGGTCGCAGGGGTCTTGCCCAGGATCTGGGCGCCCACCGGGTGCTCGTCCACGCCGGGGCGAAAGCAAAGCTTGGCCAGGACCTCCGGATGGGCCACGCTCTTGGCCAGCATCACATCGGCCATCGCAAACGGGCAGCCGAACCGCCGGGCCAGCGTCCGCATGCTGTAGTCGCTGTAGCCGCTCAGGGAGGCCTGGAAGAACGGCACGTCCAGCACGAGGCTGCCAAGTTTCAGACCGATGGGGCACCGTTTCATCAGCACCACATCCGCAGGGCCTGGGGCAGCACCTTGAAGTGGAAGGTCGTGCCTTTGCGATAGATGCTGCCGTCGACCTGGGCATATCGCTCCCGCTGCGCCGTAATCCGGATCTCGCTCGCTTTCCGGTAGATGCCCAGCTTGTTCTCGTAGAGGAAGGCGTTGGCCATGCCCCCGACGATCTCGGCCCAGCCGGAGTTCACGGCCAGCAGGTGCAGCCGCCCATCGTCGAAGACGGCGTTCGGCACGACCTTCATCTTGTAGCCGTAATAGGGGATCTTGGTGACGATCGCCGTGACGGCTTTGGGCACGATCAGCTCCTCGCCGTCGATCTGGATGGTCATATCGGTCCGTTCGAGCTCGGTGAAGAACGAGCCGAAGGCGGCCATCGCATAGGCCTGCGGCCCGTTGACGCCGCTTTCGCGGAGCGATTCCCGGCGGTGCAGGATATCGGCCTCAAGCCCGACGCTCGCCATGAACGCCTTGCGCGACTCGTCGCACAGGATCAGGTCGTATAAATGCAGTTGGCCTTCTTTGATTCGCTTGGCCACCCTCGTCAATTGGGGCGGCAGGTCCAGGGCGTACTGCAGGGCGCAGCCCGAGCCGAGCGGCAGGTAGGAGAATACCGTGCTGCTGTCAAGGGCGTTGACTGCGTCGGAGAACGTGCCGTCGCCGCCGGCCACGATCAGGACCTCGACCTCGCGGGCCAGCTCGGCCGCACATTGCACGAACTCCTCCCGCGACCGGGTATCCAGCCCGCGAATCTCGCAGTCCCCCAGTACTTTCTTGACCGCCGCCAGCGTCTGTCTCTTGCGGTTGACGCTCATCTGGCCGGCCGTCGGATTGACAATCATTCCGAACCGCATGGGATTTACTATTTCCTATTTCCGATTTACGATTGAAGTCAAAATGGTAGATACGAATAGTAAATAGTAAATCGCAAATAGTAAATCCTGAAAGGTCTGCGGTTGAGCGACGCGGGAAAAATTTTGATCGTTGGCGGGGGGCCGGCGGGCCTGGGGGCCGCCTGGAGGCTTCACGAGGCCGGCGGCACGGATTGGGATCTCTTTGAGATGGACACCCACGTCGGCGGCCTCGCTTGCTCGCACGTGGACGAGAAGGGCTTCACCTGGGACCTGGGCGGCCACGTCGTGTTCTCGCACTATGGCTATTTCGACAGGCTGCTCGACTCGCTCCTGGAGGATCAATGGGTCCGCCACGTGCGGGAGGCCTGGATCTGGATGCGCGACCGCTTTGTCCCGTATCCGTTGCAGAACAACATTCGCCACTTGCCCACACAGGAACTGCTTGAGTGCCTGGAAGGGCTGCTCGATGCCCGGGATTGGAGTGGGGCGAGCGTCCCCGGCGGGGTGGCGCCGCCAAACTTGTCTGACGGTGCTCCTTCTGTCGAGCCGGTGCGTCCGAAAGCCCACGGGCAAACAAGTTTGCCCGTGCCACCCGGAGGCGCCACGTTCGCCGACTGGATCGTCCGGAGCTTCGGGGCCGGTTTGGCCCGCGTGTTCTTGAACCCGTACAACACCAAGGTCTGGGCGACCGACCCGGCCGAGATGAGCGCATCCTGGGTGGGCGAGCGGGTCGCGACCGTGGACCTCAAACGTGTCCTTCGCAATATCATCGAGGGCCGGGACGACCTCGGCTGGGGTCCCAACGCCACGTTCCGCTTTCCCCTCCACGGCGGCACCGGCCGCATCTGGCAGGCCCTCGCCGAGCGGCTCCCCGCCGGCCGCGTGCACCTCGGCACGGAGGTGGTGGCCGTTGACAGCCAGAAGAAGGTCGTGCATCTGAGCGACGGCAGGACGGCGAATTACGACTGGCTGATCACAACCATGCCGATGGACGTGCTGCTGGACAGAATTGCGGATGGCGGATGGCGGATGGCGGATTTGTGTCATGGTCCGAATCCGAAATCCGAAATCCGAAATCCGAAATCGGTTGCCGACCGGCTTCGCTACTCCAGCACTCACGTCATCGGCGTCGGTCTGGCCGGCCCGGTGCCCGAGCGGCTCGCGACGAAGTGCTGGATCTACTTCCCGGAGCCGGAGCTGCCGTTCTACCGCGTGACCGTGTTCTCCAATTATTCGCCCAACAACGTGCCTCATCCGGGACGCCAATGGTCGCTCATGGCGGAGGTGAGTGAATCGCGTAGCCCAGCCGCCCGCGGCTGGGAACGAGGAGAAACAATCACCCCCGGGGGCGGGGGTGCTACAATCGTTCAACAGGTCATCGACGGTCTGAAGGCGGCCAGACTCATGGAGCCGGACGCCGTGATCGAGAGCGTCTGGCATCGGCGGGTCGAGCACGGATATCCGACGCCGTTTCTGCAGAGGGATGCCTTGCTCGAGCAGATCGAGCCCGTGCTCGATTCGACGCAGATCCTCAGCCGCGGCCGGTTCGGCGCCTGGAAATACGAAGTGGGCAACATGGACCACTCCTTCATGCAGGGCGTGGAAGCGGTCAATCGCATCCTCTTCGGCGAGCCCGAGACGACCCTGCGTCTTCCCGCTACTGTCAACCGGACGTAATGCCGCATGTCGCAAGTTCCGCGATCATAGCGAGGAGATTGCCTCGTCGCTGTGCTCCCCGCAATGACATATGTGGGCACCGTATGTCATTGTGAGCGAAGCCGGTCATGGGCCTTCGGCCGACCGGACGAGGATGAGAATGGGCGGGTGGCAGCGGCAAGGCCGAAGGCTTTGCCGATGGCGGATGGGCAAACCATCGGCAAGCTGTGCCTGCCGATGCCACCCGTCGCCCTTCATTGACATCATGGCAACGCTTGCCTATGCTTGTCTTGACAACGGCGCAATCGCGACAGTTGGAGAACCGACCATGAAGTTTATCATCACGCTTCTTCAAGACGAGGACGGCGTCTTTATTGCGGAATGTCCATCCATTCCGGGCTGTGTCAGCCAGGGCAAGACCGAGTCCCAAGCAGAGGCCAACATTCGGGAGGCGATCCAGGAGTGCCTGGAGGTGCGAGCAGAGAAGGGAATGCCTTTGACCGTGAGCAAAGAATGATCGATTGTATCGGCTCGCCCCGGTCGGCGGATGGAAAATAGAGAGGGCTGCGAGCTTGGCTCGCAGCCCTCTTCGCTTGTTCAGAGGTAATTCCACCGTACGACGGACACGTTGCCCGCCGCTTGTTACAGATCCTCGACTACTTCTTCTCCATCGCGCCGATGATGTACATCGTGTTGCTCGACTGCTCGGTGGCGAAGACGTAGGTGCCAGCAGGCAGATCGGCGGCGAACACGCTCAGCGGACGAGCCGGCGTCGAGGCGCTCTCATAGATGAACACATCCAGGCCGGTGTCTTTGAACTGTCCGGCGGCCGCGAAGGCCTTAACGATCGCATCTACCGGTGCCTGTGCAGGGGTGTTGCGGTCATCGTGGGCGACCGCGATCGTTGCCAGACGCGAGGTCGTCACGGTATACGTGGCGGGCGGGGTGCCCTTGTCCGTGTTGAAGATCCGGACGTATTCCGACCCGACCAGGTCCTTGGGGGTCTGATTCCAAGGATAGGTGCGATCGGAGTAGACCATGTTGCCGTCCATCAGACCACCGGGTGCAGTCGGCAGGCACTGCGTGTTGCCATCGAAGACGCCGACGGGATCCCGGTTGCCCGACGTACCGCCAGCCCGGACGACCTTCGTAATGATCGGGTTGGCTTTGGGAGCGGCCGTGGACACAGCGCCCAGCAGCTCGACCTCGGCGATCTGCATGCTGTTGGCAGCCAAAGGACGCTTGACGGACGTGAACTGAACCTTGTAGCTCAGGAAGGGCACCGTGTTGGCGAACCCAATCGGCGTGACGCCCTTCCAGTTACGCGGCCAGTCCAGCCCAATCGCCAGGCGGTCGCGACTCCCGCGAGAGAAATCATCGATCGTGCCACTGGCAATCGTCTCCCATGGGCCATCGATGGTGCCATTGGAGCCGTAGAGCGCCCAGTTGATCGGATCGCGGTCCGGCGAGTCATTGGCCGCCGTGAAGGTCAGGCCCGTGACGATCGTCGCGCCGATGGCCGGCGTGACCGCAAACCCGCAAGGCATGACCGTCTTGCCGCCGGTTCCGCCGCTGTTCGAGAAGCTCAGGTACTTCGCGGTAGTGTTGTCGATGGCATTCGCCGGTACTTCCGCCGCTGGCCAGGCACCCGCGTAGTCCGGGAAGCCCTTGAGGGCGTCACCCTTGATGGTGACATCGATGGCGCCTGTGGCCGGCAAAGTGACCGGCTTGAGGATGCGGACATCGGCGAAGTTCATGACGCCGGAGCCGCCGGCCTTGCCGTCACCGACGCCGATGTACATCTTCGTGGCGTTCTTGAGGTCCACGCCGGTGAAGCTGCTCATCGGGATTCGCCACAGATCCACGACCGTCGTGTTGACAGCCGCAGGATTCGCGTTGTTCACCATGGCGATCTTGCCCGCTTTGTCCTCGATAGCGACATACAGCGGGGCGGGCGCGTTCCGGGTCGTGTTGATGACCTTCCAAGTCGCGAAGGGACCATCGGGAACAACGTTGCCCGTCGTGCTGACGTTGTCGAACGTCATCGTCCGGATCGTAGCAGCATCCACGTGGGAAGTTACGCAAAGGCCGATGAAGACGGGGTCCTTCATGACAATGGTCTGAGGTGTACCGAACACTGTCCAAGTCTTGCCGTCCGGGGAGATAGAGCCGGAGAAGAGGTTGCCCTTGCGCTCGATCTTCACCCAATACGGAGGCTTTATGGCAGGAGCTACGCCATTATCGCCCGTTGATGTACCATCTGTTGGCGCCAGTCGGCGCTGGAAGCTGTATCCGTTGCCGGCAGTCCCATCCGAGTTGGCGCTGAGATCCATGGAGGCATGGGTGGAGCCGATGGCGAGGCTTTCGCGAATCATGACACCGGCCTTGGCCCAGGTGTTGGCGCCGGGACCGATGCTCGTGACCCGAGCGATCAGGGCCCCATCGCCCTGGAGGGCCTTGTAGGCATAGGTGAACTGATCGGAGTTGCCCCAGATATCGGTGCCGGAGCCGCCGACGGTGTAGGTCCCGGTCGCAGAGTCATAGGCGAAGGTGCCTACGGTGGCTGCCTGGCCCACGAACCGCAGCGCCAGATCGGTCACGCTGCCTCGGGTCAGGTCGCCCGTCACGTCGTACGTGAGCTGGGAGACGAACGGTGTCGCCGTGTTGTCATAGTTCAGCGGTCTCTGGGCGGGGCCGACCACGATGAAGTTGGCGGTCGTGAAGCTCCAGACCTGGCCCGCGACGGTCGTGCCAGCCGCGGCCATTTCATCGACTCTCCAGTAGTACGTGGTGTTCCACGTGAGGGGCGTGGCCGGGGTATAACTGGCCGTAGCTGTCGGAGGCAGGGCGACCGACGCGTCGCCGGCGGTGACCTTGGCCTTATCCGTGCCGAAGTAGATGGTGTGCACCACCGCCTTCGGGGCGGGGATCCAGGTCATCACGGCTTTGTCGGGCACTTCCGCCGCGCCATTGCGGGGGCGGGGCCCAATTGCGCAGTCCGGAGGCATCAAAGCACCCTGCCAGATGGCCTGCTTCGTGATGCCCGGGCCGGACCAACGAATCCGCGCGGCCGCGCCGCCGGTGGCCTCGAAGTACTCATACGTGAGGAGATATCGCTTGCCGGCCACCAGATTCACGTCGGCGCTGGCGAATTCGGCTTCACCGCCGGTGGCCCACTGGCCCGCGACCAGCACGCCGTCGAGGTAGAGAAGGCCGCCGTCATCCGACGACTCGATCAGCTTGTACGTGCCGGTGGTGGGGACGTTCAACAGGGCCGTAAACCGGCCGAAGAAGTAATTCGTGTTGATGGCGGCATCGGGCGAGTTCGTGCCCTTCACGGTGCCGTCGGGCCAGCTCAAATCGACGTTGGGCACCGTCTTGACCACGTCCGGTGCGCCCACAAGGTCCATGTTGTAGAACATGAGGTTGGCGTCGTTCCAGTACTCGGCCACGGCGCCGCCTGCCGGGTCGATTGTGCGGAAGCTCCAGACCGGACCGGCGGCAACTTTACCCGTGCTGTCCACTTCATCCACGCGCCAGTAATAGGTCGTGTTGGCCGCAAGACCAGCGGGAGCGAAGGTCAGTCCCGGCTGCGTGGCCACGAGAACGCTCGCGTCGCCGGCGGTGACCTTGGCCTTATCGGCGCCGACGAACACCTTGTGGCTCACCGCACCTTGACCGGCTACCCACTTGAGCGATACGTTCAGGGCTCGCCCCGCCATGCCATCCGTCGGATCGGGGTTGTGAGCCTCGAGCGGCTGGACGGTGAACGACCACACGTCGCCCGTCGTCTTGGTTCCGGCCGCGTCGACCTCGTCCACGCGCCAATAGTACTTGGCGCCGGGCGTCAGACCGAGCACGTGGAAGTACATGTTCGTCGGCCAGGGTCCCATATACTCAGCGGCCCCTGGTGTCGGGTTCGTGCCCATGTACACGTCATGCATGACGGCCGTCGCACCGGCGGTCCACTGGAACAGCGGACTGCTCACTTCGACCGCGCCGCTGGCGGGATTCGGGCTCTGGGCCTTGAACAACGGCTCCGGGTTCCGAATGAACGCCGTGCAGTACTTGCCGTCGATAACCGTGATCGTCGTGCCGATGACCGGACCGGTCCAGCCGGCGGACAGGTTGTCACCGCCGCCGCCTTCCTTCATCATGGCCTGGATGAAATAGCTCTTGTTGGCCTTGAGGGTTATAGCAGCCGACTTCTGGTTGGCTTTCTCGGTCGCATTCTGCCACTCATCGGCGCTGGCCCAACCCGCCACGAACGCGATCTTTTTCGCGTTGGCCGGAGTGTCGTCGGTGCTCAGCCACAGCTCGCTGGCGTCATCGCTGGCGACATAGAAGGTGTAGTCGCCGTCCGCCGGCGGGGTCAGAAAAGCCCGGGCCCGTTCGCCATAGTTGTCTGCCCGGTCTATGGTCTTGAATTTGTCCCGCCACTCGGAACTGGTCGGTTTGTTGGGGTACAAGGCATTGCTCGTCAGGTCCGAGACCGCCGTACCGGAACCGATGTTGTCCCAGTACTCGAACAGGATCTTGCCCTTTCCCACTTGTGCGCCCGCACTGCCGGCGACGGCCAGCGTCAAGCATACGGCAGTCAGGCAAATCAATTTCTTAGACATAAAAGTCCTCCTTACCAAGAAGACACCGCTACTGGGCTCCCGAACGCGGGTAAGCGCGTTTCGGGTCCCTTGCTTTTGGCTACGCACCAAAAGCTGCCCCTCCACTCCAGGCCCCTAAGACCATGTATCGTGCTCGAGGACCCGCTATGTATCATACAGCATCCCTTGCGATCAGATCCGCGTCCACCGGGTCCCTCGGTACTGGGATCGGGGTCCCCACACGCGAAATACCGGATGAGAAAAACCCCTCAAACGCCATGTGTCGCGTTCGGGGTCCCAGGGTGCCCTGCATGTCACAACACGGTGGAATAGTGAAAATTACCTCCTTTCTCAAGAGAAACAAGCGATAGTGAAAAACTGGTGGAATGGATCTGATACGCAAAAGGAACTGTGTGCTACTCAATTCCCATTTTCACACCGCACTCACCCAAGCTCTCCGATGTTGCCTCCATTGTATAACCGTATGTCGGCTCGCGGCGTGATGCAAAGCCAGCGAGCCGTGCAGTTGCCTAAGCAGATCATGCCTGGAATCAACCATAGTAAGTTATACCCCGCTTATCCAATTGATGCAATTCTATTTTGCCGGTGTGTCGCACATTCTTATTTTATCGTCCTGGAAGGCACACAAGCATAATAGATTGCCCAGTTTCCCGCTCCTTGGCCCGATAACTGGTCACAAAACCCCCATTCTCGCCAAAATCCGCCCCTCTCAGGCCGGTCCGGCACCGATTTGGGGTTTTTTAGTCAGATAAGTCGCGACATGCGGCAAAAGCCGCCATTTCAGGGCCGTAGCGGGGGGTACCCAGCCAGCCCAGATTACCTCGCAGCCGGCGACGTGCATTTTTGGGACGTTTTCGACCGGTGCCTCCCAGATATCCACTGTGTCCTGGCGGGACTCGAAGGGGAGGGTGCCGCTCCAGGCGAGCCGCAGCTCGCCCCCGGACAGATTGATGCCAAGCTCCTCCCGCAACTCCCGTCGAGCGGCTTGTTCCGATGTTTCCCCCCGCTCCCCAAGCTAAGCACAAACCGCCGTCCACCGCAACCACCGCCACGGTCGCTCCAGCCATCGGCCCGGCCCGACGTCAGCACCTGTGCTCTGAGAAAAAAGTCATCCCAGTCTTTTTCTCTTGCACTTGCGGCCAACTTCCATAAGGATAACCTTACGTGAAGCACAGACAGAATGGTTCAAGGCTCGAGATGTCGAAGTAGATGCGGCGGGCGTGAATCCGCCCCACGTTCACCCGATAGGAGGAACAGACCATGAAACCCATCAAATTGCCCCGAAGCACCGCCCCGGGGGCTGTAGCGGAAGCGGAAAGCCTGTTCAAGGCAGCCCTTGAAGATCCCCTTACTGTGCTAATGGTAGTGTATGGGGACGAACCTGACACGAAGGAAATCCTGAAGGTGTGCTCTGACGCCGCGTCGGTGAAGCCAGACATCCGGCAGGTCGTGTGGGTACCCGACCCCACCGTGCTCACGGATGAGTTGAAGGCGAAGTACTGGCGACCACCCTGCGCTGCCGTGTCGATCGGACTCGACGACGAAATCGCCAAGGAGCTGACCTCAGCTCGGGCGAAGGTGGACATCTATGTGGAGCAGGCTTTTCTCTACGCAGAGAGTCAAGGAGGTGCATAATGCGGTATTGGACGCTCCTCGCCATGTCGGTCGTCGTCGCAGCGGGATGTGGCGCCGGTCATAAAGGGGCAACGGCTTCTTCTGTTGGAGACACTAAGGCGAAAGCCTCAAATGGCGTCACGCGCCCGGCCCACAGTCCGCCGCCAGGCTCTCTGGGCAGTGCCTTCTCATACACCGAGTTGCCCGAGGGCAAGCACGCAAAATCGATTGACTGCGGTGGACATCTGGCTGCTGTGGACTACAGGAGCAAGCTCGTCATCAAGCCAGACAAAACACGTATAGAGAAACTCGCGGGCACAAAGAAAGACGTGCTGCCACCCCTGTCGCCGGATGCTCAGGTGAGGCTGAAGAATCTGCCGAAGCTCATTCAGGACGCAGAGGCATACGTGGCCGATGCGTCTCGCGTGCTCAAGGCTGTGAAAGCGGCGCGAGGCTCCGGGCGGGAACTGTCGGAGGCTCAAATCAAACAACTCCAGCAGGAGATTGCCGCCCAAGGGCAGAAGGGGAAAGCGCTTGCCGACCTCGTGATTGAGGTTGCGGAAGCAAGGGCGAGGGCACGCTACGCCGATGATACGGATGCTTTTACGGCCGAGGTAGGCCGGTTAACGTCGCCGGTTATCAAGGATGCCCAGGATAAACGCGTGATTCTGAATGTGAAGGGATTTGGGGCGTTTCTGTCCGAGGAAATCGATTTCGCGACGGCCCAAGCGCGCCGGGATGCTGAATTGGCGGAACGGGAGGGCACCGTCCAGTTTCGCATGTGGGCGTGGCTGCGCAGTCAATCCGATTGGGTCAGTGTCGAGAACTACTTCGATGCCGGGAGTTTTGACGGACCCAAGCGTCCGCGGGTGACGTTTCGCATGTCGGAGGCTGAGCAGCAACGCTTGAAGCAGGGATATGAGACGGCCGATCAGGTCGCCGGTCTCCTTCGGGACGTGCAGGACAAGAAGTCTCCCCTGCAGAGTGAGTTGGCCGCTCTTTGGACGGCACTTGGGCCGGAACTGAAGGCGCTCAGTGAATTGCCCCCAGACAAGATCCTCACGGATGTCAATGACCTGCTCATGAAGGCGATTGGCTTGGCGAGCGGTTCTTCTGAGGCGAATCCCGAACAGAAGAAGGAACTCGACAAGCTCAAGACGTTCATTGGCAAGTTGAATGACGATCTGACCAAGATACGGACCGTCTTTCAAGGGCTCAAAGCGACAGCCTCATCGGCCGAGTTCATCCGCAAGTACATGGCATTCACCGCAGACGTCAACGCGGCACTGACTGCTGCCGCCGCGTTGCCGGAGGCGATTCGCGTGAACCTTGACCGTCTGAACACCCTCTCGGAAGTCCTCAAGAAGATGAAGACCGCGGAAAGCCAGGCCTTGCTCGCGTCCCTGGGAGAACAGGTGCTCCCAAACACGAAAAAGCAGCTCGATGCGTTGGCCAGTGGGCAATTGCCCCAGTACGCCGCTCTGGCCGCGAAGGTGCAGGCCCTGCTGAACGGCGCGCAAACTCTAAATCTGGCTGACGGACTCGACACGTCCCGCGAAAGACCCCCGGTTCGAGCGGTGAAACTCGATGAGATTATGGATGGCACCATTGACCTGAACAAGACTCGCGCGGACCGGGGCAGCGAGCTTACGGTCAGGGCGGAGCTTTTCACGACGGACGAGAAAGGTCAGGAAACCGTGTTGCAGTGGACGGAACAGAGCTTTCACGTCGATCGCTTTGGGCTCACCAGTGGCTTCTCGGCGAACGTGCTGTTTGTGAATCGTCTCGGCAGCGGCACGCCCGGAGATCCGGACACGCGTTTCGACCCTGCGCCTTCGGCGTCCTGGAATCTGCATTATCGCCTGCCGCCCGACGCCGACGAGACCTGGCCCAGAAAGCTGTACCGCTTCTTCGACGCCGGCTTCGGGATCAACACGGCGGCGCTGGATTTCGAAGACAAGAATGTCCAGATTGGCGCGGGAGGGCACCTGACCCTGTTTGAGGATCTGCTCGTCTTCGGCTATGGCTACAATTTGCAGGCGGAGACGGACCATGGCTACTTCTATTTCGGCATAGGCGTCCTTGAGGCTCTGGATACGATCGGCAGCCTGTTCGGAGCTGCGTCGGGCCGGGTGAATCGAGGGAATTGAAGGTGTCTGCCAAGCCGGCTGACTCCCTCTGTAACCTGGCCCGTCGCTATTGCTATTGCCTGAAGACCGAAGACCTCTATCCGCAGCGCGGGTCGCTGCGCGTGTCCGGCGACTTCCTGGCGAAGTACATCGTCCACCACATCGACGGTTTATGGTATGATTCCTGGCGTTGTGATCTAGCCTGTTCGTCGGGGCCTTGGGCGACCGGGAGATCCGGCAGCTCTGTTTGGACGGCGCTGTGCCACCTGACTCTGGTCGCCCCGCAGAACGAACGAAATGAACTTGGAGTTCGGATGAACCGACGACACTTCTTCCAAGCCATGACCGCTGTTGCGACCGGCACGATGCCCGGGTCGTGGACGCGCGTCCCCCTGTTCTTGATCGTGCTCTCCTGTTCAGTCTCCGCTGCCGATGGGGTGAGCACCTTGGAGGTGCGGCGCTTCGCGCAAAACCCGATCATCCGCCCCGAGATGCTTCCCGGCCGCGACGGGGCCAACGTCAATGGTCCTTCGCTCATTCGCATGCCGGCGTGGGCGCCCAACCGGTTGGGCAACTACTACCTCTACTTCGCCCATCACAACGGGAAATACATCCGCCTTGCCTACGCCGACCGGCTGGAGGGACCGTGGAAAATCCATGAGCCCGGCGCGCTCAAGCTGAGCGAAGCACCGGGTTGCACCGGGCATATCGCATCGCCCGACGTGCACGTGGACGAGACGCGACAGGAGATACGGATGTATTTCCACGGGCCGGCCCAGGGCGGTCAGAAATCGTTTGTCGCCGTATCCAAGGACGGCCTCCATTTCAAAGCCTCGCCGGAGGTGCTCGGGCTGTTCTACTTCCGCGTTTTTCATGGGCGGGACGGCTGGTACGCGATGGCCAAGGGCGGCTTGCTCTATCGCTCGAAGGTCGGTCTCACGGGGTTTGAACTGGGCCCGAATCCCTTCCCGGGCAGTGAGACTCGCGGCCCGGAGTACAACAAGCCCGGCCCGCGTCACGTGGCTTTGCATCAGACGGGCAATGTGCTATGGGTCTATTATAGCAACATCGGCGACGAGCCGGAGCGGATTCTGCGTTGCTCCATCCGGCTCGCGGACGACTGGCGCAACTGGAAGGCGTCGGCGCCCGAAGAAGTGCTCCGGCCGCAGACCCCCTGGGAAGGCGCCGATCTGCCGCTTCGGAAGTCCGTCGCCGGCGCCATGCAAGGCTCCGAGAATGCATTGCGCGACCCGGCGGTCTTCACCGATGCCGATGGGCGGGCGTATCTGCTCTATTCCGTCGCCGGCGAATCCGGCATTGCCATTGCCGAGTTGATAGGGCACGACTCGCCCCGGAGGTCTGGGAGCCCAGTACCGGTGCAGCAAGAACGGGAAGCTGCCACAGTAGGCATGGGAGGCGTTATCGCTCAAGCCCCGGCCTGCGATAGACGATACCCATGAATGGACTTATCTCCGGACCCGAGGGCCGATAACCGAAACCATATCATGTTGTCATTGCGACTGTCAGATCCTGCGCGTTGTGCGATCTTCGCCATCGTGGCGGCCACCGCCGGGGCGGGAGGGCTGATTCTCCACGGATTGTCACTTGCCGCTGTGCACTTTGCGGTCCTGCCGGTGTTCATCGGCTACGCCTTGACCCTGCAAGCGGGCCCGGCGCGCCTGCGACTCTATCACGTGCTGTATGTCCTGTTCCTTGCAGCCATGGTGGCGACGTATCTGGTGCTCCTGGCCAGGGCTATTCCTGATTTGAGGATCTGCTGGGTCGAGCTGCCGATCGCCGTGTGGTTTCTTCTCACGATGCACGTGGTGGTGCGGTGGATGGACCGCATTGTCGATTGGGCTCTGTCCGCCGCCTTCGGCCGGATCGGCCTGAAACCGAATGCGACGTCGCCCAGGCGGCTCTACCTTCCCAAGGTCTTTCTGCGAGGGCTCTGTGTTCTTGCCGTGGCGACGCCCTACATCCTGGCCCTGTTCGCCGTTCATTGGGTGAAATTCCTCGACAACAACGATCCCATGCGCCAAGGCCAAACGGCCTTCGAGCACGTGCGCCTCCAGGCGGCGGATGGGGTGGACCTCGACGGCTGGTTCATCCCGGGGACAGTGATGCCGGGGCCGCGGGTGCTCGTGCCCGATGCCACCGTCATTGTCGTGCCCGGTCGAGGGATGCCCAAAGGGTGTTCCTTGAACTACGCTCAAATCCTCTATCTCAACGGCTACAACGTCCTGCTCTTCGATCTTCGGGGAGAAGGCGGCAGTGCGGGCCACTCGCGGAGCTTCGGCATCCGGGAGGCTCAGGACGTGCTCGGGGCCGTGCAGTATCTCGAGCAGACCCACGCCGAGTCGAGCCGCCATATCTATGCTCTGGGCGTCTCTCAAGGCGCCTCGGCCGTCATCCGTGCGGCGGCGATGGACGAGCGGGTCCGCGCGGTCGTGGTTGACAGCACTCTGACGGTGGCGAATGACGTCCTGCCCGCCAGGGTGCTCCTGCGGCTGCCGGCGCCGCTTCGCGGATACGTGGGGAGCATGACTCGCTTGTTTGCATCGGCCGAGCTCGGATGCAATCTGTTCCGGCACAGCGATCTTGCGGCCGCCGCCGCAAGGCTCAGTCCGCGTCCTCTTCTGGTCATTCACGGATCGGCGGATACCATGGGGGACCCCAACGAGGCCGCCAGGCTCTACGCCGCGGCCGGAGAGCCCAAGTGCCTGGACATGGTCCCCGGTGCGGGGCACGCACAATCGCTTCTGGTGGAAGGTCCCCCGTACGTCCTCCGCATCCTGCAATTGCTCGCTCTCGCCAGAAAACTGGATTTGCCGTCATAGTCCCGAACGCGCGATCGGAAATCGAGAGAGGTCAATCCCGCTCGAATCGCATGTTTGACCAGGTCGGCGACGCTGGAGACCCCGAGCTTGCCCAACCATGCCGGCCAAAGCCATCGTCGTTCTCCCCGCACGTACATGAAGCCGTCGATCAAAGGCGGTGGATACGGATAGACTGATTCGCTGAAGAACCCGCGAAGACCGGCAGCACACCCGCGTCTTCAATGCCGAAGACGGGGGCACATTGGTCAATATCGATATTTCCCACCGAAACCATAGATTAAGACTTGACAACCGCCGGTCCGCACAGCTTATACTCTACAGAAGCTGGACAGTGTGACTCTTGTCGGGGCCAAAGACGAGTCGCAAATGCATTCGTTGTCGTCGGTGACGCGCATGGCGTGCAGCATTGCTGCGCGGGGCATGGAGTAGACACCGACTGAATAGAGAGATGGCCGCCATGTCTGAGCTTCAAGCAACCGTGTTCATTGTGGACGATGACCAAGCCGTGCGTGAGAGTCTGGCGGAGCTTGCATTCAGCGTAGGACTTCAAGCCCAAGTCTTCGGCAGCTCCGACGAGTTCCTCCAAACGTACGATCCCCAGCAGCAGGGGTGCCTGCTGCTTGATGTGCGGCTGCCGGGCATGAGCGGCCTGCGGCTCCAGGATGAATTGACGGCCCGCGGCATCGATCTGCCCATCATCTTCATGGCAGGCTATGGAGATGTGCCCACGGCGGTCGAAGCCATGAAGGAGGGCGCCTTCGACTTCTTCGAAAAGCCGGTCAACCCTCAGATGCTGCTGGACCGCATCCAGGCAGCCCTCGCGGAAGACCTGCAGCGGTCGCAATCGAGGGCCAGGATCGCCGCCTTTGCGCACAAGCTCGCCCTCCTGACGCCCCGCGAAAGGGAGGTCCTCCAACTGCTGACAACGGGCAAGCCGACGAGCGCCATTGCCAAGGCTTTGGGCATCAGCCAGAAGACCGCGCAGGCGCACCGGCTCAGCATCTTCGAGAAGATGCAAGTCGATACGGTCGCGGGACTCGTGACTGCTGTGCATGAGAGAGAGAAGAGGGCACGGGAATCGCACCGTACCCTCCTGACGGCACACTCGTGACCGCCAGAGCCGTCTGCCTTCGTCCACTCATACTCAGGTCGTAGGGCGCCCTTCCAGATCCGGGCGGCCTGCTGCCGTCAGTTGCTCACACACCCGCATCGCCTAAGCACTCCCGCATGATACGTAAGACTTTCCCGTATACACATGCGACACTGCGCAATTGTCATCCGTCTAAATGTGCCGTCACCCCGGAGAAATGTGGTTAGCATCTATCGTTAATCTGTCGAACGTTGTTGGAAGTGGGACGGCTACAGAAGCGGCGGGAGCCGCCGGCTCTTTCAGATGGCAGTCGCAAGAAGGCGCTGAGTTGCGTTTGTGGAGGAACATGCAAACTGGTTTAGGAGTGCGATCATGAGTGCAACAGCGGTTACACAGAGTACGAGAGAGACAGAGGCGATGCAGGAGAAGGAAGGCAAGTACCTGACGTTTGCCCTGGGGGCGGAGGAGTACGGCCTGGAGATCCTGAAGGTCCGGGAGATCATCGGCTACATGGACATTACGGCCGTGCCGCAGACACCCTCGCACGTCAAGGGCGTCATCAACCTCCGGGGCCAGGTCATTCCCGTCGTGGACCTGCGGGCCAAGTTCGGCATGGAGGCGGTGGAGGTCACGGACGAGACCTGCATCATTGTCGTGGAAATCTCCCAAAGGCAACGCAAATTCAGTACGGGCATCGTCGTCGACCGGGTCCAGGAAGTCCTGGATATCGATGGCAGCGACATCGAGGAAGCCCCCCAGTTCGGCGCCTCCGTCGATACCGATTTCATCCTCGGCATGGCCAAGATCGGCGAGTCCGTCAAGATTCTGTTGGACATCAACAAGGTCTTGACCAATGAAGACGCCGACGATCCCGCCCTCGGCCAGAGACCTGTTTCCGATCAAGCCGACAAGGCCTGAGCATGAAGCGATCCGGTGAATTCAGGGCCGGAAACGAAACCGTATTCGGCACCATTGTCGAACGTTGAGTGAGACATAACGAAAGGAGATCAGCAATGCGTACACACAAGACAGTCGGAAAGAAATGGCCCCTGTTGCTCTTGGCCCTGGTCGCAACGAACTGCGTTGGGACGGCCGTATCCTTCGCGGCGGCGCCGTCCCCCGAGGAGGCCTTGGCCGCGTTGAAGGAAGGCAATGCCCGGTTCGTCGCCGGACAAAGCGCTCATCCGCGCGCCGACTCGGCGCGGATCGCCGACACGGCCCAGAACGGCCAGCACCCGTTTACCACGGTCCTGACCTGTTCGGATTCCCGCGTCCCCGTGGAGCACGTCTTCGACCAGGGAATCGGCGACGTCTTCGTCGTCCGGGTCGCCGGCAACATCTGCGATACGGATGAAATTGGCTCCATCGAGTACGGCGTGGACCACCTGGGGACCCCTCTGCTCGTGGTCCTCGGCCATACCAAGTGCGGAGCTGTGACCGCCGTGACGACCAATGCGGCCCTGCACGGCAATATCCCGCCGCTGGTCGATAACATTCGTCCCGCCGTCGTGAAAGCCCAGGCCGCCAATCCGAACCTCCAGGGCGAGGCACTGGTCCCGGAGGCGATCAAAGCCAACTGCTGGCAGGCCATCGATGATTTGTTCCAATCCAGTCCGGCCACCCGGGACAAGGTGAAATCCGGCGCCGTGAAGGTGGTCGCCGCCGTCTACGACGTCGCCAACGGCCGCGTGGAATGGCTCGGCGCCCATCCGGAACAGGGCCGGCTCCTGGCCTATACGGGCGGTCCCTCCTCTCATGGCGGCGAGAGTGCCGTCGCCGCTCATGGCAGCGAGCCATCCGATAGTCAGAAGAGCTCGTCGCATGGGAGCGCTGCCGCCACCAGTCACCAAGCGAAGGCCGGCTCGGAAGTCTCGGCGGCAGACGACGCGGAAGTAGCCTCGATCCTGAGAAGTCTCAGCCAGCAGAAGAACGCTGCCGACCATCGCAAAGAGGTTACACGCGCTGGATTGGGAAATGCGTCTTACTATGGCTTTGTCGTGGCGGTTGCACTGCTGGCCTTGGGCCTGGTTTGCTTCTACGCCAGAACCAAGGACGAGCGTGGCGACACCAGGATGCGCTGGACCCTTGGCTCCAAACTGATTGGAGGCTTCAGCCTTGTCATCATCCTCCTGACCTGTCTTGCCGTCTATGCGATGGTGGCCATGGGCGGAATTGGTCGAGATGTGGCGGACCTGGCCGAGGAGATCAATCCTTTGACGGATTCGGTCGCACAAATCGAGGCCAGTCAGCTCGAGCAGTCCGTGGCTCTGGAACGCGCCTTACGCTATGGACAAGAGACCGGCCAACGTGCGACGGAACTGCTGGGTCAGCAGAGCGAGGCGTTCAAGAAAGCCGACGAGGAGATCGCCAAGGAGTTTGCCGACGCCATCAAGCTCCTTCAAGACAGACCCGCCGTGGATGAGGAGGACGCGAAAGCCATGGCCGACGCCATGAATAGTCTCGCCGGAATGGAGGTGCGGCACAAGAGCTTCAGCACCTCGGCCGAGAAAGTCATTGCCCTGCTGAAGGAAGGAAAGGTGGCGCAGGCGGCCGCCCTTGAGAAGCCTGTTGAGGAAGCCGAGAGTGCGTTGGATCAGGAAATCACACAGTTCTTATCGGTAACGCAGAAACGCAGTGAAGAATCAGGGAAAACGGCCGAGGCTGATGAGCAAAGAGCCGTGATCATTCTGCTCTCCATCTCGGTCGCCACAATCATGCTTGGCTTCACCATTGCGGTCGTTCTCACTCGTTCCATCGTCAGGCCGGTCACTCGAATCATCAGCAGTCTGACCGAAGGCTCTGAGCAGGTTGCCTCCGCGTCGGGCCAAGTCTCGGCCGCATCGCAATCGCTGGCCGAAGGCGCCACCGAGCAGGCGGCGGGCCTGGAAGAGACCTCCTCCAGCCTGGAAGAGATGTCCAGCATGACCAAGCAGAACGCCGACAACGCCCAGCAGGCCAATACCTTGGCCGCCGAGGCGAAGAAGGCGGCCAATACGGGGACCGAGTCGATGGGCCGGATGAGCCAGGCGATTCACGATATCCAGAAG
>Ga0315286_10001004_pt1 | contig 25040 bp, 38 predicted proteins | sample YL17G10_0_MG_FD_205038 | JGI IMG/M metagenome (GOLD analysis project Ga0315286, IMG submission 205038) | Sediment microbial communities from Yellowstone Lake, YNP, Wyoming, USA - YL17G10_0 | ecosystem: Environmental > Aquatic > Freshwater > Lake > Sediment | place: USA: Wyoming | collected...
TTCTCGGTTAAATTTTTTACGGTTTCGTTTGGATTGGGAGCTGCGCCAGTCTGTTGTGCCGGAGCAGGCGCGCAGGGTTTGGCGCAATCTGGAGGAAATGCTCTCGCTGTTCTTGCAGGCTCCGGGGCTGGGGGTTGGGCACGATCCCGGAAAGGCATGCTTCGGGTGCCGGTGGATCGCTGATTGCGCTCCTGGGAAGCACTATGTGCTGGAGCATGGGGGGGCTCTGCAGGGTCAGATTGTGCATTGAATGATGTGGCGGGCCATCTTGGCGGGAATCAAGGTGATCAGCATTGGCAATAACGATTCATCAACCTGAAGGAGCATACCGTGGAAGTGCAACCTGAGCGGATGGCGATCGTCGAGCGGTGGGCAACGTGGGGAGCAAGGCGTTTGCATCGGTGGGTGGGGGAGCGCGGGCAGCCGGTGGATGGCGATGGCGAGTTCTGGGAGCGGCTCTATTCTATCGGCTGTATATCGGCGCTACGTTGCCCAGAAATGGGGGAGCAGGATTTTGAGCGCTGGATCTATCGATCTATCTGGCGTGAGAGCAATTATGTCTATGAGACGATGATGCGGCGCTGGGGGAAGTGGCAGCAGATCGTGGTGGAGGCGAAGTGCGCGGCACCTTTTGATCCGATCGGGCAACTGCAGGCGCGGTCGGATTTGCGGCTATTACAGCGGAGATTGAGTGCGCGGGATTTCGAGCTGCTCGGCATGATTATCGACGAAGGGTCGGTTACGGCGGCAGCGTTGCGGCTTCGTTCCGGTGATAGCTCGACGCGGGCGCTGGTCACATACCGGGCGATGCTGTATTCCGCCCGGGATCGCGCTCGAGATATTTTGGGCAGATAAGTCTGGATTTCTGGAATCTCTTGCGGTAATCAGGCAGGATGATCTCCAGAAAAACTCCAGAAAGGATACAGTCATGACGATGCCATCTTGCTACGGGCAGGTATGGGAGGGGATAGTCGGATCTCTGTGCGTGGATCAGGGTTGCGGGGTGATCGACGACTGCTTGGGGCGTTTCGCCAGCGGGGTGTTGGTCGACTGGCAACGCAAGCTCGGCGAGGGGGTCACGGTTGCCGAGCTTGCCCAGGCGACGGCGGTCAAGCCGGGGGCCATCGAGAAGGCGTTGGAGTTCCAGAAAACGATGGGGATCATCCCGTTCCTCAAGCCGGCGGTTATCCCTCCTCCGGCAGAGCAGACGATGCCGTTGTTTCAGGCTTTGCCGCAGGGATTCTTGGTTCCGGAAACGGATCCGAAGAAGCTGGTGCGGTTAGGCGTTGAGTCGGTGGAAGAGCCGGCGGTGGGTACTTATTCAAGGATCATTGATCGGGCTCTTTCGCCTACGGAGGTGAAGCAGCTCTATGAGTCGGAGAGCAAAGAGGTGTTGGTAGATCCGCCCCTCGCCGAGGTGATCCCGATTATCGGGCCTGCGGCGTCGGCGCTAGAGGAGGTGGCAGGAATGGCGAAGAAGAAAGGAAGGGGCAAAGCAAAGGCGGAGCCCAAGGGCAAGCTCCCTCGGGGAGCGAAGAAGGGGGCGGATCAACCGATAACGCTCCGCCCCAAGTCGGCCGGTACTGTCAAGAGTGCCAGGGTACCGGCCAGAAAGCGGCAGGCGATGTGTGCGAAGCCTGTCTCGGCACGGGGCGGAAGCAAGCAGGAGGCAAAGAGGTCGGTAGCGCGTCGGTGGGATCCCCGGTACAACCGCAGCCGCTGGCAGCGGGAGCGGGAGCGCAGCTCTCTCATAGCCCAGTTACGCCCGGGCATGAAGCTCCGCCGGCTATGGCAGGGGGCCACCTTGGAAGTTGTGGTCCTGAAGGGGGGCTACAAGTTCCAGGACCAGCTCTATCCGACGCTGTACTCGGTGGTCCAGCGGATTGTGGGGACGATGTCGAGGGCAAAGCAGAAGCGAGCGGATGGGACGATGCCGACTGGGACACGGGAGATCGTGAACTGGAGTGCGCCTCGGTTCTTTCGCCTTCCTTGGATCATCGGGGGGCGCAAGGGGAGCACGTAGCGGCGCAACCGGTGGGGCCGCAATGGGTGCTGAATCTGACTTCGATGCAGATGACCAAGGTTGATTGGCCCGGGCATCCACCGTTGGCATTGTTACCCAACGGGGATCAGATCATGCAGATCCTGATCTGGATGCCGGTGCTTAATCGCTGGGTGCGGATAGGCACCCAGGGCCGGAGCCTGGACGGGCAGACGGCCAGCATGACTTTCGATGAGGTGCGGTACGTGGCGAAGGTGATCGAGAGTGGTGCCACGATCGCCCAGGCGTTTGCGATGCTCTTTCCGGGATAGGGGTACGGGATGGCGGTGCAGATGACGGGATTTAACGATTACGATTTGGAGCGCCGCCGGCCTGATTATCACATCGTGCTTACCGGAGAGCGGTTTGATCAGATGATCCGCTTTCTGGAATCGAGCAAGGTCATTGCCTACGATACCGAGACCTCGGGGTTGGAGTGGTTCCGGGAGAGTCGGATCTGCGGGGTGGCGTTGGCCGGGAGGGTCGGCGGTCAGGTACATCATTTTTACGTTCCGTTCCGGCACGCCACCGGGGAGGAGCAGCTGGCGGTGGAGCGGGTCTCACCGGCTATCCGCCATCTGCTCGCTGGCCCCCAGCTCACGATCGGCCATCATCTGAAATTCGATATGCACATGAGTCGGCGAGAGGGATGGGTGATTGCTCCGCCTTGGTACGATACGATGATTGCGGCCAAGATCTACGATGAAAATCGGCTGGTGGCTTTGAAGTCCCGCGCTGTAGAGGATCTCAACGAGAGCCAGGCCCGGGTCAGTGAGGGGCGGGTCGCGGCGATGGTTAGCCAGTTGGCCAAGGCCCAGAAGATGGGAGTGGAGGCCTACCGGGCGCAATACGGCTACTCCCAGGTCCCGATCTGGTTGCTTGGGGAGTATGCTTGCGCGGACGTGGAATTTACCTACCGATTGCATTCGTTCTATGAGCATCCGCAGCGTTCTATTTCGCAGCGCTATGCTCGGATCTGGCAGACAGAGATGGAACTGATCGAGGTGCTCTGCGACATGGAGGAGCAGGGGATCGCTATCGACGTGCCCTACCTATCGCAGTTGCGTTTGGAGCTGCAGCTTGAACTGGAGCGGATGGCGGCAGAGATTGTCGTGTTGCTCGGGGGACGCAGGCTGGAGTTGGGATCCGACGCGGTAATCCGAAAGTTGCTGCTGGAAGATCTTGGCTGCCGGCTCACGAAACAGACTAGTGGGGGGTCGAAGGGGATTAAGCAGTACGCGGTTGACAAGGAAGTTCTTGCTGAGTTCTCGCATGTCCACCCGGCGGTCGAGCGCATCCTCGCCTGGCGTGAAGCGGAGAAGCTGGCCAACACCTATACCCTTTCGATCCTCGATCGGCTGGATTCCAGAAATTATCTGCACCCGGATTTCCAGCAGGTCGGCACTACCTCCGGAAGGCTTTCTTGCAGGTCGCCTAATTTCCAGAATCAACCCCAGGATGACGATGCCCGGGCTAAGCGTTTTTCTGGAAAGTCACTGGAGGATGGGGGAGTCGATCCTTGGTCGATTCGTCGGGCCTACGTGGTTGGGCAATCGGGTTGGGTACGGCTACTGTTCGACTACTGTTTGGCCCCGGAGACATTGGTGGAGACGGTTGCGGGCAAGCGCCCGCTGGGAGACCTGCAAGCGGGGGACAAGGTCTATACCTATCGGGATGGAAAAATTGCATGGGGCGAGGTAACGCGCAGCGCGCGGGTAGGTCTTCTTCCGTCGTACCGGGTGACGTTCGACAATGGGGAGAGCGTGGTGGCGTCGGCGGATCATCGGTGGCCGATCCGGGTACGCAGATCGGGATGTGGCGGTCCACTGGCGGTAGAGATCCGGACTACCAGTGAGCTGCAAGTCGGGGATCGGATGGTTCCGATGAAGCGGGTGGCGGCGATTGAATTTTTCGGGGATCGGGAAATGGCCGCGATCACGGTAGAGCCTGATCACAATTTCGTGTTGGGTTGCGGGGTGGTGACTTGCAATTCCCAGATCGAATTGCGCGTTTTGGCTTTTTATACTCGCGATCCGATTCTGGTCGATGCCTATCTGAAGGGGGAGGACATTCACACGCGAACGTCGATCGAGGTGTTCGGCACCGGTGAGAAGGTGATGCGTCGATTGGCGAAAGTGATTAACTTCGGCCTTTGTATTTCAGAAGGGCAGCGGGTGTTGACTCAGCAGGACGGTTTGGTTCCAATTGAGCGCGTGCAAGATCATCATCTCCTTTGGGACGGGGTTGAGTGGGTGAAGCACGATGGCCTGGTGTGCCGCGGTGTTGAGGAGGTTTTGACTTATGACGGGATTACAGCAACCCCAGATCATGTCGTCTACTTGCGAGACGGGAGCGCTTCAACCTTGCGGGATGCGGCATCACCAATTCGTCCCCGACGACTTGCTGTTGGCGCGATTGGCGAAACGCCTGTGCGGTTCATTTCGGCTGACCGGGCAGGTGGGAAAGATTCGTTCGGAGAACTTGCTCAATCGCAGAAGGCGAAGGTGTACGACCTAATCAACGCGGGGCCGCGCCATCGGTTCACGGTAGAGGGGCGGGTGGTATCGAACAGCTACGGACTTTCCCCCATAGGGTTCGCTCGCCAAGTGCATGTCAGTCGGGAGGAGGCAGAACGTCACTTCCAGAAATTCTTTGAGCGCTACCGTGGAATTCCGGAATTTAGTGGCGTGTTTTGGGCGCAGGTTCGGCGGCAAAAGGGCTATTTCCAGAATATTTTTGGGCGCCCTCGAAGAATTCAGGGGATGAATTCCCCGGACAAGTTTGATCGCGGAAAGGCTGAACGGGAGGCCATTGCCAGCCTCATCCAGGGCACGGCCGCTGAGCTGACCAAGGAATCGCTGGTCCGAATTGCGCGTTTCATTAAAGAGCACAATTTGCCAGCTAAGCTCGTCTCCACCGTGCATGATGAAATCCAGCTAGATTGCGCGGTGGGGGCGCTGCCCGAGGTCGCTCGAGGGGTAAAGCATTTGATGGAGAATTATCCGGAGTTTTCTCCCATCCCGATCCAGGTTGCCGGGGATTACACCATGCAGAGCTGGTCGGATAAACAGAAATTGCCCAAGGCATAGGAGGCGTCATGGTGTTATCACGCGAAGAGCAAAAACGGCGTGAGGTACTGGAGCGGGAATGGCGTGTGGCGGAGAAGGGCTGGAATCAGCGCCGGCAGGCAATCGCTGATCAGATCGAAGCGCGGAAGCGGATCACGTTGCGGGAGGGTACTGTCAAGGTGGCGGGGGCGCATATGGAGTTCCGGCGCCAGAAAGAGGTTGTTCAGAAGTGGATGGTTCGCGCCCACAAGCAGGTAGACAACGAGTATGCGGATAAGGTGGCGGAGTTAAGCGTGGTGAAGGCGCAAGTCTGCCAGGCGACCGAGCAGGAGCTTGGGGAGGCATTGCGGGTGATCGAGGCGGACGAGCAGGAAGCGATAGCTGTTTTGGAGGGGGAGTGGAAATCCGCGCTCCAGCGTCACCACGATCTGTTGCATCCTGAAACTGAGCCAGCAACGCTGGCAGAGAGCGAGGGCAATGATGGCGAAACGCGGTGAGCATATGACGCTGGAGGCAATCGTGCAGCGATTGTCTACAATCCAGCCGGTGGACATCCATGAGGTGGCGGAGGACGGGAACACGCTGCCTTGCTATCTGGTGGATGGGGCGGTCATCAACGAGCTGGTCATCTGGGAGATGGGGCTTACCGAGCAGGTGCAGGTGATCTCCGCGCAGATCATGCGTTGGGGGCGATTGGCTGCTCAGGCCAAGCGGGTCTGGGAGATCAAGGAGCGCGATTATCGGATCTGGCGGGATGGGGTGATCGTGCGGGCGCTCTATGTGGCGGACGAGAAGAAGCCCCCCGCTGAATGGAAGATTGAGGCGCAGATGCGGACTGATCCGCTCTACCTCGTACACCAGAAAAAGCTGGAGCGGGCCGAGGAGGCCTACAACGTGGCCCAGGCGGTCCTGGAGGGTTTCCGCGCAAAGAAGGATATGATGCGCGCGGCGGTGGTTCGCTCCCAGGAGGATGCGGCGCCGCGGCTTTCCGTCTGAATCTTTCTGGGATGATTAGCAGATTGGTTGAATTGCCAGTATTTAACCCATGGAGGTGACGAATGCACCAGTTCAATAATCCCGCTGGGTATCCCCCAGCGCCTTTTCAGTGGCCTAGTTTTGCGCCGGTCCCTGGCTCTACGGGTCCGGCGCCATACCCCGCGATAGCTCCCAGCTATCCGCCGGCGGCTCCTCCTGGGTACCCAGGGGCGGCGCCATACCCTGCAGCGGCCGTCCCTCCGGGTTACCCTGGTGGCGCCCCATTAGGGCTGCCAGCGCCGAATTTTACGGCGCCCGGGGGGGTACCGGCCTTCTACATGCCGGATGAGGAGATGGTGCGTGCGGCGTACCGCGAGAGCCAGGAGGAGGCACAGCGGACAGGAGGATCGCGAGCGCAGTATGTGAAATTCCCAGGGCCGGGGGGACAGCCGAAGTGGGGCCCGGAAGTGCCGGTGGGGTACGAGTCGGTTATTCCGATGTACTTGTTGCCGGCATGGGCGCCGGGAAAGAACCTGAGCCGCAGGGTGAGATCGCATTTTTGGCGGTCGCACGAGCATCCCAAGGGATCGTCGTTGGCGTGCCCGGGGCCGGAGAGTTGTCTGATTTGCAAGGCGCGGGATCTGGCGATCAACTCCACTGACTTGATGATGCAGAAGCGGGCCAAGGAATACGGGAGGGCGCGTACACAGTATCTGTACAATGTCGTGATTCTCAACAATCCGCATGGGCATCTGGATCGCAGCGGGGTGATGCGCCCATTCATCTTGGGGGCTCCTACGACGCTGAATGCGGAGATCGGCAAATTCATCGACGCCCGTGGTCTGTTGCACATCGTGCATCCTCTGAGCGGGCGGCCGCTGCAGGTGACGCGCCGCAGGACCGGCACTGGGGATATGGACATAGAGTACAGCGTGATGGACATGAATCCGCAGCCATTGCCGGAGTATTTTTATCCGGCGCTTTCGGCGCTATGGGATTTGGATGCCGAGGACAAGGGGGCCACCGTGGAGCAGCAAATGCGCATGCTCTCTGAGATCGGGTTGCCTATCCCGAGCGAGGCGTCGGGGATGCCGATGGGCATGCCCATGGGGGTGCCTTCCCCGGGTGCGCCGATGATGCCGGCGGGGCCTAATCCTTACCAGCAAACTTTTGGGGCTGTGGGGGGTGGCGCAGGGGTATTCCCTGCATTCACGCCTCCGCCGGCTCCCGCGGCCCCGAATTTCTATCCGCAGTCGGCTACGCCGCCGCCGGGGAATTTCGGGCATGGCGCGCCTCCGCCCCCGCCGCCGCCTTTTTCTGGAATGCAGCCTCCGCCGGCTCCTCCGTTTCAGGGATTTTCTGGAATGCAGCCTCCGCCTCCGCCTCCTCCTCCGTCGCCTTTTTCTGGAATGTTTGCCCCCCCGCCGCCTCCGGCGATGGCCATGCCTCCGCCGGTGCAATCGGCGCCCCTTGCGGGTGGGAACCCCTACGCGCCGCAACCCGGTCCGGGGGGTTTTCCGGGGATGGTTCCGCCGCCCCCGCCGCCCCCGCTCATGCCTGGCGTCCAGCCGGTGGGGATGATCCCATACCCGGTGCCCCCTGGGCTAGCGTTGCCGGGCGGCCGGGAGCGTTGTTTCGGCAAATGCTCTCCCCAGGACCGCTATTGCCAGGAGTGCATACCGGGTATCCGGGAGCAGTGCGCGGGAGTTGCCCAGCAGATGCAGGGGAGCGCGCAGCCGGCAGCTCCGGGAATCCCGCCGCCTCCGGCTACGGGGGCCCCGCCGAGCTTAGAGGCGCTCTCGCACCAGTTGCGTGGGGGTTGAGTGGGTAAGCGATCGAGCAAGGTTCCGCGGAAGAAGCCACATCGGTCTCCGAAGCGCTCTCCGGTCAAAGCGGAGAGCCGTGCGCCGAAGATCAAACGGGATGCTTTAGCGGACTATGAGCAGGCGATTAGCAAGGACGGTTGCGTGGAGGTGCTGAGTCTGGCGGACGAGGGATGCCTCGCCAATGTGCCTTTGCATATCTCCACCCAGTCGGTCGAGTTGGATCGCCTGCTCAATGGGAGGGGCATTCCCTGTGGGCGGACTACCGAGATTTTCGGTCCGCCGCACATCGGCAAATCCACCTTGCTCGATCACATTTTCGCTTCTGTGCAGAAAATAGGGGGGATTGGGATTCTGATCGATACCGAGGGGGCACGCGACGTGCGGTATTCCCAGAGCATCGGGGTGGATCCCAAGAAATTGCGTTATCTGGAATTCAATCGGGATGCACTCCACATTGAAAACATTTTGACCAAGATAATGGAGACCGTCGATTTCTGGACGGCGCGGGCTCCTGAGATGCCGATAGCTATTGGTTGGGATGCGCTCGGGGGCACGGCGACTCGGGATGAGCTGGACGGCAAACTGGAGAAGGGAGAGCGGCCGGCTCAGGCGGCGCGGGTGATGCGCACGGCTTGCCGCCAGCTTCCTGGTCGGTTGGGCAACACCAAGATCGCGCTCGTGGTCTGCAACCACGAGTACGAGAATATTCAGATGGGCTTCATGGCTGGGAAGGTGGGAAAGAAGCGTGAGACTTATGGCGGGGAGGCCATTCGGCATATGGCTACTTTGCGGATCAAGCTGTTTCCCGCGGGATGGATCAAGCGCGCGGATGGGGCTATCATTGGTCGGGAGGTGGGGGTGCAGTTGGTCAAGAACCGATTGGGATCGCCCTGGGGCGAGGCCCGGATGGCTCTACTTTCTGGAATCGGGGTAGACAATGTCTGGTCCATTTATCAGCGGCTGGCTGCGGCAAAGTTGATCACGGTGGCTGGGGGATGGGCGGCCGTCAACCTGGACGGAAAGGTACTCAAGTTCCAGGGCTGGAGCGGGTTGGCCGAGAAATGCCGGGAGGACAGCACGCTTTTTTCGCGGTTGTTGTCGGTCTATCAGTCGCTCGGGTGAGGAGGAAAGATGCCGCTTTATGATTTTAGGTGCCGGGATTGCGGGTTCATTTCGGAGCACTTGGTGGCGATGGAGCAACGAGATACGGCGATGGTGCTCTGCGGGCATTGTTTGGGCGGCAACATGTCTCGGGTGATCGCCCAGGCGCCGGTGCTGGGGAAGGAGCGCTACCAGATGAAGGCGGTGCTCAATGACGGGCAACACGTTGCGGGGCACTTCGGAAAAAGTGCTCCGCTCTACAGGAAGGGGAAAGCATGATCGTCTTCTCTGATCTGCATCTGCGCGAGGAGACCGCGGAGACGGTGTTCGGCCAGGTGCTGCCGGGAATTCTGGAAGCGGGAAAGGACGACGCCGATCGGGTGATCGCTTGCCTGGGCGACTTCTACCATGTCCGTTACAAGATCTCGGTCGCCATCCAGAACCAGGTGGCCGCCTGGCTGCGCCAGCTGCGTCTGGCGGATCTGAGCCTGATCTTCCTGCCCGGAAACCATGATCAGATCAATGAGGCCGGGGAGCACGCGCTGGAGGTCTTCTCCGATTCTCCGTTGGTGCAGGTCATTACTCAGCCGGCTTGGAACCGCTACGGGCTGTGGATCCCCTACCGGAAGGATTCGGTAGATGTCCTGGAAGCGTTGATCGCCCCTAAGCCGACGTGGCTGCCGGTCGCCCCGCCCCAGGTGCTCTGGATGCACCACGGGGTCAAGGGGGCGGAGCTGGCTCCCGGGGTGCTCGGGGAGATCGGGCTGGAACCTCGCCAGTTCGCGTCTTGGCAGGTGGTGCTCTGCGGCCATTATCACAAGCGCCAGAAGCTGGGTAACATCGTCTATGTCGGTTCTCCGTATCAGGTGACTGCGAGCGAGGCTGGGCAGCCGAAGGGCTACGCGCGTTGGAATCCTATCACTGGGCAGTTCTTTTGGATCGATACTCTGTGGGGCAAGCGCTATCACCAGTTTGACTCTATGGGGGTGACTGTGGCCGGGGCCGCGTACATGCAAGACTACGTTCGGGATCTGGGTATCCGCGCCGGAGATGAGGTGCGGGTGGCGTCGGGGGCCGGGATGGACGCGGAGAAACTCACCCAGGCGTTCCAGAATTTAGGGGTGCGGTGTATTGTTGCTCCAGAAATTAAAGATACGGAGGTCCGGCTGGATGTGGCGCCGGCGGCCTCGATGGCGGACTACGCCCGGGCCTACGTGGACAAGCTAGCCCCGGAGGCGGATCGCGAGGCGCTGCTCGCCGTCTACCGGGAGATAAGCGGGGCGCAGCCATGAGTTCGCAATGCCCGGGCGGGTGCGATGGTTGCTCCTGCCATATCGCGCCACCTTGTTCTCACTGCGTAGAGCATGCTTGCTCCGGGTGCGGTGAGTACGATTGTGAAGATGATACCTGTGGTTCCGATGAGGAAGCCGGCGAAAGTGAGAATGAGTCATGCGGATAAATCGTATAGTCCTTTGCAATTACGGTCCTTTTTTCGGGGAGCACGTTTTCGCTTTTTCCAGAAAAGGGCTGGTGCTGGTCTCCGGGCGGAATCTGGACGACCCCCGCTGCGACTCCAACGGGTCGGGAAAGTCTAGCCTATTTGACGCGCTAGACTGGGGACTGTTCGGCAAAGTTCCGCGCGGGGATCATGTGGATTCGGTGGTCAACGAGGAGGCCCGATCCTGCCAGGTGCGGGTGGAGCTGGTCGACGACGCGGGCCAGGCGGTGGTCATCGAGCGTAACCGGGGGAAGGAATCCAACCTGCGTTTTTGGGTGGGGGCCGAGGATCGCCAGGCGCTTGACGTGCGGGAGACCCAGGCCTGCATTGAGCGGGTGCTGGGGCTTGATCGGGACACTTTCCATGCGGCGGTCTATTTCGGCCAAAATGACCTGGTACGTTACGCCGATTCAACAGACAGCGAGCGCATGGAGACCCTGACTCGCATTCTCCAGCTCGACGAGATCGATTCTTTTCTGGAAACCACCAAGGTCTTGCTCGGTGGGCTCCGGGACCGCGAGGCGGAGCGGGTCGCCCGGCTGGGCTACCAGCAGGGAGAGCTGGATGGGCTCAAGACCCAGGACTTCTCGGTCCAGGTGCGGGAATGGGAGGAGCGTCGCGCGGTGGAGCTGACTACCTGGACCGCGGACTTTTCTCGGAGAGAGGCCGAGCGAGCGGCTCTGGAGCAGCAGTTGCGGGGGAGCCTGTCCTTGGCCAAGGAGTCGCTGGAGCGGGTGCGCGCGGAGCTGAATGCGTCGCTTGAGCCGCCCAAGGTGCTGCCGGCCTACCGGGAGCAGCTGACCACGGCGCAGAAGGCCCATGAGGTCACCCGCTACCGCTTGCAGCACGCTCAGGAGGCGCTCAGTCGACACAAACCGCTTGGGGAGGTGTGCAGTCAGTGCGGTCAGCCGGTGCCGGAGAGTCTGCGCCAGGCCGCGCGCCAGAAGCTGGAGCAGGACGTGCTGGCCATGCAGGAGGCTTACAATATTTCGGCGGCTCAGGTGCAGGCGGCGCAGACGGCGCTCAATGCCGAGGAGACCCAGGTCGCGCTCGCTGGCGCGGAGGCGGCTCAGCGGCATTTGCAGATCCTCCGCCAGTTCGAGGCGACCCAGACTCACTACACCCTTTTGGGTGGGCAGTGGCTGGCGATGGAGCAGGAGCAGCGGAATCTGGCGCAACTCTGGAAGTCGATTCAGCAGCTCACGGGGGAGGTGAATCCCTTCGCCGCCCAGGTCGCGCAGGTGGCTCAGCGTATCCGGGATTTGGATGCGGAGATGGTCGCGGTGCGCGTAGAGCTGGCCCGCATTACCGAGCGTCGGCGTTTTCTGGAATTCTGGAAAGAGGGCTTCGGTCCGGCGGGGCTCAAGAGCTACGTGCTCGACGCCCGGTTGCAGGAACTGACCCAGGCGGCCAATCGCTGGGTGCGGCTGATCACTGGCGGGGTATTCTGGGTGCAGTTCCAGAGCCAGCGCCAGACCCGCGGGAAGAAGTTGGTCAACGCCCCCGAGGTGCGGGTGAGCCGCTGGAACCCCGACGGTACTATTACCGAGCGCAACTACCGTTCTCTTTCGGGGGGCGAGAAGCAGCGTATCTCTTTCCCGATCGACTTCGGGCTGTCTCAGTTGCTCTCCAATCGTGCCAAGCAGAGCTACGATCTGTTGCTCTTGGATGAGGTGTTCCGGCATCTCGATCGGACGGGTAAAGAGGCCATGGTGGAGATGCTGGTGCAGTTGGCTCAGGAAAAGGGCGCGGTGTACGTGGTCGAGCACGACGCCGAGATGCAGGGTCTTTTTGAACAGCAAATAATCGTCGAGAAAAAGAATCGCCGTAGCGCGATCAGAGAGGAGATCCATGCCGTTGCACAAAAAAGCCAACCAGCTCCAGCGCAAGCTCCACACGGTTTACCAGCTGGTGCCCTTGGCGAGCCCCCCAGGCGTGAAGCCGTTCGACGCACCCCTGTTGCCCGCTGAAGATTATTCGGTCCAGGGAGAGTTGGATGATTACATCATCGTGAGCGTGCCGACCACGACCAGCCAGAATGCGGCGGAGTCGCTGCGCAAGCGGTTGACTGAGGCGGTTCAACGGCCGGTGATTCTGGTCACCCATAATATCCATTTCCTGCGCGCCCGAAAGATGTCGAGCGCGGAGGCGAGAAAGACGATCAAACGCGCGGAGGCTGGCCTTGAACAAATCACCCGAGAAGTGCTCGCCCGAAAGAATGCCGGTGCAGAATCTGTGGAATCCCAAGCCGCCTCCCCCACCCCTCCCCCAGCCGGGGCAGAGCCCGTTCCAGAAAACGGCGGAGCAGGCGATCAGGGGGCTGGACGTGGTGATGGGGGTGGATCCGGGCTTCGCCTCGTTGGGGGTGGTGGTGATCGGGAGGCCGGGGCCTAAAGAGCCGCTTCAACTGCTGTACATGGAGACGGTGAGCACCGAGAAGGCCAAGAAGAAAGAGCGGCTGAATTTGCGGGCGACCAATGATGATCAGCGGCGGTATGATGAGATCTACGAGTCGCTCGAAAAAATACGCCAATGCTTTCGACCTACCGCCGTGGGCGTCGAGGCTTACCACCCGCATAAGGTGGCGGCGTCGGGTTGGAAGACAGCGGTGGTTTACGGGGGGATCATATTCTGGGCAAAGTGCAAGGATCTCTACTGCGCGCCCTATCTCCCCCAGGATCTGAAGCGGCGGTTTTGCGGCAATCAATCGGGATCCAAAGTGGAGGTGGCTTCTGCTGCGTCTTCTTTGGTGCTGGGTGCTTCGGTTGCTTACTTGGCTACGGCTAAGGGGAATCGTGAGCATGTTGGCGATGCGTTGGGGCATGCGATCTTGGTACTTGAAGAAGTCGATCGCGTGCGAAAAATCGTGCGAGGGATGCCATGATATTTTTGCTCAACACCGAGCGGGTGCTTCTGGAAATTATGGAGTTGGCCCGGTTGCGCATCGCCCAGGAGTCGGGGATCGCCCAGGCGCAGGTTGAGGCGCGGCTGGAGGTTAAGGACCGGAAGATTACCCCGACCTTCAGGTTGGAGGGGGAGATCGCCGGCGCCCTGGAGAAATCGTATACTGAGCAGTTGATGCGCGACGTTTGGCGCGGGGTGCAGATCGAAATGATTGAACGACTGCGCGGACTCCTGGAGGTGCGGTATGGGTGCGGCGAACCCCAAGAAGTTAAAGAAAATCCATTCTGTCCAAGTCGAGCACACCGGACCGAGCCTTAAGAACGAGGTCGTCAACCAATTCGGGATCTCGACTACGGTTAAGGTAGCATCGGTGGATTTGGCGGAACCGGGAAAGGACATCCCTGGGTACCTTTGGCTGCGTCGGCTGGGGGAGACGCAGTATGTGACCAACCGCGAGGGGCTGACCATTCTGGAAATGTCCAAGGACCCGCTTTACAAGGATCTCTCCCAGGCCACGTTGAACCGCTGGTCGATCGAGGATCGATGGGTTGAGAAGCGGCAAAAATTCTATGAAGGGATCAGCCAGAAGATCCAATTGAGGATTGGCCAGGGGATGATGCGCGAGCAGCTTCTCGCGCTCAAGGAACTGCAGGGCTTGGGGGCGGAGATTCTGGCCAAGCTCAGGGATAAGCAGGTACGGGTCGGGAGCTACGAGGGGCTGGTGACTGCTTATCTGAAACTCCTGGACTACGAGGCTGAGCTGCAAAAGAAGGTCTCCAAGGAAGTGGTGCTTGAGGGGAATGGCGGGGTGCGGACTGATACGGTTCAGGTTTCGGCAGCGCTATCTGAAACGGAGGCCCGGGTGGCTGTGGACACTATTCTGCGGCATAGGAGAGAGCAGATTCGGGCGAAAGCTAACGTATCGGAAGAAACTTCGCCGGCCAAGAGGGAGGATGATTGAATGGGACATGGGCGGCGGTGGAGTAAGCGGGAGGAGCGGGCGCTGCTGCATGGGGTGGGCATCTACGGGGTGGCTTGGTTCCAGAAAAATACCGGGGATGGTTGTTGCTGGCCCGGCGCACCCAAGGGACGCACTCGCCAGGCGGTCTACAGCAAGGCTCGTAGGCTATATGGGGCGGGAGGGTTTAGCCGGGGGGTCTACACGCTGCGCCGATTATCGCGCGACACGGGGTACGGGGCTAGCCATTTTCATCGAGCGATGCGCGCGTGCGCTCAGAAATGGAAACGTACCTCCCCGCGTGGTAGGTATTTGATATGCGAGGATCAGGTGGCGGAGTTGGTTGCCTGGCTCCAGGCGGATTATTGGGGCAAGCGGCATCGGTTGTATAATTGCGGTTGGTGCGGGTCCGTTAGTCAGGCGCATTACGCTCAGGGTTTGTGCCGGTGCTGTTACCAGCGCTATGCACATCGTCTTTGCCGCGCGGGTTTGCCTGTTGCCGGAAAGGAGCTGACGGTGGCGCTAAAACGATGGATTCAACAAGTTGGCCGCCAAGATTTTCTGGAAAGTGTCGTGCGTTTCCCAGATCGGGGGCGGGCTATTCCGGAGCTGGTATTGCGTCGGATTTTGCAAGTGTGGCGCTATGCTGATTGAGCTGGATCACCAGGAGCTGGGGCTGCTGGTCCGGGTGGTGAGTTTGACGCGGCATGCGGAGGTGGTGCTGGAGGATTGCACTGCCGAGGAGCAATTGATACTGAAGCAATTGGCTAGTAAGCTGGATCAGGCACGTTGTAAGGAGATGGATCGTGATGACCGAAGTCCCGGAGCTGCTGCGAGTAGCGGATAGCATGGCGTTGTATACGCTGGATGCGGTGTCTGGGGAGGGGGCTTGCGCGCATCGGAAGGCGATCGTTGTCGCGTACCTCGCGCTGAATATGCTCAAGATCAGTTATCCGCGGAAGGGCACCACCGAGGTATTCGCGGCGCTGCAAGAGGCGGAGGGGATCATGGCTTTGCTGGATGGGCCTCGAGAAGTCGTGTGATGGAGCTATTCCAGGCTATTCAGACGGCGCTCAGGATTTGCCCGCGCGAGCAGCACTACTACCGTTCGGTCCGGCTCATGCCCGGGTCTTCAGGTCGCCACGATCGGCTTTGCGCGACCGATGGGGTATGCACGATCGTGTGTGAGGTGCCTGCGCAAAATTTACCCAATGCGCTGCTTTCGGCCGATCTGCTCAAGCGCGCTCTCGCTGGCGGTGTGGCGCCTATGACGCTGACAGCGTCTCCGTTCGGCTGGGTGATCGGCCAGGTGGGAGCTTGCACCTATCAGTTTCCGGGGATCGACTTCACGAACTACCCGGGAATTCCCGATATCCCACCCACGGTGGGGCTGATCTACGCGGAGGACATCGCGCGGGTGGTTTTGGCGGCGGAGAAGGCCCGGGGCGAGCTGGATCTGATCCACTTCGCCCCCAATTTTCTGGAATCGACGGATCGCGCGCAGCTCATCCGCCTGGAGCATCCGATGCCGTTTGATCTGGTGGTGCCGGCGCGGCTCTTTACCGGCTGGACGACGGGGCTGGTGGAGGTTGCCCGGAGCGAGCATCTGGCGTTTTTCACGAATTTTGGGGCTGGCGGCGCGGAGATTCGTTTTGCGACTATTCAGCACAACGTATTTCCGCATACCGAGGATATACCCGCAGAGCATGAGGGGCCTTGGGTGCTCTTGCCTACGGCTGCTTTTTACGCGGCGGTGAGGCGCGGGGCGGCGGCCTCTAAATCGCATATTGTGGAGCTGCGTATCGATCAGGATAAGGTTCTCCTCCGCGCGTTGGTTGATGATCGTGCGCAGGGGGATAAGGTCTTCCTCGCGGAAGTGCCGGTGCTGCACGGGGCTCCGGAGGAAGAGGTGGTGCTGCTATCCGGTAAAATTCTCGCCAGGTTGCTATCGAAGGTCGAGACCCCCAACGTAAAAATGGGGTATGGTGGTCCGCTGCGCCCTATTCGGCTGGAGTCCGGGAGCTGGTTCGCGCTACTCTGGCAGATGACTCTGTGATCGATCGCGAGGTGGCGCATGGCCGATGGAGCGGAGGAGTTTTTCGCGCAGCTGGCGCAGTTCTCCCGAAGGGTGTTTGAGTTTCTGGGGCTGCCCAACGCGGTGAGCCCTTGGGTGACTCCGGCTTTTCCCGCGGGGCAACCGACCGGCGCCGTCTTGCACTTCACCGGATCGCGCGATGCTTACTCCTCCACGCTTTGGTTCATGCGAGCCGAGTTGCGGTCCAATGTTTCTGCACATGTGATCATTGCCCCGGATTGGCCCGTGGAAACGCGTGAGCGTTTCGGCGCGGGGTTGTCGCTGATTCAGGCGCTGCCCACCATGGTGCTGCAGTGCGTGCCCCCGGATCAGATGGCGTGGCACGCGACCTGGTGCAATGATCGCTCAATAGGGCTGGAGCTGGTGAACTGGGGCGAGGTGCGCTGGGATCCCGCTATCGGTTGGGTGGTCTATCCCAAGCAGTGGACTCAGCGCTATTACGCCCGGGGGGCGGCTTCTCCCCAACGTGCCTGGGGGCGTTGCTGGGAGCCCTACCCGGCCGAGCAGGTGCATTGCGCGGTGGAGATGCTGCGCTGGTACCGCCGGCGGCGGGAGGGGGCTGTGCGGGAGCAGTGGGTGCTCGGGCATGAGCAGGTGCAGGGGGCGGCGACGGGAAAGACGGGTGGGGACAAGCGGGATCCTGGTCCGCTCTTTCCCCTCCAGGACGTGCGCGCGGCGGCTTTTTCCGGCGAGGGGGTGGAGTGCGCGGGGTGGCTACGGCGGTATCGGGAGGATCCCCAGTACACCGCCAAACTGCGGGCGGGGATGGTGCTCGACTGGTATCTGGCCCACACGGCGGGGGCGGTGGCGGATCAGCGGACCGGGGAGGAGGCACAGAAGCGGCTGGTGCGTGCGGTATATGAGATGAGTGCGGCCCCGTTATGGGAGCAGTCGTTCGGCGCGCTGGGGAAGTTGTGTCTGGCGCTGCTGGGCTATCACATTCCTCGCCCGTGCGATCCGGTGCTGGGCGCGGCCGACGTGGAGGCCATCCGGGTATTCCAGCGGATGGCTGGGATTCGTGGGGACGGGAAACCCGGGTACGTGACCCGGCACGAGGTATTCTCCAGGCTGACCGATAGGGGTATTCTATAACAGAAATAACTAGTTATCGGGGGGTACGCAAGCTGCGATTTTGCTCTTGACATATACGGCATTATGCCGTATATTATAGATAGGATCAGAAACCAAAAAGGAGAACGAATGAACCTACGAATCGAGACGGACGACGGGCAGGTGGTACTGAAGATCAGCGCGCACCACACGGATACCGGAAAGGTGTTGTTCAAGGTGCCGGTGGGGTGCGAGACGGCGAAGGCGTGGGTCGGGAAGTTCTGCTCCGAGTTCGGGGTGGACAGCTCGGGAAATTCCTGGGCGGGGAAGACCTACTGGATGCAGGAAGTTGATCGCGGCCAGGCCCTGGCCGCGGTGGGGCAGCTGCTCCAGGGCAAGCTCCTGCCGTCTATCGAGTACCCGTCGGTGCCTGTGCTCCCGGAGACCCTGGAGGAGGATGAGGATGGAGAGAATGATGATGGTGGCAGCGCAAATTCTCTTTTCTCTTAGGAGGTTGTCATGGAAACTTTGTTGAGTCTGGATCAGATTGGGAATCGGTACGCGGTCCATATCTCGGGCCGGTACTTTGTGGACGCAGGTAAGGTGGTTAGGCGGTACGGGGTCATCGAGGTGAGTGGGGGCGGGGATAGGGATTCGTTGGACGTGGAGGTGGAGCGGTACAGCGTAATTCCCCAGGCGTTCCCGCGGGACTCCTGGATCCTGTTGGGGTGAGGGAGATGATGGAGTTGGAGTTGTCGGAAATCCCGCAGGCGCTAGCCGATGTCAAAATGCGGATCGCTGCGGCCGAGGAGTTGATCGCGGCGCTGCAGGAGGATATCGCGCGGCACCAGCGGGTGCTCGCAGCGTTGCGGGATGACTATCGGCGAGCGGTGGTCCGGCTAGCTCACCAGTACATGGAGCGGCTGGACCCTTAGTTTTTCTGGAAAGGGTGTCGCGTGGAAAAGCTTACAGAGCGAATCAAGGGCGTCGTTTGCGGGACGGCTATCGGGGATGCGTTGGGATACCCGGTGGAATTTTTGGATCTGGACACCATCTGTAAGCGGCATGGACGAGTGGAGGGATTCGTGCAGCTGGCGCCGGTGGCGCTCTACAGCGATGACACTCAGATGTTTATCGCCGTCGCCGAGGGGCTCCTGGACACGGGTACCCGCGAAAATCTGGAACTGGCTGCTAGGGGGGTGGCCGACCGGCTGATCAAGTGGGTCGACAGCCCGGAGAACAACCGGGCTCCCGGCGGGGCGTGCATGGTGGGTTGCCGGAACCTGGGCAAGGGTCTTCCTTGGCGGGAGGCGGGCAAGCTCCATGGGGGTGGATGCGGGGCGGCGATGCGCTCCATGGCCTACGGCATCTGGTGCTGGTACCAGCCATGCCAGGCTGCAGAGTGGGCGGGCGAGATGGCGCTCATGACTCACCGGCTGCCCATGGCGCAGGCGTCGGCGGCAGCGGTGGCGGCCATAGTGGCCTCGCTGCTGTGCGGGGGATCTCCACTGGAGGCGGCTGAGCGGGGCATCCAGGCGGCTGAGCGCTATGATGTGTCGACGGCGCAGATGCTGCGGGCGGCAGTGAAGCGGGCATCTCGGGCGGCGGCAGCGCCCGCCACCCAGGGCCAGGACATGCTTTTCCGCGTACTCGACGAATGGCGCGGCTGGAGTGGGCATGAGGCGGTGGCCGCGTCCTTGTTTTGCTTTTTGCTCTATCCGGACAGCTACCGTCAGGCAGTGACGGCGGCGGTCAATTCTTCGGGCGATTCGGACTCGCTAGGGGCCATCGCCGGGGCTTTTTCTGGAGCCTATTTGGGGGCGGCGCGCATCCCGGCTGAGTGGCAGGAGCAGGTGGAAAATTCTTGTTATCTGAAAGACTTAGCTGCCCGTTTGACCCCGTCATCTCTCCAGTAGCCTAACATTTTCCAGGTAATCTTAGCAAAACCCTGCTACTGCCAGTATTTACCGGTAGGAGGGTTAGATGGCTGAGCTTGCATTCAAGGGTCCGGTGTACTGGGAGAATCGTAAGCGGTATTTCTCTACGATTGGGGGGGCATTCTTGGCCGTGCAGGACCAGGTACTGGGCGGCGAAATCCGGCGGGAGGATGTACGGGTGTACGCTTGCCGGGTGCGCGAAGGGCAGCTGGTCGCGGAGGAGGTTCTCGCTCACGTCTGGGTTCCAGATTTTGCGCATCCGGTGGTTTTTCCAGAAAGTTGGTGGGTCGCTAGCGCACTGAACAAAAACACGCTGGGCGGCCCGCGGCTCTGCCCTGGTTGTCGGGGCGTGGATGGCGAACACGATTTCGGGGCGACGTGTACCCTGCGCGATGAAGGAGAAGACGATGAGTGAGTTGGTTTCAGAAAAGGGAGTGGGTCATGTCGATTGAGACGGATTTTAGTTCTATGCAGAACCCAGACTGGAAAATTGGGGATACTACTCGGCTGATAGCCAGGGTGGGTTACTGGTTGCAGAAGTTTGAGAGTGACATTAAGGAGATAAAGGGGGACACCAGTGCAATCTACGACGCGTTTGGGCATGTGAAGGCGGCACATGAGGGGTTGGTGGCTGAGATCCATGCGCTGGCTATGCGGGTTGATCATCTGGAGAAGGTGAACAAGCTGTTTTTGGAAAGGGATTAGGCAATGAGTGAGTTGGTTCCAGAAAAGATTAACGGCGAGAAAATTGAAACTGAAGATCAGGCTCGCAACTGGGTGTTGGAGCTGGTTGCTGACATGAAATATTGGCGTGCCGAATGCGATGTCACTTTTCCTAGCGCTCCGGGAAAGACTGCTCAGTATCAACGCCGCGCCTGCTGGACGTTCCTGGCCAAGCAGGGCAAGGTCGTTGGCGCTTTGCAGGCGTTGCTGCTCACCGGGATGGTCAATGAGCGTTGCTACGCCGAGCTGAACCAACTGGCGATCAACACCCTTACGCCGACGGTGGTGGGAAATGCTCACGGTTGAGGTTCGAGTAGATCATGGGCTGCGGGCGCTGTTGACCGCTTGGGAGTTGGTGTCGTCGCCCGCGGATCAATTGGCTCAGTCCCCACGGCGAAATCATTGCTTCGAGTGCTACCAGCCCGGGCTGCGGTTGGTCGAGGGGGAAGTGATGTTGCTGGCAGCAGAAGGGGCGCTGGGGATGGTCAAGCAGCTTGCGCACGAGGCGCAGTGGACCAGCGGGAAGGTGGAAGTCCCGTTCGCCTCGCTCGCTTCGGAGGATCGCATCGAGCACTTGATCAACCACGTCCGCGACCAGGTGGCCAAGCGCCAGTACCTGAACGCTACCTCCTGGGCGGTGGAGCTGGTTACCGAGTTGCAGCGTCGGCTCTCCGAGGCGCTCAAGGGGGGCGTGGGATGATCGGTTATGATTCGCAGAAGCGGGTGCTCATCGAGGAGACGTTCCAGAAATACAAGGTCGGCATGGCCCCCCGAGAACAGCGGGGTTGGACCTACGAGGTGAGGGCCCCATCTTTCCACGAGGCCGCACTGACGGCCGCCGAGTTGGCGCATGCCGAGTGGGCCTGGGAGGCGACTTGGCCCCTCCAGTTCATTGTTACTGATCAGAGTGGGCGGTCTTGTTGCGTGGAGGTGGACCGTGAGATAGACCCGCGCTTCGTTGTTACTACGGTACGTGAGGTGGGGGAACGATCATGAAGAAATACTCGTCGTCTCCTCGCCCCCCTCGCTCACGGCGGTACGCGGTGTTGGTAAGTTTGCCCGGGGGAAATCCGGCGAGTCGGGCGCGAACGATTGAGCTGCTCGGGATTCAGGACGAGACCATAGTATGCAACCGTATTGTTGATGAGCTGCTCAAGGAGCTGGGGGTCGTCATCGACATCCAGAAAATCTCATGAAGCACTACTGGGTTTATTTTTCGGAAGGGCATGAGGAGTGCGCGTTACTGGGCAAAGAACGATGGCTGAGATCACGGTTAGGAGAAGAAGATAGATGCTAAGGCCAAAGAGAAAATGGATAAAGTTTGAATTGAAAGTAGCGGTTTGTGTCGCTGAATACGAGCATAAAACGGTACGTTTGGTTGTTCGGGCGGAAAATGAGTATGCGTTGCGGGGGTACTTGGAGGATGGGAATTTGCTTTCTATGATTGCTGATCATCCTTTGGTATCGGGAATATCGTGTGATCACGGTGAATTCTTAGATTTTGAAGTAGAGGGGATTCGCCGGCTGGCAAAGAACGATTTGGCAGAGTCGGATTTGTCTGTTGGTTTTGGTTGAGGTGTCGTCATGAAAGTCCGAGAGGTGTTGCGTTACTTGAAGACCTTGAATCCAGATTACAAGGTGACTGTACAGGTGGAGTGTCGCGCGGGAGGATTGGAACAGCGTGAGATCTACATGATCGAAGGAGCCTACCGCGGGATGAGGGATCCTCGGGTGGTCTTTTACCCCGGCCGTCGCGCGCCGGATAGCGAGCGCAAGCGGAGTGCGCGTTACTGGGCAAAGAACGATGGCTGAGATCACGGTGGACATTGACTATCTGGGCATCTACCTCGGGCTCCCCCAGGACATCGCCACGCACGCTCAGCGCGCGGACAAGTTGCTGCGCGAGGGGCAGCTGTTAGCGTGCGATGGGGAGCTGGAAGTCGTGCAGCGCTTGACCAATCGGGCGCGGGATCAATTGCACACGGTTTTGGAGACCAAGGCCGCGATGGTGCGGGGTCGCCGGGGGCATGTGGAGAACAAGCCATGATGATTTGGGTCGAGGGGATTATAGGCGCAGGCAAGACCACTTTTTGTCGGGTGGTCGCTGAGCAGTTGCCATTACGCGTGTTGGAGGAGCCGGTCGAGGACAACCCCTATTTGGAGCGCTTCTATCTCTCGCCCAAGCGTTGGGCTTTCCCCATGCAGATCGATCTGCTTTATCGACGGTACGTCGTCCAGAAATTGGCCGCCTACGAGTCGATTGGCGAGGGCGGCTACTGCGGGGCGCTCATCGATCGTGGGATGCCCGGGGATAGGGTGTTTGCGCGGCTGCATTACGAGGCCGACAATATGAGTTATCTGGAATGGCAGACCTACGAGCGGATCTACAAAACACTTGCCTGTTCGTTGCTACCTCCTTCGATCCTCATCTTCTTGCATGTGGATCCGCGGACGGCCTTTGACCGGGTGCGGGCGCGGAACCGCCCAGCCGAGGGGGCGGTGGATCTCGATTATCTGGAACGATTGCATGCTGGATATCTGGAGATGCTCGCCGAGATCCGATCGGGCGTGCATCCTTGGGGTCGCGGAGTGGAAATCTGGAAGGTGGACTGGAACCAAGCGGGGGTTGACGGGGCGCTCATCGAGGCGCTGCGAGACCGGGTGCTCAGTGGACTGGGCCGAGTTGGCAAGATGGATGCGGGAGCAGAATGAGGCGCGGGAATGCGGGCTGGACGTGACGCTGGACCGGTGGGTGCATTGTTTTCTGCCGGGTGCTTGTCGGTGCCGATGCGGAGAGTGCGTGGTGCGCCAGCCGGTGCGTCGCGCTCGTATCGGCTTCTATGGGCGGGCCGAGAAGCGCAACGTCTAGGGCATACCCAGGTCGATTTCTGGAACGGTGTGCGCAGTTCTGGAGCGCCGCGTGCGGTAGTTTGCGTTTCAGGCGGGGCGCGGCCGTCGGGCTCATTGTGAGCATCCATTTCCGGCGGCCGTATTTCGTTGGCGCGGCTCTCCGTGGTCCTGCATATTTACCGGTTCGGTTTGCGGGGGCCATGGGGAGCCGTATTTTCATGCTTGACATATACGGCATGGTGCCGTATACTAGAAGTAATGGTTGGGCAATGGGGCTCACCCAAGAAGGAGGATTGAGCTGAGAACGGAACTAACCGAAAGGTGGTGGGATAATGGCTCTCACTGATTGCCTCCAGTGGTTCTCTGGCAAGTCCTTGGAGAAGGCTCAGCAGGCCATCGGCTGGGTCGAACAGTCCCTCGCCCAGGGCTATTGGGTGCCCAAGACTTCGCGCACCGCCCGCGCGGTCCTCTCCAAGCCCAACCTGGCCAAGAAGCTGTTCAACCAGAACAAGTGGCTGGAAGATCTGCGGGTGAAGGGCGATGAGGAATTCTTTAACACCGGCTACCAACTCCGCCATGCCGTCGCCTACGGGGACATGGAGTCATTGCACAAGGTTGATTTTGAAAAGATATATCAGCTCCGGATCTCCCCAAAGGAGCGAGAAGTTCTCGTCCAACTGAGGCCGTTCAAAGCTGCTTTTCTGGAAGTCTGGGGGGCCATGGCAGTGCTCGATGCGAGCCGGCCTATTCCGGAATTCACTCACCTCGGGGTCTCCCTGACTTTGACTGCGACTTTGGAAGCGCTCAAGGCCCAGAAGGTCACGGTCTGCCCGCTCAAGTTCGTCAAGGTGGCGCGCCATACCCCCCAGGGCAAGCTCTACTACGCCAACGTCGCTATTTGTGACTGGCCTCAAGGTACTGTGCATCGGACTAGCCGGTACCAGGGCACTCCCCAGAATGAGCAGTGCGAGGCCTGTGGTCATGCGATCAAGAACGGGTTCAACTGGGTGCCGCTCATCTTCTGGGGTAAGGATGGGATCCAGCGGAGCCTGTGGACCGGGCGGGACTGCGCCCAGCGCCTCTACGGGGTCAGGATGACCGGAGAGCTGGAGATCGAGGAAAAGGAAGGGTAGCCATGCGGCCGTCAAATTGAGGGGGGAAAGTGATGAGCGATCAGATTGGGGTGAGCTGTGGCGATTACCAGGATGCGGTGGATAGCTATACTGGGTGGTGTCGGGACTGCCGGGAATTTACGCGGGGCTGCACTGAGCCGGACGCGGAAGACTACGAGTGTCCTAGCTGCGGGGAGCGCCGGGTGATGGGGGCTGAGCAGGCGATGCTGCTCGGGTATATTATCGTGGAGGGGTAAAGCAAATGACATTCCAGAAAAATGGTAAACGCTGTTACTGTTGCCAAAAGGCGGCGGAGGTCAGCGTGCAGCTGGTTGATCAGGACGGGCGGATCTACATCCCCAATCAAATGGTGCGCAAGCTCGGGCACCATTGCTTGCGGGAGATCTGGTTTTGCCGGCTGTGCATGCGGGTCATTGAGGATACGGTGCGGGCGGCCATTCAGTATAGGATCAGCGAGGAGATGCCAAAATGAGCGAAGAATTGCGGCTAACCCTGCACGGGGGAAAGGGCTGGGTAAGGGTCCACCAGGTTGATGATCCCATTTGCCCGGGCTCTGGCCACATCACGCTATGCGTTGAGCGACCGGATTTTCTGGTGTACCCAGAGGCGCGCGAGTTTGCGGACCTCGCGGGCAGGCGTGGAAGTATCGTCGGGGAGGAGAATCAGCTTGTCCGTTGCCCGATGTGCAAGGTGGAGGGGAACAAGTCGGTATGGACCACTGAGCATGGGATTGAGGTGATTCTTTGCGTGGATTGCCAGCAGTACATTTGGATCAAAAAGGGTAAGTAGGGGGCGGCAGGGGTAAAACATGAGTGTGATAGTAATGTTTAGCGGTGGTAAGGCGTCGGCTTGGTGTGCTGACTGGGCATTGAAGCGATATA
>Ga0315286_10001005_pt1 | contig 25037 bp, 22 predicted proteins | sample YL17G10_0_MG_FD_205038 | JGI IMG/M metagenome (GOLD analysis project Ga0315286, IMG submission 205038) | Sediment microbial communities from Yellowstone Lake, YNP, Wyoming, USA - YL17G10_0 | ecosystem: Environmental > Aquatic > Freshwater > Lake > Sediment | place: USA: Wyoming | collected...
GGGTCAACGTCGGGCTGGATCACAATTCCAATGCCTACCAAGGCGTCCAAGGGTACGACGCCATGGGAGGGACCTACTACGGCGACGAGCAGCCGCCCGAGTGTACCCAAAATTGTGAACCGATAGAGATGACGTCATCGAAACCTGGACTCGGCGACCGCATCACGGGCATTCTTACGACCCTCTTCAGGCGCCCGTATGCGGCGGCTACACTCGCAAACGGCGTGGACACGGCTCTGCGCCGTTCCCCAAAGAGCGGCAGTGCACTTGCGTGGCAGCTGTTAGCGACCGCGACACAAGGGCGTCAGTTTCAGCCCCGCACACGGAAGTTGGGACCGGCGCGGCAGAAAACCGGGCCTCGCAAATATGCGTATGTCCCCAATCCCCACTCGACGAAGGCGTCAGAGATAGTTGAGAACTGCCTGACGGGACTCCGTCAGACTCATCTTGATCTGCTGCCCGAGTTCTGGCCCATGGTACATGATGGGTTGACCGCCGTCTCCGCGGTTCGTCCCGTGTCGGCGCTGACGTACGGACGGAACTACTACCATCTGACGTTCAAGGATGCCTCAGCCCGGCCGTACGCTGTCGCCACTGTGGACGACGTCGGCTGGCTTCTGTCGGCCGCTGTCCTGCGCGACGATCCTGGGCTACCCGACGACGAGGAGATAACCAGTCTTCTGGCGAGCCATGGAAAGCGCCGAGTCCACGGGCTGCGCTGGATACAGGTCCTGTCGACGGAAGTCGGCACGACCAGTTCCCTTATGCCGCTCGCCGAGGCCAAGGCGGACGACGGAAGCACTATGTATGTGAACCATCGGAGGCAGCTGTTTGTCGGTGACGGTGAAGGGGAGGTTGCGATCAAGACCGCCGCTGGAACCCTCAGGTTGCGACGTCTGTCCCGCTGAGTCACGGTCACCAGAGTGGCGACGGTGCCCACTCCGTGGTGCACCGTCGCCATCTTCGGAGAATGAAGAATGACGGACTTCCCCGCACGACTGGTCGTATCGCTGTTCACCACTTGCACGGTCATCGTTGCCGCGTACGGCTGTGTAAGGTCTCAAACAACGGAGGTTCCGCCCGACGGGGTTCAGTCCGAGATCGCTGCACGCTGCCTGCGAGCGATGAGAGTTGAGAACGCCCTTGGATGGCGCCAGATTGCGAACCGTCCCGGATTCAGAGTGACCCGGGTCCTGTTCGTGCGCTCGTTTACGAATACGTGGCCCGACTACTACCTTCTGTCGTTCGCCGACGCCGCAGGCTCCCGCGCCACCGCGAAAGTGAGCTTGAAGGGCGCCGTCCTGCAGGCGGGCGAGAACCCCAGGGTGGAACTGCCCACTGAAGGAGAGGTCCGGCAGGTGCTCGTCCGGCGCGATCTCGACTCGCAGGGCGGCTTGACGTGGGTGCTCCCTGGCGGTTCGGTTCCCCTCGAAGTCTACGAGCCCTACGGACCCTTGGCGAAGATCGAACGCGCGGGCGGGGCAGTCTACGTCAACCGCCGCCTGCGGATATTCGTCGAAGACGCGGCAGGTGCGCTGCTGATGCAGACGAAAGACGGGACGATTCGCCTGCGTGAGGTTCAGTAGCTGCAGAAGGTGGTCCCTGCGTCGTCCTTTCCAAGGCCCGCCGAGTCCCACCAAGACAGAAGGCAGACGAGCCCATCAACTGGCTGCGGTGAGCTACTTGCGGGGCGACCTGCCACCGAGCGCTGAGGATGCGCCCGACCAAACGACGCACCCGGATGAGCGCTGTCTCGACGTCTGGTCTCGCTCCCCGCATGATCTTGTTCGGAGCAGCGGCATCGCCGCACGGTTGGCGTGGCATTCGTCGCGCTCAGCGACGCGCCATGCAACTGGGCATCCGCGTCTCGCGGCGGCGCGCGGTGCACGAGTTACCGCGAGCGAAAGCGCACGCGCCAGACACGATGAACTCGACGTCGTCGGCACGGGAGATCTGACCGACATTGCACGGTTGAATCAGGCTCGCATTCCCTTTGGACAACGACGGCGACAAGCGGGGCGTGAGCGACCCCCCGGGACGGCCCTGGGGCCGGTAGCCGGGGCCAAAAGGGGGGTCGCTCACGCCCCGTTCCTCATCGTCCGTTCTGGTCGGCGGTGATTGGCGCGGCAAAGGACGCCGCTCAACTGTGGGTCAGAACGCCGGCTGCAAACTGGTGACTGCGTGGAACTAACTTGAGGTGAGGAACTCGTTGATGCTGTGGCACGCCCTACGGTCACCAACGGCGGGCGGAATCGGCAGAGGGGGGAACAGTGCGCTTTGGAGGGTGTTCCCCCACCCGTTCCCCCCTGGGTCGCCACTTCCCCAACGGCTGGAGCCCTGTTTCAGAGCGCCCGGACGGCGGCCCAGACCTCCCGGATCCGTTCATAGGTTCCGTCGAGCGTCTGGTCGAGGCCGCACTCCGTGAGAAGCGCCGCGAATGGCCTTGCCCAGTCTCTTGGTGGCGGAAGAAGGTCGTCGGGGATGGGGTGCGTGGCGCGCCGATCGAACGTCGCCTCGACCGCCCGGCGGATTCGTTCGGGCGACAGCGAACCGCGCTCGATCAGGAGTATGAGGTCGAGAAAATCACGTACGCGGCTGTTGCCGGCGCCTGTGCGAGGCCGGGTGTAGGCATGGAGCTTCTCCGCCCAATGTTGCTCCTTCGAGAGCACGGGCGCCACGGCTGGTGCGATGCCGCCGAATCCCAACCAGTCCTCCCCAACCAGCACGTCAAGCGGCTCGATGATCTCGTCACCGACCCCGAGGTCGACGTGGAAGCTGACGAACGTGCGGCCGTCGAGACGTGCGTCCACGGGGAACCGGGCGCCACCTTCCGGAGCCTGATTGAGCGTCATCATCGGCCCGCCAACGATGAACGAGAAGAAGTCAGGCAGGCTAACCTGTGCGGCCGAGCGCAGGTGTTCGAGCAGCGCGTCGGTGCCTCCGGCGCGTGGCAACGAGCCAACGCCAGCACGGACGCTGAAGTCGAGGTCGCGCGTCGATCGCGCCTCGCGGAACCTCATTTCCAGCGCATAGCCGCCCTTGAGCACCCAGCACTGACGGGCCGCCAACGAGGGATCGAACATCCTCGCGAGGAGTCGGTCAAATGCCACCTGCCGGCGCAGCCGTTGCAGGTCACCGACTTCGCGCTTGGCGCGATCGAGCAGACGGATTTCGAGAGCGTCTCGGAGTGCGCCGGCCGTCGCGTAGTGACGAGGGACTGCCGTCATGCAGGCACTTGCTTGATGACGCGGTCGAGCCGCTGTCGTGCTCGCCGGCTCGTCTCTACCTGCGCGAGCTGCCGCGCCATAACTAGTCCTCGCTGAAGAGCCTCTCGAAAAGCCTGGACCTGCAGGTCCGCGGCAAGCCGATCCTCGACGACGACGTCGACGAGCGTGCGGAGCGGCGTCGTCACACGCACGCCGTCGGTCGTCTCGATGTCGTCCTCGGCGAGCCGGCCGCCGTGGAGGCGCAGCACTCGCGGGATGGCCGCCATCCGCTGGAATCCAGGAGGAACCGTCATGTCGAGCTTCGCCGGCATGACATCGGAGAGCGCGTGGAGCGAGAGCGCCGTGTTGTGACTGAAGGTGCCCTGAGGCTCCCCACGACGATTGTGAGCCCAGAGCTGCCACAGCATCAGATCAGGTCTAGTGGCCAGGGGAAATCGAGAAAGCCGGTAGATACCTCGGTGCTCGCGGACCCAATCGCCGTTGCGCACATGACGCGGGTGCGTGTTGTCGGCGTAGCCGGCCAGCCGGGCTTGGCGCGCGGTGAAGAAGCCGCCTTGTTGCTTGGCGACCCTGTAGAGTAGTTCTTCCGCGTCTGGCCGTTTCACGGTATATAACCTCACCTGACGCGAGGGATTATACCTTCTATTGGCTACAGGGGCAATGGACGCAACCCCTTAGGCCGCGCCGCACCACAGCTGCAAGTACCGTTGGTTGCGGGCCCCCGCAACCATGAAAGTCGCTTGGGAAACCAGGCGGCTTTCACCTCGTACGGGGGATTTGAACCCTTGTTTGCTGGCAACCACGACGCCTGACGCTGGAAAGCGGCGTCGCGTTGCCTTGGCCCCCCCCGCAACCATGAAAGTCGCTTGGGAAACCAGGCGGCTTTCACCTCGTACGGGGGAGGGTGAACCCGTTGCTTGTCGACAACCACGGCGCCCGACCAAAGGACGCTTGCCAGATTATCCCAGAACTGGGATACTCACCCTATGCGACATCGCTTGGCTGCCAACGAGAAGCCGCTGCACTGGGTCGGGCCTTCCAAACGCGATTTCTTGAGCTTTCCCGCGGCGGTCACGGAGGACATGGGAAACGCCCTCGGCATAGCGCAGTTCGGCGGAACCGCGCCTACTGCGAAGCCCTGGAAGGGACTCGGTTCGGGCGTGTTAGAGGTCGTCGAGTCGCACGATGGAAACGCCTATCGCGCGGTGTACACGGTTCGATTCGAGAACGCCGTGTACGTCCTCCACGCGTTCCAGAAGAAGTCACCGTCCGGCATCCGGACTGCCAAGCGGGACATTGATCTCGTCACCGAACGCCTAAAGATAGCCGAGAGAGACCACGAGGAGCATTATGGCAACCAATAGCGCTGAACGGAAACAGCCGGTCACGCGTGGGACCGGAAACGTGTTCGCTGACCTAGGGTTTCCCGACGCCGCCGAGCGTCAGGCCAAGCTGCGCCTGGCCTATGGGCTCAATCAGGAACTTGAGGTCCGCAAGCTCTCCCAAGCCGATGCCGCCAAGGTGCTTGGGTTGACGCAGCCGAAGGTATCTGCACTTCGTCACTACAAGCTGGCGGGCTTTTCCGTCGAACGCCTGATGAACCTGCTGACGGCGATGGACCACGATGTCGAGATCGTGATTCGGCGCAAGCCCCGCTCGCGTAAGGCTGCTCGGATTAGCGTCGTCGCCGCTTGAGTGCCCTGACGTCACCTCGCACCTCGGCGTCTGGCCGCCGGGGGTCGGCGGCTTGGCGTCGTTCCCAGCAGTTCTCGCTCCAGGGCGTCAGCCTCGGCCAGGCCCAGAGCTCCAGATCGCCGCCCATCGGCGATCGCCGTGCCGACGATGTCAGCACCAAGGTGGCTGGCGTGGGCATCGCGAATGGACCTGGCGGGAGTGGTCACGGGCACACCCTCAACGCGTTCGACGTCGTCCGGGGCGAGGTCTGCGTAATGGATGACCAGCACCTTTGGAATCTGGCGCCGAAGCCGAACGGTGGCCGGCAGTGTTACGTGAATGCGCACGGGGTTCACATCAGACAGATTATGAATGGACAGGGCCGTTTGATGGGACACCACGCCGACGACATCAGGACGGCGGACTTGAGGCCAAAGGACCGCCGCCATGTAGTGCCCGAACTGAGTCACGGGGAATCGGGTGAACCGGTACACGCCTCGCGTTTCGCGCGCGATGTCTCCCTGCTTGGCGAGCTGCACTAGGCGGACCTGGTGCAAGCCTGCCGCCCTCGCCTGGGACGCAGTGAAGAAGCCGCTTTGCCCCTCGGCGATCTCGTAGAGGACGGTGTCCCACTGGCGCTTGTGCATGGCAGTAGTCGATGGCAATAATATAACGTCTTTGAGTATTAATGCCACCAGTAACGTGGACATCGCCCGTCGTCCGGTCGCGCGACCGCGGCTTGGGGGCCAACGTGAGGCCTCCATCACGCGGCACCTGTCGACAGCTGCAAGTATCGTTGGCTGCTAGCCCCGCAACCACGAAGGCCACAAGGCAACACCTTGTGGCCTTGTCAATTTGCGGTACAGGGATTTGGGCCCTTGTTTGTCGGCAACCACGGCGCCCGCAGTACTACAAGGCGCCGCTCGATTCCTGACGTGTCGGAACAGCTCACTCATGAAATCTTCGTCCATGTGAACGAGCCGTCCTTGATGACGCCAAACCAGCCTGACGCGGTGAGCCGAATCTGCTTCCCGTCGCTCGATCGTTCGAGCGTCGTCCAACTGACAGGGGTAGCGCCCCCGATGGTGCCCGGGGGAAGTACGATCACACATCCGCGGTGCAGGTCAAACATGTTCACGGTGCCCCAGAAGTTCAGCCCCAGCGTCAGGCTCGAGCTAGAGTCGAGGGTCGCATTTCCTTGCTGCACGTTGACGCCGTTCAACGAGCCGATCCCGCTGAAAGACAGGGTCGATGTGTAGGTGTACGATCCGCTGTCATCCGACGCGGTACCGGTTCCGGTCCAACCCGTTCCCGCCAGCGGAGACAAGTCGGTCAGCGGCGCCCATGTGACGACGGCTGACGGGGCGGTTGGGGCCTCGCGGCACGCCGCACAGCCGAGCACAATGACGACAGCAGTCAAGGCGGCTGGCTTAATCACGGTCACACCCTCCGATTCTCCGGGGCGGCAACAGTCTGGTGAACAGGCACGATTCAGCGGCGCATTATCGCCAGCGGCCACGCGCCCATCACATCGGCGTAGCCACGGCCGACGCCACGCGGCCCGCGCCGGACACAGGCACGCTATTTCAATCCCTCGCGGCCGCTCTTGACCTCATGCACGTTTAGCACATAAGCCCCGGTCGGACCAGGTCGGGGATCGACCCAGTGGGCGACATCATGATCCCCGCTCCTGGATCACCGACGTGCCCACCTACAAACAGGCCAACGCGTAGCCTGTTTGCGGCAGTGGCTGTTCTGATGATCGGAATCGTCGGACAGTTACAGTAATGCGACCCATGAGCGCCCACACCCCGATCAGCGAGCCGGCAGGTCGCCGTAGAACGGCCAGTCGATGTTCATGTCGCGGGTGAGCGTCTGCCTGGTCAGGACAAGCCGGAGAAGCGCGATCGGCATGCTCCCCTGCCGAAGGATCTCGTGGTGGAACTGCTTGTTGGTCATCTGCTTCGAGTCCACCAGTTCCTTGCGAAGGCCTCGCAGTTGCAGGCCGCCGAGCAGGTAGGCGGCCTGGTAGAGCGGGCTGTAGCCGCCCTGGAACGACCGGCGGACCTCGGCCGTGGCGTTGTCGCGTTCGTGTCCGACTCGGTCCACGAGAAAGTCGATGCACTCCTGCGGCGACCACTCTCCCATGTGGAACCTGAGCGAGAAGATGATGCGCGCGCAGCGGTGCATCCGCCAGAACAGCGCGCCGACTTTCTGCGCCGGTGTCTTGTCGAAGCCCAGGTCGTAGAGCGTCAATTCCCAGTAGAGCGGCCACCCCTCAGAGGAAAACGGCGTGTCGATGCCGAGACTTGCGCGGTAGCCGGCGAAGCGCGCGCCCATGAAGCCCACGAAGTTGTGTCCGGGAATCATCTCGTGGAAGGCCGTCGCGTGCGAGAACCCGGGGTTGTTGCCCCGCATGCTCTGCACACGCGCGTCGTACTCCATCGTGTCGGTCGGATAGGACACCTGGATCTGCGATCCACCCAGGAAGAACGGGTTCGAGAGTTGCGCCTGCGGCGACATCATGCTCATGCGCAGCGACTCGCTCGCCACCCGCGGCACCGTGAGCAGGTCCTTGGCGCGCAGAAAGTCAATCGCCTCGAACAGCAGGTCGCGAATCAGGGCCGGCTGGCCGCCCGGCGGCACGTACGACTCCTTCGTCTTCTCAACCGCCTTCTTCCAGTCGTCGCCGAGACCCATCTGGCGCGAGGCCTTCTTCATCTCCGCCTCACACCAGGCGAACTCCCGATTGGCCAGCGCGATGAGCTGCTCCGGGGTGTACGGGATCATCTCCTCGGAGAGATCGAGAATGAGGCCTTCCCGGCCGCGCGCGGCCCCGGGAATGCCGGTGGCGTCGGTCTTTCGCGGCGGGTTCGGCGGCAAGATCAGGCTCGCACGGGAAACGCGCGCCTCGCTTGTCCGCTTCAGGTAGAGGTAGTCCACTTGAGCGTTGCGGCTGAGCGTGTCGAAATCGAGCGTCTTCATCGCTGCCAGCCAATCCGCGTAGTACTTCGGATCAACCGGCGGCGCCGCCGCATTACCTCCCCGGCCTCCGCGGCCGCTGCCTGTGCCAGCGAGGAAGCGCGCGACGATCTCGCGCATCTCGTCCTGGCGCAGTGCCATGATCTCCTGCAGGTCTGGCACATCGTCTACGGCCGGGGCCGGCGGGATGGGCGTCACCCGCGGTGCCGGCAGGGTGGACGGCAGGTCCGACGCCGCCGCCTTGTCACGCAGGAAGGCCGCGTAGCCCGAGAGCGCTTCGTTCACGTGCTTGTATGGAAGACCCATCCACCATGTGAACAGCGGGTCGTAGCCGTTGTAGAAACCGAACCACTCTGTGGCGATGCTCCGGAGCGCGTCGGTGGCTGCCGCACCGCGAAGCGCGATCTCGCGGCCCGGGCGGATGGCGTCGGCCGAGCCTTCGGCCGCCAGTCCCGCTTCGAGCGTCGCGCGAATCTCGGCAATCTGGCGGACGATGCCGGTGACGGTGGCGGCCGCCTTCTGAGCGTTGATGTCCTCGATCCGAATGCGCGCCTCGGCCAACTGCACCATCTGGGTCGTGAACGGCACGATGGGCATGACCGCCGCCAGCGCTTCGGTCTCGGTTTCGAGTGTCTGCAGATTCGTCCGAATCAGTGCTTTCAGCGCGTCGAGATCCGTTCTCGCCTTGGGTGTCAGCTTGGCGGCGTCGAGTCGCTCAACGGCTGCCTGCCAATTCAGGTCGAAGCGTTTCAGCCTGGCGATCCGATTCGGTGACAGCGGCACGACGGGTGGTGGGGCCCCGGTGCCGGTTGTTGAGGAAGCGGGCGGCTGGGTCGGTGCTGCACCGGCTGCGCCAGTCGAAACACCCGCGCCGCCGGATGCCGCCTGGACGGGCACACCACCCGCTGCCCCGGCTGGGACACCCCCCCCGCCGGATGCCGGCTGCGCAGCCGCCGCTTCCGCGCCTCCACGCCCTCCGCCACCACCACGGCCGCCACCACGGCCACCGCCGCGTCCACCGCCCGCGTAGTTACCGGAAAGCGTCGCTCGATCCAGCGTGTAGCGCAGCACGACGAGCCGCAGTTCGCTGTCTGGAGCCGCTAACAGCGGGCGCAGATCGGCCGGCACAACTCGGGGCTCGGGCGCCGGCGGCGGGGTCCCCTGCTGTGCGATGCCTCGGACGGCAAACGGCACGGCCAGCATGGCGACCATCCCCAACGCGGCAAGACGGAATCTCGTGCGGCTCATCATCATCGGCCAACTCCTGGAGGCAAGCGTGTTCACGTCTGGGAGCGACGGCGACTGCCAGTCGTCACGGCTCGTCGAAAGCACCATCGAGGGCGGCCGCTCGTGCGTCAGTCGGCACTGGCGACGCCTGACCGTGCTGGGGCAGCTAGGAACTCGTGCCTCGCCGCAGGCCTTCCCGCAGCAGTTCGGCGATGTGCCATACGCGCCGGCCGGTCACCTGCCTCACCTGCTCACGACAGCTGAACCCGTTCGACACGATGTAGGTGTCGTCCGAGGCGGCGCGCACCGCGGGCAAGAGCCCGCGCTCTCCAACCTGAATCGAGACGTCGTAGTGGTCGCGCTCGAAGCCAAACGCGCCGGCCATGCCGCAGCAGCCCGCATCGAGCAGCGTGAAGTCGAGCCCCAGCTTCTTCAGCACCGCGACTTCGTCGTCTATCCGCAGCGACGCCTTCTGGTGGCAGTGCGCCTGCACGATGGCACGGCCCTTGAGCGTCGCGGGCACGGTCTTTCCTTCCTGCTCCAGAAACTCGGTGAGGAAGAACGTCTGCTCGCTCAGCTTCCTCGCGAGCGCATCGGCCGGGAAGAAGCGCAGCAGCTCGTCCCTGAAGACCGACACGCAACTTGGCTCGAGTCCGACGATGGGCACCCCGGACTCGATGTCGGTGCGCAGGCTTTCGAGAATATCGACGAGTTGACCGCGGGCTGCGTCGAGCAGCCCGTGATCGTAGAGCGGACGGCCGCAGCAGAGACGCTTTCGGGGGATCTCCACGCGATAGCCGACCGCGTCGAGCACGTCGGCAGCCGCCCTGGCCACCTCCGGGTGGAAGTAGTTGTTCGACGTGTCGGCCCACAGAAGGACGCGTGGGCGGGCATCGCCCTTGCCGGTGGCTGGCGTGAACGACCGCCTGAAGCTGCGCGCGGCAAACGCCGGCATGCGCCGCTCGGGCGCGACGTCGAGCGCCCGTTTGACCAGCGTGCTGAACGGGGGCACCTGGGTGAAGAAGTTGGCCAGCCACGGCACGTACTCGGCCATGGCGGCCCATCGATGGATGAAGCCGAACGCATGCGCGCGCAAGGACCGGCGCCGTCCCTCGAAGTAGTGCGACAGGAACTCCGCTTTGTACGCGGCCATGTCGACGCCCACCGGGCATTCGCTCTTGCAGCTCTTGCACGACAGGCACAGATCGAGCGCCTCGCGCACGGCCTCGCTGCGGAAGCCGCCCTTGACCACGTCGCCCTGGAGCATCTCGAACAGCAGGTGCGCCCGGCCGCGCGTCGAGTGCTGCTCATCTCGCGTCACCATGTACGACGGGCACATGGACCCGATGTCGGTCTTGCGGCACTTCCCCACGCCGACACAGCGCACAGCCGCATCGGCGAAGCTGCCTTCAATCGGGTAGGCAAACCGGGCCGCCACCTGCGGCGGGTGATATTGCGGCATCCGCAGGTGCTCGTCGAGGCGGTACGGATTGACGACCTTGCCCGGGTTCATCCGATTGTCCGGATCCCAGATCGCCTTGAACTCGCGGAACGCCTGGACCAGTTCCTCACCGAACATCCGCGGCAGAAGCTCCGCCCGGGACTGCCCGTCGCCGTGCTCGCCGGAGAGCGACCCGCCGTAGCCGACCACCATGTCGGCGGCCTGCTCGACAAACCGGCGGTACGCGCCGACGCCCTCCACCGACTTGAGATCGAAGTTGATGCGCGTGTGCACGCAGCCCTGGCCAAAGTGCCCATACAGAGCGCCCTGCAGGCCGAACGCCGCCATGAGCTTGCGCAGATCGCGCAGGTAGTCGCCGAGCCGCTCCGGCGGCACCGCGGCGTCTTCCCACCCTTCCCAGTTGTGGCCCTCGCCAGGCACGAAGGAGGTGGCGCCAAGCGCCGACTCCCGGACGCTCCAGGCCTGCTGGCTCTCGATCGGATCGCGGAACAGCCGCATCGCGGGAGCATCGGGACGGGAGCCGAATCCCTCCATCAACGCTCCGGCCCGCGCCTCCGCCTCGGCAATCGTCTCGCCCCCGAACTCCGCGTACAGCCACCCTCCGCCAGGCGGCAGCAACGCCAGCCCCTTGGCGTTCATCTTCTTCTTCCGCGTGTGCTCGACGAGGAGCGCATCGATCCCTTCGAGACCGACCGGGCCGTAGCCGGCCACAAACGGCACGGCGTCGGCTGCGAGATACACATCCTCGAAGCCAAGAAGCAGCAGCGCGCGCGCCGGCGGGCTCGGTACCAGGCGAACGGTCGCCTCGAGAATCGTGACGCACGTCCCCTCGGTCCCGACCAGCGCCCGCGCGACATGAAACCCGTTCTCGGGCAGGAGGAAGTCGAGGTTGTAGCCGGACACCCGGCGCGGGATTCGCGGGAATCGCTGGCGCACCAGGCCGCCATACTTCTCGCGCAAGGCGCGAAGGCCGCTGTAGATCTCGCCTCGTCTTCCGCCCTCGCGAATGATGCGGCCGAGTTCGTCGTCCGAGGTGGCACCCACCCGCATCCGCAGGCCGTCGTAGGTCAGCACCTCCAACTCGTCGATGTTGTCGTCGGTCTTCCCGGCCATCATCGAGTGGGGTCCGCACGAGTTGTTTCCGATCATCCCGCCGACGGTGCACCACCGATGCGTCGCGGGATCGGGCCCGAACGTCAGATGATGCGTCTCTGCCAGCTCGCGCAATCGATCCAGCACGACGCCAGGCTCGATGCGTGCCTGGCGCCCCACAGGGTCCATCGACACGATGCGGTTGACGTACTGAGACGTGTCGATGACTACCGCGACATTGCAGCACTGACCGGCGAGACTGGTGCCCGCGCCACGCGAGAGGATGGGAGCCCCTACGCTGCGGCACACCGCGACGGCCTTGACGATGTCGTCGATGTCGCGGGGCACGACCACACCAATCGGCACCAGCCGATAGTTGGAGGCGTCGGTGGCGTACAGCGCGCGGCTCGCGGGGTCGAACCTGACGTCGCCCTTGATGCCCGAGCGCAGCAGCGCCGCGAGTTCGAGCGTGTCGCGCATGTCGGTGGGTCCCGCGGTCGAGCGGGTGCGGGTGGTAGGTGTCGGAGCAGCCATGGCGCGGCTTCCAGCATACCAGAGCGCTGTATACTTGCTGGACTGTCCCCGGCCACAAGAGGCTAGAACCGGTTTCGAAGCCCGTTCCCGCGGCTGCAGGAAGGGCCGCTCACGCAGGTTTTGAAACCGTCTCCAGAGAGGGTTCGCGTGTTCGATCTGATCCAGGATTTCTTCCGTTTCGTCTACAACGTCCCGAAGCTCATCGAGGTTGGCGGGCTCATCGGCCTTGTGATCGTCATCTTCTCGGAAACCGGCCTGATGATCGGCTTCTTCCTGCCCGGCGATTCCCTGCTCGTCACAGCAGGCGTGGTCGCCTCCAGCGGGCTCTTGAACATCTACGAAGTGATCCCGGCGCTCATCGTCGCCGCGGTCTGCGGCAATGCCACCGGGTACTACATCGGCAAGCGTGCCGGGAAAGCGCTGTACAGCAGGCCCGATTCGTTCTTCTTCCGCCGCCAGCATCTGATCCGCACGCACGAGTTCTACGAGCGGCACGGCGGCAAGACCATTATCCTCGCGCAGTTCATGCCCATCGTGCGGACGTTCGCCCCGGTGGTCGCGGGCGCGGCCGACATGACGTACCGCCGCTTCGCCTCGTTCAACGTGATTGGCGCGATCATCTGGATTACGAGCATGACGCTCACCGGCTACCTGCTCGGCAGCGTGATTCCCAACATCGACAAGAACATCCACATCGTCGTGGCGATTGTGATCTTCCTGTCGTTGCTGCCGGCGATTATCGCGTGGATCCGGTCGAGGACCGCAAAGGCGTAGCGGAAGGGCGCGATGAATCGCGCTCCTTACGAGCGCCCGCCGGCGGCCGTCGGTGCGGGTCGGCGCTTCTGCCAGGCAGCCAGCAAGCGGATTGCCAGCAAACCCCCAAGGATGACGGCGTAGTTGCGCGGCGGCCGGATGTCGGCCTTTACCAGCCACCAGTAGTGCACGACGCCGACAACGGCCGAGCCGTACGCCAGGCGGTGGAGCCGCCGCCACCGCTTCCCACCCAGCCGGCGAATCATCCCCGCAGTTGACGTCAACGCCAGCGGGAGCATCAGCGTGTACGCGGTGGCGCCAGCGGTGATGAAGGGCCGCTTGTAGATGTCCTTGATGATGGCGGCACCATCGAAGAATTGATCCAGCCACACGTACGTCGTCAGGTGCAGCGAGCCGTAGAAGAAGGCGAACAGCCCGAGCATCCGCCTGAATCGGATGGCGTCGTTCCACCCGGTCCAGCGCCGCAACGGTGTCACCGCCAGCGTCAGCAGCAGGAAGCGCAGCGTCCAGACGCCGGTCTCCCGCGTGATGGTCTCGATGGGATTCGCGCCGAGCGCGCGGGCCCACGCTCCCCAGCCCAGATAGGCAAGCGGGCCGAGCGAGGCGACGAAGACGAAGCGCTTGGCTGTCCGGACCACTAATAATTCTTCCGCAGATCCATCCCCGCGTACAGCCCCGCCACCTGATCGGCGTAGCCGTTGAACATCAGCGTTTTCCGCTTGAAGAACTCCCCGATGCGCCGTTCGCTGCCCTGGCTCCAGCGCGGATGGTCAACCTGCGGATTCACGTTGGAATAGAACCCGTATTCCTGCGGCCCGTACGCGACCCACGCAGTGGTCGGCTGCTTGTCGACCAGCCTGATGCGCACAATCGACTTGATGCTCTTGAAGCCGTACTTCCAGGGCACCACGAGCCGGAGCGGCGCGCCGTTCTGGTTGGGCAGCTCGCGCCCGTACAACCCGACCGCGAGGATGGTCAACGGGTGCATGGCTTCGTCGAGTCGCAATCCTTCGACGTACGGCCAGTTCAGGATCGCCGACCGCAGGCCGGGCATCTGATTCCGATCGGCCAGTGTCGTGAACTCCACGAACTTCGCCTGTGGCGAAGGCTCGACGCGTTTGAGCAGGTCACCCAGCGGGAATCCCACCCACGGGACGACCATCGACCAGGCCTCGACGCAACGCAGCCGGTACACGCGCTCCTCGAGGGCGTGGGGCTTGATCACGTCCTCGAGCTGGTAGTCGGCAGGGTTGTTGACCAGACCGTCGATCTTGACGGTCCACGGCTTGACCCTGAAGTTCTTCGCGTTTCGTGCCGGGTCGGCCTTGTCGGTGCCGAACTCGTAGAAGTTGTTGTACGACGTGATGTCGCCGTAGGTGTTCCGCTCCTCGTTCACGGTGTAGGCGCTCTTACGGACGTTGGGGATCTGGCCCGGCGCTGCCTGCGCCGCATCGAGTGTGACCGCGCGCGAGAATCCGGCGGCCGCAGCCAGCGCAGGCACGGCCGCTGCCAGCATGAACTCCCGCCGCCGCAGATAGAGACCTTCGTCGGTGATCTCGGAAGATCGAATGCCTGACGCTGTTCGTGTGAGCATGGGGCCCTCACCTCCAGCGTACTCCCAAGTGACCGCAGCCCGCCACCGGCGTCACGTGCCGTCACCCGATTGGCTTTCCGTGGCCGCCGCAGTACACTTCGGGACGCTTCTCCTGGAGACCCCGCCATGCCACGTCACGCACCGATTGCACCAACTGCACGCCCGGCCGCCGGCAACGCCCGGCCCGGATTTACCCCAGAGACGCTCGCATTTCTGCGCGGCCTCGCGCGCAATAACCGCCGCGATTGGTTTCAAGCGCGGAAGGACCGCTACGACGAAGTGGTGCGAGCGCCGATGGCCGCGCTGGTCGAGAGGCTGGCGGTCGAATTCCGCGACTTCGCGCCGGACCTCGTGGCGACGCCGCGCGCGTCCATGTACCGGATCTACCGCGACACCAGGTTCAGCGCGGACAAGACGCCGCTCAAGACCCATGTCGCCGCCGTGTTTCCCCACCGGCTGCTGCCCAAGCACGAGGGCGCAGGACTGTACGTCGAGGTCGCGCCGCAGCATGTGTGGTTCGGCGGAGGAATGTACATGCCGTCGACCTCGCAGCTGCACCTGGTGCGCGAGCACATCGCCGCCAGCCACCGGCGCCTGCGCACGATCGTCGAATCCCCGGCTTTCCGTCGCGTCTTTGGCGAACTGACGGGCGAACGGCTGAAGCGCGTGCCGCTCGGCTTTCCGAAAGATCATCCGGCGGCGGAGTTTCTGAAGTTCCGGCAGTTTCTGGCCGGATGTGAGAAGCCGGCCGCTTTCGCCACGTCTCCCGGATTCTACCGGTCGATTGTGGCGTCGTTCCGGGTACTCGCACCCCTCATCGCATTTCTCAACGCGCCGCTCATCGCTTGTCGCGGACTGGGCTCCAATCCATCCGACTGGCTGTCGAGCCACTGATCGCGCGTGCGGTCGCCGGGTGCCCTGTTCTTCTCCACTCAGAACACGTTGGTGTCGACGCGGCCGAGCAGGTCGGACCCGAAGTCGTAGACGACGAGCCGGATATTCCTCGTGCCGCGGATGGCCGGGAACTCAATCAAGTACGGAAACCCGCTCTTCAGGAAACGCGCGTATTCCTCCTCGCTCGACTGCAGCGGCAGCTCCTGCATATGCGTTCCCATCGGGTTGCCCGCGCTATCGAGGCAGAAGACCGCCACGTTGAACCGGCCGACCCGCAATCCACCGAGTGTCGTGACCTTGACCTTCGACAGGTCGATCTTGCCCTCGACGGCGAGATTGACGCCCCCGCGCTGCGACGCCGACGCCTTCACCTTGATGTCGTTTACCTCGCGCCGGAAATTCGCGGCCGCGCCGAGCCGGCTGTTGGCGACAAACCCGCGTCGGTCGAACGCGCCGCTCCCCGATGCGCGGAAGTAGCCGTGCCGAAACAGCACCTTGACGTCGGGGCGGTTCACCTTCACGTCAATCGTCCGGTAGCCCCCGTCCCAGCCCGTGTTCGAAGCCCGGTAGCCGAGTACGTAGCTCGTTCTGGTCATCTCGTCCAGCCGGTCGATCACGGCCTGTCCGTTCTCCGTGATGGCCGCCAGCCCGCCCGTCAGATCTGCGATCGTCCTGAGGCTCCGGAACGACATCGCCTGCTGCGACGTGGCGTTCAGTTCCCTGCCCGACTCCGCCGCGAGCATGCCGCCGGCCTGGAGCGCGTGGATCGACACCCGCGCGTCGTTTGCGACCGATGCGAGAGCCCGATCGTTCTCGTCGCTCGGCCAGAGCAACCCCTTTTCGGTGACGAAGAGCACGTCCTTGTGGCCGTCGAATCGCCGCAGGTACTCCATCAACGCCATCAGATTGTCCTGGTCCTTGAGCGTGGTGGCGCTCGACGCCATGAAGTCGTCGAGGGACATCCCGCCAAACGCCTCGGGCTCGATCGCCTCATCCGAGGTCCGGCTGGCCGGCTTCGCGCCCGGCCCGAGCACCATCTCGTCGATCCTGGTCTGGAGCTTCCTGGGAAGCACCCTGCTGCCGTAGAGCGGCGCCATTCCGGTGGCGCCCAACTCCAGGCCCAGCGCGAAATCCACGTCCTCGTGCGACTTCTTGAACCGCTCGAGCGCCTCGGCGATCTTCTGATGGTCGGTCGTGAACGAGAGCGCACGGTCGTACGCAAACAGCGCCACCTGGTCTTGCGGCAACAGCCGGGTCTTCACGAAACGCAGCAGGCCGCTGATGTAGCCAGATGGCACTTCGAGCCGGCCCAGGCCCAGCGCGATGACGAACATGCGGCGATTCTGCGGGGACCACGCCATGCCCTTGCGGAGGGTCGGTGCCGCGTCGGGCGACGACGTGTCAGGCGCGGGCGCCTGCAAGGTGAAGTGCCGGATCTGCTGCGCAACTCCGTCCTCGGTCACGGTGAAGTCTGTCTGCTTCAGGTCGGCTACCGGCTTGCCGGACCGGTCAACCACCTGAATGTCGACGGGCACGAGGTCAAGCGGGACCTGCGCGGGCGACGCGGTCGGCGCCTGCGGCATGGCGTGCGTCGCCGGAAAGCCGACGAGCACCGACAGCAGCAGGAACGCGCAGACTGGATACACGCGTCGCGACATCGGGCACCTCTCTGGGGATAGCCGAATTTCTGACATCTTGCCCTTATCGTGAATATGGAACACAAGCCGCTGTTCCAGCCGAAACACTATCACATGCAGTGCATGACTTCTCAGGCAGGCATCGCCCGATGCCATCTGCATCCTGAAGGGTAGTCACTCCCCCGCGAGCGCACCAGAAGCAGTGTGTTCTTGAGCGGGAAGCGCAGCCGTCAGTGCAGGTCCTGCCAGCGCATGCCGGCGGCCAGCGCGCGGGCCACGCAGCGGCCGGCAGAGACGCGGGACCGTAGCTGCCGCCGCGCCGCGCGAAGCCCACGCGAATGTCGCTACCCGAGCCCACAAAATCTCTTTCGCCGCGTCCGGGCAGCAGCGGCGTCACCGGCGCAGACGCCGAGAAACCGCGCCGACTCGGACCAGATCAACTCCAGGTTCGCGCTCAACAGGTGATCGTCATCGAGCATGCTCAAGGAGACGGCGGGCCGCCCCGCCGCGAACCGCTGAACCATCGCGGGGTCAACCACATCATCTCGCCAGCCGTGGAAGATAAGCGCCGGTATCGGGATCGGTTCGGCGAACGAATCGTACTTCTGCGCGTCTTCGTACAACGCAAAACGGATCGGCCTGACCTGGTTCAATGCGTAGTGCATCACGTCGTACCGGTCCGTCCGGCGCCATCGCTCGAGACCGGCGGTATCCAGCGGTCCGAAGCCCGATCGCCCGAAATCAAGCGCCGGGGCAAGCAGCACCAGGCGATCGACCGGCCGGCGAACCGGCTCGCCGGCATCGCGGGCCCGGGCCTGGCGGATCGCGATCTGGTACGCCACGAAGCCGCCCAGACTGGATCCCACCAGCGCCATCGGCCCAGGCGGCAGCAGCGCCATCTCCTGTTCCACCTGCGCAATCATCCTCGACGTGGTCAGCGTCGAGAAATCGGGCTCGTTCAAATCCGGACAGCGCACATCGATGCCGAATGGCCTCAGCCGTTCGGCGAAGAACCGCGCCTTGGTCGACTCGGGAGACGAGCCGAATCCATGCAGATAAATGAGGTGTCGCACTGTGCTGGCGTCTCCCCCGTCCGACCGCTGGCAGCCCGTCATTCCGGCGAACGCCGTCCTTCGGCTTCGCTCAGGACGGCCCTGAGCCTGTCGAAGGGCCGGAATCCAGGACTGGACCCCGGCTTCCGCCGGGGTGACGAAACACGTGCTTCATTCCGCACGATAGAGTCCACAGAAGATGTCAGAGCTTCGTCGTGCAGCCGGGTCGGCACTGGCAGGCAATGCCCGCCGTTCCGCCCGTGTAATACCGATACGACAATTCCTCGCCCGGACTGATCGTCCGCGCCGCGCAGATCCAGATGGTGTCGCCGACGACCCGCGAGTAGCAGTTCGGTTCGCATTCGTGGTTGATGTAGCGACTGATGTTGCCGCCCACTTCGGCGTCACGCACCCTCCGGTTGTTGATGGCGAACAGCCAGATGTGCCCGCGGGCCTGGTGCGCGGCTTCCCGCGCGTGGCTCTCCCGCATCGTGATCTTCTCTCCGGCGTAGTCGATGATGCGTGTGTTCTTGGGGATCGTCTCAAGCGCGAAGACGCCCCAGCCGTGGAGGCGGGATCGACGGCGGACAACACGGGGGGACGAGGGTATCTTCATCTGCTCTGAGCCCTGAATTCATTGTACTGGCGGCAGGCCGCGCGCGGTTGGTCCCCGTCCCCGGGGCTCCCGAGAGCGCCATCCGGGGTACAACTCTACTCGGGTCGAAAGGTAAGATACACTGCGCACGCTTCGGGATGGGCACCCGCCCGGTCTCGGTCCTGGCGTGACTCGAATCGGATACGGAGCGCGAGATGTCACACTCAACACGTCGACGCATGGTGCTGGGCTTCGCGGTCGTGGTCGCAGCCGCCCAGTTCATCAGGCCGGATCGCACCAACCCGGCCGTCATTCCGGAGCAGGCGCTCGAGGCGGGTGGGCAGGTGCCGGCTCAAGTCGTGGCGACACTCAAGCGGGGGTGTTATGACTGCCACGCCCACACCACGATCTGGCCCTGGTACACCAGCGTGACGCCGGTGTCGTGGCTAATCGCCGACCACGTCAACGAGGGCCGCCAGAAGCTCAACTTCTCCCAATGGAATTCGATGCCGGCGAAGCGCCGCATCAAGGCACTCGACCAGATTCAGCGTTACGTGACCGACGGCGAGATGCCGCTCGCCAGCTACCTGCTCATTCACCGCGACGCGAAGATGTCGGACGACGACAAGCAGGTCGTGTCGAACTGGGCGGCGGCGGAGCGATCGCGCCTGACGCAGGAGGAGGTCATCGCCGCCATGCCGGCGTTCGCCCCGACGGCCGCGCACGGAGGATTCGTGTACGTGTCTGGCATCCTGCCGGGCGCGGGCATCGCACCGCCGTCGGTGGCCGAGGATATCCGCAGCCAGACCACGCGCGTGCTGGACGAGCTGTCGGCGCGCCTGGCAAAGGCCGGCACGAGTCTCGATCGCGTGGTGACGCTCTCGGTCTGTTTGAAACGCGCGGAGGACTTCGCGGCCATGAACCAGGTGTGGGCAAAGTACTGGCCGAAGGACCCGCCGTCCCGCACAACGGTCATCGCCGGCCTGCCGTCGCCAGGCGCCCTGATCCAGGTCGCCGCCATCGCGGCAGCGCCCGGCACGCCGCGTCAGATCATTCATCCGAAAGCCTGGCTCAGGTCGCCCAGCCCGTACAGCTACGCCGTCAAGAGCGGGGACACGTTGTATCTGGCTGGTCTGGTTGCGCGACGCGGCGCTGATAACACCGCCGTCCCAGGCGACATCGCGGTGCAGACGCGGACCGTGCTGGAGAACGCGAAGGCCATCCTGGCGGAAGCGGGATTCGGGTTCAACGACGTGGTGAGCGCTCGGGTTTTTCTGACAGACGTCGCGAACTTCGGCAGGATGAATGAGACCTACCGATCGGCCTGGTCCAAGGATCCGCCGGCACGGGCCACGGTCATCACCGGGTTGATGAATGCTGACTACCTGGTTGAAATCACCTTCGTCGCCGTCAAGGGCGGCGCGCGCGTGGCCTACACGACGCCGTCGGCCTCCCGCACGGCCGGCACCCCGAACCCGAACTTGAGCAGCGCCATCGGCATCGGCCCGCGCCTGTTCGCGTCGGGCATGCTGGGGATTGTCGCGGGCACAACGCCGGACCCCGCCGTGCAGGCACGGGAAATCCTGGCGCGGCTGGGCCGGACCATCGCGCTTGGCGGCGCGCAATGGTCGAATGTGATTGATTCGGTGGTCTACGTGACCGATCTCGGCAATGCCCCGGCGGTGCTGGACGCCTTCCGCGCGCAGGTCGGTCAGGCGCTGCCAGTGGGGACCCTCGTGGTCGCGGGGCTGGTGAGCCCGGAGGGCCGTGCCGAGATCATGCTGACAACGGGAAAGTGAGGCACCGCCCATGGCTGGCACGTGTTCGTTCGATGTGACGTCGACCGTCGATCTGCAGGAAGTGGACAATGCGCTGAATCAGGCCCGCAAGGAAGTGATTCAGCGGTATGACTTCAAGGGCTCGAAAGCGGCAATCGAGTTCAGCCGCGCCGACAGTACGATCACGCTCGTCGCCGACGATGAGTTCAAGATGCAGGCGCTGTGGGAGATCGTGCAGGGCCGGATGGTCAAGCGCAGCGTGCCGGTCAGAAACCTCACGCTCGGCGAGATCGAGCGAGGAGGCAACGACACAGTGCGGCGCGTCGTCACGCTGCAGCAGGGCATCCCGATCGACGCGGCCAGGGCCATCGTCAAGTTCCTGAAGGACCGCAAGCTGAAGAAGGTGCAGGCCGCCATCCAGGCCGACCAGGTGAGGATCACGTCGCCATCACGGGATGAGCTGCAGGCCGTGATGCAGTTGCTGCGCGCCGAGGACTTCGGCATCGAGTTGCAGTTCGGCAACCGTCGCGAGTCGTGACCGTACGCCCGCTCGTCAAGCCGCGCACACTCGTCTGGCTGGGGGTCGCTACAGCCCTCGTGCTGTGGGCCACCGCTGCCGGGCTTGGCGCGCGCGTGTTTGCCGCCGCGCTGGTGGCGTCCGTGTTGCCGCTGCCGATTTATCTGGCTGCGGCCCTGTGGCTCGACCGGTTCGAGCCCGAGCCGCGCGGCATGCTGGCGGTGGCGTTTCTGTGGGGTGCATCGGTCGCCATTGTCGCCGCCGGCATCGTCAACCAGGTGATGGATGCCAGCCTGGGCGAGCACCTCAGTTCCATCTTCACCGCGCCGCTCGCCGAAGAACTGCTCAAGGCCCTTGTTCTGTTCCGCTTCTACTGGCGCAAGAAGACCGAGTTCGACGGGATCGTCGATGGGTTGATCTACGCGGCAATGGTCGGACTGGGATTCGCGTTCATGGAGAACATCGATTACTACGGGCGCGCGCTGATCAAGGAAGGGCCGAGCGGACTGGCAGTGACCTTCACGCTTCGCGGCGTCATGGCGCCGTTCTCGCACCCGCTGTTTACCGGTCTGACGGGACTTGGACTCGGCGTGGCTCGACAAACGCATCGGCGATGGGTGCGAACCCTGGCGCCGTCACTGGGCCTGATTGGGGCCATCGTCCTTCACGCCGCGTGGAATGCCGGCGCGTCGATGGGATGCGTCTTCTTCGTGGTGTACGCGGCCGTGATGGTACCCGCCATGATCGCGCTCTTGACCGTCGCCGCATTCAGCCTGCGTTCCGAAGGCCGCCTGATCCACATGTATCTGGCGGACGATCGCGAACGCGGGGTGATCAGCGACACCGAGTACCACACGCTCTGCTCGGTGCGCGGCAGGCTTCACGCCTCGCTGACGGCGCTGACCCACGATGGCTGGACAGCGTGGCGGCGCCGCCGGGCGTTTCATCGGGCCGCGAGCGAACTGGCCTTCCACCGTCATCGTGTGGCTGATGGAGACGAGCCGGCCGACCCGGCGCTCGAGGCGGATTGGGTCAGTCGCCTGGGCGACTTCCAGACGCGAATATAGGGACCGCCGATCTGCTGCCTCGTGAACACCACGCACCCGGCCGATTCCCGGCACGCGGCGACGTGTTCGGAGCGCGCGCGCCCTTAGGCGTCCCGGGGGAGCAGGCGCGGTTTGCCCTTCATCGCCACCGCGCCGAAGTGTTTCAGGTCGAGTGTCGCGATGGCCTCGGCGCGCAGGCGTTCTGCCGTCGCGATCACGATGGCGTCCACCAGTCCCAGACGCAGCGTCTTGTAGCGCCGGCAGAGCCTTTCGGCTGCCGCCAGGTCCTCCTGACGGCCCCACTCCACGATGAAGGCGCCAGACGAGACGTCGGCGAGCCAGAGATCCTGGGCGCGGGCGCCGAGGTGTGTGGCCACGAGGTAGTCGATTTCGGGGAGGACGGCCCAAGGCAGGAGCCACGCGTCGGGGTCGTCTTCGTACAACCGCCGCACGGCCTCGTGGTGACGGTCGCTCCGGTCGAACAAGGCGATCATCGCCCCGGTGTCGGCGACGATCATCGCGTCGTTCCGAAGCCTGCCAGGTATTCCTCCGCGCGCTCGCCGAGGTCGGCGCGTCCGCTGCGTGCCGCCGCGATGCTGCGCGCGACGCGCACGGTGTCGTGCCGGGCGACGTATTCGGCGATCGCTTCGCGAACCAGAGCGGCAGGCGCGATCCGGCGTCGGTACGCCACGCGCTTGAGACGGCGGTAGTTCTCGCTGTCGAGGTAGAGGGTGGTCTTGTCCATATATTCCTGCTATATATGGTAACAGTCAGACGCCACGACGTCAATCGCCCGATGGCAGGCACACCTGCCCCGGTGTGCCTGGCGCCGGAGAAGTGAATGCGAGGATCGCGGCCGACCAGATCACGTGTCTGATCGATTCGCAGACGCGAAGCCAGCCGAACCCCGGACTACCGCTTCGTGAACACGACGACCCGGTTGGTGTTGGTCCCGATCGTGTTGTTGTCCACACCCCACAGGTTGGCGGTCTTGGTGAACCGCTGGGCGTTGATCAGGATGAAGACGGGATCAAGCCCCGCCTCACTCCCGGCTGGCACAACCGTCTCTTCGAGTCTGACGGCGCCCTTCTTCACTTCGCCGACCTCGAACGCGACGCACCCGCCGACTTTCAGTACGCGGTGCAGCTCCCGGAACGCGCGGGTCATCTCGACCTGCCACGCCTCGACACCATGCAGATTCGTGAGGTGAACGGTATCGGGGTCGATGCCGCAAAACCAGCATCGCAGCCAGTTGTCGCCCTTGTAGTTGACGACCGCCAGAAACGGCGGGGATGTGACGACGAGATCCACCGAGAGAGAGGCGATTTCCGGCGTCGCGTGGGCCGGGCGCGTCACAAGTAACGCCAGAGCGCCTAGCGCGGGCGTCCTTCCGGCGGGCTCCTGGTCGCCGAGGGCCGCCAGTGGAACCGACTGGCAGTCCTTCAGCAGCGCCCTGCTCTTCTTGTCAATGAGCGCCCGCACGTCTCGGCGCGGCGGCACCTGTCCGCGCTTGACGTTGATCTTCCGCTGGGAGTTCAGCGAGGTGGCCTGGTTGGGCGGCAGCGTGTAGACCGAGAAGAAGCCCGGCGAATGCCCGGTCAGCCGGTTCACGGCGACCATGCGAATCCAGCGATCCACGGAGTCGGTGGTGCCCTCGCGTTCCCGTTCGAGCAGGAACGCCCGAAGCGCACAGATCGCCTGCAGCGTGTCGGGGTGGTAGAAGACGTCAAAGCCAGGCGGCAGTTCGACGCGGCGTTGGAAGTTGATATCGGCCAGACGGCGACGGATATCTGCCAGGGCGGGCGGGGCCAGGCGCGGGGCCAGCAAGACGGCCGTCAGCGGGTTGATATCGTTGGCTACCGGCAGGCGCCCGGCCAGGGCCGCTTCGAGCGGGGTGGTGCCGCGTCCCGCGAACGGATCGTAGACAACATCGCCAGGTTCAGTCAGGCGATCGATGAAGAAGCGCGGCAGTTGGGGTTTGAAGCACGCGCGATACGAGATCTCGTGAAGGCTGTGCGCCGCGCGCTGGCGGCTGGTCCAGAACTCGTTGATGAAGGTGGGCACCTCGACCCGGCCGCCGTCGCCAAGCGCCGCCGAGGTGACCGTTTCGGCGGTCACCTTGTGGAGCCAGCGGAAGTCGCGGACGTGGTGCAGCAGTTCGTCAGCGGTCATGGACATAGTCGTCCATCGTCGACTGCCCGCCGCTGCGTGTCAAGGGACCGTGTCGCGCCGCGTAAAGTGTTACCCGGGGATGTATCTTCGCGCCCCAATCTGGGCTACCCCCCGGACAGACGACGTGCCAGCCGCAGTTCGCTTGAAATGGCTCCCAACCGTTTCTCGTTTGTGATATAAAAGCCCAGCTTTGGCTGTCCCGCCCGGGTGTTGCCCACCAGACCCGTGCGAGTTGTGTCTATTCGAGTTGCTGCCTGCCCGTGCGATTGAGGATGAAAGCGATTCGGCGGCAAACCTCACAGGCGGTGCCTTGCGAGGCGTTTGACATCTCGCAATCACCCCTGGTGTCTGTTTCGTTGAGCGGTGGAACGCCAATCCTCCGGCGTCTTTGCGGTGTTCGTTCGTTCACGCTCTCAGTCCCCTTCGTCATGACTGTCCGCGTGCCAGCCGGTGTCGGCGCTCGTCGGAGAATTCGTTCGGCGTAGAGGCGTTTCGACGGTTTCTTCTCGGTTGAGGTGAGGGGCGCGTCGCCCACTTCGGCGGCGGATGATGGTCATGGCCGGAGCAGGTCCCACGAGGCGACTGTGCCGCGGCAGCGGCCGGGGATCAGGAGGTGTGAGAATGGACGTTCAGGATGTCCGCTCGATCGTTCTGAAACACAGCGGGCAGCGGGGGTCGATGATCTCCATCCTTGAAGACGTGCAAGAGCAGTGCGGCTACCTGCCCGCTGATGCCATCGAGGCGGTGGCCGACGCAACGGGGCGTTCGCTCGTGGACGTC
>Ga0315286_10001006_pt1 | contig 25033 bp, 24 predicted proteins | sample YL17G10_0_MG_FD_205038 | JGI IMG/M metagenome (GOLD analysis project Ga0315286, IMG submission 205038) | Sediment microbial communities from Yellowstone Lake, YNP, Wyoming, USA - YL17G10_0 | ecosystem: Environmental > Aquatic > Freshwater > Lake > Sediment | place: USA: Wyoming | collected...
ACCTACTTCCACGCTTGTTGTTCCTGACGAATCTGGGAGCCTTCTAAGTTGCCCTCCGGAATAGGCCGGACGGCGTTATCTGTGGCCCCCTTTCAGTCCAATCAAACCTTAAGAAACGAGCTGCTGGATGCAAAATGAAGCGGGAAGAATTGCGGGGATTTCTGAATGGAAAGGCTCGGTGAGTACCGCCTGTCACGGTCGCGTCGAGTCCGATGCCGTGAGATCGACGTGGGAAGGCATGTTCCGGAGGCACAGGATTCTCGTCCGCTCGCCCGCGTGGGCAAGATCGATGCGGATGGAGTCGATTCCGCGAAGGGCCGGCTCGATTTTATCCGCCCATTCGATCAGGACCACCGATTCGGGATAACAGAAGTCGTCGAAGCCGAGCATCTCGAATTCGGCGACGGAGTTGAGCCGGTACGCATCTATATGATAGAGGTCGAACCGGCCCGCGTATTGATTGACGATGACGAATGTGGGGCTGGTAACGCTTTCACGGTCCTGAGCGCCGGCGCCGGCGGCGATCCCCTTGATCAGGTGCGTCTTGCCGCTGCCCAGCGGTCCGCAGATCGCAAAGACCTCGCCGCCCCGGAGCCGAGCCCCGATTCGGCGGCCCAGCTCCATCGTCTCCTGGGGCGACTTGGATGTCACGGTGATTTCCACGATCTTTCATCTTCCGAGAGCTTATCGGCCGTCACCGGCCAAGCTGCGCAGGATAATAATAGGCCATGGTTTGCGAGGCAACACCCATCCGGTACAGGTGGTCCTGCAAGAGGCACGGCCGGCGGTCTTTCGCGGGGATCGTCGTCGAGTAGATTCGCAGCTCGCCCTTCACACAGGTAATCACCTCTTCGCGGCAGTCACCCAGGCAGTCCATCACGGCGACGACAGTCCCCTCGACCCGCTGAATCGGCGGCCCGTTCCAATCGCGGATGGCGCCGCTGACGGCCACTTCCTTCTGCGGATCGGCATCCCACCAGACCGGCCTCGGATTCAGGGACCCTTTCTCCTGCAATTCGATCAGCGCGCCGGAGGCGCTGTACAACCACCGCTTCGGCAGGTCGCGCTCCCCCGCCAGGACTTCCATCCCGGGATGCGCCGCGAGGATGTCAGCGGCCATGCCCTGCCCGTGGACGTGCTGCGTCGGCTCCTTATGGCCCCACAGCTTGCGGCCCGTCGCGGCATCCGCGACGCACAGGCCATCGGTCTGACGACGCACCTCGAAACCATAGAAGATCTCAAGGCCGGGATTGTCCGGATCGATGTTCGCGACGTAGCATACGTCCGGATGACCCATCTCGAGGGTCCAGAGCCCCTTGCCCGTCTCATCGAGCACGGCGGCCCCGAGGACAAGCTCATCGCGGCCATCGTTGTCCACGTCCGCAGCCATCAGGCCGTGCGAGCCTTGGCCCGCATATTTCTTCTTTTCCTGCGTCGAGTCCCAGTACCAGATTCTCTTGAGGTCCTTGTCGAGGGCCTCGGTCTTGATCAGGTTGTACGTGCCCCGCTGCATGATGAGCGATGGGGCCTTGCCGTCAAGATAGGCGACCGTCAGGAAATTGCGGCAGTAGTAGTTGTAGTCGGGATACCCCTCGCGGCCCAGCCACGGGACCTTGGCAACCACCTGTCCCGTGAGGCCGTCGAGCTTCACGAGGTACTCGGGTCCGGTCTGGACCAGCCCTTTCGCATCGCGGGGATCGCCTTCGCCCGCCTTGCAGTACACCTCCGCCTTGCCGTCGCCATCGACGTCGTACACGACCCACGGCGAGTACCAGATGCCCGCCTCGATGGACCAGCCCATGTCGTAGCGCCACATCATCCTGCCGTCCAGCCGATAAGCCTCGATCTTGTACGTCGTCGTGCTCGGTTTCCAGTAGCCGGGTTGCTGGTAGGGGTCGGTGTTGAAATCGGGCTGTTTGATGAGATATTCCAAAGAGCCATCGCCATCCAGGTCGCCGACACCGACTTTCTGAAAGTCGTAGCCCCCGCCCAGGGGGATACTCAGATACGGCTTGGGAGAATTCGACAGTTGAAAACGGATCGTCGCGTCCGGCTTCTCGGCCAGACCAGCGGGACCGCCCGCGTAGAGTTCATACAGGCAAGCCTGAGGCCCCGGCTTTAGATCGAGGAAGTGGGTCTGCCGATATCCCTGCCTGGTAAGAACAGCCTTCGTAGTACTGGCCGCGTCGGGGTCGCACCGAGCAATTGTGAATGTGATATCCGGCGGATCCTCCTTGAGCAGTCGCCAACTCAGGAACACGGAGCCGTCTTCGCGTTGAAGGGCGGTGAGTCCCCGATCCAGCTTCTCGCCGCCGCCGGCGATGAGAGTCCACGTCAGTACCATCGACACGACCGCGCCAATCCTCAACAGCCTCTTCATCATCGGAGTCTCCAAATTGCATTCAATCTGCCAGGTGGTCGTAGCCACCCGGCATCAAGTCCCTGACCGGTCCATCCGGCAGCCTGATTTCCATCCGTCCGGTATCGGTAATCCTGCCGACACTGGCAATCGGCACCGGGTCGTCCCAGAGCCGATCCAATCGCTCCCATTGCTCGGGCGCTAACGTGAACAGCAGCTCAAAATCCTCTCCTTCGTTCAGGGCGGCGTCAAGCGGATCAGGCCGGCACCGTGCATCCCCTGAGATCGGCACAGCGGCGGCCTCGACGAGGGCCCCCACGCCGCTTTGGCTGCAGATGCGGTTGAGGTCGGTGCTCAGCCCATCGCTGATATCCATCATGGCGTGCAGGTCGGCGATCTGCACGATCTTCAGGGCTTCATTGACCCGCGGCTCGAATTCCAGGTGCCTGCGCCGGCCGGAGCCTCCCAAGGAGCCGGTCACGCAGATGATATCGCCAACCCTGGCCCCGTTGCGCCGCACCGGCGGCTTGTCGCCGGGCTTGCTCAGCATGGATACACACACGGCGAATCGCCCATCGCTCTTCCAACTCGTGATGTCGCCGCCCACCAGGGGACAGCGGTACTTATCGGCGGCGAAGACAACCCCCGCGTGCAGTTCCTTCAACGGCCGGCCGCCCCATCCGTGCGGCAGCGCGACGGCCACGACAGCGCCAACGGGAATCGTGGCCATGGCGGCACAATCGCTCAGGCTGGTGGCCATGGATTTGTAGCCGACCTGCTCCAAAGTCGCAGTCTTGAGCTCGAAGTGCGTGCCATCGAGAAGCATGTCGGTCGTGATGAGCACCGAGGCACCGTGCCCCAAGGCGATCTGGGCCATGTCATCGCCGATCCCTATCGGCACCTCGGCAGGCGAAAGCTGCCTCTGCTGCCTGAACCAGCCGGTGATCTCGTCCTCCCGCATATCATCATTCCGCCAAGTGCTTTTTCCAGAAGGCAAGCTGTTGCCGGGCCTGCTCCGGCCCGGCCGCACCCGCCGACGTATAGCGTTTCACGACATTCGCCGCCCCGAGACGGTCATAGACATCGGCCCCGATGGCCGACGCGTACGCCTGGAACTCTTCCACAGAGAGCTGCCCCAATTGCTTGCCCTGCTTCTCGCAATGGGCGACGAGAGCGCCGACGATGCCGTGGGCCTGCCGAAAGGCAATTCCCTTGGTGACCAGGTACTCGGCCAGGGCGGTGGCGTCGAGGAAGCCGCCGTCGAGACCGGCGGCGATCTCCTTCGTGCGGAACGCCGTGTGAGAGACCACCGCCGCCGCGATTTCGAGCGATTTCTCCATGATGTCGGCGGCCGAGAATACGTGGATTTTGTCTTCCTGGAGGTCGCGGTTGTAGCCGGATGGTTGGCCCTTCAAAATCGTCAGCATGGCCACCAACGATCCGTAGACATGGCCCGTTTTCGCCCGCATCAGCTCCAGAACATCCGGATTGCGCTTCTGCGGCATCATGCTCGACGAGGTGCAGAAGGCATCGTCGATGCGGAGGAAGCCGAACTCGTTGGACGAAAAGAGAATCCAATCCTCCGCGAAGCGGGACAGGTGCGCCGCCATCAGGGCACAGTCGAAGAGGAACTCCGCGCAGAAATCCCGGTCGCTGATGGCGTCGATGCTGTTGTAGACGATGTCGGCAAATCCAAGCTGCTGGACGGTGCTCTTGCGGTCGATCGGCAGCGTGGAGCCCGCAATCGCCCCAGCCCCGAGCGGGGAAGCGTTCAGCGTCTGGCGGCAGTTGCGCAGACGAACGAAGTCCCGTTCGAGCTGTTCCACGAAGCTGAGAAGATACGCCGCAATGACAATCGGCTGGGCCCGCTGCAGGTGCGTGTACGCCGGCATCAGGTCTTCCGTGTGCTTCGCGGCCAGTCGAACGAGAGCGCTCTGCAACTGGGCAATCTCCGCCTGCAGAGTCTCGATCTGGTCGCGAAGCCACAGCCGGATGTCGGTCGCGACCTGATCGTTGCGGCTGCGCCCCGTGTGCAGCTTGGCGCCGGGCTCGCCGATCCTCCGGATGAGGGCGGCCTCGATGGCCATGTGGATGTCCTCGGCGGATTTGTCGAATTCGAACCGCCCTGCCTCGATCTCCTCGCTGATCTCAACGAGCCCCTTCTCGATGGCCTTGAACTCCGCCTGCGTGATCAGCTTCTGCCGGGCGAGCATCCCGGCGTGGGCAATCGAGCCGACGATGTCGTACTTGTACAGCCGCTTGTCGTAGGACAGCGATTCGACGTAGTCCACCGTCAGCTCGTCGGGCTTGGCGGCGAGTCGTTTTTCCCAACTTCTTTGGCTCTCGGTCATGGATTCCGGCCCTTCGGATTTACGATTTACAATTTACGATTTCCTATTTATAAATCGTAAGTCATAAATCGTAAATCATAAATTCCTGGATGGACTATGACCTCGCTTCTCATAACGAACGGCAGACGCTACGATGCTTCCGAAAGTGCCCCCTTGTGCTCGATCTTGATCCGCCAGGGGACAATCGAAGAGATTGGGAAGGCGGATGGTGCGGATCGGGTGCTCGATGCCGGGGGCCGGATCGTGGCGCCGGGTTTCATCGACGTGCACATTCAGGGGGCAGGCGGCGCGGACGTGCTCGATGCGACGCCGGAGGCCCTCGAAACGATGTCCCGGACCTGCGCGAGGTTCGGCGTCACCAGCTTCTTAGCGACCACGGTCTACAAGCCCGGAAAGGACAACCGGCACTTGAACGTGGTGGCCGAGTGTGTCGGTCGCGACCTGGGCGGCGCGCACCTGCTCGGCACCCATCTCGAAGGCCCCTTCATCTCGCCCCACAAGCGCGGCATGATTCAGCCTGACTGTCTGACATTGCCCTCCGCAGCCGTCCTGGACGACATTGACCATCTGCTCGGTGATACTCTCAAGATGATGACGCTTGCACCGGAGCTGCCGGGAAGCACCGAGATCGTTCGCCGCCTGGCGGCAAGCGGAGCCGTCGCCTCGTTCGGGCACTCGAAGGCTACGTACGACGAGGCCATCCGAGGCTTTGAGATGGGGATCAAGCACGTCACTCACCTGTTCAACGCGATGTCTTCCCTGCACCATCGAGATCCGGGGCCGCTGGCGGCGATCTTCGAGCGCCCCGACATCACCTGCCAGGTCATCACGGACGGGGTCCACATTCACCCGGCGATGCTCCGGCTCGCCTTTGAGGCACTCGGTCCCGAGCGATTCCTCACGATCACCGATGGCATGCACGCCCTGGGCCTGCCCGATGGGCACTATGTCTACAACAACCTGCAGTACGAATCCAAGAACGGCACCGCACGATACGGGGACGGAACCTTGATTGGAACGGCCCTGGGAGTGAGCCAATTGCTGGCCCGTCTGACTCGGTTCACCCCCTGTACGATTCCGGACGCGATCAGGACGGTGACGGCGAACGCCGCGCAGGTACTGGGCCTTGAGCGAACGAAGGGCTCCCTCGCGCCGGGACGGGACGCGGACATCGTCATCCTTGAGAAGGACTTGTCCGTGTATGCCACGATTGCAGGCGGACGGATCGTCTATCAACGGTAGGGTGGGTTCTCAACCCACGCGTCCAGGCTGTATCACATCCGCCAGTACCGAGAGCGCCTGGTCGATGTCGCCCGTCGTTGTGCCATAGTGCGTGACGGCACGCAGACGAGCCGGACCCACGCTCAGGACCCGGACGCCGCGAGCGGCCAGACGCGTCACGAGCTCATCCGGACTCATCTTCTCACGAGCCACATCGAAGTAGACGATGTTGGTTTGCACGTACGCGAGGTCGGTGGACAGCCCGGCAATGCGTGAGATGCCCTTTGCCAGCCGTGCGGCATTGTCGTGGTCTTCGTGAATCCTGTCGATCATCGTATCCAATGCCACGATGCCGGCCGCGGCGAGGATGCCCGCCTGCCGCATGCCTCCCCCCAGCACCTTGCGAGTTCGGCGTGCCTCTGCGATGAAGTCCTTCGAGCCGCAGACCACCGAGCCGACCGGCGCCGCCAGTCCTTTTGACAGGCAGAAGCTCATCGAATCCACGCCTCGCGTCAGCTCTATGACGTCCACGTCGAGGGCGACGGCCGCGTTGAAGATGCGTGCCCCGTCAAGGTGAACGGCAAGGCCGCGGCGGTGAGCCAGGTCAACCACCTGTGCCGTGTACTCGACGGTGAGAGGCGCCCCGCTGCACCGATTGTGCGTGTTTTCGAGGCAGACCAGACGGGTGCGCGGGAAATGCACGTTGTCCGGGCGGATGGCGGCTTCGATATCCTCCAGACGCAGCGTGCCGTCCGGCTGGTTCGGGATCGTCCGGGGATGAATGCCGCCCAGAGCCGATATGCCGCCGGCCTCATAAAGGGAGGTGTGGCAGAGGTCGCCCAGAATGACCTCGGCGCCCCGCCCGCAATGCGTCAGAATGCACACGAGGTTGCCCATCGTCCCGCTGACCACCAGGAGGGCCGCTTCCTTGCCAACCCGCTCGGCGGCCATCTCTTCGAGCCGCTTCACGGTCGGGTCCTCCCCGAACACATCGTCTCCAAGCTCCGCGTGATAGATTGCCTCCCGCATCGGGTCCGAGGGAAGAGTTACCGTGTCACTGCGCAGATCGATCATCTTCATGCCATCCTTCAGGCCGCAACCGCTTCCGTCCTGTCCTGGAACATGTCCACGCCCTAAGATAGCCCATCCGCATCTGGTCGTCAACGAGGGCCTGTTTCCCGCAGCCTGTACGGGCCCGGCCATATTTTCATTTCGTTCTCCCACGCCGAGAACGTATGATGCAAGGGATGCCAATTATGAAAGTCCTGTACATAGCCGGTGGTTTCTTGTTCCTGCTTTCCCTGATCGCACATCTCTATGCGCGAGTGTATCTGCGACCTCGGGCGGACCAGGATTTGGACGATTGCTACTACGAGTTCGAGGACCGGCACCCCGCGTATGCGAGGTATACCCGATGGCTGCAGATTTCCCTTGGCGGTGCTGCGATCGGTATCCTGCTGCTATTTCTGGGGGTGGTATTTTGATTTCGCAATCGTTGAACGGAATCTGACGTGGCGTTGAAAGTCCTTGGAATCTCGACCAGCCCCCGTCGTGGGGGCAACAGCGACCTGCTTCTTCGCGAGGCCCTTTCCGGCGCAGAGCAGGCGAGAGCCACCGTGGAATACCTACGGCTCTGCGACTATAGAATCGAAGGCTGCCGTGCATGCTATGACTGTTCAGCAACGGGGGATTGCTCCACGAGAGACGACTATCAGACGATCCTCGGCAAGATGCTCGAAGCGGATCGGCTGATCTTCGCTGCGCCGGTGTTCTTCATGGCTGTCCCCGCCCAGGCGAAGCTCCTGATCGACCGCGGCCAGTGTCTCTGGGTGCGCCAGACGGTCCTGCACAAGCCTCTGTTCGAGCCGAAACGGGACCGGCGGGGCCTCATTATTGCCGTCGGAGGCTCGCGAGGCAAAAAACAATTCGATTGTGTCCGGCAACCCATCCAATCCTGCTTCGAGTATATGGAGGTGGACTGCGTGGGCAGCCTGTGCGTCAACCAAGTGGACGACAAGGGTGCAATTCTCAAGCGGCCAGATGCCCTCCAAGAGGCCAATCGCCTCGGACGCATGCTGGCCGACGCCGATGCGCGTCTACCCAGCAGACCTATCAGAATTGAAATGTTCTGAACTGCTACGCGCAGCCGTTCGCACGCCGACCCAGGGATCTCGCTCGGGTGAAATACATAAGGCTGACGGCCTCCTCCTGTCCGCCGTCAGCCTCGTACTTTTTCATTGCCCCGTATCTGTGGGCTCGATGCGATCAGACGCCGCCAAGCCCAGCAGTGCTATTCGAAGGCGATTCCCAGCCCGATGCTTGCGTCGTCCAGCGTGTTTCTTCGGTCGATCCGGACGATTCGCCCCTTCTTGATGCGGGCGTACTGCCCTTTTTCCTCGGCGAGTACATCCGTCCGCGGGAAGTTCAGCTCCACCACACCGCCTTCACGTGCGGGCGTGCTGATAGGCACGTTGACCAGAACGCCTGTCTTGCTGATGTTGGCGCTGCGGCCGTTGAAGAAGCGGTTGGCCTCGGGGAGCCAGACACTGACAGGCCATAACAGCTTCGTCCTGCATTCCCTGCGCTGCTCTATCAATGTTTCCATGATCCGGACCTCCTTTTGACCATGTTATTTCAACGTGGCTATTGTCGGCAGAGCTAATCTGGGATATTTACATAATGTGGGTGGTTACAAATGAATTCTTTATCTTTTTCTGGTCTGCCTTCGCACCATGTTCGGCTGTCGTTCGATTATCGGCCCCAGCGGTGGGGTCTTTTCACTATTCGTCGCTCAAGTGCCCTTGCGGGCGATTGGCGTTTCGTGTATCGTTGGCTTTATGACGGCAGAAGTCATACGAATCAGCGGGCGTCAGGGGGATTTGGATCGCATCAAGAGGGCCGCGGAGCTCGTGGAGGCCGGCGGCTTGGTTGCCTTTCCGACGGAGACCGTGTATGGCCTGGCGTGCAGGGTGGAACGTACTTCACTGGCGCGCCTGGATCGCGTCAAGGGCAGAGACGCCGGCAAGCACTACACCCTGCACATCGGACAGATGGACGAATACCGCAAGTACGTCCCGAAGATCGGGATACAAGCGGAGAAGCTGATCCGCGAGGCTTGGCCGGGCCCGTTGACGCTGGTGTTTGAGCTGGGCCCGGCGGAGATGGAAGTGCAGAAACACCGGATGGACGGCGAAACGGTGCGAACCCTGTACAAGGACAACTCGATCGGGATCCGCTGTCCGGATCAGCCGGTTGCCTCCCTGCTGCTGCGATTGGTCGATCACCCGGTCGTTGCGCCCAGCGCGAATCATGGGGGCCAGCCGCCCGCCACGAATGCGGACCAGGTGCTGTCGCAGTTGGGGGATGAGGTGGACATGATCTTGGACGGCGGCCCCTGCAAGCACAAGAAAAGCAGCACGGTCGCTTTCGTTGGCAAGCACGAGGTCAGACTGTTGCGGGAGGGAGTCTACTCGCAACAGGAATTGCAGAAGATGTCCGAGGTGACCTTTCTATTCGTCTGCACGGGTAACACCTGCCGCAGCCCCATGGCCGAGGGTCTCTTCCGCAAATACTTGGCCGAAAAAATCGGGTGCAGCGTTGACGAGCTCGAGGGCAGGGGCTATAAAGTCTTGTCTGCGGGCACGATGGACATGCCCGGCGCTCCGGCAAGCGCCGAGGCGATCAACGCCTGTGCGGCAAAAGGCGTCGACATAGCCAGTCATGCAAGCCGGTCTTTGACCCGATCGCTTGTGGACACCAGCGATTTCATTTTCGGCATGACACGGTCCCATTGTGAGCAGGTCGTTTTCCTTTCCGCCGAGGCCGAAAGGAAGTGTTCGCTGTTGGCAAGAGACGGTGAGGTTCCGGATCCGATCGGTCAGCCCCAGACGCGTTTCGACGGGTGCGCGAACCTGATCGAGGCAGCCGTGAAGACAAGAGTGAGTGAGCTCGTCCTATGAGAGTAGCCGTAGGGAGCGACCATCGGGGTCTTGACGCAAAGCAACTCATCATGGCCATCGTCGGCCAGATGGGGCACGAGTGTGTGGATGTCGGGACCAACAACGTCATCCCGGTCGATTACCCGGATTTGGCCTATGTGGCGGCCAAGTCCGTATCGGAGAAGCACGTGGACAGGGCTATCCTGATCTGCGCCACCGGTTTGGGCATGAGCATCGCCGCCAACAAGGTCCGTGGAGTCCGCGCGGCCTTGTGCCACGACGAACTCAGTGCGCACATTGCGAGAGACCACAACGATACGAACGTACTGTGCCTCTCAGGCGACCAAATCGGAGAGGTGCTCCTTCGAAAAATCGTCGAGACCTGGATGACCACGGAGTTCAGCGGCGGGCGTCATCAGCGCCGTGTGAACAAGATCAGGGCTATTGAAGAAGGCCGAGACCCGCGAGAGGTCACGAACGAATAGCCTTCCAGCGGCTCTTGCACAGACAGCCTCGGCCTATTCGAGCTTCTGCTGCAACTGCTGGAGCACCGAGCGGATCGCCTTCATCTGTTCCTGCAGGTCCATCATTTGTTGGGTCTGAGCCTTCAGCCTATCATTGAGCAGATCAACCTTCGTCTGGGCGCTTCGTGCATCTTCCAGGGCCGCGTTTTTCGCCTTGGTGAGACCCGCCACCTGCTTCTCCAAGACCCCTCGATTGTCCAACAGACTCGCGACTTGCTTTTCCAGGAGCTTTCGATTGTCCGACAGACTCGCGACTTGCTTCTCTAAGACCCCCCGGGTGTCCAAGAGACTCCCAACCGTCTTCTGAAGGTCATCCCGTGATTTCGTCAGATCATTGACCCTGGCGTCCAGGTTGACGCGAGCCTTGCCGAGCTCATCCACCTTGGCCTCGAGGTTCGCGCGAGAGGTAGTTAGTTCCTGGACTTGCGTCTGAAGGCCGTTCTTGGCCTTCGTCGTATCCGCCAGTTTGGACTCGGCTTCCGTCAGCGAGCCCTCAAGTTTCTTCACATCCTTCTCGAGCAGACCTCTTTGGCGCTGCGACTCTTCGAGAGATGCCTTGACCTTTTGGAACTCTGGATTCGCTTCCAGGTTCTTGCCGGTTGTACGGCTACAGCCGGAACATGCAAAGAGGCACACCGTCACAACCATGCATGCAACTACACACGTTCTCTTCATCATACACTTCTCCCATTCACTTTAACCGCGTTACACAATACACCCCCGGCCCATCGTCGGCTCTTGCGAACCTCCCCAGCCGAGCCAGTCCCGCCCTTTAACCATCCCTCTTGTAGATCAGCATATCCGAACCATATCGAAACGTCAAGTGCTTTCGACACCAAGCTTTACGCGAACAACGGCTGAGCAAGCGCGCTACCGGGTCCGGGACGCGTCTTGGCCCTCCTCAAACCGTTGCCGGAGAGGAGCTGCGCCGCCCCGACGCCGTACCGCTCACACTGGTGATGCGCTGGGGCTTGCGGCTGGACCGCAACGCGGAATCCGTTCCGACGGAGCGCCACTTGCGGTATCGGCTGTCGAGGAGTTCCTCCGTCGTCATCCGCCGCAACTCGGAGAGCGTTTTCGCGAGGTACGACTCGACGCTGTAAACCGTGTCATGCACGTTCCGGTGAGCGCCGCCGACGGGTTCCGAGATGATCGCATCGATCAGGCCGAGCTTGAGAAGGTCCCTGCTGGTCAGCTTCAGCGCTTGAGCCGCATCCGGGGCATACGATCCGTCACGCCAAAGGATGGCGGCGCAGCCCTCCGGAGAAATCACCGAATAGTATGCGAATTCGAGCATGGCGAGCCGGTCACCCACCGCGATGCCCAGGGCGCCGCCGGAACCGCCCTCTCCGATGCAGATGCAGATGATCGGGACCTTCAGCCTTGACATTTCCGTCAGGTTGACGGCAATCGCCTGCGCTTGGCCTCGCTCTTCCGCCCCCACTCCCGGATAGGCCCCGGGGGTATCGATCAGGGTCACGATAGGAAGGCCGAACTTCTCTGCGAACTTCATCTTCGCCAAGGCCTTGCGGTACCCTTCCGGGTTCGGGCACCCGAAGTTGCACGTGATTTTTTCCTTGGTCGACCGGCCTTTGTTCTGGCCGACAACGAGTACCTTGTTTCTGGCAATCTGCCCGATTCCGGCAACGATGGCGCGATCGTCGCCGAAACACCTGTCCCCGTGAAGCTCACGGAAGTCCCGAATCATCAGGTTGAGGTAGTCGGTGAGAATGGGTCTTTGCGGGTGCCTCGCCACTTGGACCGTCTGCCAAGCCGTCAAACTCGAATAGACCCGCTTCAGCTCGGCGATCCTCTCCTTCTCGACGCGGCGAATCTCCACCGAGTAATCGATGCCCTTCTGCATGCCGAGCTTGCGCAGCTCTTCCCCCTGGAGTTCAAGCTCGACCACCTTCTGCTCGAAATCCAGGTAGCCTCCCGTTCTATTGCCTTCGGACGCCATATCTTCGCTCAGTCCACCCCGTTGCGTGTGTCCTTTTCGGTCCGCAAACGCATCTGTCCGTGTACCCAAAACCGGCCGCAACACAGGCAGCAGCCGAGACTTCAATTGCCAAATCCCTTGGCTCTCCTTGGAAGTCTGAATCTTAGCATTTCCGAGCGGTAGGTCAAAGGAAAAAATTTGACAGTTGTCCCCGCAGACTATACCCTTAGATGTCGTCGTTGTGACACCTTTCTCTTGTAAGGCCTTGTTCGTGAACAGTTTACGTCAAGTTTCCATCATAGGGTTGGGGCTTTTAGGCGGTTCGGTTGCGCTGGCCGTACGTCAGCGAATACCCGGTACCGCTGTCATAGGCTACAGCCACCGTCCCGCGACAAGGCGCCGGGCCAAGAGCCTCGGGGTCGTAACCGAGACCGCCCGGGACCTGCAGGAAGCCGTAGCCACGGCCGACCTGGTCGTGCTGGCGACCCCGATTTTCACCTTCGAGAAGTACTTCATGGACCTGTCGGGGATCGCTCCCTCGGGCTGCATCGTCACCGACGTCGGCTCGACCAAGGTGCTGCCGCATCTGTGGGCCCAGCAGCGGCTGGCCGGACACATCCGGTACGTCGGATCGCATCCCGTCGCCGGCTCGGAGCAACGGGGCGTGGAATTCGCCAGGGACGACCTGTTCGAGCAGGCCCGCTGTATCCTGACGACGACGCCGGCAACGAATCCGGGGGCCGTGAGGACCCTCAAGAGTTTCTGGTCCACCCTCGGGTGCGCGGTCCAGGTGATGAGTCCTGCGGAGCACGACCGGGTGTTCGCGAACGTCAGCCATCTGCCGCACGTGATGGCCGCCGGTCTGGTCAATGCCAGCGATGAAGACGAGATGATGTTCGCGGGCAAGGGGTTTCTCGATAGCACGAGAATCGCATCGGGTCCCGCGACGGTTTGGACGGACGTTCTGCTGGCAAACCGCGAGAACATCGCCGACGGCATCGACCGTGCGATTGCGGAATTGTCGAAATTGCGAACGGCGATCAAGGGCGGCAAGAGAGAACAGATCGAGCGATTGCTCGAAGCGGCTCGCAGGAAACGGGCGACGCTCGTCAAGTATAAGATCCGCAAGAAGGAACTACCCTCGTGAGACAATGGCGTGTTGAGGTTTTCAATCGGCCTGGTCTGACGGATGTACAGGGCGGCCACGTCCTGAGCGACATCCGCGAGTTGGGGATCACCTCGGTCGAGGCGGTGCAGTCGGCGAGAGTCTTCCTGATGGAGGCCGATTTCGATCAGGCCTTTGCCGAGCGAGTGGCCTGCGAACTCTTGGCCGATCCCGTCTGCGAACAGTACTACCTCGGGCGAAGCGTTCCGCCGGCGGGGCTGGCCAAGGCCACGCTGATCGAGGTGCATCTCAAGAGCGGCGTCACCGACCCGGTGGCCGAGTCCGTGATGGCGGCCATTGCGGACATGGGCGTCCGGCCCCAGGGCGTGCGGACGGCGCGAAAGTACATCCTCCTGGGCGATGTCAAGCCGAGCCAGATCGATACCATCGCCAAGAAGATTCTGGCCAATGACGTGATCGAGGACGTGGTCATCGGCGACGAGGCGGAGCCGCCCAGTCCCCACCTGAAGCCCTACGAGCTGAACATCGCGCACTGGCCGCTCCGCGACCTGGATGGTGCCGGCCTGGAGAAGCTGAGCAAGGAGAAGGACCTGTTCCTGAACGTGGTCGAGATGAAGACGATTCAGGAGTTCTATCGCCGGCTTGGCCGGGAGCCGACGGATATCGAGTTGGAGACCCTGGCGCAAACCTGGAGCGAGCATTGCGTCCACAAGACGCTCCGCAGCGCCGTGGATATGACCGTGGACGGAGAGCGGGTCCACTTCGACAACCTGCTCAAAGAGACCGTCTTCAAGGCCACCCAGCAGCTCAACAAGGACTGGTGCCTTTCGGTCTTCGCCGACAACGCCGGCGTTGTCGAGTTCGACGACGAATCCGCGGTCTGCTTCAAGGTGGAGACGCACAATCATCCTTCGGCCCTCGACCCCTACGGCGGATCGGCGACCGGCATCGGCGGCGTGATTCGCGACCCGATGGGAACGGGCATGGGCGCGCGGCCGATCGCAAACACCGACATCTTCTGCTTCGGCACGCCGGACAAGAGCTTGGACGAGGTGCCCAAGGGCGTTCTGCACCCCAGACGAATCATGAAGGGCGTGGTGGCCGGCGTGCGGGATTACGGCAACCGCATGGGCATCCCGACGGTCAACGGGGCGATCTACTTCGACGACCGGTACATCGCCAATCCACTGGTCTACTGCGGCAACGTCGGCATCATGGACAGGACCAAGGTCTTCAAGAACGCCCAAAGCGGCCATCTCATCGTGGTCGTCGGCGGGCGGACCGGGCGAGATGGAATCCATGGCGCCACGTTCTCCAGCGGCCAGATGACGCACGAGTATGAAACGATCTTCTCCCACGCCGTGCAGATCGGCAACGCCATCACCGAAAAGAAAATGCTCGACGTGCTCGTGCAGGCGAACGAAGCCGGACTCTACGAGGCGATCACGGATTGCGGCGCGGGCGGCCTGAGCAGTGCGGTCGGCGAGATGGCCAGGGAGTTCGGCGCCGAAGTGGACCTGGAGAAGGTGCCGCTCAAGTATGCCGGACTCGGCTACACGGAAATTTGGATCAGCGAGGCGCAGGAGCGCATGGTGATCGCCGTCAAGCCCGAGAGCCTCGAAGCCCTCCAGCGGCTCTTCGCCGGTGAGAACGTCGAGTCCACGGTCATCGGACGCTTCACGAACGACAAGAAGCTCCACCTGCACTACAATGGCCAGCTCGTAGGCGAGATGGACATGGATTTCCTCCACGACGGAGTGCCGAAGTACAGCCGGCAGGCGGTCTGGGAGCGTCCCAAGCTCAGCGAGCCGATCCTGCCGGAGAAGGACAACTACAACGACGATTTGTTGCGGATTCTGTCCGCCTGCAACGTCGCCAGCAAAGAGTGGGTCATCCGGCAGTACGATCATGAGGTGCAAGGCGGCTCGGTGGTCAAGCCGCTGGTGGGCGTCGCCAACGATGGTCCGAGCGATGCGGCCGTGATCCAGCCCAAGTTGAATTCGCAGCGTGGCCTGGCCATAAGCTGTGGGATGAACCCCCTGTACGGCGATATCGACCCGTATTGGATGGCCCTCGCGGGGATCGACGAGGCTATACGCAACCTGATCTGCGTCGGCGGCCGGGTGGACCGGATCGCCCTGCTGGACAATTTCTGCTGGGCCAACTGCAACCATCCGGAAATCCTGGGGACGCTCGTTCGGGCGGCGCAGGCCTGCTATGACGGCGCGATGGCCTTCCAAGCCCCCTTCATCTCGGGCAAGGATTCGCTCAACAATGAGTTCGTGTGCGAAGACGGCACGATCATTCGCATCCCCCCCACGCTGCTGATCAGCGCGATGTCCCTCGTCGATGACATCGACAAATGCGTGACCATGGATCTCAAGAGAGCGGGCCACCTTCTCTTTGTCGTAGGTCGAACGAATAGCGAGCTGGGTGGCTCACACTACTACAAGACGCACGGCTATTTGGGAGCGAATGTCCCGAGACTGGACCTCGACCTGGCGCCGCGAATCGCGAGAAGACTGGCGGCCGCCATCGCCGAGGGGCTTGTCGCGAGCTGCCATGATTGCTCCGAGGGCGGCTTGGCCGTGGCCCTCGCGGAGATGGCGTTTGCGGGAGGTCTGGGCGTTGAGGCCGACTTGCGTGCGCTGCCCAGGAGCAAGGACTGTTCGCGAACGGATGCGCAGTTGTTCAGCGAATCCAACAGCCGATACATCGTCGAGGTGGCTCCCGCGAACTACGGTGCGTTTGCGAAACGCATGCTGAATCTGCCCTTCGGACAGATCGGCGCAGTCAACGAAGAACGGAAACTGCGCATCAAGGCCCAGGACGGCAGAAACATCGTGGACGCGGACATTGACATTCTGAAACAGGCTTGGCAACGGACTTTTGACTGGTGAGGATTGAACATGGAAGAAGTGCGAGCGATCGTCTTGCGGGCGGCGGGAATCAATACGGATATGGAGACCCAATATGCGCTGGAACTGGCCGGGGCCAAGGCGGATCGGGTCCACATCAACCGGGTGATCGAAGACAAAAGCCTGCTCGAGCGATACCACATTCTCATCTTCCCAGGCGGATTCAGCTATGGGGACGATGTGGCGGCCGGCCGCATCATGGCCAACCAGGTCATCCACCACCTGACGGACGCGGTCCGCAAGTTCATCGACGACGGCAAGCTCGTGCTGGGCATCTGCAACGGTTTTCAAGTGCTGGTCAAAGCCGGCATTCTGCCCGGAGGCAACGGCTTTCGGCAGGAGGATGTCACTATCACCGGCAACGACAGCGGCAAATATGAAGATCGCTGGGTGTACCTTGCTCCCCAGAGCAATCGATGCGTGTTCATCGAGCCCGAGCGCCGGATCTACGTGCCGGTGGCCCATGGAGAAGGAAAAATCGTTACGCGAGATGAGCAGGCGTTGCAGAGACTCATCACCGAGGGCTTCGTTGCCTACAAGTATGTGGATGAAAATGGCCGGGAGGGCCCCTTCCCAGTCAATCCGAACGGGTCCATGGCCTCCATTGCCGGTCTGACGGACGGCACAGGCCGGGTCCTGGGCCTCATGCCGCATCCCGAGCGATTCGTCCGCCGGACCCAGCACCCTCATTGGTCCCGCCTCGGAGAAGACCTCGACCCCGATGGAACGACGATCTTCCGCAATGCGGTGCGCTACGTCCGGGAAAACCTCCTCGAATCCTGTGTGGTGCAGCCTTCAGGAGGGGTCCGGGCCTATGGCGAGGGAACCGCCTGAACCGCGATGGTCTTGCGGCCATCCGGGGGATTTCCAGACGCCAATCAACTGTCGCCCTTGCTCCGGACGATCTGCACTCCCACGGTCCGGGCGAAGCGCAGCGCGCCGGGTTTCTCCACGGTGACCTCGACTCTCTCAATTCGGTCGTGCCGGAGGCACTCATCGGCAATGCTCTGGGCCAACGCCTCGATCAGAAGAAAACGGGATTCCTCCACCAGATGGAGAATCCGCTTCTTGAGGGCCCTGTAGTCGATGGTGTCCTCCAGCGCATCGGTGCGGCCGGCCTTGCGCAGGTCGGCATGCATCGTGATGTGAACGATCACGTTCTGCTTCTCCTGGCGCTCGTGCTCGTCGATACCGATAATGCAGCGAATCGCCAGGTCCCGTATGAAAACCCGGTCCGGAGCCGATGGCACCGTGCTGTCAGTCATAAATGCGTCCTTTCATGTGGGTCCCGCCATCGATGAAAATGACCTGGCCCGTGATGAAGCGGCTGCGCACCAGAAACAGCACGGCGTCGGCGATTTCTTCCGGGCTGCCGAGACGGTTCAGAGGATTTGCATAAGTCCGCTTGGCCAGATAGGTCTCGCCCTGCCCGGGTGGAGGCAGGATCGAGCCGGGGGCGACCGCATTGACGGCCACGTTCGGGGCCAGCTCCAGGGCCAACATGCGGGTCAACGTCAGCAGAACGCTCTTGCTGATATCGTAGGAGGCGTGTTCCCTGTCATATACCGCCACGCGGGTATCCAGCAGATTGACAATGTGCGCCGCTCGCCCCTGTTTGGCCAGCTCCCGCGACAGGATCAAGGGAGCGATGGCGTGGACGCGAAGATTCTTCCCGATGGATTCCTCGTTGGCTTCCCAAAGCGTGTCCCGCTCGAAAATGGACGCGTTGTTGACAAGAATGTCAATGGCGCCCGCCTGAGCCGCCGCTTCCCGGAAAACCGCCTGCGTCTGCCCGGCATCCATCAGGTCCCCCCGGATCGGCCATGCGGAAACGCCGAGCTGCTGAATCCCGCTGCACAAGGCCAGGGCCTCCTCGGCGGACTGATTGTAGTGCACGACAATATGGACGCCGCTCTGTGCCAGGGCCGTGGCGATGGCTCTGCCGATGCGCTTGGCCGCACCGGTGATCAGGGCCGTCTTGCCTGCCAGAGAAGTACTCGCGTTCTCCATGGACCACCCCCAAATCGTCGTTGGCAGAAAGTTCGTCGGTTGGGTGCGCCGTCCCGCCGTTTCTGTCTACCTACTCGACGCCGGCGAGCCAGTTCTCCGCAAATATGGCCAGGTCGCGAAACTCCACGGAACCGGACTTGTCCAAGTCCGTACCGTCGCAGTTGAGATTGGCGGCGCCGCAATTGCGATGACGCCAGTTCACCGCGAACCATGCGAAGTCCCGGAAGTTCACGCCATCCGGACAGACCAAGTCACCGGGCGGGATCTGCCAAAGGAAGACCGGGTAGTTGATCCCTTCGCAGATCGTCCACGTATTGAAGAAGTCCCAGTTCATCGCCAGAAACGTGTCCATCGATTTCATTTCTGCCGTCGTCTTACCCGTTCCGCCGACGCTCTTTGCCTGCTTGCTGGTCTGCGTGTCCCATAGGGACCCGATCACCTGAGCGAGGGCTCTCTGGTAGCCCACCAGCCCCCCGGGCGATTGGTCGCCCGTGACTTTGCCGGTGGAATAGCAGCGAAAGACCCTTCCGGCCGATACCTGCCCGACCAGGCCGGCGACGTATACGGTCCCCTTCACGTCACCCCGGGCGTAGCAGGAATCCACAATGCTCTCGACCAGCCCCGTCATACCCACAAGCCCCCCGACGCTGTCCGTGCCGGCCACCTGGGCCTTGGAGTACGATTTGACGGCCACCCCTTTGCCGATCTGCCCGATCAGGCCGCCGACGAACCGGATGCCGAAGACCGTGCCGTCGGAACAAGACGTGCTCACGGCTCCATCCGCCAGCCCCACAAGCCCTCCCACAGAGAAGTTGCCCGAGACGCTGACGTCGGTTGCCGTGCAGCGGATGAGCCCGCCTCTTTCCAGATAGCCGACGAGGGCGCCCGTTCCGGATTTGTCGCCGACCACGACGGGACGCACCAGCTTGAGGTCCCGGATCTCCCCCGTCACGTGCTGAAACAGGCCGACGTACTCCTGGCCCATGTTCCTGTACCGGAAGTTGGAGATGGACTTGCGATTGCCGTCGAATATTCCGTTGAACGGCCGATTGCCGAAGGCTCCAAGGCCAACGTACTGGCCGATCATGTGGAGGGTCACCTCGTTGTAGTCGGCCAAGTCGATATCCCGCATCAGCTTGAACTGTTTGTCCCAGTCCGCGGGACTATCGCCAATGGTCTTGAAATCCTCGGCCGTATAGATGAGAAACGGCGTCTGGGTCGTTCCGGTCCCGCCGCCATATTTCGCCGCCGCTGCGGAGATCGGCAAACACGCCAGGAAGAACACGTAGAGACAGGGGCGCAGGCCCCGGAAGGCGCCACGCTTCTCTTCGCCTTTTTCATTTTCCCTTGCCGCCTTCGGCTCGATCATGTCATTCCTCCTTCTCTGTGTACCAGCAACCTCCCCATTAGAATGATTATAGCAAGAATCCGGTGGCAAAAAGCAAAAAACCCGAGCAAAATGCCAGGATGAGAACGCTGTCGCTGAACGCAATTCCATGTTTTTGATATTCATCCCGGTTTTCGGCTGGTTGCCATGATCGAGGGCGTGTTTGCCATATACAAAGATGAAGGGATGACCTCGCACGACGTGGTCGACGTGGTCCGGCGGCTGACCGGCCAGAAAAGGGTCGGTCACGCCGGTACGCTGGACCCTTGCGCCAAGGGCGTTCTGGTGATCGCCGTGGGCAGAGCGGCTACAAAGACCCTGAATCGGGCCGCGGGGGCGGAAAAGGAGTACGTAACGCGTATCAAGCTCGGCTGGCGCAGCACCACCGACGACCGTGAAGGCGACAAGGAGCCCGTGGCCTTCCCCTCCATTCCGTCAGAAACACAAGTCCGCCAGGCGCTCGCCGGCTTTCAAGGGATGATCGATCAGCGTCCGCCGGCGTTTTCCGCCATCAAGGTCCGGGGCAGGGCCGCCTACAAGCTGGCGAGGGCGGCAAGAGAGGTCGATCTGCCGGCGCGAAAGGTCGACGCCAAGGAGGTCGAGCTGCTCGGCTACACCTGGCCTTACGTTGACGTGAGGCTCGTGACCGGCCCCGGGTTCTACGTTCGGTCCTTTGCACGAGACTTGGGCGAGCAACTCGGCGTCGGAGGATACGTGGTGGAATTGGAGCGAACCCGCGTGGGCGTCTACACGAAGGAACAGGCCGCCCGCCTCCCAGACCTCGCCAAGTCACTCGACAACATGGTCGAGGGCGAGCAGGCCGGAATTGTTTGAGACTGGGCGCCAAATGTGGTACAGTGGTGGCATTGAGAGCGAACGGAATTCGCAGGCAGGAGCTCTTTCGCACCAGGGTGTTGTCGGACATTCCTATCGAGTTGGAGGTGGAGCATGAACGTCACAACCTGTCATTGCGAGCGTAGCGCGGCAATCCAGTTCCGGGGGATTGTCGCAGTAGCTCTGTTCTTCCTCAGCATCGTTTCCACCGCCACGGCCAAATACAGCGGCGGCAGCGGCACGGCCCAGGACCCGTATGAGATCGCCACAGCCGCCGATCTGATCGCCCTCGGCGAGACTTGGGCCGATTGCGACAAGCACTTCGTCTTGACGGCCGACATCGACCTGGACCCGAGACTCGCCGGCCGCAAGGTCTTCGACAAGGCCGTCATTAGCTCTTTCGGCGGCGTCTTTGACGGCAATGGCCACACGATCTCCCATCTGACAATCAAGGGCAACGACTACCTGGGTCTGTTTGGTGCGTTGGCCTATTATTATGGGGGCGAGGTCAGGCACCTTGGTGTGGTGGATGCCAACATCACCGGCTCGGGCAACTATGTCGGCGGGCTGGTGGGCGACAACCGCGGCACAGTGACCCAGTGCTACAGCACCGGGACCGTCAGCGGCTACGGGTACGTCGGCGGCCTGGTGGGCTGCAACGACGTCTCTGGGTGGATCGCTACGAGCTACAGCAGCGGCTCGGTCACCGGAACCTGGACTGTTGGCGGGCTGGTGGGGTGTAACTATGGCGATATGACCCTGTGCTACAGCACCGGCACCGTCAGCGGCGACTGGCCCGTCGGCGGTCTCGTGGGCAACAATGGCAACGAGGATGAACTGCCGCCGAACGGGAGCGTAACGGACTGTTACGCCAGCGGCTCGGTCAGCGGCAAGGATTGTGTCGGTGGCCTCGTGGGCGACGACAGGGGGGGCATCGCTGCGAGCTTCTGGGACACCCAGACCTCGGGCCAAACCAAGAGTCCTGGCGGCACCGGTAAGACGACCGCCGAGATGCAGGAGATCCAGACGTATCGGGATGCCGGCTGGGATTTTTGGGCTGCCATCGAGGACGGCACGTCCGAGATTTGGCATATGCCAGAAGGAGGCGGCTATCCGGTTCTGGCGGTCTTCAATGGGCATACTCCGCCGCGACTGCGAGGAATGGGTACACCACAGGATCCCTACGTGATAGCTGACGCCCTCGAGTTAGGGGCACTGATCTACTACAGTCCCTACACCCACTATCGGCTGGCCAATTCAATTGATCTTTCGGGCATCCGTTGGCGTACGGCGGCGGTCCCTTGGTTTGCAGGTGTGTTCGATGGCAACGGCCACACGATCTCGCATCTGACGATCACGGGGAAGGAGTGTCTGGGTCTGTTCGCCCAATTGAGAGATACGGGCGAGGTCAAGGACCTGGGGTTGGTGGATGCGAACATAACCGGTTTCGGCGATGGGATCGGCGGGCTGGTGGGACATAACGGCTTTTGGTCCACGCAAGGGGCGATTGTGACCCAGTGCTACAGCACCGCCCGAGTGAGTGGCAACTCGTTTGTCGGCGGCCTGGTGGGGTCGGGTTCTGCCATCCGCTGCTACAGCACGGGCCGAGTCAACGGCACCGGCTCGTTTGTCGGCGGGCTGGTGGGCAGTGGTCGCGCCTTGTACTCCGTCTGGGATACGGAGACCTGCGGCGTGGGGGGAAGCGCTGGCGGGGTGGGTTTGACGACCGTGGAAATGATGGACCCATACATGCTCGGCCTGAACGGCTTTGCCAATGATCCGAACTGGGTCCTTGATGCCGGGCACGACTATCCCCGCTTGGCCTGGGAAGGCAAGCCTGGACGGATCATCCCTCCGCCGCGCATTGACTGGCTCCAAGGGCACGGAACCGTTGAAGATCCGTATCGGGTTGACACGGCCGAGCAGTTGATCTTCTTGGGGCGGGCCAGTGCCCTCTGCAACGGGTGTTTCTTCCTCGCTGCGGACATTGATCTGGACCCGAGCCTGCCGGGTCGGCAACTGTTCCGCACGCCAGTGATCCCGGTCTTTACAGGTCTTTTCGACGGCAGCGGTCATACGCTGTCGCACTTGGCGATCCAGGGAGGGAGCTACGTGGGATTGTTCGGTCAGTTGGCCCCTGGGGCCAAGGTCAAGAACCTGGGAGTGGTGGACGTCAATGTCAGCGGCACCGGCTCGTTTGTCGGCGCGCTGGTGGGATCTAACAGCGATTGGCACACGCAAGGGGCGATTGTGACCCAGTGCTACAGCAGCGGTACGGTTAGCGGTAGGGGCGATGTCGGCGGGCTGGTGGGGAGCAACGACGGCACTGTGACCCAGTGCTACAGCACCGGCACCGTCAGCGGCGTCTCGTTCGTCGGCGGCCTGGTGGGGATCAACTACGGCGCTGTGACCCAGTGCTACAGCACCGGTTCGGTCAGCGGCAGTTCGTCTGTCGGTGGGTTGGTTGGGGTTGACGGCGTGGACAGCGTGACGACCCGCTCTTTCTGGGATATCCGGACCTCAGGCCAAACGACCAGTGCTGGCGGCATGGGCAAGACCACGGCCGAGATGCAGACAGCCAAGACGTTCCTCGATGCCGGGTGGGACTTTGTAGGCGAGACGAAGAACGGCACGGCGGACATCTGGTGGATTCTCGAAGGGAAGGATTATCCGAGGCTGTGGTGGGAAGCCCACAATTGATGATTGATGATTTTTGATTGAAGCGGAATACGGATCACGAGGCGCCGGCGACGGGCCGCTCCTTCGTGCGACGAGCAACGAACGACGAGAGATGGTCTTGGAACCGCAGAAGGCGGGGGACGGCTGACGGTAACGGACTACCGACAACCGTCAACTCCTTGTGAACCGCAGATGAACTTAGCAACGCTGATAACAGAGGATTTGATTTCTCGCAAAGACGCCAAGAGCGCCAAGAATGAAGGACAGATGATGTAAGCAAACTCTTCTCGGGCATTGCCTTGGCGCTCTTGGCGTGCGTGGCGAGAGGAAGAATGTCTGCTCATCAGAGGTTTCGTGAGTTCTCACAGCCTGGTCCGAGCGAATCGGATCATGCAAAGACTTCTTGTGCCCGACCCGGCTCTGGGCTATAGTGAGTTCGGAAAGGAGCCGTAGTTATGAAGCTCAGTGAACGGATCAGGCCGATCAGTTACTTGCAGTGCCATGCGGCCAAGGTCATACGCGAGTTGGGTACGCGACGGGGGACAGTGGTGATCACGCAGAACGGCCACGTGAGGGCGGTCATGCAGGACGTCGACAGCTACGAGCAGACGCAGGAGAGCCTCGCCCTGCTCAAGCTGCTGTCGCAGAGCCAACGGAGTATCGAGGCTGGCCAGCACCAGCCGCTCAAAAAGGCGTTTGCGGACCTCGCCGCTCGGACGAAGGACCTGCCATGAGGCATCAAGTGCTCGTGGTTGCGGAGGCCGAGGAGGACATCTTTGACATCTATCGGTACGTCCTGAGAGCCGACGGGCGTAACCGGGCCGACCATGTCCTGCGGAGGCTCCAGGAGACCTGTCAAAATTTGGCCGAGATGCCCCGTCGAGGCCACAGCCCACCTGAACTCGAACGTGTCGGCGTGCGCGGTTACCGGGAAGTCCATTTCAAGCCTTACAGGATCATCTATCAGATCGTGGGCAGGAAGGTGTTCATTCATTGTGTTCTGGATGGGCGACGGGCCGTGCAGGAAGTCTTGGAACGTCGCCTGCTCCGTTAGAGCGTCTGACAAGTGCCTCTGGCGATCCTCCGAACGGGCCGGAGCCGCTGTATGCGGGGATTGAGGATAGTGCCGGGCGGATTGCGGTGGTGGTCCACCCGGATGCGGAGGCGGTGCGGGCGACCGAGTGGCAGAAGTGGCACATTGCTCTGGCGGAGGTGCGAGCGGCGGGCGTGGACGTGGCGGCGGTCAAGAAGATGGTGATTGGCGTCGGCGACCGCAAGGACCCCAAGCCCGGTGGGACCGGCCGGATCTATATCGACGATATCCGCCTGACGAAGCGGATGCCGTAGAGATCTGGTGGATTCTGGAAGGGAAGGACTATCCGCGACTGTGGTGGGAATTGCCCGCAGGCAACGCGGGGAAGGCGGATTTGAATTGACGTGGTCGTCCTGCGTGAGGCAGGACCCATACAGAAAGCCACAACGAACGGAGCAATACGAGCGTTTCGGCGAGGTCATCCGCTGAGGCCCGATGGCGTTCCTCACAATCGCCAGAACCACGTTCTTGCGGTCCTGAGAGTGGATTTTTGCTCTTCGGTTGACGGACAGCGACTCTATGCACTGAGAGGGGCCGCGACGACCCTCGGATGCTGACGGAGCACCCAGAAGGCGCACAACCCGGAGAGAACGTATCCCGCGGGCGTGATCTTCAGAACGAGACCTATGCCGACCCAGTCGGCCAGCCGCGCGA
>Ga0315286_10001007_pt1 | contig 25031 bp, 29 predicted proteins | sample YL17G10_0_MG_FD_205038 | JGI IMG/M metagenome (GOLD analysis project Ga0315286, IMG submission 205038) | Sediment microbial communities from Yellowstone Lake, YNP, Wyoming, USA - YL17G10_0 | ecosystem: Environmental > Aquatic > Freshwater > Lake > Sediment | place: USA: Wyoming | collected...
ATTCAATATCTTGATTGAAGTAAAAATCAAGCTCGAATCATTGGATAAAAATAGTGTGATTATTTACCCCAATTTGTGATATTTTAAAATCATAAATAATTCATAGTAAAAGTAAAGGTATGAAAAATTTAAGAAGTATGCTAAAGGCAAAGAAACCGCTGGTCATACCAGGAGTTTATGATGCAATAGGAGCAAAAATTGCAGAAAAAGTGGGATTTGAAGCCATGTTTCAAACGGGATATGGTACTTCAGCTACACTGTTCGGAATGCCAGATTATGGCTTTATTGGAGCCACTGAGACTCTAGATAATGCAAGAAGAATATGTAGAGCAGTATCTGTTCCAGTAATTGTTGATTCGGATACAGGTTATGGTAATGCACTAAGTGTTTGGAAATTAGTAAGAGAATTGGAATCTGCAGGAGCCTCTGGAATTTTTCTAGAAGATCAGAGATGGCCAAAACGATGTGGACATATGCAAGGTAAGGAGGTCATAGCACAAGAAGAGTATACAGAAAAGTTGGGGGCTGCAATAGATGCAAGACAAAGTAAAAATTTCATAATTGTTGCAAGAACAGATGCAAGAGCAACAGAAGGATTAGATGCTGCAATAGAACGAGGATTACAAAATAAAAAAACTGGAGCTGACGCTGTATTTATCGAAGCACCAAAATCATTAGAAGAGATGAGACAAATAGGAAAGGCAATTAATGCCCCGCTTGTTGCAAATATGATTGAGGGAGGTGCAACTCCAATTAGTTCAGCAAATACTTTACATAAAATGGGATTTAAAATAATTTTATATCCACTTTCGGTATTGTTTGCTAATACTTTTGCAACAATGAATATTTTAAAAGAGCTAAAAAAAACAGGAGATACTACAAAGTTTAAACAAAAAGTGATAAATTTTGATCAGTTCAATGATTTAGTGGAATTGCCTAAATTCCAAAAATTAGAAAAGAAATATGGATTTTCTAAAAGAGAATAAAATAAAAAATTTCAAGTAAAGCACAGTCATCAACTGTTTCTCTTTACTTCAATTTCTATTGTTGAAACGTTTCTGGTTCTACCGTCTAGAGACTCTAATGATTCGGAGCCTATTTTAATTTCTCCAATAGAGTATCCTGCATTTTCTGTTTTTCTTGCAATGATTTGAGCTACATCTACAGCACGGCCAATGCTAAGACCTCTAGCTTTGATGTAAACGGCAGGTAAGTTTGCCAATTGAATAAGCGTTGATGTTACATAGGCCATCAATGGTTTCTTACCAATGAATATGGTGTTTCTAGATTCGTTAGACATGACAAATTTGATATTTAAGGATAATTTAAAGCTAAAAGAGATTTTTTGATTTTGTAGAAAATTATGAAAAATATTGAATCATTATTAACTAGATCTGGTTGTTTTAATGAGTAACTTGAAAAATATTAGAAAAACATTAGATTCAGGAACCAGTGAAGAAAAAATCAAAATTCTAGAATCACTTTCTTCCACAGACAACGTGAAAAACATTCAAAAAATAATTTCAAAATTAGATGATGGCGATATTAAAGTTAGAGGAGAGGCTTTTAGTTCTCTAATAATAAATAAAAATAAAATTTCAGATGTTTTGATAAAAAATTTGAGATCTCAAAATAAGAATATTCGTGGAGTTGTACCTCTGGTTTTAGCAAATAGAAATGATTCAAATGCCATACAAGAGATTGTCAAACTTACATACGATCAATACGCCATGGTAAGAGCATGTGCATTAGGAGCATTAGGTCATCTCAACGCAAAAGAGGCAAAAGATGCAATTTGTAATTGTTTGTTAGATTCTGACTTGGAGGTTAGAAAGAGCGCGTTACAAGCAGTAATTGATATTGGAGGTTCGTTATCAGAAAATAAAATTAAAGAGATTTCTTTGAATAAAGATTCTGAATTAAAAAATCTCCTGACAAAAGTAAAAAGAAAAAGTGGACCGAAAGGGATTTGAACCCTCGATCTGATGCATGCCATGCACCCATCCTACCAGACTAGACGATCGGCCCAATAATCAGTAAACTGATCGAATAACGTCTTTCAAATTGGTTATTAACGTTTAGCGGTTAAAGTGAAAATACAAGTATGAATTAGCAAAAGATATTTAACTATAATTAAAAAGGTTTAGCGTTATGGTGGTAGATAACAAAGCAACTATTACTTATGTTCAGTTACTTAAAGAAGATCTTGTAATTATTAGAATGGTTCCAAAAGATGGTCCAGTTCCAGAATATTTAGCAGGTCAATTCATTACATTGGGATTACCAAATCCTGTAGAAGGAGGAAAAATTGTCAGAAGAGCATATTCAATTGCATCACATCCTGAAAATAGAAAGTTTATCGAACTTGTAATTAGATGGGTAAGAAAACCACTTCCAGGTAGATTGAGCACACAGTTATTTAACGCAAAAGAAAAAGATGAGATTTTATGGTTAAAGCCTACAGGTCGAGCGCTTTTGATAAATGAGACTCTTCCAAATGGAGAAAAAGATACTAGAAGAATTGTTTGTATAGGAGGTGGAACAGGTCTGGCACCATTCGTAAGTTTTGCGCAGCATCTACATGATACTGGAGATAAACGAGAAATTGTTGTTCTTCATGGTGCAAGTTATGTTGATGAACTAAGTTACAAAGAATTACTTACAGATTTAGAAAACGAAAGTATTGCAAAAGGAAAGGAAAAATGGAATTTCAAATACAGGGCAGCGATTAGTAGACCTCAAGAATGGTTTAACAGATCATGGTCAGGTCAAGTTGGCAGAGTTGAAACATTTCTTAGACCAAGAGATAATGGGATGTCACCACTAGAAGAATTGGTTGGAGAAACAATCACAAAAGAAAATACAATATTTTATGTCTGTGGATGGCAAGGAACAATTGATGGTGTTATGGATTTTTTGAAGCCAAAGGGTTTTGTTACAGAACATGATAAGCGTTCGGATGAAAGTTTTGAAGTAAAGTACGAGTCATACGGTTAGATTTGAATTTTTTAAAGAAATAAAATCTTCGAATAATGTTTACCTGTGGGGACGTAGGTTAGCTTGGTATACTGCCAGCCTCGGGTGCTGGAGGTCATGGGTTCAAATCCCATCGTCCCCATTCCATTATAAAGTCAATCATTGAAATATGACATTTTTTTAGTTACTATAGTTGATAACTGCCCTATATCTTGCACATCTAAATCCTGTAACCAATGCACATGTTGAAATAATTAACGAGTTAAAAAATAATGCAGATATTGTGAAGGTCATGCCTGTAGTTTTTAAATCAGGAGAAAATGAGATCAACAGCAAAAGTTTTCCTTTTAATTTTGAGGTTAGAAAAAAAATGCTTGCTGCAGTTTTTGGAGATTCTATTTTAATTACGGATGATTATACGTTTTTTGCTCCTTTCAAAAAATACATGCCACCATTATTATCGCCTAAATCTTGGGAGTTGCGAAAACAGATACTCAGAGGCGTACAAAATAATTTTTTTTCATATACAGGAGACAAAGCAGAGGGATATATGCTCAAAATATACAGACTCAAACCCAAAATAGGGCATAGAAGAGCACTGTCTGCAGCTGATGTAAAGCAAAGTCTGTATGATTCGGCATTAGGAAAAAGATCAGATTGGAAAAGAGATGTCCCAGAGAATGTAGGAAAAATTATTAATGAAAATTGGGGTGTAGTTGAGAAATTTGCGGGTTTAGAAGATAAAACAACTCGAGTTTTTGGAATGAAGTTTCCAAAAGAGGGTTGGTCTAAATAGATTTTACTTAAAAATTGTGATTTTTTCGAAAAATAGAATATAAAAAATAAAATTAAACTTCAAAAGTTTATTTCTTTTTTGAAGCTTTTTTGGTTGTTGTTTTAGCTGCTGCTTTTTTCTTTGCTGCCATAAATAAAACATGAATTTACTTGAATTTCTACAGGTGAAATTAAAAAAATTACACAAAATGGGTATTATTCAGAATACAATTTCAAAACATCTTTGAAAATAAAAAATGATTGTAGATCAAAGTTGGATCTATATTTTCAGCACTTCTTAATTTATTGTCGTTGATTTTTCCAATCCATCAAATTAAAATTCATAAAGAAATTTGAACAAAAAAGGTATTCAAAATTAGAATCATCATTTAATACAATTATCAGAATGTGGATGAAATCAAGGCTTTGAAAAACACCAAAAATCAAAAATTTCCCCGAATAGATTAATTACGGATATAGTTGAGATTTTTTGTGAGTATGCCCCTTTCAAAATTTGTTTGGTTTGACGGGAAATTTATGACTTTAGATAAAGCCAAGGTTCCCATTACAACTCATGCAATTCATTATGGAACATCAGTTTTTGAGGGAATACGTGCATACTGGAATGGAGAAAACCTTTTTGTTTTTAGATTGAATGATCATATTAAACGATTTAGAAGATCTGGAAAATTTTACGATATTTCACTTAATTTTTCAGATAAAATAATTAGTAATGCAATAATTGAAATTTGTAAAAAAAATAAAATTAAAAAATCATGTTATATCAGACCATTTTATTTTGTTGGAGATTACGGAATTAATCTTCACGTAACAGAAAAAGCACCAACTAATGTTGCAATTTTTATATTTCCATTTGGGGATTTGTTTAATAAGAATGGAATTACAGCTGGTGTCGTATCATGGAGAAAGTTTTCAGATATGTCAACACCTCCTCAAGCAAAGATGGGTGGAAATTATCTTAACTCAATTATTGCCACACAAGAAGCAAAAAGAAATGGATATGATGAAGCAATTTTATTAGATCATAATGGAAATGTTAGTGAATCGCCAGGTGAAAATATTTTTATTGTAAGAGAAGGTCAATTAATAACACCACCATTGTCATCTTCAGCTTTGAATGGAATTACACGTGACACAGTCATAAAGATTGCAAAAAATTTGGACATCGAAGTAATAGAAACTGAGATTGCAAGAAGTGAATTAACTATTTCTGATGAGATTTTTTTAACAGGCACTGCGGCAGAAATCATCCCAGTAGTTGCAGTGGATAGGAAACAAATTGCAAGTGGTAAGCCTGGCGACATTACAAAAAAAATGATGAAAGAGTATACAGGTATAGTAATGAACAAAAATAGTGATTACCACCATTGGTTAACTAGGGTATATTAGATGAAAATTGTTCAAATTGGCACTGGAGGATGGGGGAAAAATCACACCAGAATACTATCGGAATTAGGCGTTCTTTCTGCGGTTTGTGATTCAGATGCTCAAAAAAGTAAAGAATATGGTGAGAAATATTCAGTAAATTACTATAGATCAGTTGATGACTTGATACATACTGAAGAATTTGAGGGAGCTTTTGTTGTGACACCAACTTCAACTCATACAGAAATAACTACAAAATTGCTTCAAGCAAAAAAACATGTATTTGTAGAAAAACCAATGACATACAGATCTGAAGATGGTCAAAGAATTGCAGAATTGGCAGAAAAAAATAAAGTAATTTTAACATGCGGGTATATTGAGCGTTTTAATCCAGCAGTAGATATTGTGAAAAAAATTATGAAAGACAAAAAGTTCGGGGATCTTTTGATGCTCGAATTTCATCGAGAAAATAGAATACCGCTGCACATCAAAGATGTTGGAATAATTTACGATACTTCTGTGCACGACATTGATACTGCAAATTGGTTGTTTGATGATATGCCTCATGTGGTTTTTGCAAGATCTGGCAGAGTAAATCATGAACATGAAGATTATGCAAGCATAATGCTCGGGTACAAAAATGATAGAATTGCAATTATTTCATCAAATTGGATAACTCCAAAGAGGGTTAGAACTTTTAGTGCCATCTGTACAGATGCGGTAATTACATCAGATTTTATTTCACAAGAGGTTAGAGTAGAGACAAAAGAAGAAACCGAAATTCCACGAAATGAAAAGAAAGAGCCCCTATTATTAGAAATTCAAAATTTCTTGGAAGCCATAGAAGGAAAAAATAATATAATTGTAACAGCGCAGCAGGCAGTAAATGTAACTAAAATAGCTGAAGCGGCACTTTTATCTAGCCAAAAAGGAATCCCAATTTATCTAGATTTAAAATGAATAAAACAATGATGAATATTTTGGCATGCCCCATAGACAAAAATCATCCATTAGAATTATACGAAATCATAGAAAAAGATAATGTTATTTTTGAAGGAGCTTTATTTTGTCCTAAATGTTCCAGGTTTTATCCCATAATTGAAGAGATACCAATAATGTTACCAGATGAATTAAGAAATAAGAAACAAGAGATGGAGTTTCTCATATGCAACAAGAAAAATCTCCCTGAAAAGATTATTACGATGGCAAGACCATGGCATTTGTGATATAAATGGTTATTAATTTTATTTCAGAAAAAGCAAAAATTGGTACGAATGTAAAAGTTTGGCATTTTTCTTACATTGGAGATAATGTGGAAATTGGAAATAATGTAAAGATTGGTTCACTAGTTCATATCGACTATGATGTAAAAATTGGAGAGAATACAAAGATAGAAGGGCAAGCATATATTCCACCACTTTCAAGAATTGGAAAAAATGTATTCATAGGACCTGCTGCAGTATTGACAAATGATCCATACCCAATGTGTGATAAAATGGTAGGAGTGACAATAGAAGATAATGCGGTAATAGGAGCAAGAGCTGTCATCAAAGCAGGAGTAACTATTGGAAAGAACAGTGTTGTGGCTATGGGTGCAGTAGTGACCAGAGATGTTCCAGAAGATTCTGTTGTGATTGGAGTCCCAGCTACAATAAGATATACACGTAAGGAATATGATAAAAAACAAAGACAGTGGCTAGAGAGTTAGAATTTAATCTCATTTCTAAATATCCAGTTTTTTAATGTCGACAATATCATAATCCAGACTACTACAAGAGTCATTGCAATGATTGCTTTGAGTCCAGATGTCAATAACAAATCAAAGTTACCATAACCAGTAATAGAAAGAGGGCCTATAATTGTCGCTAGTACTCCTCCTCCAACAATAATCAAAATCCACATTACAAACAAAAATCCAAAGAGTTCTATCTTCAAATTGACACTCTCATCATAAATGCGGTAATTATTGCAAGTAGTCCTGAAAAAATCGCCAGTTTGAAAATTACATATCCAACTTGTTTTTCAGATAAAGGTCCACCTGCAAGTATTAATCTTACAAGTGTGATAGGAGCAGTTTTGTCATTAGTGGCTTTTAGTTTAAAATCTTCAGTATGTTCTACAGGTTTTCCTTTTATTTCGCGATGTTCAACAATTTTTTTCATGCTTGAGAGAAACAAAAATGAGTTAATTACGGCTGGTAAGAGTGCCACGGCTGCAATTATTTCTACATGTCCCACAATTGCAATTGTTCCATACATGGCACCCAAAGTCAAAGCACCAGAATCTCCAGGAAATATCTTACTTGGAATTTTATGGTATTTATAAAACGCTAGTGAAACAAACCCTAAAGGTAAACTGATTATTGCCATTTCATAGTTTTGTAAAATAAACAATGAAATACTTAATGAGAAACTTGCAATGATCATAAAACCACTTGCTATGCCATTTAGTACGTCAATAGAATTAATGGTATTACCAGTAATTGGGATCATAAAAATAACAAGTCCAAGATAGAGAGCAGGTATGTGAACCGAGCCAAACAATGGAAATGAAAGAGTTGAATCATATGTACCAAGTAAGATTATTGGTGTTGCTGCAATTGCCAAAGCAATTGGTTTAAACCATCCTCCCATAACCTTCCTATCATCAATATAACCAATTACAAATGCGATAAAACTAGTAATCATTATTGCAAGAATTTCGTTTGTTTCGAAAAAAATGTACAAAACAATTTCAGATGTGATAATTCCAGCAATAATTGATGGACCACCAGGTCTTACTATCATCACATTGTCTTTTTTGTTTACATCTCTAACTGTAAGATTACGTTTTTGCAGAAATTTGATCAAAGGAGGAACTGTGGCATATACTGTAAAAAATGCAACAATGCATGAGACTATTGCAGGTATTATTAATTCGACCAATTATCTAACCTTATGTAATTCTAACTTTATGTTATTTGCAAGGGTTAAACCAATTTTATCTATATCTGCTAATTTATTCACCGGAATTCTTGTTAAATCATCAAGTGTCTTAATTCCATGCTTATAGAGTATCCTTGCCCTTATTCTTCCAATACCTTTTACCTTAACTAAATCCAACAAGTCTTCTCGAATACCGTATATGATTCTCTTTCGTAAATTCTCTAGCTCATCAAGCAAATCTGCACGTTCTAGGTGTTTTGATATTTCTCTAAGACAGTAACTTAGCCAATCTGCAGTCTCTATCATTCTATGCATATCACCAGATTCAATTCCAAGACCATCAGAAAGAGACAATTCAGAGGATTCTATAATCCATGACTGTAAAGCAAGTAAACTCCTAGAGCAGTCATATTCCGATATGGGCTCCAAAAGCTCTGAAGAGTTATTTTCTATCACCAAACTTGCAGTTTCATAGTCTTTATTTCTAAGTGAGAATTTGGGGAAAAATTCTCCACAGTTTGTAATTAGATGTAAAAATCCAAAAGTGTGTTTTCTTTCTTTTGATACGTTTTCAATTGCATCTCGGAAGTAAGTTGCTGTGAGTGGATCAATGTAAAGCATTGATGTCTTTTTTCCAAATTCTGTCGCAGCGTATCTTTCACCTCTTTTAATAAGCAGAAATGAATTTTCTAAGAATCGTAGCGAAATGTCAATTGCAAACTTTATTGTTGCTTTTCGTGATTGTAGACCACCAAGTGTTTGTAAAAAGAGATCCAAGATTGCTTCTTTTTTAATTCCAGGATTTGTTACGATGACACTCAACACATGAGTTCGCAGTGATTTATCATCTACGATTTTGGAGATGATGGGTTCGGGTTGACCATTAATATAATATTCAAATAGATCCGCGCTGTTTCCGTTTCCAACAATAATTGATTCTCCATAATCATCATATTGTGGTCTTCCAGCTCTACCGCAGAGTTGCTTGTACTCCAAGATGCTAATAGGTCTGTTAGCACCAACTTTTGCATTATATCTATTGATGTTAGATATAACAACTCTTCTTGCAGGGAGATTCACACCAGCTGCCAAAGTTGGCGTAGATGACAATAGCTTGATTGTTCCCTTACGAAATTCAGATTCTATTGTTTGTCTGCAATTTTGATTTAGTCCTGCATGATGAAACGCAACTCCTTTTTTCACCAATGTTGCAAGAGTCTTTACTAATTCAGTATGTTCATTATTCGATAAAAGTTTTTTTGAAATTTTTTCTAACGCTTCAGATTCTTTTTTTTCCAATAATTGTGAAATGACATCAGCGGCCTTTGTTGCAAGAGATCTTGAGCGAATTCTAGTCTCTGCAAAAACTAGTGATTGGCCCCCCTCTTTTACGGACTGTACGCCTAAATCAACAGGGATTCCACAAAGGCTAGGTTCGATATTAAATTTTTTGCCATTACTCATCAAAACCTTTCCGTCATCATATACACCCTCAGAAAGCGGCACGGGTCTCCAATCATTTTTTACCAGTGTACAGTCAAGCCATCTTGCAATCTCATCAGAATTTGTAATGGTTGCGCTAAGCCCTACAATTTGGGGTTTGCTTGGTAGTAGTTTTAGTTTTGTTAAGACCATCTCTAATGTTGGCCCCCTAGTTTCATCACCAATAAGATGGATCTCATCTACAATAACTAGTCCAATTTCATCAATCCATTCAGCTCCATGCCGGATTATAGAATCCATTTTCTCATTTGTTAAAATTAAAACATTGTTTTTTTCTAGATTTTTTTCAATATTTTCAAAATCTCCAGTAGATATACCTACTTTAATTTTTTTCCCTAATTCGACTTTTTCTAGTTTTTTAAATTCTATGTATTTTTCAGAAGCTAGTGCTCTTAGTGGGCTAAGATAGATAACTTTACCGTTATTTTTTGAAATATAGTTAATCATTGCAAGTGTTGCAGTAAGAGTTTTTCCACTTGCAGTAGGAGCGGAGACCAGAATACTTTTTCCATCAAGTAATCCAGCTTTGATACAATCAGCTTGAGGTGGATATAGATTTGAAAATCCCTCTGATATTAGAAAATCAATTGCAGGTTTGAGAAGATCTAGTTTTTCTATGTTCATACTCGGTTATAATGACCGGGTTTTGATTCATAAATAGATGCTTCGCGAAGCATTCTTCTGATGTAATTTCTTGCTTCTTCTTCAGTAAATTTTTCTGTCTTTTCTAATTCTTTTACAAATGCTCTTTCTTCAACTGAAACTTTATTGTCACCCTCCATAGATTTTAGAATATCCATAAATAGTTGCATCTTTGATACCTCACTGCGTGGTCTTCCTTGCAAAACTCCAAGATCAACTTTACCAGTATTGACATCAACACCGGCATCCTGAAGCATACTTTGAATGAGAAATATTGCACGTTCTGCATCCTCTTCTTCAACTTTGTCTTTCATGAGTAATCTTGCACGTGCAGTTGAGAGTCGAATAATACCTTCTAGCTGTCTAGGTGTAACTGTGATCATTTCTTCAGATTCTACATTTCTCATTTGTAGATAGTATTCCAGAATCTTTTCTTCTGCTTCTTTTGTTAAATTAGGACTGGATCTTTTTGCATATGAAAGATATTTTGTTAGAGTGTCCACGTCAATTACAGAACGTTTGTCAGTTCCCTGAGGGGTATGCAATTCAATTATATGTCTTGCAATTTTTTCATCTTTTTCTCTTCCAGGAATATCTCGAACTACGAAAATTAGGTCAAATCTAGTTAATAATGGAATTGGTAAATTTACGTTTTCTGTAATATTTTTGAATGGATCATATTTTCCATACATTGGGTTTGCAGCTGCCAAAATTGATGTTCTTGCATTTAGTGTAGCAACAATACCACCTTTTGCAATACTAGCAGATTGCTGCTCCATTACTTCATGTAATGCACTACGATCTTCGGGTTTCATCTTATCAAACTCATCGATGCATACAAGCCCTTGATCACCAAGAACTACAGCGCCTGCTTCTAACATCATAATTCCCGTTTTATCACGAACTACAGCTGCTGTGAGACCTGCCGCAGTTGAACCTCTACCTGATGTGTATAAACCTCTTGGCGCAATTCTAGCACAAAACTTTAACATCTCACTTTTTGCAGTACCTGGATCGCCAACAAGAAATACGTTAATGTCGCCCCTAATTTTGCTTCCATCTCCTAGTAGTCTTTGAGTAGACCCCACAATCAATAACAAAATAGCTTCTTTGATTAGAGATTGTCCTTGTATGTGTGGTGCAAAAGAATCAATTAATCTTTGATAAACATCAGGACTTTGTGAAAGTGTCTTAATCATTTTTTCATCTTCTGGAGAAACTTCTTCTCTTTGTATCTTACGTGAAGTTTTTGAACCTCTGCCCCCCAAAAACTCAATATTGTTTCCCTCAATTCGTAATCGGTACAAGCCACTATGACCTCTTGGAATTCCTGCTACTGATTCTTGTTCTACTCTAACTATTCCTGAAAGAATTATCCTATCTCCAGGTCTTGCATTATCTACAAGGTCCTGCCTAATTGTAACATCAATGTAGTGAGGTAATTGGCCAGGAGGGAGATCCTCAGGAAGTTCCTGCAGTCTAAGAATCTGAAAGTCTATGAATTTACTGGCTTCTGGTTTTAATTCAAAATCTCTGTGTTTACAACTTGGATTATCACAAACTATTGGGTTCTTTACATCCATTCCCTTTAGTTGGATTACTTTGGTTTGATGTTCATCAGGACAGACAAATACAAGTTCTTTTGCTAGTGGTTTTACTTCGGATGCTCGTACAACCATTCCCGAAACACTGGTAATGTTTCCAATTGTTTCAGCATTGATTTGTCTTAGACTTCTTTGTAACGGATAATTTATTAGTCGTACACGAACTTCGTCTTTAATTTTTTCAGCATAGTCTGGAAATCTTGTCTGAAGTGCTTCTTTGATTGCTCTTGAAAATGCATTTAGAATTCTGTCAGGATCTGTCGTGAAAATTATTTCAATTTCAGGTTCTACTACAAGATCATTGTAATCAACAATGATGAATTTTGCATTCTTTGGCATCATCTCGTCGATTTGCTCTACATATTTGTAATTACCATTCTTATCCTTGAATCTTGTAAGAAATCCTTTTACTTTATCTGATAATGCAGATTCAGTAAAAGTGCTAGTTTGAACTTTGCTCATTTAAATCACCTCTAATTTGTTTTTCAAATTCTATACTATTGTCATAAATTGTTTTAAAGAATATATTTTCTTCAACGGTTAGCTTGCTATACAATTCAGAGTTGAGTTTTGTTGAATCTGCAAGCTTGACAAGTTTTCCTCTTCTCATTCTAAATAGTTCCAGCATCATACTTTCTACGTGATCAAAATCATCTCTACGTAAATTTTTCATGAATTCTTTTAATTTGATATAAAAATGAGGATCAAGTGTAGATAGTTGATATTCACCTACCATCTTTTCTTTTGATAATGCTTGTTTTAGCTCAGTTATCATGTCAGGAGTATCAAGTGCTGCAAGTTTAGCTTGGGCGAGGATTTTTCCTAGCCATTGAGGCAAATTTAGAACCTCACCATGGGTGCCATTAATCTTGAGTCCTGCCACATTGAATTTAATATCATGATTTAGTGTAACCTTAGCATCCTTTAGGCCATATCCAATAGAGTGCAATTTTTCTACATCATCTATGTTCATCACAAGATCCCTATTTCGCCACTAGGTATTGATGTAATGGATCGATCAATTCTGTTCACTGTTTTGTTAGATCAATTGATCCTATTAATTTCGATTTATTAGTGGGAGATAGACTAGAACATCTCATGTTATCAACAGGCATGTGGGTAGAAAAGTATCGCCCTTCAAAGCTATCAGAGATCGTAAATCAAACAGAGGTGATTGGAAGCCTGGAGGCTCTAATTAAAGACCCTACCGATATGCCGCACTTGATGTTTTCTGGGTCTGCAGGAGTCGGTAAAACAACTACTGCCTTGTGCATTGCTAGACAAATTCTGGGTCAATATTCTAAAGACTATACGCTGGAGCTAAATGCATCAGATGAAAGAGGTATAGGCATGGTCAGAGAAAAAGTAAAGAAATTTTCCAGATATGCAGGAATGGTAGATATTCCATTTAAAATAATTATTTTAGATGAGGCCGACGAGATGACTTCTGATGCACAAACGGCACTTAGACGAATAATAGAAGACACAGCAAAATATTGCAGATTCATTTTGATTGCAAATAATATCTCAAAAATTATAGACCCTATTCAAAGTAGATGTGCTACCTTCAAGTTTACATCAATTCCTGAACAAGATGTAATTAATCATCTGGAAGAAATAGCAAAGAAAGAGAAAGTAAAAGTAGATAAAAAAGGACTCAAGGCAATTTACGATTATTCTGAAGGAGATCTCAGACATGCCATTAATCTGATGCAGGCAACTGCGAGTTTGGGGGAGATCTCAGAAGAACACGTAAAGGTCTCAGCTGGGTTAACAAAAACCAGTGACGTTGATGGTGTTTTAAAAATGGCACTATCTGGAAAAATTATAGATGCTAGAGAAAAAATGATAGAGCTAATCAAGGTATACGGGATGTCAGAATCTGATTTTCTCAAGTATCTAAATTCTGCAGTATTCAAAACAAAACATGAAAAGATATCAGATATTTTAGAGATAATTGCAAAATATGATTATAGAATTTTAGTTGGCGCAAATCCTGAGATTCAGTTATCAGCTTTACTGGCTGAACTAGGCAAAATAGAAAAATAAAAACGCAGAGAGAGGGATTTGAACCCCCGGGTGCTTGCGCACACAGGCTCTCAAGGCCCGCGCCCTACCGAGCTAGGCGACCTCTGCAAAAAGTGATGCAATGCAGTGATTAAAATTTGTTGATGAACTAAAAGTGAGTTTTGTAAAAAGAAAAAAGAAAATAATTCTTTAATCGTGAGCGTGTGGGTTACCACTACCGGTCATTTTGACGAAGGTTCCTGCTGCTTTCTCATGCCATTCCAAGTTTGCTTGTTCAATTCGAATAGCGCCTGAAGGACAGATTTCTTGACAAGCCATACAAATTGTACAATCATGTTCCCGAATAGGTTGTGATTTGTCACTAGCATCAAGACGTTCATTTTGTTCAGTTTTTCCAGTTCCTTCAAAAGTTTTACCAACTACATCTATAGCTGGTATGTCTTGTTCGGTTCTGTACCACTGAAATGTTTGAACTGGACATACACTCATGCATGATCCAGCTGCAATACAAGAATCCCAATCAACTGCAACTGTTGTACCGTGAATACCTAGTGGAACTTGTTTTTCTCCATGCTCTTCATATGCCGCCTTTACTTCATCATTTGAGAATGCCGCACCTTCTGGGTTTCCTTTGCCCCAAATCCAATGAAAATTCTCACCATTACCATGGCTAGTTTTTCCGACTGGTTTCTGGTCGTGGCAAAAATCTTCTGGTATTACTAATTCTACCATGTGTGATAATTATCTGAATATTATTTAAAGCTAGACAAAATTAGTTTGGACTAAATATGAATTTACAATATATAAAATAAAGAAAAAAATTATGTTCTAATCGTGAGCGTGTGGATTTAGAGTGCCAGATTATATCTTTACAAAATCTCCAGCTGCTTTTTCATGTGCTTCCAAGTTTGATTGATCAACTTTGATAGCTTGAGGAGGACAAACTGATACACATGCCATACACCAGATGCAATCATGTTCTCTTATTGGATCGGCTTTGTCAGTGCGATCTTTTCGTTCTTCTTTAACAGAACTTCCAGTTCCCTTAAAAGCTGCATTTATTGCCTCAGTGTTTGGAATATCTTTTTCGGTTCTGTACCATTGAAATACCTGAACTGGACATGCTTCAATACATGCGCCATCTGCAATGCAAGAATCCCAGTCAACTGCAACCATTGTGCCACTAACACCTAGAGGAACTTGTTTTTCTCCGCGAGCTGTGTAAGCTGCTACGACATCGGCATCGGCAAATGCTTCGGCTTGTGAACCGTCAGTGTTTGTTTTTTTGCCTGGACCCCAAACCCAATGAGAGTCAGATGTACCTTCTAAACTAATTTTTCCAATTGGTTTTAGACCCGCTGGAAAATTTTCTGCTATTGGCATAAAATGATTCCAATCAGATATTATTTAAAGCTAGACAAAATTAGTTTGGACTAAATACGAGTATAATAAAAAACCTGTGCTCGAAATATATTTTTAATTTCCTTACGTTCATATCGATTAAAAATCAATTCTAATAAATGGACATTATCAAATATGACGTTTATCGAGGACCAAACATTGGAATTTACATTAATGTAAATGACAATTTTGTTCTAGTTCCTATGGGTTTTGCTCAAACCAAAGCTGAAAAACTTGGAGAATATCTAAAGGCTCAAGTTTTGTATTCATCGGTTGCAAATACTCGTCTTTTAGGAGCATTGATGGTAATGAATAACAATGGAATTTTGCTTCCCAAGACGGCATATATTGATGAATATGAATTTCTAAAAAAACAGACCAAGATGGAAGTGGGAGTATTGGATTCAAAATACACTGCACTTGGAAATGTAATTTGTGCAAATGATAAAGGAGCTATTGTATCACCATGGTTATCAAAAGAAGATTGTGATACAATTGAGCAGGTTCTAGGAGTTGAGGTCTTACAGGAAAGAATCGCCGGATTTAACCAAACGGGAGCAGTAATGGTTGCAAATAATTCAGGTGCTGCAATACATCCAGAAGCTGACGAGGAAGACATGAAAGTTTTTGCAAATCTTATGGGCGTAAAAATAGAGCAGACTACGATTAACAACGGCGTTCCATATGTAATGTCTGGAATCCTGGTGAACAACAACACAGTGGTGGTAGGTTCTATGACTAGCGGTCCTGAAATTATGATGTTAACTAGAGCCTTTCTAAATTAAGAATTGACTTTGGATCATCTGTAAGCTTTTCAATTTCTACTTGTGATTCAATGCCATTTTGCATGTTTTTAAGTACCACTTTACCCTGCTCTAGTTCTTCGGGGGCTACTATAATACAGTATTTTGATTCAGATGCATTTTCGATCTGTTTGTGCAGTTTCCTCCCAGCCAAATCAATATCAGTGGGTATACCATTTAGTCTCAACAAGGAGGCGATACTCATTGCAACTTTTTGCATATCTTGATTAACATACAATACAGAAATTTTGTTTTCCTTAATTTGTGAAATTACTCCCTGATCTTGCATTGTCAGAATAATTCTTTCTACTCCTCCTGCAACACCTGTTGCTCCGATGTCCTCTCTTCCAAATGCTTTGGTTAGTGAATCGTATCGTCCTCCACCTGCAAGAGCTCCAAGTGTTGAATGCATGTCAAATACTTCAAAGACCATTCCTGAATAGTAATCCAACCCCCTCACAATACCAAAATTAATTCTCACATTAGAGACACCTCTGTTTTCAAGCGAATCTACTAGATGTTTTAGTTCATCCCATGATTGCAATTGTAATATGTCTAGTTTTTTTTCTATTTCTTGGATGGTTCCTTTTATCTGGGAAAACTCTAGAATCTTTTCTAGTTTTTCTATGTCGTATCTGTCTTTGAATTCATCTAGAATTTCTTGCTTTGATTTTTTTTGTATTTTATCTATTACTCGTAGCATATCTACAACCAACTTTTTATCTGTAGAATCAAATATTTTATTGATAAAAGACTCTACTAGATTTCTGTGATTGATATCTATTGTAATATTTTTGAGTAGTAAAGAATCAAATAATCTGGATGTAAATTCAATAACTTCCGCCTCTGATTCCAATCCAGGCTTTCCGTAAATCTCTATATCCCACTGGTGAAAGTATCTATACCTACCTTTTTGTGGCTCGTCATATCGAAACACTCCTCCAAATGCAGAGATTTTTGCAGGAAGTCGCATTGATTTTTGTGATGCAGCATACCGTGTCAATCCCACAGTAAAGTCAAAGCGAAGTGCAACTTCTCTGTCTCCCTTATCTTTGAAATAATAGATCTCGTCTCTAATTGCAGACCCTGACTTGGTCTCTAGTACAGACAATAGTTCAATTGGCGATGGATCCATAAATAAAAATCCGTATAGATTTGATAATCTTTTGAAATGATTTCGGATATGTTCAATGTTTGAATTTTCCTTATCTTCAAAGTCTTTCATTCCACGAGGCAGTTCCAAATTGTTTTTCCAATATGATCTGCTGATTTAGATATTTCTGTGACAACTGCAGAACTGTCTATATTTCCCCGCCCATTATGCTGGGAATATAGTTGGGGCACGAGATTTTGCACTATTTACTTCTAAAACTACGTGACTCAAGATTCTCATTAATTTGGGGGAATGGTAATTATTTTCTTACTTGGTATGGTTATTTTACCCTACTAAGTAAGTAATTACTACCATCTTTAAATAATACACTGTGTATACTATATCGTGAAACAAAACACAACAAACAACCAAAATCTAGTAAGAGATGAAACAGAGACTCGTTCCGTATCACAAGTCATCAATGCCAAAACAACATTAGAAGGCGAAGGATTTGTGGTGCATAGAGCATTTCCAAATGGTTCACTTAGAGAGTTTGATCCATTTCTTTTGTTAGATGAGATGGGGCCAATTGAAATATCTGCTGGAGAAGCAAAAGGAGCACCAGATCATCCTCACAGAGGATTTGAGACTGTCACATACATGATTAAAGGCGTCTTTGAGCACAAAGACTCTCAAGGACATTCAGGAAAAATAAAAACTGGAGACGTTCAATGGATGACTGCTGGTTCTGGTGTAATTCATTCAGAGATGCCAGAAAAAGAATTTTCGCAAAAAGGTGGTACACTGCATGGATTTCAGTTATGGATCAACTTGCCAAAAAAAGACAAAATGATGAAACCACGTTATCAGGATATTCCAGCAAACAAAATCCCAATAGCACAAAATGACGGTGTCAAAGTAAAGATAATTGCAGGGGAATCAATGAGAGAAAAAGCAGTAATTGAAACAAGAACTCCTATAATGTATCTTCACTTTACCTTACAGCCTGACTCCAAAGTAACACAAATCATTCCACAAAACTATAATGCATTTGCATATGTTGTAAATGGGGAAGGTTTGTTTGGAGACAAACAGATTCATGCCCACAAAGAACAAGTTATTCTCTTTGGGCAAGATGGAAATGAAATAACTATCAGAGCATCAAATGATTCATCTACACCATTGGATGTACTTTTGATTGCAGGTATTCCACTTGGTGAACCTGTTGCTCGTTATGGACCATTTGTCATGAATACGGAAGATGAGATCAAACAAGCAATACTAGATTACAACACTGGGAAAATGGGCAAAATTGACTTTTGAGATGATTAATTTCATTTCTAAAAGCCGATTTTCATTCCCGTAATCACTTTTTTATAATCAGATAATATTTTGCTACTAGGTATGGAAACAGAATTTGAAAAAGAGAAAAGGACTCGCATTCAAGTAGGGTGTAATGCTGATGAAATATGGAGTGTTCTTGGAAAGACTTGGGCCCTATTAATTTTGAAAAAACTTACAGAAAATGAATACACACGATTCAACGAAATTAAAAAAGCAATTCCACAGATAAGTAATACCGTATTATCTGAGCGACTGCGTGATCTTGAAGTATACGGTCTAATTACAAAAAAAATCTATGCCCAAGTGCCAATACGAGTAGAATACAGCATAACAAAACAAACAAGTGAACTTGGGAAAATTCTAAAACAGTTAGATATCTGGGTCATAAAATGGCGAAAAGAAAAACCCAAAAAGAAATAAAAATACAACACAAATCCTTTTAATTTTATATCTTCAACAAATAACATTGGAAAAAAATTGGGTTGATCTTGGTTCTGTAGATTCATTGAAGTCTAAACCATTACAGGAAATCAAAGTGGGGCAAATTACTATTGCATTATCTTATCAGGATGGTAAGTTTGGTGCAGTCTCTGGTGTTTGTAATCATGTTGGAGGCCCATTAGGTAATGGGAAACTAGACGGTGACTATATTGTATGTCCATGGCATAATTGGAAATTTCATAGAACAACTGGATTTGGTGAACCAGGATTTGAAGAAGACAGAGTTCCTCAATTTGAGCTAAAAATTGAAAACGAACATCTCTTCATTAATACAAATTCCATTACTCAGAGAAACAAACTGCCTCATCCATCACATGCATTAGCACGAGAAGTGAGACGAGAAGATGGACCAATACGAGTAGTAGGGATTTCAACTACAATAATGGATTCAAAAAATCCTCGTTACTCTACTTCAGATAAATTACTTGAAGTTGCAATTAATCATGCAAAAAACGAGCTTGGAGCACAAACAATGTTTATTCGTCTAAATGATTTAAAATTCAGAGCATGTGAAGGCTATTATTCAAAAAGTGCAAAGGCCTGCACTTGGCCTTGCTCCATTACACAAATGGATGAGACAGACCAGCTAGTACAAGTCTATGAAGCACTAGTTCATTGGGCAGATGTCATAATTGTTGCAACTCCAATACGTTGGGGTGCTGCAAGTTCATTGTACCATAAAATGATTGAGCGATTCAACTGCATTCAGAATCAAATTACTCTAAATAACAAATCCCTAATTCAAAACAAGGTTGCAAGTTTTATCATCACTGGAGGCCAGGATAATGTTCAGGATGTCGCAGGTCATATGCTTGGATTTTTTGCAGAAGTTGGATTTGTATTTCCACCATTTCCGTTTATTGCACATACAAGAGGATGGGATGCAGAGGATATGGAAAACAACATTGCATATGTAGAAAAAAGTGAAGGACTCAAGGAAGGAGCAAAAGATCTTGTCAGAAGAAGCATAGAGATGGCAAAAATAGTTCAGCACAAGCATATTTCTGAGCAAAAAATAGTAAAGGCTGGACGAAAGGCACAACCACTAAAAATTAGTGATACATGAATATTTTATCGATAAATATTTTTTTAAAATTTAGAACTAGAGAATGTTTTTATGTCAATATGTGTATTGTATGTTCTGTCAGAAAATACCAGTAACGACTCTGAGATTTCAATATGTGACATTATGAAAAACAGAACATCAGAGATAGTTAAAAAAATTGAATGCCAGCTTCCACTAACTGTACAGCAATATTCTGATCTTTATACGGCATATCTCCACTCAATTGATGATGTGTTTGGTACGTGTTATATCTCACAAAAAGAGTTTTTTGACAAGTTAGGTATTTCTCAGGGGGCTCTAAGAAATTTTGACAAGTATCTAGAGTCAATAAGCAAGTCATACCAAAACTGGATTGATCTGAGTTCAAAATATGGACAAGACTATGTACAGACACGATTATCCATGATAAAGTCATCTGATCAATTTATTCACATGGCAATGGATTCGTATGCAAAAATGTTGGTAAAATTCAATGAGATGTGTAATTCAAACACAAGAAAACTTGTTAAATAATCTCATGCGATAAAAATTAACATGATTGAAAGAACAGTCAAAATTGTCGAACCGGATAAAGGAAGACACATAGCAATTGCTAATGATATAAACACAATTCTTGCATCAAAAGAAGATACTGAAGGAACCTATAGCATTTTAGAAATCAAAGTATTCCCAAATGGAGGTCCATTACCACATATTCAAACACGTGAACACGAAGGGTTTTACATTATTGAAGGGCAGATAGTTTTTAATGTAAATGGAAAAAGAATAGAGGCAAACCCAGGAACATTTGTAAATGTTCCACCAGGGATCTTACATAGTTTTAAAAATGAACAAGACAAAGTTGCAAAAATAATAGTTGTTTTATCACCACCTGGATTGGAACAACTTTTCGTTGAGGCAGGAATAGAAATTTCTGATAATCATGTCAAACCACCGCCTTTTGATGAAAAACAGAAGCAAAAATTGATGAATATATTTCCTAAATACGGAGTTAAATTACAATGACAAAACCAAAAATTCTTGCATTTGCAGGAAGTACTAGAACGGATTCATTTTATAAAAAATAGATATCCTATACCTAATTTTAGATGGAAATAGTGCAAAATCTCATGCCCTAACTATATACACCCGCCCATTATGCTCCCGTTACAATTTGAACCAATTAGAATGATTTAGGTTCAAATTCAAATTATCATACGTCTTAAAAGATTGAAAGAGGGGGTGAGGAAAGATATCATCACCAAAGATAATTACCTAAATTCAATACAGCATATTCAATTGAAATTAATCTCGCTTGATAAAAAAATAGAAAATTGCACCAAATGTCCCAGACTCTCATTGTACATAAGAGACATAGCCAAAAATAAGGTAAGACGATTCCAAGATCAACAGTATTGGGGAAAGCCTCTTTCAGGCTTTGGGGATATCAATGCAAAATTGTTCATTGTTGGACTAGCACCTGCAGCTCATGGTGGAAACAGAACAGGTAGAATGTTTACAGGTGATTCCTCAGGGGATTGGCTTGCAAAAGTATTGCACAAAAATGGATTTTCCTCAAAACCAACAAGTGAAGCAAAAAATGATGGACTAGTACTAAATAATGCATACATTACTGCTGCAGTTAGATGTGCGCCACCACAAAACAAACCAACTAGAGAAGAAATGCAAAATTGTTTTAATTATCTACAACAAGAATATAAAATTCTAAAAAATGTTATAGTTATTTTATGTCTTGGAAAAATTGCTTATGATACGACATGTAAATTAGTACATGTAAAGCCAGAAAAGTTTGGACATAATAAATTATTTAAGTATGACAGAATTAAAATTCTAACTTCATATCACCCATCAAAGCAAAATACACAGACAGGTAGACTAACATGGAAACAATGGTCTGCAGTTTTTCAAAAAGCAAAAAAGATGACAAGATAAAATGGAGTTTTTTAGAACAAAGAATTTTTAAAATTTGGTTTGATACTGTAATACCTTTGTCAATTATTTTCATAAATATTCTAGACTGTATGATGACTTGAAATTACTGATAATTCAAGGTATGTAAAGCTAGTCTACCACAATTTACCTTGTTTTTTTAATATAGATTTGGTATTGCCAGAAATAGTATCTAATGTGTGCAAATCATAATTTGCATCTGTAAAATCAACTCCTGTAAGAATTGCACCTTCAAAGTTTGTATGCCTAAGATTTACACCGCTTAAATTGGCCTCACTCAAGTCAGCACTTCTCAAATCGGTATAAAACAAGTCAGAACCTCGAAGGTCTGCACCTCGAAGGTCTGCACCATACAAGTCAGCATCCCATAGTTTTGCATCAAATAGATTGGTTGTTCTCATATCAGCGCCTCTTAATTTGACATAAAACAGGATTGCACCACTCAAGTTAGCTCCGCTTAGATCAGTACAACTTAGATCAGCATTGTGAATGTCTCTGTTTTTAAGATCAACCCCGCTCATATTGGAATTTGATAGATTTCTTCCAATCAAATCCTCATAATCAAAATTAACGCTTGAGAGATTTCTTTTTCTAAAAACGTCAGATGAATTCATGGTATATTACAAATAACACAAAAAAGCATATTTGAATTAAGATATAAAGAAAAATTGGTAAACAAGATAGAAATCAATCAGGATAGAGATCCCTAACAAATCTCATAATTAGAAAAATTTTAGATGTAATTTTTTAAAAATACAGGAGATGAAGAATTTATATTACAAGGTTAGATTCATTGATCCAACATAAGGAGGATGTCATCTCAATTAATCGCAAATTCCTTGACATGTTATCTTCCTTATGATAAATGTTCTAAAACATAATTTAGAAAATATCCGTCACATAATCATCTCCCCAGAGAAATGGTAAAACTAATTTTTAACACTAATTAATTCAATCAATAGCATTGTAAATCAGCCAAGAAAAATACTAGATATTTTAAAAATAAGATTTGTTAAAATTGAATATAATATTATGAATAGTTGGAGTGTCAAATAAAAAGATCAATATAAATAATATTTCTCATAAAACTTGGTATGCCAAGAATAACCCATTTTGATATTCCAGCAGATGATCCTCTTAGGGCACAAAAATTCTACAAGGAGGTATTTAATTGGAAGTTCGAAAAGTGGAATGGCCCAATGGAATATTGGATGGCATATACAGGTGATGAAAAACAACCTGGGATTAACGGCGGTCTTGCAAAGCGATTGCCAGGTCAATCAGGTATGACAAATACAATTGAGGTTCCATCAATTGATGAGTATTCAAAACTTATTCAATCAAAGGGAGGCCATATACTAGTCCCTAAAATGTCTATTCCAGGAGTAGGTTATTTCGCACAGTGTATAGATACCGAAGGGAACACATTTGGGATTATTCAGATGGAACAAAACGCAAAATAGTTTTTGTGTTGTTAAAAATAAAATAGAATGCAAAAACAAGATTTATTATGAATAATTTCTTTGTTTAAAGATTTTTTTAAACAATGATTGGTTAGTACCTGAAAAACCATCTAAATTAATAATTAGCAAGATTTCAAAAATATAATTGAGTTACAAGTTTTTAGATCATGCAACGGATGCAATTATTGAAGTCATTGCTAAAGATCTCAAAGAGGCATTTTTAGTCACAGCAGATGCTGTGATCAATCTCACACTAGATAAGGACAGAGTGGAAGAGAAAGAACAAAGAGAGTTTACTGCACAAGGAAAAGATCTCAGATATCTTTTGTTTAGTTGGCTTGAAGAGGTGACCTTTATTTTAATCACAGAGGGTTTTGCAATAAGAAGAATAGATATTGAAATTCAAGAAAATAATGGCTACAAGATATACGCTAAAGCATATGGAGAGTCACTAGAGTTTCTAAAACATAACTTCAAAGTCGAGATAAAGGCCCCTACGTTTTACGATATGGAGATCAGACAAAATGGTCAAGTTTACATGCGCTTTTTACTTGATCTATGAGTTGTGTGAATTATTCTTGGCAAATCAATAGAAGAAATTATACGTGTTTTTTAAAAGTAAAGAGGATTAAGATCATAACATGCGAACTAAGCTAGGAGTATTTTTGGTATTTTCGCTAGTTTTCGTTATGATCGTTCCAGCCAACGCAGCTGTGTCTTCTATATCACTTGAGAAAGATTCCTACACAATAGAGGAACTAATGATATTTATTGGAAAAGAACAAACTGGGAAAAAATCAGTTTTTGTGGTTATTGATAATCCTACAGGAGTCTATGTAGGGATGCTTTCAGATCCTTCATCAGATGTGGATGGATCATTTTCAACAATTCCAAGAGAAGTAACAAAATTTTTTAAATCCAAAGGAATCTACAATGCAACTGCATTTACGGATGATCAAAAAAAGAATGAGGGGTTAGCCATCAAATTACAATTTGATGGAAACAAAATTTTTGTTGTTCCAGATTTTGTACTATCACTTAATTCAATTCCAGACAAGACAATAGAGGAAAAAAAGACCTTGACGTTTATCCCTGCATTGACTCAATCATTAACAGGGGTAACATACAGTCTTGAAAAAAATCCACCAGTTGGCGCATCTATTGATGAACAGACAGGAAAATTCACATGGACTCCCATCGAATCTCAGGGTCCAGGTCAATATGTTTTTGACATAGTAGTAAAAAAAGGAGGATTGGACGATAGACAAAGTGTAAAAATAATAGTAACTGATGCAATTACAACACCAATATGTACATCTACTCAGCATTTGAGTAATGGAGTCTGCGTTGCAGATACATCAATCCCTATTCCTGAACCTAAACCAATACCAGAACCAAAAGAAACAGGAATAGCATCTTTTGTTGATCCTAAAAAAGATCCACAGTCTTATGTTGACAGATACAACAATGAGCCAACCTACAAGAAATGGTTTGATGAAAACTTTCCAGAATATTCTTCAATTTATGAAGCAGTTGGATTAAAGGCGCCAACAGAATTGGCATCTTTTGTTGA
>Ga0315286_10001008_pt1 | contig 25025 bp, 20 predicted proteins | sample YL17G10_0_MG_FD_205038 | JGI IMG/M metagenome (GOLD analysis project Ga0315286, IMG submission 205038) | Sediment microbial communities from Yellowstone Lake, YNP, Wyoming, USA - YL17G10_0 | ecosystem: Environmental > Aquatic > Freshwater > Lake > Sediment | place: USA: Wyoming | collected...
GGGCGCTCGCCCACCTGGCCGACCGCGTGCTCACGCACAAGTCCGTGGGCCTCGAGCCCTACGTGGCCCACACCCTGAAGCTGGTGATGGGCGAGCTCGAGTTGCTCATCCCCGGACTCGACCAGGCGCCCAACGCCGAGGCCGCGCGCGCCTTCGCCGAGGCGGCGGAGATCGCCCTGCGAGAGGGTGAGGAGTGGGAGGCGCTCTCGTACGCCCTGCGCGGGCTGTCATGCTCGCCGCACGACCCGGTGCTGTGGTACCAGGCCGGCTCGGCCTGCGTCGAGGTGGGCAGCCTGGAGATGGCTCTGCGGCTGCTCTGGCACGCGCTCTGGATCAATCCCGGCTACGCGGACGCGCACCGCGACCTCGAAGCGTTGACGTCCTTCTTCAAGGCCGGCGAGGAGATCCCCATCGAGGACTTCCACGCCGGCGATGAGCCCGGCGAGGACGGCTCCGCCGAGGACGGCCGCGCGGCCTGACCGGTCGCGTCGCGCGCCCTTCGTCTCGTTGCCGAATCCCTGGCCGCGGGGCGCGGACCGTGGCTGGCGGGGGTCGTGAGCGCTGTGCGAGACTGCGGGCGTCCCGGGGGCGACTCATGCGCTGGTCCGTCAACATCGGCAGGCTGTTCGGCATCCGCGTCGAGCTGCACGTCACCTTCCTGCTGTTCATCGGCTGGATCGCCATCAACCAGGGCCTTCTCACCGGGGATGTCAAGCGGGCGGTTGCCGCGGTGGCGCTGTTGCTGCTGGTGTTCTGCTGCGTCGTCCTGCACGAGTTGGGTCATGCGCTGACCGCGCGGCGCTTCGGCATCTCCACGCGCGACATCGTGCTGTTGCCCATCGGCGGTGTGGCGCGCCTCGAGCGGATGCCGGAGAAGCCCGGGCAGGAGATGCTGGTCGCCGTCGCGGGTCCGGCGGTGAACGTGGCCATCGCGGCGCTGCTGGTGCTGTTCATGACGCTCACCGGACGGCCGACCGACCTTGCGCATTTCGGCGAAGGCCTGGTCGAGTCGCTGCTCCTGGTCAACGTGCTGATGCTGCTGTTCAACCTCATCCCCGCCTTCCCGATGGACGGCGGGCGCGTGCTGCGGGCCCTGCTCGCGCTGTGGCTGCCCTACCTGCGGGCGACGAAGATCGCCTCGGCCGTGGGCCAGGGCGTGGCCCTGCTGCTTGGCGTCGCCGGGCTGTTCTACTTCAACCACTGGATGCTTGCGTTCGTGGCGCTGTTCGTCTTCCTCGCCGCGGGCGAGGAGCGCGCGCTGGTCCAGACCCGCACCTCGCTCACCGGGCTCCCCGTGCGGGCCGCGATGCTCACCGACTTCCGGCACCTTGATGTGCACGAGCCGTTGCGCCGCGCGGTCGAGTACCTGATGACCGGCAGCCAGCAGGATTTCCCGGTGCTGGAAGGTGCCACGCTGCGCGGCGTGCTGACCCGCGCGGGGCTGGTCGCGGCGCTGCAACGCCGCGGCCTGGACGAACCCGTGGGGGAAGCCACGAGCCCCAACCTGTGCAGTGCCGATGCCGACGAACCCCTCGAGGGCGTGGTGTCGCGCATGCGCGGGCGGGAGTGCTCGGTCGTGCCCGTGCTCGAGCAGGGTCGCCTCGTCGGTCTCGTGACCCTGGACAACGTCGGCGACCTGCTGCTGGTGCGCGAGGCGCTGCGCAAGTACGCCTCCGGAGCCTGACCAGGTACGTGCGGGGCCGGCATCCGGGGCCATGCAGCGAACGTCCGCGGGTCGGTCTGCCCGCAGGATGCGGGCGGGCCGACAGGCGGGAGGCGAAAAGCGCCGACAGGATGTCGGCGCGAGCCGTGTTCGCGGAATGGCCCCGGATGCCGGCCCCGCACTGCTCGTGACCGGGATGCAGTGTTCCGCCCGCGGCAACCGGGCCGTCGCGCCGTTGACGGGCTTGCGAGCGACCGTCACACTGTCCACATGATGCGTTCACGCTTCCCCGTCGCGCGGGTGAGCGCGCTCGCGGCGCTCGTGGTCGGGGCCTTTCTCGTCACCCAGCGCGCCACCGGCCCGCACTGGCGCATGCTGCGACCAGGCGTGGAGTTCGCGACGCTGCGCGGCGAGCCCTACTGCCGCTACGGCTCGGCCACCGTCGCCGCGCTGCGCCTGGACCCGTCGCGCGTGCGCCTCCGCGTCCGTCACTTCACCCGCGAGCCCGAACGGCGGCCGCTGGACATCCTGGAGTGGCAGCGGCGCAGCGGCGCGCTCGCCGTCTTCAATGCGGGCCAGTACTACGGCGACTATTCGTACATGGGTATGCTGGCGAGCGGGGGCAAGGTCATCTCGCGCCGGCCCCACGCCACGTTCAAGGCCGCGCTGGTGGCGGCCAGCCGCGCTGGCGGTCCGGCCATCCGGGTGCTGGACCTGACGCGCGAGCGGCTCGACCCCGACTCGCTCGGCTGGGGTGAAGTCGCACAGTCCTTCATGCTCTTCGACCGCGATGGCAGGATGCGCGTGCGGCACAGCGACCAGGTCGCGGCCCGCACCGCGGTGGCCGAAGACCGCGGCGGCAGGATCGTCGTCCTGACGAGCGAGGGCGGCTACACGCTCTGGGACTTCGCCCAGCTGCTGAAGGATCTGCCGCTGGAGCTGTCGCAGGCCATGGCCATGGACGGCGGACTGGAGGCCGAGATGGTGGTGAGCGCCGCTCGCTTCCGCTACGCCAGCTTCGGGCAGTGGGAGCACGGCCGCGCCCCGCGGGACGCTCCGCCGCCCCCCGTGGAGCTGCCGGCGGTCATCACGGTGAGCGCGCGGTGAGCGCCAGGCCAGCGAAGCGCGGCCGGGCGGGCCTCGTGCTCGCCGGCCCCGCTTTCCCCTGCGCGCGCTGTGGCCGCCCCGTGCGGCGCTCTGCTGGCGTGCGCCCGCGGAGGATTGCCTGCGCGCGCTGCGGCTACCTGATCTACGACTATCCGCGCTTGTGCGCGGGCGTCGTCGTGCTCAAGGACGCCGCCGTACTGCTCCTGCGCCGCGCACATCTGCCGCGCCGGGGTCGGCTCGACGTGCCGGGCGGCTTCATGGAGGCCGGCGAGAGTATCGAGCGCGCCGCGCGGCGCGAGCTCAGGGAGGAGACCGGCCTCACGCTCGGGCGCGCCGAGCTGATCGGCATCTACTGGGACCGCTATTTCCTCAGGGGCTTCGGCTGGTTCCCGACCATGAACTCCTACTTCCTCGGCCGCTGGCGCGCGGGCGAGCCCCGCGCCGCCGACGATGCCGCCAGCGCCGAGTGGGTCCCGCTCGCGCGGCTCGGCGGCCGCGATGCCCGCTACGCCTGGAAGCACATGAGCGCGCTGTTCCGGGACGTGAAGCGGAAGGTGGGGAGATAGCCCAACGGCGGTCCGCTCGGCTTCCGCGGCTGCTTGGACGAGCGACTGCGGGACTCCTCTGCTGTTTTGGCGCCTCCTGAGGGCGGGCGTAGAATATCAGGGTCCGGATTCGCAGAGCGCTCGTCGCGCCTTCTCAGCTCCTGGGAGGCTGCCCATGACACCGCGACACCTGTTCCGCTCCCTGGCGTGCACACTTCCGCTCCTCGTCCTCTCGCTTGCATCCTCGAACGTGGCTTTGAGCCAGACGGCGGCTCCTGGCTCGGCGGAACTGGCGCCCGAGGCGCGCACGAGGCTCGCGCAGGCCGCCGAGGACGCGCGATTGGCTCCGTGGCAGCGCGATCTCAGGTTGCGCCTGGCTCGCACGGGCACGGTCGCCGAGCCCAATCTTCCGGCGGCCGAGCTCCGCGCCGCGCGGCCCACGCTTGCGTCGGCCGCCGCAGACGGTGCATGGAATGAACTGGTGGTCCACGTACGGTACAACCACAGTGCGATCTACGACCCGGTGCGCGACCGCATGGTGGTGTTCGGGGGCTACTCGTCGGGCGAGGGCCTCCTCAACGAGGTCTGGACGCTCGGGTGGAGCACGACTGCCGCGGTAGGCGACCCGGAGGCGCAGCCGGTCATCAGTGGCTTGCGGCTGCCAGCGCCGAATCCCGCGCGCGGGGCGACGGCCGTGAGCTTCACCCTCGCGCAGCCGGGTCGCGTCCAGCTCGGCATCTACGACGTGGGCGGGCGGCTGGTGCGCCGGCTCGTGGATGGCGAGCGGCGTGCCGGAGCCGAGACGGTGGTCTGGAACGGGACCGACGAGTCGGGGGCGAGGATCGGAGCCGGCGTGTATTTCGTTCGGCTGACGGGTCCCGGATTCCGCGAGACGCGCAGGGTGATCCTGCTGCGTTGATGCGATCACGTTCCTGAAGGATCCTGCTCCTCGGACGCCCCATGGGCGAGCAGCGTGGGGCAGAGTTCGCCGCGAAGCCGATGCGGCCGCTGCCGCCGGGTGGATCCCGCTCGCGCGGCTTGGCCGCCGCGAGGCCCGCTACGAGTGGAGGCACATGAGCGTGCTGTTCCGGGACGTGAAGCGGAAGGTGGGGAGGTAGCGGGCAGCGCGTCGAATTCGATCCGCCACTGAGGGTCGGTTTCCTCAGGGCGGTGGAGGGGCTGCAGGCCTGGTGACTCGCCGTACGTTTGAGGCCGCCCGGAGTTCTGCATGCGCGCCTCCGGTTCCGATTACATCCTGCGCCGGGCAGGCCGGGGGCGCCCGGTCTTGCCGCCTTCTTCCAGCGCTCCGCCCCAGCTCTCGAGGAAGAGGTTGACGAACGCCCGTTCCTGGGCCGGCTCGACCGCCAGAGGGGCGAGCGCCATCGCCACCGAAAGCGCGAGGTGATAGCCCTCGGAGCGCGAGGCTGCGGCGCGGCGATAGGCGGGATGCGCCTCGTTCACCCAGACGGTGGACTCGACCAACCGGCCCAGTTCGGGTTCGTCCGGCCGGGACTCGAACTGGATGGTGAGTCCATAGCGCGCGGGGCGCCGCGCGCCGCCCGATCCTGGCAGCGTGGCCGACCCGCTCGGCGGGGTCACGACGGGCGCCTCGGGACGTGGAGGCTCCTCGGCCACTGCCCCCGCCGCGCGTGGTGACTGTGGCTCTCCGGCCTGCGCTGCTTCCCGGAGCCCGCTCAACGCGGTCGCCACGAGCCCGCGGGCATCCTGCCCGTCGCGCCCGATGGGGAGCCGGCGCTGGCCGCCTTCGCGACGCTCGACCAGCGACGCCAGCAGGGGAAAGTCCTCCGCCAGGTCCACGAGCACGCGCTCGAGGTCGCGCTCGACCGGCCGCGTGACGCGGCGCCGGGCCTCCTCGGCTTCGCCGCGCGCGTCTCCCCACGATGCGAGTTGCCGAGCGACCACCTCCTGGATGGCCTTGCGGTAGGCGAGGTAGGTCGCGCCCCGCGGCCCGCTGCGGATGAAGTCGGCCTTGTTGAGCGTGAGGCAGCCGGCGAGTGCCGGGGCCTCGATGAACCCACCGACCAGCTCCGGTGTCGCGGGCGAGAGACCGATCCAATCCCAGCCGCGCTTGATGACCTTGCCAAGCGTGCTGATGGCGAGGCCCCGCCGGTCTTCGGACAAGGGAAGCGATTCGCGCACGAGATAGCCCACGGCCGAGGGCTTGCGCTTGCGCGCGAGGCGGACCTCGAGCGGGGCCAGACCGTCGGCGCCGGGCAGGCTGGCCGCGTGGACCTCGGGCTCGAGCACCCGCCCGTTGACCTCGAAGCGCGCTCCGTGCGGGTAGTGCTCGCGGAGCAACGGCCCGAACATGGGCTCGAGCAGTGCCTGGTAGTGCCGCCTCAGGGTGCCCTCGATGAAGCCCGGGTCGAGCAGCGGCGAGAGCGGATTCGAGACGCGCAGGCTCACGGCCGTGCCGCGTTCGCGCACGATCCCGGGAGGCGGGGTCCACTTCCACGGCGCCTTGTTGCGCGAAGCCAGATGCCAGCGCGTGGCGATGTGCGTACTGCCCCGGCGGGTCTCGGTCACGACCTCCTCGCAGATCAGGAGGCCGAGCTTGATCCCGACCCCCGCGAAGCCGATGCCCTCGCCCCGGGTCTTGGTGGTGGCCGCGATGTCGTGGTAACGCGCCAGTTCGCGGCGCTGCATCCCCGCGCCGTCGTCGAGCACGGTGATGGTCCGGATGGCCGGGTCGGTCATGAGGCGGGCGACGCGGGCCCCGGAATCCAGGGAGTTCGCGATGATCTCGGTGAGGATCGTCTCCTCGAGCGCGCCGGGATAGGCGTCCCGCAGGTCTTCGAGCAGGTGAAGGAGATCAACGCGGGTCTCGCCCATGTCCCACCTCGAGTGGCGGATTCGCGGCCGCCGGGTGGTCGCCACGCGGCCCGGCAGGGTGAGGTCGCGCGGGAGTCTAGCATGGTCCCCTCGGTTCGGATGCCCGGGACCGCCCAGGACCGACGGCCGGCACGACCGCGCAACCATCGCTCGCTGGGTCCCCGGCCCCCGTGTATGCTGGCCCGCACATGATCCGCCCGCTCCACTTTGCGGTCTTCTGCGCGCTGCTCGTCTGCGCTCCGCTCGCCATGCCCGCGGGCGCCTTCCCCGCGCCCGATTCGGCGCAGAGCGCGGCGCTGCAGCAGCGCATCGGACGTCTCGACCGCGTGCGGATCGTCGGTCCGGCCGGCACCACGCTGCTGCGCGAACCGGTCGTGCGGGAGGACGGCCTGCACATGCGCAGGCCCTGGAAGCCGCCGCGGGCCGCCCTCTTCGTCTCGGCGGACGCTCCGGCTCCGTCGCGGCCGGTGGAGTTCGTGCCGTGGAGCGCGATCGAAGGCGTGCAGGTCCACGGGAACGCGACCCGGTCCGGCGCCCTGACGGGGGCGGTGATCGGCGGATTCGTCGTGGGTCTCACGCTCCTGGCCGACCGCCGCCAGGTCGCCGAGGAATGGGAACAGGCCGGCATCTGGATCATGGCCGGCAGCGCGGTGGTCATCGGCGGGACGACGCTGGCCGGCTTCGTGCTCGGGACCTTCGGTGAAGAGTGGAAGACGGTCTGGCCGCCCCCTCCACTCCGGGTCCGGCGTTGATGACGGTGGACCGCGGGCGGATGTCGTACGGTGACGCGGAGCGGAGGAGCCGCGGCCCGCGGCGGTCGTGGAGGGTGCGGACCGGTCTTCCGGACGCAGTCGCCGGGAGGGATGGCGTATGGGCCTGTTGATCCGGCAGGGCGAGATCGTGACCGCGACCGAGCGCTACGTCGCCGATCTCTATGTGGACGCTGGCAAGGTGCTCGCCATCGGCGCGGGCCTCGACCGGCGCTCTGCGAAGGACCAGGTGATCGACGCCGCGGGGCGCTACGTCTTCCCCGGCTTCGTGGACCCGCACGTGCACATGGCGCTGCCGGTCGCGGGCACCGTCTCGGCCGACGACTTCGAGACCGGCACCGCCGCGGGCGTGGCCGGCGGCACGACCACCATTGTGGACTTCGTCGTGCCGGACCGCGGCCAGCCGCTGCTGGATGCGCTGCGCATCTGGCGCGAGCGCGCGAAGAGTTCGGTCGCCGACTACGCGTTCCACATGGGCGTCTCGGGCTGGAGCGAGCGCACGGCCGGGGAGATGCGCGCCGTGGCCGTCGAGCACGGCATCCCCTCATTCAAGGTGCTCATGGCCTACAAGGGCACCCTCATGGTGGACGACGGCGAGCTCTACCAGGTCATGAAGCACGCCGCCAGACTGGGGGCGGTGGTGCTGGTGCACGCCGAGAACGGCGACGCGGTGGCGGCGCTCCAGCAGGAGCTGCGCGCCCGGGGCGATCTCGGCCCGGAGTTCCACCCGGTCTCGCGGCCGAGTTGCCTCGAGGGCGAGGCCACGCACCGCGCGCTGGTGCTGGCGAAGCTCCACGGCACCGAGGTCTACATCGTGCACATGACCTGCCGCGAGGCGGTCGAGGCGCTGGCGCGTGCACGGGCCGCGGGGGAACGCTGCTACGGCGAGACCTGCCCGCAGTACCTGCTGCTCGACGACACCGTGTTCGCCAGACCGGATTTCGAAGCGGCGGCCTACGTCTGCAGCCCGCCCATCCGCCCGGCGGGCCAGGGCCACCACGAGGCGCTCTGGAGCGGGCTCGCCGGTGGCGTGCTGGACACGGTCGGCACCGACCACTGCCCGTTCACCATGGAGCAGAAGCGCCTGGGCCGGGACGACTTCACCAGGATCCCGGGCGGCCTGCCGGGGATCGAAGACCGGCTCCAGTTGCTCTACACCTACGGCGTCTGCGCGGGCCGCTTCGACCTGCAGCGCATGGTGGCGCTCGGCAGCACGAACCCGGCCCGTATCTTCGGGCTCCACCCGCGCAAGGGCGAGATCGCGGTCGGCAGCGACGCCGACCTGGTGCTCTACGACCCGGCCGCCACGTCGGTGCTCGGCGCGCGGACCCACCACTCGAAGTGCGACCGCAACCCCTACGAGGGCTTCGCGGTGAAGGGGGCCCCGACCCACGTCATCGTGAACGGGCGCGTCTGCTGCGCCGACGGCAGGCTCGACGTCGAGCGCGGCGCCGGTCGGTTCCTGGCGCGCGCGCCGCGCCCCGCGCCGGGCTCGCTGCCAACGCGCGCGATCGAGATGGGGCGGATCGGGTAGTGGGCGCGCGGCCTGGCCGGTTGACGGCGCCGGCCCCGGCGGGGGCGGGTCACGGATCGAGGAGAGCCCGTGTCCGGCAGGACGGCGGCTGAGATCAGGGACGCGGGCCGGATGCTCTCGGCGGCGGACGCCCCGGGGACGATTGGTTCCCGCTATCCGTTCTGGGACGCGCAGTACCGGCCCTTCCTCCTGCAGGCGGTCGAAGCGCTGCCAGTCGAGCGCTTCGACTTCAAGCCGCGGCCCGATCTGCTCACCGCGCACCAGTTGATCCTGCACATCGCCGAGGCCGAGCGCGGTTGGATCCACCACGTCGTGGAGGGCGGACCCTACGAGGAATGGGTGATCGACCACCCGGACCCCGCGCAGGGATGGCAGACCGTCTGCGACGCGCCCGACCACGCGGCGCTCGAGGCCGCGCTCGAGGAGTGGCACGGGCACACGCAGCACTGGTTCGCGCAGCCCGCCACCGAGCTGGGGCGCGTGATCACCGAACGGCGCGCCGGGAGGCCGGATAGGCGCTTCACCCTTCACTGGATCCTGGATCACGTCCAGGAGCACGAGATCCACCATCGCGCCCAGCTCAACCTGTACCTGCGGATCATGGGAATCACGCCGCCCTCGATCTGAGTTCGGCGGGAGCCTCGTTCGGGCGGTGAGGAATCCGCGCCCGGCGCTCGCGCTGGCGGCCATGGTGGCACTTGCCGCGGTCGCCTCCCGTGCCGGTGCCGCGGCTGCTGCGCAGGACGCCCCCGGAGCGCCGGCAGCGGCGAGGCCCGCTGCGACGGCCCCCGCGCCGGATCCCTTCGCGGGACTGCGGACCACCTTCACCTGAGCGTCACGGGCGGTCCCGTCGGGACCGGTGACGGACCCCGAGTTCGCCCTGTTCCACCTGCAGCGCTCGCTCTGGGACCCGGTGGATCCGACGCGGGTGGGCTCGCTCTCGGAGACGCTCCACGCGCGCGTCAACGGGGAACCCTACCGTTTCGCCAGCCCGGCGACGCTGCGCCGCTTCCAGCGGGACCCGGCGCTCTACTGCGGGCTGCTGCGCGACCCGGTGACCGGCATGCGCTTCCGGCCGGGCGCGCGCGCGCCGCGCATCGAATGGAAGGGCGGCCCCTACTTCTTCGCCAGCGATTCCGCGCGCGCCGAGTTCCAGCGTGCCCCGCGGCGCTACGAGGTGAAGCGCGGCTACTGAGCCGGTGCGGCCGGGCACGGGGCGGTGGCCGGCCGTGCGGAGAGGAAGGCGACCGAGAGGCGGTGCGCCGGGGACTCCTACTTGCCTTTGCTCTCCGGCAGAGGGTTCTCGAGCGCGAGCGCGACCTTCCACCGGCCGTCCGTGCCCCGGCGCCAGACGTGCAGGTAGATGCTCGAGTCGGGCGCGGCGCCGCCCAGGTGGCGGCGCTCGAGGATCCCGTAGGTGCAGCCCAGGTCTTGCGAGCGCGCGACCTTCTGCGCCTGCGGATTCCAGAGTGTCACGCCCGGGATGGCCAGCAACATCTCCCGTCCGCCGCGCGGGCCCAGCACCGGCGCCACGAGGTCGCGGCAGAAGCGCACATCGGGCGCAGCCCAGCGCGCGAAGGCCGCCGCCGAGCCCTTCGCGCGCGCGCTCCGGGTCCACGCCAGGTCGAGCGCGGCGAGGTCGGTCGGGCGCGCGGCGCGCCGGGCCGCCGCGTGGAGCGGCCCCGGCGTGAAGTCCACGTTCCCGAGCCCGCGCCCGGGCTGCGCGTGCGTGATGCCGATGTCCACGGCCACGCGCCACGCCCTGCCGGCCTGCTTCTGCCAGACCGAGACGTAGTGCCCGTAGCCGGTGGGGCGTTGCGGGTCGTGCGGCCTCAGTTCCCACGGCCCCGTCGTGTATCCGAGGTCGCCCGCCGCGGAGACCTCCGCGAAGACCGGCTCCCACACCAGCGTGGCGGCGACCGGGCCGCGTGACTCCCAGGCCTGCCGGCCGCTCGTCGCCAGCGGGCGGAAGATGACGCCATCGGCGGCGAGGTACTCGAGGAACGCGTCACGCATGCCCTGCTCGACCGACATCCTGGCGAAGGCGCGCTCGGCGGCGACCAGCGAGTCGAGCGCCGTGGAGGCGGCGGCTTCGACGACGACGGGGCAGAACAGCGCGATCGCGAGCACGGCGGGGGACCAGCGGCTGGGGTTCATGCGGTTCTCCCGGTCAAGGCGTGAAGGCGGCACGGCAGGGCGTCATGATCCAACCGCGCGGTCCAGGGTGGCATCATGCTGTGCGCATTGTCGCCGATTCGCCCCGCCGCTGGAAACACGTCTTCGACCCGAAGGAGCCGCCGCCCGCGCGGCGCGCGGAGAGCGCAGACCATGGGAAGGCCCGAACCCGAAGGTCACGCTGCGGCTCTTCGAGGAGACGAAGCAGCGGCTGCTCCTGAGCGGGCGAGGCGGCCTGTGCGGCAATTGCCTCCGCATCCCGCCACCGCTGACGGTGACGACGGACGAAGTGGATGAGGCGCCCGGCAAGCTGGACAAGAGCTTCGCCGCGATCAGGGCGCAGGCAGACCGCTGGGGCAGGCGCCGGGTGCCGTGCGGGCATCCGTATTGACTTGCGGCTCAGCTCGGTGCTTGAATACAGGTTCAAGGGGTGCGGCGCGGGACCGCGTGTCTCAGGCAGTCAGCGAAGCGGTATCACGCACCGTGTCGCGCCCCCCAGATGATCGAGCGGGCGGGCGTTGACCCCGCCCGCTTAGCATTTCCCCAGCCTTTCCGTCCGGGTTGATTGCCGGGCCGGAACAGGGCACCCTCGTGCAGGATGCGAAGAGTCCCTCGCAGGTCCGACATGGCCGCTCATGGCGGTCCGCTCCACCGGAAGGAACCGGCTGATGGGTCCATCGGGGATTGCGGAGTCCGCGGGGCTGGCGCAGGGGACGCGGCCCGTGCGGGACGCTGCCCTCGCGCCGATCGAACGCTGGGCCGCGCCTGCGGTGGCCCTCTATACGCTCGTCCTGCTCGCCGTCACGGTCTTGCTCCATCCGACGCCGCTCTACTTCGTCGAGACCGACCTGCTCGGCGCCTACATCCCGGCTGCAAGAGCGCTGGCTGCTGGCATCTTCGTTCCCGGGCACTACGCCTTCCACGGTCCGGGCTACCCGCTGATGCTCGCGGGCCTGGCGCCGCTGTGCGGCGCGGACTACTACCTCGCGGCCCGGTTGCTGAGCGCCTTTGCGACCGGCTGCGCGGCGTGGCTCGCCTTCCTCGTGGTACGGCTCTTCATCGGCCGCGCTGCCGCGCTATTCGCGCTGGCTGGGTTGCTCGTCAATCCCACGTTCCTGCGCTACGGGATCGAGGCGGGCACCGATGCGCCCGCGCTGGCGCTGTCGCTGGCGGCCACGTACGGCGTGCTGCGGCCACCCTCTCGCCGGGGACTGCTCGGCGCGGGGCTCGCCGCCGGGCTCGCGACCATCACCCGCTACAACGCGATGTTCCTCTTCCCAGCGGCCGCGATCGTGCTCCTGTGGCGGCCGGGCCGGCTCGCCGGCCTAGCGTCGTACGCGGCGGGCGCGGCGCTCCCGCTGGGTGCCTGGTTCGCCGTGAGCGCGCGTCTGTTGGGTGGTGTGCTCCAGAGCAACAACTACCTCAACATCGCCTACGAGCTCTATGGCCGCACCCTGCCGTGGGACCTGTTCGAGGCCCAGATCGGCTCACGCTTCCACTCGCTGCGCGACGTGCTGCTCTTCGCTCCGGCGCAGGCCGCCGGCCTCATCGCCCGGAACCTCGGCGCGCACTTCGTGAGCGACCTCCACGATCTGTTGCCGCCGTGGCTGGGCGTGCTCGCCGGGCCCGGTCTGCTGCTCAACGCGCGCCGCCGCGTGTGGGACCCCGCGCTGGTCCACTTCGCGCTCTGCGCGCTTGCGCTCACGCCCGTCTTCTACTCGGCGCGCTTCTCCGTCTATCTGCTGCCCTTCTACCTCGCGGGCGCCGGGGAGCTACTGCTCGAGTGGCCGGACACGCTGCGCGCGTGGCTGCCGCGGGCGCGGGCGCTGCGGCCCGCAGCGCGATGGCGTGTGTGGGCCGCCGCGTTGTCAGCGGGGCTGCTCGTCGGCTCGGCGTGCGTCGCGGGCTTCCAGCTCCACCGGAACCTGGCGGACGCGCCGCACGAGACACGTCTTGCGGGAGAGGAACTGCGCCGCCGCGGTCTTGCGGGCGGGCGGATCATGGCGCGCAAGCCGCACGTCGCCTACTTCGCCGGGATGGAGTACGTGCCGATGGAGCTGTCGACTTCGCTCGCGGACCTAATCGCGAAGGCGCAGGCGTCGCGGACCGGCTACCTCTTCTACTCGGGGATCGAGAAGACCCAGCGTCTCGAGTACGCCGTGCTGAGTGACTCGGGGCTCTCGCTGCCCGGGCTCGAGCAGGTGGCGTGTCGCTCGCTGGTCGGCCCGAGCTTCTACGCCATCTACCGCGTCGGCGCGGCGGCCGTGGACTCAGTGACCATGGCGGCCGCGCTGGACCGCGCGCTATTGCGCTACTCGGACCGCCGGCGCGCCGAGCCCGAGGCCCAGGTGATCGTCGCGGTCCGGCTGGTGAGCGCGGGGCGATTCCGCGAGGCGCTGGACCGGTTGCTCCCGCTCGAGCAGGCGGGTGCGCGGGACCCAGTGGTTGCGAAGCTCATGTCCACGGCATATTTCGGTCTCGGGGAATACGAAGCGTCCTATCGCGAGTGCGAACTGGCGCTAGAGCTCGAGGCCCCCACCGCCTGGCACTTCGCCAGACTAGCCTCGATCCGGGAAAGGCAGCAACGCTACGCGGAGGCGCGCGACGCGTACCGCCGCGCCGTCGAGTTGGAGCCCGGGAACCCCGAGTACCTCGGGTGGCTCGGGCTCGCCTGTGTCGCGCTGCGCGACTTCGCCCCGGCGGCCGACGCCTTCGACCGCTGCGTCAGGCTCGAGCCGAAGAACGCGCAGTTGCGGCGCTTCGCGATCGGCGCCTACCGACTGGCAGGAGACGAGCGGCGCGCCCGTCAGATCCTGGACGATGGCGTCCGCGCGGGCATCCCGGTGCAGCAGATGCTCGTTCCGGGCGTGCCCGGAGCCCCGGTGCCGAAGAAGTAGCGCGACGGGCAGCGGGCGGCTGCCGGGGCCTACCCCGCGGCCTCCGGCGCCGAACGCCGTGCGGCCCTCAGTCTCTCGAACTTCTCCTGCGCGGCCGCGGCCACCAGGCTGGTGGCCGATTCCATCGAGATCGAGAGCTGGTTGAGGACCAGGTCGTAGCCCAGCGGGTCGTCGATCTGGCGCCCGCAGGCCCTGCGGACCCACTCGGTGCGTTCGCGGTCGCTCTTCTCGATCTCCCGCAGGGCGTCGCGCTCGGCGAAGCTCTCGCGTTCGATGAGGTTCCGGACGCGGACCTCGCGCGGGGCCACCACCCGGATGTGAAAGCCGCGTTCGTGCCCGAGGATGAAGTTGGCGCCGCGGCCCACCACGACCACGCCGCCCAGCTGCGAGATCGAGTAGATGACCTCGAGCAGGGCCCTGAGGTAATCGCTGGCGTCCACGTAGGCGCCCTGCAGCACGGACTCGACCCAGAGCTGCAGCTGCGAGCGGGCGTGCCCGTCGAGCGACTCGACGATGCGGCGCTGGTAGCCCGAGGACTCGCAGATGCGGTCGATCACGTCGCGGTGGAGCAGCGTGTAGCCGAAGCGCTCGGCGAGCCGCCCCGCGAGAAGGGTGCCGCCGCTGCCGCGCTGGCGCGAGACGGTGAGGATGGGCTGGACGGTCGCTCCGGGCCGGTCGTGCGAGCCGTGCTCGTGGACGCGGGCGACCTTCTCCGCCTCCCACCTGCGGACCTGCCGGTCGAGGATGCGGTCGATGGAGGGCATGACGGCCTCCTTCGTCTGGCTGCGGGTGGGGCGGGATGCCCCTCCCGCACATCAGTCTAGCCCGGCTGCCGTTAGCCACGGAAGCGGCCCCCCGAAGGCGGGCCTGCGGGGGACGGGCCCCGGGAACGCGGAACGGGCGGGACTCGCGTCCCGCCCGTCCACGACCTGCGACTCTACCCGCGAGGGAAGCGGCTAGTCGGCCGCCTTGACCGCCGCCACCAGCTTCTGGATGGCGTTCTTGGCGTCGCCGAAGAACATGTAGGTCTTCGGATTGAAGTAGATCTCGTTGTCGATGCCGGCGAATCCGGGCTTGAGGCTGCGCTTCACCACGATGATGTTCTTGGCCTTGTCGGCATCCAGGATGGGCATGCCGTAGATGGGGCTGGACTTGTCGTAGCGCGCGCACGGGTTCACCACATCGTTGGCGCCGATCACCAGCGCCACGTCGCAGCGCTCGAACTCGGGGTTGATCTGCTCGAGGTCGAAGAGTTGCTCGTAGGGCACGTTGGCTTCGGCGAGCAGCACGTTCATGTGCCCGGGCATGCGGCCGGCCACCGGGTGCACCGCGTACTTCACGTCCACGCCCTTCGCCGTCAGCATGTCCGCCAATTCGCGCGTGACGTGCTGCGCCTGGGCCACGGCCATGCCGTAGCCCGGGATGACGATCAGCGTCTGGATGTTGGCCAGCAGCATGGCCAGGTCGTCGGCCGAGATTTCGCGGGCGGTCTTGGCCGGACCGCCTGCCGCCGCCGCGCCCGGAGTCGCCACCGGACCCGCGCCGACGCCGGCGAACAGCACGTTGGTGATGGAGCGGTTCATGGCCTTGCACATCAGCAGCGTGAGCAGCGTGCCCGATGCGCCCACCAGCGTACCGCTGATGATCAGCGCGGGCTCCCGCAGCGCGAAGCCGGTGGCAGCCACCGCGAGGCCGGTGCACGAGTTCAGCAGCGAGATGACCACCGGCATGTCGGCGCCGCCGATGGGGATGACCATCAGGAGCGAGAACAGGAGCGAGACGCCGAGCAGGGCGTAGAAGGCGGTGATGCCGCCGCCCATGCCGATCCAGACGATCGTCGCGATCAGGGCGAGGAAGACCACCACGGTGATGAACTTCTGGAACGCCGAGGTGATGGCGCGCTCCATGAAGCCGCTGAGCTTGCCGAACGCCATCAGCGAGCCCCAGAACGACAGCGAGCCGATGACGGCGCCGAACAGCGTGGCGCCGAACGCGAGCGGATCGCCCTCGCCGCGGCCGGCCGCGAAGTTCGAGAACTCGACGGTCGAGATGAGAGCCGCGGCGCCGCCGCCGCAGCCGTTGAGCAGTGCAACCATCTGCGGCATGTCGGTCATCGCGACCCGGCGCGCGCCGAACGTGCCGGCGAGGCCGCCCACCAGGATGCCGACGATGATGAGCACGCCGGCGTTGGAGCCGGGCTGCAGGAGGCCGCCGCCCCAGATGAAGATGAACGACGCCACGATGGCGAACAGCATGCCGATGGCGGCCATCTGGTTGCCGCGCCGCGCGCGCTTGGGATGGCTGAGGAACTTCAGGCCGATGATGAAGAGGATCGCCGAGGTCAGATAGGCGACGTCCGAGAGCAGTTTCGGATTCATGCCTTCCTCCCTGCCGGCTTCTTGGTCTTGAACATCTCGAGCATGCGGTCGGTCACCACGAACCCGCCGAACAGGTTCATCGCGCCCAGCACCACCGCCGCGAAGCCGAGCCAGGTGAGCAGCGCGGTTTCGGCCCTGGCGAGCACCAGCATGCCGCCCAGCATGACGATGCCGTGGATGGCGTTCGTGCCGGACATGAGCGGCGTGTGCAGCTGCACCGGCACCTTCGAGATGACCTCGAAGCCCACGAATACCGCGAGCATGAAGATGTAGATCGAGTACAGGATCAGCGTGGCTTCGGTCATGACGCCTTCTCCGTCGCCGCCGCTTCCTTCACGGCCGGCCCCTTGACCAGGCAGGAGTCGCGATTGATGTCGTCCGCGAAGTCGAGATTGAGCTGGCCTTCCCTGGTCACGAAGTTCATGACCAGCGCGTGCAGGTTGCGCGAGTACATCTGGCTGGCGTGCAGCGGCAGCTGGGCCGGCAGGTTGACCGGGCCCAGGATGATGACGTCGTGCTCGACGGTCTCGACGCCGGCCCTGGTCAGCTCGCAGTTGCCGCCGGTCTCGGCCGCCATGTCCACGATCACCGAGCCGGGCTTCATTTCCTTGACCATCTGGGCGGTGACCAGCACCGGCGCCTTCCGCCCGGGGACCGCGGCCGTGCAGATCACCAGGTCGGCCAGCTTGACGCGCTCGGCCACGATCTGGCGCTGCTTCTCGCGCTGCTCGGGGGTCAGTTCCCTGGCGTAGCCGCCCGCAGCCACCATGGACGCATCGAGCAGCTCGGCGCCCACGAACGTGGCGCCCAGGCTCTGCACCTCCTCCTTCACCGCGGGACGGATGTCGGTGGCCTCGACCACCGCGCCGAGGCGGCGGCAGGTGGCGATGGCCTGCAGGCCCGCCACGCCCGCGCCGAACACGAACACCCGCGAGGGCGCGATGGTGCCGGCGGCGGTCATCATGAGCGGGAAGAACTTGCCGAGCCGCAGGGCGCCCAGCAGCGAGGCCTTGTAGCCGGCGACCGAGGCCATGGACGACAGCGCATCCATCTTCTGCGCTCGGGAGGTGCGTGGCACCATCTCCATCGAGAGTGCGGTGACCTTGCGGGCCTTGAGCTTCGTCGCGGCCTCGCTCTCGGGATCGCGTCCCAGGAACGAGACGTACACCGCCCCCTCGCGAATCGCGTCCGCCTCGTGCGCGCCGAGCGCCGGGCTCTGCATGGGCTCCTGCACCTTGAGCACCACGTCGGCCTTCGTGAAGACCTCGCGCGCGTTCGGGGCGATGGTGGCCCCCGCCGCACGATATGCCTCGTCGGTGAAATGGGCGCGAGCCCCGGCGCCGGTCTCCACCAGGACCTGCAGGCCGGCCTTCACGAGCTTGCCTGCGGTCTCGGGGACGACGGCGACACGGGTCTCGCCGGGAGCGACTTCTCGCGGGACTCCGATGAGCATGTGGATGACCTTTCTCCTGGGTCGTTGAAGTGGCGCAACCACAGTGCGCGCCGGGGATTGGCGGACATCTTGCAGCACTCGTGCCGATCAAAGCCAGAGGCCCGTGAGCCGGGCAGCCTGGCAGAAGGACCGGCGCGCGAACGCCCGGCCCTTGAGTCGGGCGGGCCCTATCTCCCAAAGCGAAGCAAGATTCCCGTGGCTGAACGCATTTCGGTGAAGACTTGCGCCTGCAGGCCAGTTGCCACCAACCTGGCCGGTCTGGGCACGGTTCTTCTGCCCAAACCGCCAAGCCGGTTGCCATTCTGTCAGAGTGTCAGGGTTTTTGGAAATGCGCGGCGGAAGGCGCTATTCTCTGCTGACTTGCGGTGTTTCGGGGGCCGGATTTGCCCCGCGGCTCCCGCACCGATGGCACGGCCGAACTCGGCGTCTCCGATCCTGTCGGCACGATCACGACCGTACCCTGACCGGGCGGCTCACCGCCCGTCGAGCACCTGAGGGCCGCACTCATGAACATCCTCGTCCTGGGCGGAGGCGCGCAGGGGCGCGTCATCGCCGCCGATCTCGCCACCCGGCTGCCGCAGGCGCGCATCACCGTCGCCGACCTGCGCGACCCGCAGCTGCGGCCACTGCCCAATCTCTCGTGGCGGGAGGTGGACTGCTCGGTGTCCGGGACCCTGGCGCGCCTGATGGGGGAGCACGACTTCGCGATCGGGGCGCTGCCCTCGCGCCACGGCTTCGCCGCCATGAAGGCCGCGATCGAGGCGAAGCGCAACCTGGTGGACGTCTCCTTCTGCGGCGAGGACGTGCTCGAGCTGGACGACGCGGCGCGCGCGGCCGGTGTGACCATCATCCCCGACGCGGGGCTGGCGCCGGGCATCTCGAACCTGGTCGCGGGCGAGGCGTACGCGCGGCGCGGTGCCCCGCAGGAGCTGGTCATCATGGTGGGCGGTGTGGCGCAGGACCGCTCGCAGCCCTACGGCTACTGCGTGACCTGGTCGCTCGACGACCTGACCGAGGAATACACCCGCCCCGCGCGGATCGTGCGGGGCGGCCGGAAGGCCGTCGTGCCGGTCTTCAGTGGCATGGAGCGCGTGCCGGTCGAGGGCGTGGGCGAGCTGGAGGCCTTCTTCAGCGACGGCTTGCGCTCGCTGATGGACACGCTGCCGGGCGTGCCCGAGATGGGGGAGAAGACGCTGCGCTGGCCGGGCCACGCCGAGGCGGTGAAGCCGCTGGTGGCGGCGGGCCGCCTGGCCGAGGAACTGCGCGCGCGCTGCACTCTGACCCCGCCGCTGGACCTCGCGGTTCTGCTGGTGCGGATGCGCTGGGCAGGCGGCGAGGAGGGGATCACGCTGGTGGACCGCTACGATCCGTTCACGGGCCTGTCGGCGATGGCGCGCACCACCGCGTTCACGACCGCGGTCACCGCACAGATGGTGGCGGGGGGGATCGTGCCGCCGGCGGGGGTGCAGCCCCTCGAACTGGTGGCCCGCGACCCGCGGGCTTACCGGGCGATGATCGAAGGGCTCGAGGCGCATGGGGTGCGATTGGACAGACGGATCTCCTAGCTCGCCACCCCTGGATCGGTCCCGCCTACCGCGGCTGGAAGTCGAGGATGGGAGACTCGTTCACGCCAACGGTGTCGGCCCTGCTGAGTTGTCGCAGCAACCGGCGCGCCTCCGCTTCGATCGGCGTTCCTGCAGCCGTCGCCACGAGTGGCTCGATTTCCCGCCGAGCCGCGGCATCGAGGTGCTGTGACACGAGCACGCGGGCCAGGCGCAGTCGCTCGTCGCCGAGCCGTGGATCCAGCGTTGTGGCGATTCGTAATTCCACCGCCTCGGAGATTGCCGCCTCCTGAGCGCGGAAGCAGTCGGCCAGCCTCAGGTGAGCGCGCGCATCCAGCGGATGACGAAGCACTCCCGCCATCGGCTCATAGAACATGCTGCCGCGGCCGAACAAGTCCTCGGCCCGGCGACCGGGTTCGGGTCCGCTTGTGTCAGCGAGCCCCAGCGCGTCCAACTCGCGGAGCGCCCCGTTCACGCCCTCCGCCATCAACGCTGCCGCCGCACGGAAATAGCCGAACTGGAACTGGGCGTTGTCCACCGAATCGCCGTACGAGGCGAAGACCCAGGCGGCCGGAGCGTTGCCCGTTGCCACCGCGGTTGCGGCAAGCCCGCCTCGCTGCTCGGCGGAGATGGAGTAGGGCTCAAGGTGACGCGTTTCGTGATCGAACGAGAGGATCCGGAATGCCCCGGGTCGCAGCCCAAAGGGTGAGGCATTCAGCCAGAATGCGCGCACGGTCCGGTCCTGCAGGCTCAGGCGCGTGGCCGGGCCATCCTCGGTCTGAAAGTAGGAGCCCCGGGAGATGTCGCAGTAGAGCACGACGAGGCTTTCCGGACGGGATGCGAGGTTCGAGCGCACGTCCTCCGCCAGGCGCCGCGAGATCGCCGAGAGCCGGACGGCCTCGGCCCAGTCCCAGTTGTGGAATTCCCAGGCCTGCGGGGAGGAAAGGTCAGGCGCGCGATCACCGCGCGCCGCGGTATTCCACGCCACGATCGCCGCGACTGCCACCGCCCCGATCTTCCGGGGCAAGCGGGCGATGGCCATCGCCAGCAGCAGCGCCAGCCACGGGACGGCGGGGAAAGCGTAATAATCGTAGGCGGACAGGAAGCTGAGGGCGTGGCCGACGAGGAGGGGCGCCAGGCACAGCGCCGCGGTTGCGGCGACAAATGCCACTGCACGGCCGGTCGCCGCTCCGGCGCGCGCGTCCTCGCCCGCGGGTGCGGTGGGCACAGGGGGCCACTTGCGCCGAGGGGCCGCCGCGCCCACCAGCAACGCCGTCGCGGCCGCCGCCGCGATGAGAGCCAGGAGGACCGGGACCGGCTCGAGCAGGGGGGCGAGACCGAGGAAGCCGCTGCCGACGCGCACGAGCGATGCGGCCAGCGCCGGCAGCGAGCGCACGACGTGAGACTCGCTGCCTCCGGTGTGCCAGAGGAGACGGACCGCCAGGTGGATGCCTGTGGCGCCAGCGAACGCTGCCAACTGCGCGATCATCCACGGTCGGACGCGGCGCTCGCGTACGTAGAGGACGGCCATGAGCGCCAGGATCGGGAAGACGAGGACGGCCGTCTCCTTCGCGAACGGAGCCAGAAACGCCCACGCGACGGCCCAGGCCGAACGGCCCTCGAGTTGCGCCCGCAACGCGAGCATCACCAGCAGTAACGCGAGCAGGTCCTGGAAGCCGCTCGGCCACGCGGTGAGGAACTCGGTGATGGCCGCGGTCAGGAACAGCGCTGGGGCGATGGCCGCGACGCGCGGACCCGCCAGCCGTAGTCCGAATTGCCGCACCTGCCACGCGATGCCGCCGACGCACGCGAGGCTCAACAGGTGTGCGACCAGGATCCCGGATGGCCCCGCAGCCGCAACCAGCGCGAAGTACATCTCACGCGACAATGGCCGGTACCAGGGATAGATGCCGAATTGGCCGCTGAGGGCGTGCGACAGCGGCACTCTCTGGGCGACATCGAGGAAATGGAAGTCGTCCGCGAAGAACCCGATGCGGAGGACATCGACGCCCAGCACGACCACAAGAAGGGTGATCGCCGCTGGTGGGAGCCACGGCAACGCCCATACCAATGACGCGGTGGTGGTCGGTGCGGCCCGCCCGGAGTGGCCGCGCGTCCTGTCCCGAGTTTCGCGGCCCGTGTGCTCCTTGGTTTGCTTCGATTGCTTCATGCGAGCAGACTATAGACTCGATCGTAATCTTCGGGTATCGGCGCCCACCGCAGCCCGCGGTCTGCCGAGAGGAGTTCCCGTACGCGGTGTTCGAGCGGCGGCACCGCAGTCTCGCACCCCAGCGGCATGTCCGTGCCTGTGAGAGGGAGGGATCAACATGGTGGCGTGGCCCTTGATGACAGCACGTGCGAGTCTGTGGTCCGGTTTCGTCCTGGCGGGCATCCTGCTGGGCCCGATGGCGCTCCTGTCGGCCGCTCCGACCGGCGTGGCCGCGGCTGCGCAAGGGGCCGCGGCCCTGGACTCGTGGTCCGATGGCGCGACACTGCGTCTCGACTACGACCACGTCGGCACGGCGCGGGACGAGGCGATCGCCCTCGACGGCCTGCGGCGCGAGGGACCGTGGCCTGGCAGCAGGACGAATCTGGTCGATCCGCTCGATCTCGGGCCCTACCGCGTCGAGGTGCGCGACCGCGCCACCCAGCTCGTGCTCTACGCGCAGGGCTTCGCCAGCATCTACGGCGAGTGGGAGACGACCGATGAGGCCCGCTCGGTGCGCCGCTCGTTCCACGAATCGGTGCGCTTCCCGTTCCCGCGGCGTCCGGTCCAGGTCTGCCTGCTGAAGCGCTCCCCGGACAACGCCTTCCACGAGCTGGCCTCGTTCCTGGTGGACCCCGCCTCGCAGGACATCCGCCGGGAGGCGATCGGCACCCGCGGCAGGATCTGGACGATCTTCGAGAACGGACCGCCCGAATCCAGGATCGACCTGCTGATCCTGGGCGACGGCTACACCGCCGAGCAACTGCCCGCCTTCCACGAGGATGCGCGGCTGCTGGTCGAGGTGCTGTTCTCGACGACGCCCTTTCGGGAGCGGCGCAAGGACTTCAACGTCCGGGCCATCGACACGCCCGCGGAGGACTCGGGCGTCTCCCGGCCGAGCGACGGCGTGTACCGCCGCACGGCACTCGGCGCCACCTACGACATCTTCGGCTCCGAGCGCTACGTGCTGACCTGCGACAACACGGCGCTGCGCGAGACGGCGGCCCAGGCCCCCTACGAGTTCGTCGAGATCCTGGTCAACGGCGAGAAGTACGGCGGCGGCGGGATCTACAACCTGATGGCCACCTCCTCCACGCGGAGCGGCTCGACGCCCTACGTCTTCGTGCACGAGTTCGGGCATCACTTCGCCGCGCTGGCCGACGAGTACTACACGAGCGACGTGGCCTACGACACCACGACGCCGATCGTCGAGCCGTGGGAGCCGAACATCACCGCGCTGCTGGACCCCTCCGCGCTCAAGTGGAAGGATCTCGTGGACGCGAAGACCCCGGTGCCGACGCCGTGGGGCAAGGACGAGTACGAGAAGTTCTCGGCCGGCATTCAGATGCGCCGCCGGGCGCTGCGCGCCAACCACGCCCCCGAGGCCCGGATGGACTCGCTGTTCCAGGAGGAACTGGCCTGGGGCAAGCCCTTCCTTGCCGGGCAGCAGCACGCCGGGAAGGTCGGCGCCTTCGAGGGGGCTGGCTACCGCGCCAGGGGGCTCTATCGCTCCTCGACCGACTGCATCATGTTCACCCGCAACACCGAGCGCTTCTGCCCGGTCTGCTCGCGGGCCATCGAGCGAGTCATCGACTGGCGGACCGGCCGCTGAGGCCAACGATAGCCACTGAGCGCTCAAGGGTATGCGGCTCAGCGGGCACAACCCTCAGACCACAAGGGATGTGCTTGCACGAGGTATTTGAGACCTGGTTAGGTCTCGGATTCATCGCGTTTGGCTGCCGCCCGCTTGCGCGGCGGTTGAGAAGTCTGTTTGAATCACTTACGTTGCGAGTTGAATCTAACGCGCACGTAAGGGTACGACTGATGACGACAAACGCGACCCAGATGCCCAGCCAGACACCCAGGCTCCTGCGCATCGGTGACCTGTCCCGGCTGACGGGCAAGACCGTCCGGGCGATCCACCTGTACGAGGAGCTGGGGCTGCTCCAGCCCGCCTCGCGCACCAGCGGCGGCTTTCGGCTCTACGAGCCGGGCGCGGTCGAGCGCGTGCGCTGGATCGAGCTCTTCCACGGCATGGGTTTCTCGCTGCAGGAGATGCGCGAGCTGGTCCACGCCTGGTGGGACGCGGGGCTGGGCCCCGAAGCCATGAACACCTTGCGCTCGCTGTTCAAGCGCAAGCTGGAGGACACGCGTGAAGCCGTGCAGCGCTCCCAGCATCTCGAGCGCGAGTTGTCCGCCGGGCTCACCTACCTCGAAGCCTGCCGCGTCTGCGCGGCCCCGGCCTCGACGGCCAAGGGTTGCGTGGGCTGTCAGCAGGACCACGGGATGGAGCAGGCGCCGGCGCTGGTGGCCGGATTGAAGAGCGCGTCGCCGGGCCGCGGCCCGCGACGTTCGCACCCGGTGTTCGTGGGCGTCGAAGAGATCCAGTGAAGACCCGGGCCGCGAGCGGCCTGAACGAAGAAGGAGCAGGGCCAGACATGAGCCAGACCGCCGATCTCGTCGTGCAGGACCTCCACGTCGCGGTCGAGGACAAGGAGATCCTCAAGGGCCTGAGCCTCGCGGTGCGCAAGGGAGAGGTGCACGCCCTGATGGGGCCGAACGGCTCGGGCAAGAGCACGCTCGCGAACACGCTCATGGGCCACCCGCGCTACCAGGTGACCGGCGGCGACATCCTTTTCAAGGGCGAGAGCATCCTCGGCCTGGAGTCCGACGCGCGCTCGCGCGCCGGATTGTTCCTGGCCTTCCAGTACCCGGTCGCGATCCCGGGCGTGACGGTCTCCAACTTCCTGCGCACCGCGCTCAACGCGCGGCTCGCACCGCGGGTCGCCGCCACCGACGGCTCCATGCCCGCCAGGCGCGGCATCGCGCCCAAGGAGTTCCGCGCGCTGCTGCGCGAGCACATGGCGCTGCTCAAGATGGACGAGTCGTTCGCCCTGCGCTACCTGAACGACGGCTTCTCGGGCGGCGAGAAGAAGCGCACCGAGATCCTGCAGATGGCGATGCTCAAGCCCGAGATCGCCATCATGGACGAGACCGACTCGGGGCTCGACATCGACGCGCTGCGCATCGTCTCCGAGGGCGTGAACGCGCTCTCCGGGCCGGACCTCGGCGTGCTCGTCATCACGCACTACCAGCGCATCCTCGACTACATCAAGCCGCACTTCGTCCATGTCATGCTGGACGGCCGCATCACGCTTTCGGGCGGCCCGGAGCTGGCGCTCGAGCTGGAGAGCCGAGGGTACGACTTCGTCCGCGAAGGGAAGGAATCGGCGACGCGATGACCGCTTCCGAGAACCCCACCGGAGGCATCCGCGACGGCTACACGGAGAAGTACGGCTTTCACGATGCCGACCAGTTCGTCTTCAAGGCGCACAAGGGCCTCGACGCCGGGATCGTCCGCGGCATCTCGCAGATGAAGGGCGAGCCCGCGTGGATGCTGGAGTTCCGGCTCAAGGCGCTGGAGACGTTCCGCAAGAAGCCCATGCCCCGCTGGGGTGGTGACGTCGGGCAGATCGACTTCGACGACATCTACTACTACGTCAAGCCGACCGAGCAGGAGGCGAAGTCCTGGGAGGACGTGCCGGCCGACATGAAGCGCACCTTCGACCGGCTGGGCATCCCCGAGGCCGAGCAGAAGTTCCTCTCGGGCGTCGGCGCGCAGTACGACTCCGAGGTGGTCTACCACAAGATCAAGGAGAACCTCTCGAAGCTGGGCGTGCTGTTCCTCTCGACCGACCACGCGCTGCGCGACCACGAGGAGCTCTTCCGCCAGTACTTCGGCACGGTGATCCCGCCCACCGACAACAAGTTCGCGGCGCTCAACTCCGCGGTCTGGTCGGGCGGCTCGTTCATCTACGTGCCCAAGGGCGTGCGCGTGGACGTGCCGCTGCAGGCCTACTTCCGCATCAACACCAAGGACAT
>Ga0315286_10001009_pt1 | contig 25021 bp, 25 predicted proteins | sample YL17G10_0_MG_FD_205038 | JGI IMG/M metagenome (GOLD analysis project Ga0315286, IMG submission 205038) | Sediment microbial communities from Yellowstone Lake, YNP, Wyoming, USA - YL17G10_0 | ecosystem: Environmental > Aquatic > Freshwater > Lake > Sediment | place: USA: Wyoming | collected...
GCCACCGAGCGCCGGGGCCCGTTCATTTACTATCGGTTGGCGGAGGGCTCGCTCCTGAACCTGCTCGAGGCGTGCGGAAAGTACGCCGAGACACTGACGAATGGCAAGAACATCGTGGGCTTCCAGTGGCCTCCCTGGGCCAGGATGTGCCGGATGATGCGCCAACGAAGGAGGTGAGTGCTGTGCCGGTATGGAGTACGTATTGGGGACCGCCATGCGCGGGGTTCGGTTGGATGTTCCCGCTCATCGGCCTCGTCTTCATGGCCGTGATGGTGGTTGTCTGCCTGCGCATGATGGGTGGGGTGATGCGCGGCGGCTGCATGCCCGGGCATCCCGGCCAACGCGGGAGCGAAGTCGAGGGTCTGCGCAAGGAAGTTCGAGAAATGAAAGACGAGATTCAAAGGCTCCGAGAGAGGGCTTGAGGAGGAAGCGACGATGGATCCCAAGGAAACGAAGCCGCCGATGCCGGAGTGGCCGGGTATGCCGCCAATGATGCCGCCGATGATGCAAGGGATGGCCGAAGGCATGAAAGAATTCAACCCAATGGCGATGTGCCAGGCGATGATGACCTCCGTTTCGAAGTCCGCAGAGATGGCGGCCTATGCGACGCCCGAGGTCCGGACGCTCTTTGAGGAGTGGGCTCGGAGTGTCGCAGAGGAGATTCTCACCGCCCTGAAAGCTGGTGACCAGATGGACCTCAACCAACTCGCAGGGCAGCTCAAGATCAGCCCGGAGAGTACGCTGTATTTCCTCGGCAAGCTCGTCAGGGCGGGCAAGGCGACGATCTCAGGAATCCGGACATCTTAGTACGGTCTGATAGCTATTCTAGAAACAGTACACTTACAATAGCTGGCTTCCTCATCCGTCGCCGAGACCTCACCATCCGTGACCACACCTCAGTTATTCGGGAGCGTTGTTGCGATGGAATCTGTGCGCGCCCCGCGTCTCCACTTGTCACTACTCCAGATGGTGCCGGAAAAGCCACGTCGCCAGCGCCAGGGTGACCAGCGCAATGAGCGCCAGTGGCCAGAGGTGGTGCACGATGAGGTCGGCCGGCATGCCCTGCAGAAACAGGCCGCGCACGATCACGAGAAAGTAGCGCATCGGGTTGAGCCACGTCAGAGCCTGCACCAACGGCGGCATGTTGGTGATCGGCGTGGCGAAGCCCGACAGGATGACGGCTGGAACCAGGAAGAGGAAGGCGCCGAGAATTGCCTGCTGCTGCGTGCGCACCAGCGACGAAATCGTGAGACCAACACCGATCACCGCTAAGAGGAATAGGCTCAGCGCGACGTACAGCCACCCGAGGTTGCCGAGGAACGGCACCCGGAACCAGAGCACGGCGACGACCACGATGAAGGTACCTTCCACGAGGCCGATCAGCAGCGCGGGCAGCGCCTTCCCGATCAGAATGTGCACGGGCTGGAGGGGCGTCACGAGCAGCTGGTCAAACGTGCCCAGCTCGCGCTCGCGCGCCACCGAGAGGGAGGTGACCACGAGCGCAATGACGAGCGTCAGCAAGGCGACGATCCCGGGCACGATGAACCACCGGCTCTGCAGGTTGGGGTTGAACCAGGACCGCACCACCAGGCTCGCCGGAGGCTGTCGGCCGCCATGGGTGCGCAGCCAGTCGCGGTTGAAGGCGCTGACGATCGTGTTCGCGTACCCCAGCAGGATGAGCGCGGTGTTGGAGTTGCGCCCGTCCACGATCAGCTGCACTGTCGCGGGCTGATGGACCCGCAAGTCGCGTGAAAAGGTTTGGCCGATGTGTACCACCAAGGTGGCCGCTTTGCGGTCGATCAGCGGCGCGATCTGGGCGTCGCGCGAGAGATCCGCCACTTTCGAGAAGACCGGCGAGCCGGAAAAGCGCGCCACCAGGGCACGCCCATCCGCACCCGCGTCCTCGTTGTAGAAGGCGACGCGCACGTGGCCGAGGTCGAACGTCGCCGCATAGCCGAAGACGAGCAGCTGCACCACCGGCGGGACGATGAGCACAAAACGGCTGCGCGGGTCCTTCGCGACCGCAAGGAACTCCTTGACGACCAGCGCCCAGATGCGAGGCCACATCTTCCGTCCCCTCACTCCAAACGCTTGCGAGTGAGCCGCCGCGTATTCCCCAGGAAGAAGGCAGCCATCAACGCCAACGCCAGGGAGTTGGGCACGATCACGCTCCAGACGTTCCCGGCGAGAAACACGGTCTGCAGCACGGCGACGAAGTAGCGCGCGGGGATGAGCAACGTGACGATCTGCACGGCGCGCGGCATGCTCGCCACGTCGAAGATGAAGCCGGACAGGATGAAGGCCGGCATAAACGTGGTGATGATCGCAATCTGTCCGGCAACGAACTGGTTCTTCGACACCGTCGAGATCAGCAGCCCCATGCCCAGCGCCGCCAGCAAGAACAGCGCTGCCGCGCCAAATAGGACCGCGAAGGAGCCCATCAAAGGCACGTGGAACAGCCCGATTGCCATCGCGACCGAGAGCATCATGCCGCCCATGCCGAGCAAGAAGTAGGGGATCAGCTTGCCGAGCAGAAACTCCGACGCGGACAGCGGCGTGACCATCAGCGCTTCCATCGTGCCCCGTTCCCACTCCCGCGCCACGACGAGGGCCGTAAGCAGCGCGCCGATCAAAGTCATGATGATGGCAATGAGCCCGGGGACGAGAAAGTTCCGGCTGCGCACGGCGGGGTTGAACCACACCCGCCACGCCGCGACGACCGGCGGCGTGAGGTCCACGCCACGCTCCGCGCCCAGCTGTGTCAGCCATACGCGCCACGCCCCATCGACGTAGCCGGTAACGATGCGGCCGGTGTTGGCATCCGTGCCGTTGACGATCACCTGGATCGGCGCGCCGTTCGGATACCAGATGCGCCGCGAGAAGTCGGCGCGCAGCACCACGATGCCCGCCACCTCGCCTGCCCGCAGCGCCGCCTCCGCGCTGTGAGTATCACGGACCATGTGCGGTGCGAAGTAGGGCGACTGGCCGAAGCTGGCGGCAAAGCTCGCGGTGTCGGACGTCGGGTTCTCAACGACCAGGGCGATGGGCACCTGCCGCGCGTCGAGTGAGATACCATAACCGAACAGGAACAACAGAAAGAGCGGCAGCACGAAGGCAATCGAGATGCTGCTCGGGTCGCGCAGCGCTTGCAGCATCTCTTTCCGGACGAAACCCGCTAGCCGCATCCGCCGCCGCGCCCCGGCCGACAGCTCGCGAGTCCCGGTGCTCCTCTCCGGCGTCGTCGAACTCATTGCGGGTGCTCGCGATCGTACGCTTCGATGAGGCCGATGAACGCGTCGTCCAAAGTGGGATCGGGCAGCTCTGGACCGCGGGCGCGAGCTTTGAGATCGTCGGCGGATCCTAGCGCGATGAGCTGGCCGCGGTACACGATGCCCAGACGATCGCAGTACTCGGCCTCGTCCAGGAAGTGCGTCGTCACCATCACCGTCACCCCGGCGTCGGCCATGGCATTGATCCGCGCCCAGAACTCACGGCGGGTCAGCGGATCGACCCCCGACGTCGGCTCGTCCAGGAAGAGGATCTCCGGCTCGTGCAGAATGGCGCACGCCAACGACAGGCGTTGCTTGTAACCCAGCGGCAGGTCTTCGCTGGTGCGGTCGACATATTCGTGGAGGGCGAACTCGTCGAGCATCCGGTCGATGCGCGCGTGCCGACGGCGGCCGGTCAGCCCATAGGCGCTGCCGAAAAAGCGCAGGTTCTGCAGCACGCTGAGCGCGCCGTAGAGGGCGAATTTCTGCGACATGTAGCCGATGCGCGCCCGCGCGGCGGCGGCCGCGTGGCCGAGGTCGATGCCGAGGACAAGTGCCTTACCGGCGCTGGGCGGCAGCAGCCCGCAGAGCATCTTGAACGTCGTCGACTTCCCCGCGCCGTTGGGCCCGAGAAGACCGAAGGTTTCCCCCGCCGGCACCGAAAGGCTGATGCCGTCGACGGCACGGAAGTCCCCGAAGAGGCGAGTCAGCTGCTCGATCTCGATCACCGGGCGTGATGGGGGCCGGTGCAGCTCGCCGTCGGCCGCCAATGTCGTCGGCGATGGTGGGTCCACGCCGGCATCAGTGCCGGGATCGGACGATTGGCCCGGCACCGCGGTCTCACCTTGTGAGGAGCGCTCCCGCAGCAATGCGATCAGCGCGTCTTCAAAGCGCGGCTCGACCGCAACCAACTCGCTCGCTGCAGCAGCCTCGCCGGAAACGAGCGCAGCCGTTGTCGGCGGCGCTGCTCCGGCAGCCAGGAGCAGGCGCACCGTTCTTCCCTGAATTACCGCATCGAGCACGCCGGGCACCAGCAGCGCCCGTTGCGCCGCGCCGCGGCGTTCACCGGGCGGTGTGCGCAGCGCGAAGGTGCGGCCGCGCACCGGCGCCAGAAAATCGCCCGGAACCGCCTGGCCGAGCAGGCGCCCCTGGTGCAGAACAACCACCTCGTCGCAGCGCTCTGCCTCGTCCAGGTACGCCGTGCTCCACACCACCGTCATCCCTTCCCCTGCCAGTCGCCTGACGATCTGCCACAGCTCGCGGCGCGAGACCGGATCGACGCCGACGCTGGGCTCGTCCAGCAGAAGAATCTCCGGCGGGCGGACGAGGGTGCAGGCGAGGCCGAGCTTCTGCTTCATGCCGCCCGAGAGCCGCCCGGCGAGCCGCGTGCGGAAGCGGCCGAGGCCGGTGAACTGCAGCAGCTCATCGAAGCGCGCGGGCCGCTCGGCGTGCGGCAACCCGTGCATGTCGGCATAAAGCGTGAGGTTCTCATCGACGCTCAGATCCTCGTACAAGCCGAAGCGCTGTGGCATGTAGCCGAGCCGCGCCCGGATCAGCTCGGACTGTTCCACGGCATCGAGACCCAGGACGAGGATGCGTCCGGCATCGGGCGTGAGCAGTCCCCCGATCAAGCGCAGCAGCGTCGTTTTGCCGGACCCGTCGGGTCCGACGAGGCCGGTGACGCAGCCGCGGCGTATGCACACGGAGAGCGCGCGCAGCGCCGAGACGCGCTCGGCACCGGCGGGAAACGTTTTCGTCACGCCGTCGACTTCGACGGCCGCATCACCGGCGCTCTGGGATACCACGGCACGCTCACTCAGCGCGGACTTCGCCCGCAGCCAAAAGTCGAAAGTCGAAAGTCCAAAGTGGATGGCCAAAATCTTCGCGCGGGATAGATTCCCGCCAGAAGATTGCGGGAATGACAAATCGACCTTTTGCTCCCCACAAGATCCTCACGCCGTGCAGAGAATCGCGGATCTGGTAGTTCAATGCGCATGGCCAGACGCTGGCGGTTGAGCGAGCTGTAGCGTGACAGTGACCGGCATGCCTTGGCGCAGCGTGCGATCGGGGTTCTTGACGTACACCCGGAGGCGGTACACCAGCGCCGAGCGCAAGTCGGGCGCCTCCACGGGCTTGGGTGTGAACTCGGCCGTGGGCGAAATGAAGCCGACCCACCCATGATAGATGCGGCCGGGAAACGAGTCCGTGGTGATCTCCGCCTGCATGTCTGGGAAAACGCGCCCGAGATCGGTTTCGGAGACGTACGTGCGCACCCATACTGGGGTATCGAACGCCAGCGTATAGGCCGGGGTGTTGGGAAGCACCGCGGCGCCCGGCTCGAGAATGCGGGTCAGCACGGTGCCCGCTTCAGGTGCGTACAAGCGGGTATCGCGCAGGCGGTGTTGCGCCAAGGCGAGGGCGGCCTCATCCGCTTGCAGCTGCGCTTTGGCCGCCGCGATATCCTCCACACGCGGGCCTTCGACGGCCAGCGAGAGCACCTGCTGCGCCGCCTGCAACCGATCGTGTGCCGCCTGCGCAATGGCGCGAGCGTTGTCGTATGCCTCCTGCGAGGCGGAGTCGGTGGCGACCAGCTTCTCCCGCCGCCGCGCCACCAGCTCGGCATCGTGCGCCGTGGCCGCGGCGGCCCCGGCGTCGGCTTTCGCTTGCTCGATTTCCTGCGGCCGGCTGCCGCGCTCCAGCTTCGCGACCACCTGGCGCTGCTGCGCCAGGTGCCCCTCGGCCGCGTGCACCGCATCTTCGAAGCGCGACGGATCGAGCGTCGCGAGCAGCTGGCCCTTCTCGACCCGGTCGCCTTCTTCGACCAGCATCTGCATGATCCGCCCCTGGTTATCGAAGGAAAGGTCTACCTGGCGGATGTCGATATTCCCGTAGAGCACGAGACGATCGGCCGGTGGGCGGTGCGACCTCCAATAGAGGAAGCCCGCAGCACCGCCGACGAGGACGATGAGAATTACGGCCACAATACGCGCGCGTCGAGACATGCGTGCCACTCCAAGCAGCGTCACCTGCAATCGATCAGCATTCTCTGCGGGCGTGTTCCTACAGCTTCGCCTCGTTGACGAGAATCAATCCGTTGTCGCGGGTCAGGCTGCGCAGCTCGCCCAGGAACTCTTGAATGTCCTCCTGCTCCGTGGAGGTCACCTCGAAGCTCATAAGCGACGGCGTCTTCTCGAGCGCCCCCTTGAGCGTCGGGACATCGAGGCGCAGCTTGACGATGTCGAAGGCGCGATCACGGATGAGCTCCTCGAGCTTGACCAGGAAGCGCTTCTCGCCGAACTCGCCAGCCACCTCGATGCGGACGCGGCTGGTGAGCTGCGCCACCCGCGCTTCCGCCGCGGCGCGTGCCTTCTGCGCATCGAGTTTCGCCCGCTTCTGAACGGCTTCCTTCTTGATCTCCTTGAAGATCTTGTGTTGGCGTTCGAGCTTCCAGATGAGGTCGCGGTTCGGAAAGCTGATGGCGTCGGTCGGGCACACGATCGCGCAGGTGTTGCAGCCCACCATGCAGCTCATCGGGTTGACGGCAACCGCAAGCCGATCCTGCATCTCATACACGCCGCGCCCACAGGTCACGAAGCACAGGTCGCAACCGATGCAGGCGTCAGGGTCGACCTTCGGGCTCCATGGAATCGTATCGCGCGGAATCCCGTGCCAAGTTGGAACTTTCTCAGTCATCTCCTTGCCTCCAGGCCTCGCATAGCCGAGCACTTCGATATAGCCATAGATCTAAATATAGGAATACAGCAATGAGTGCAATCGCCCAGCCAATCGATGTCCGTCCGGTGCGGCGTTCAAAGCGCTCGCCGACACCGGCCAGCGAGCAATTCCTGGGCGATTGCCGTCGCACGGTCCTTGCGACCGTTGATCTCTAAAGCGATCCGCACGTTTTCACGCGCGGTGAGGAACGGAGCGCATCCCTCCGTTCGAGCCGAGGCGAGGCGATTTTCCCCGATCATGCCGGGAGCGGCCTCTCCTTGGCCGGGTCTGGAGGGATCGGCGGGGTATCGAGGCTCCGGTAGCGACGTTGACGTAGCCCGGAGGCGCGGGTGGAATTCTCTTGACTCCGGATTTCCATGGAGTATAGGGTAGCACTATGCACTTGCCAACAGAGGACATGGTGCAGGCACGGGAGGGCAAGCGCGCGCGCCGGGAGCTGCGCATGAAGGATGTGGTGCGTGAAACCGGTCTGCCGAGAGAGACCATCCATTTCTATATTGCCGAGGGACTCCTGCCGCGACCCGAGAAGACCGGGCGCAACACCGCGTTGTACAGTTGGGAGCACGTCCGGCGCGCCCGCCTCGTCAAGAGTATCCAAGAGAAACATTTCTTGCCGCTGCGGGCCATCCGTGCGCTGCTGGAGGATGCGGACGATTTGTCACTGTCAGCTGCGCAGCAGTCGCTGGTCAAGGAGCTGCGGGTTCGTCTCGGCCCGTTAACGGCTGCTCAGCATCGCCAACACATTCTCCTGACGGACATCCTCAAACAAGAGGGCATCCCCAAGAAGGAGATCGGCGAGTTCTGCGATCGCGGAGTGATCGCGATCGAGGGGACCGGCCGGAAGGCCTCTGTCTCGCGGGAGGACGCGGAGCTGCTTTACGCCTGGGCACGCCTGAAGGTAATTGGCATCTCTCCGGAGCGCGGATTCATGCCGCGGGACCTCGAGATCGTCGAGGAAGCGATCTCGCGGCTTGTCCGCAAGGAGTTCGAGTTCTTTACGGAACGCTACGCGTCGGTGGGCGGAGACGAGGCCGCGCGGGTGGCCACGGAGGCCGTGCCCATTCTCAACCAGATTATCAGCATCGTCCACTGGAAGAAGATTATGAGCTTCATCGCGGAGTTCTCAGAAAAGAATGCCTTACCGATTGATCCTCTATCGCTGGAAGGACGCGCTCGGGCATCTGACGCGTGATCCGGCAGAGATCGTATGGGACTGAGCGGACAGGCCCGTTCGCGACGTGGGATTCGTAGCCGTGTTGCGCTCGGAGTAGTGCTGCTCTCGGGAAGTGCTCTGCTGGCATCAATCCGCGTCTCCGCTGCGTTCGGCTGGGACCAGACGGCTCATGGTCGGGCCGGAGATCTCGCAATGCAGCTCCAACAGGTGGACTCCCGGCTGGATGCGCTGGAGGAAGAGAATCGTAGACTGCACGCAGAGGTGGAGGAGCTCAGGCGGAAATTGAAGTCGCCGGCGATCCCGCTACAGCAGTTCACCCAGCTACCCAACGGCACACAGAGGCCCTCTGAACCGCACGACGACGGTGCCGGCGGCCGCTTACTTGAGGGCGAGAGTGGGTTCGGGACAACCGAGTTTGGCTTCCGAAGCGGGTGGGGAACGGCACCGTACGACCTGCCCGGTGGCGTGTACTTGGGCGTGTATGCCGACCACACTCTGTTCACCGAGGCCGATGGAGTTCCGTACGGATCGCTGAGCCTGGAAGGCTCGTTGGGTTTTCTCCAAGGTAGAAAGGAGACCGCACAGATCACCACGCTCCTCGGCCGCCGGCAAGCCCGCCTAGCCGTGAACGTAATCGAGGTCGAACCGGCGTTCGAATACCGGGTGCAGAGCCTCGAGAATCTTGAACCCTACGCGCTAGCTGGGCCGGAGATCTTTGCGCCCCTAGTCGAGAGTCCCCCGCTCACGGGCGGACAGGTGTCGTTGCCCCCTCAGTTGCAACGCCGCGGTCTGCCAAATGCCACGACGGGGACCATTGAAGGCGGGGCTGGATTCGGCTTGGGCCTCAGGTTCAGGCTGGCACAGCTGGCACCGCGTGGCGCGCCCTTTTCCAGCCAACTTCGGCAAGCAACCGTCGGAGCGGAATGGCGCTACCACTACATGGCGCGCGGCGAGCAGTTCCAGCAATACACCGCTTCGGCATCTTTGTCGTTCTGATCGTGAGCGCGAGTGGGTGAAGGTTGGCAAATTCATCTGGTGACGGAGGAACGCATGGAGTCATTCGAGGGGAACGTTATGAAGAACCGTTACGATGTCGTGGTCGTAGGAGGCGGACCCAACGGGATCACCATCGCTTGCTACCTTGCAAAGTGCGGCCTGAGCGTTTGCCTGTGCGAGGACCGGCTGCAGTGCGGAGGGGGCTTCGAGAATACCGAGCCCATACCCGGCTTCCGGATAGACCCGCACGCCACCTACCTGTATGGCGCGGCGGCTCCAGGAATAGAGCAGCTCGAGCTGCCGAAATTCGGATTCCGGATGGTCCACTACAAGACCATGTTCGGAGTGGTCACCTCGGATGGCGAGGGTTTCGTCGCCGGCAAGTACAATCCCGAGAAGACCCGCGAAAGCTTCAAGCGATTCTCGGAAAAAGACGCCCGCTTGTGGGAGGCCTTCGACTCGGCCGTCTCGGACAACGCGGTTGACATTCTCCGGTCTGTCTACTGGACGCCTCCACCCCCCGTGGGTGTGACCCTCGCCAGGGAGGAGCTTCCCTGGGCCAAGGAGCTGAAGAAGCACGTTCCCGCCTACGATCCCGCCTGGAATGACATGTCCACCTTCGAGATCCTCGACACCATGTATGAGACTGAGCCCTTCAAGGTCGGCTCCGCCATGGGCACCTGGTACAACGGGCCGCACCCCGATTGGGCGGGAACCGGCATCTTCGGCATGACCTGCAACCTGCTCAACCACCATTCCTCGGGCTCCCCCCTGGGCGGTACGCACTCGATGATCCATGCCCTCGTGAGATGTGCCCTCACCCACGGAGTAACCATTCTCACCAACTCAAAGGTCCAGGAGATCATCGTCGAGGACGGGGAGGCCAAGGGGGTCATCCTGGCCGACGACGCGCCGACCCGGACAAAGAAGCTCTACGCCGATCGCGCCGTCATCAGTGGAGTCCACATCAAGGACCTTTTTCTGAATCTCGTCGCCTCCCGCCACCTCGATCCGGTCTTCCTCCAAGGGATCAAGGACATCAACCTCAAGGGAGGGAGTCTCTTCGTCCTCTCCATCATCGCCAAGGAGATGCCAAGATTCATTGGCAGAGCGGGTGAGATTCTCTCCGGCACCGACTACCCCTCGTGCATCTTTCTTCCGGCGGACCATCGGGAGCTGGTACTGAACCAGATGAGAGACGTGTACTCCTTCAACACGCATCCGATGAAGAAAGAAAGCATGATCATTCCCATCGTCAACCATGATCTCTTCGACAAGACCCGGTGTCCACCGGGCTACCACGTCTTCTCCCCCATCTACCTGCAGATGCCCCCTCCCGAGTACCACGTGGACGGGCCAGACGCGGTCAACAAGGCGAAGGACGAAATCGTCGACACACTGCTCGAGACGATACGGTTGGTGGCCCCCAACATGACGGAAAAGAACATCGTGGCGAAGTTCGTGAACACACCTTACGATTCAGCCTTTCGAAATCTCGGTTTCGTCGGTGGTAACTGGTACGGCATCAGCCAGTCCGAAGATCAGTGGTACAGCGCGCGCCCCCTGGAGGAGCTGTCCCGATACCGAACGCCGATCAACAAACTCTATCTCTGCAATCACACCTCGTACCCGGGCGGCCTGGGCCTTATGGCAGTGCCGTACAACCTGATGCACATCTTGATCGAAGACCTGGACCTCAAGCCGGGGGGCTGGTGGTATCCTTCCCCCTACTACATATCCGAAAAGGAGGTGACGGCATGACCCCTTTCGACGCGTCGGTTCGGCCGGAGAATCCGCCGGTTCCCCGGATGCCAGATGAGCTCACGGCGGATGCCGTCGTGATCGGGGCTGGCCCCAACGGGTTGATCCTTGCCGCCTACCTGGCCCGGGCGGGAGCGCGTGTGGTGCTCCTGGAGAGGCGCTACGAGATCGGCGGAGGGCTGGCCACCGAAGAAGTGATCTTCCCGCTCTACTACGCCAACACCCATGCCACGTACCACATGATGGTCGACTACATGCCCGTGCTCGCCGATTTCGACCTCAAGAGGCATGGTCTGATGTTTCTCAAGCCCAACGCGCAGACGGGCATCGTCTTTCGAGACGGGCGCTCGATCCTTCTCTCCCGCATGGTCTCGGAGACGGTCGATTCGATAGCCCGGATCTCGCCAAGAGATGCCAAGACATTCGAGAAGATCGTCAGGACCTACACGAGAATGGTTGACGAGATAGTCGGCCCCGGAACCTATTACCGGCCGCTCCCACCCGTCGACCTCTCCATCCGCTTGAGTCGAACCGAGATCGGCCAGGAGCTGCTGGAGATCTCCGAGCAAAGCCCGCGGCAGATAATCGAGGGCACCTTCACCGATCCCCGCGTGAAGGCCCTCTTCCTGTACATCTCCTGCATGTGGGGACTCGACCCGGAAGAGACGGGGCTCGGGTTCATGGTTCCTCTGCTGATCTGCAGGGGAATGAACAAATGTCTCTGCCTCGGGGGATCCCACAAGTTCGCCGGGGCTCTGGCCAAGGAGGTGGTCATTAACAACGGCCTCATCCTGGACAACGCCGAGGTGGCCAGCATCATCGTCAATGGCGGAAACGTCGAGGGAGTGAAGACGTTCGACGGCAGGATCATTCGTGCTACGACCGTCGCCTCGAGCCTGGATCCCCAGTCTACCTTTCTGCGGCTGGTGGGAGAGGAAAACCTCCCCCAGGATCTCATCGCGTATGCCAAGCGTTGGAAATGGGATAAATGGAGCCTCTTCACCGTCCACTGCGCCCTGGAACAACAACCGAGGTTCAAGGCCGACGACCGGGCGGTAGACCAGGCGTTCATGAACATCATCGGCTTCGAAGACATCGACGAGGTGCTCGCCTACTTCGATGGCTTGAGGAAAGGTGAGATGACGGGTATGCGGGGACACACCACGGTGGAGACTCTCTACGATCCGACGCTCACCCGAATAAACGGCAAGCATGTCGCATTCTTTCAGATGCCCGCTCCGTATGACCTCAAAGGCGGATGGGAGGGCAGCCAGAAGGAGCACGAAGAGAAGGCACTCGGCGTGTGGCAGAGCTACACGGAGAACCTCTCCCGGGAGAACATCATTGCCGTCTGCTCCGAAACCCCTCTCGACATCGAGCGGAGGATCGCGTGCATGGTCAGGGGCTCCATAAAGCACGGCGACTACAATCCGGTGCAGATGGGGTACTACCGGCCGAACGACCTCTGCTCCACGACCAGCACACCGATTACCGGTCTCTATCTCTGCGGCGCGTCTGTCTATCCAGGTGGGCTCATCATCGGCGGCCCCGGCTACCTTGCCGCCAATCGCATCTGCGAGGACCTCCAACTCAAGAAATGGTGGACCATGCCAGCCAAGATCCGAAGATACGTGGAAGAATACGCGCAGTGAAGCCCTGATCCGGCGAAGGGAAAAATAGCGCGGCGACAAGCCCGGCCCCTTGCCGGAAAATCAGCCCGGACAGTGCGCTGTACTTTCTCGGCAGGCTCGTCAGGGAGGGCAAGGCGACGATCTCAGGAATCCGGGCGTCCTGTGGGGCTTGATAGGCGACTGCCGGAAACTGCCGGGCCATCATGCTGCACGAGCCGCTGGAGCTCGGCCGCCGTTTCATGGACTCGGTCCACCCATACGGCGAGATCTGCTGAGTACACACGACGGACGCACTCCGTGCAGAAGGTGCTGGCAAGGTTCGAGACCGCGTGCAGCGCGTCGGCAAGCACTGCCGAATCCGGCGTGCTGGAGCCCATACGCCTCAGCGATGCGTCCAGGGCCGTGAGTGACGAGACCAAGCTCACCAGGAGTGCCTTGAGAGTCGGTGCGTCGATCTGCGATTGCTCGCGCGAGAGCAGAGAACGCACCGTGCGCAGTTCGCCAGCCAGCAACAAAACCCCGCCTTCGAGGCGGGTGACCACTTGCTCCGGTGAGACGTCGGTCCCCTCCGGCGTGGCCGCGAGCGACTGGAATTCGGCCACCAGCATGTGAAGGTTCGTCTGCACGCGGTCGAGACGCTGCTCCCGGGCGATCCGGTGAATTTCGCCAACCAGTTCATCTTGTCTGCGCGAGACGAACTTCGCGATCAGCGCGCCAAAGATGAGCAGCCCGGCCACAGCCTCTGCTACCGCCACCGCTCTGACAGCGCCGACCGGAAGCAGATCGCCGTACCCGACCGAGGTGGCGGTGACGAGGCTGAAGTAAATCGCGTCCGCCAGACTGCGCACCGGCTGGTTGCGTTCCACAAGGCTGGGATGACCAAGTAGCCCGACAAGCCAGTAGATGCCGGCGCAAATCAGTATGACCGCGAGCCAGATCAGGGCGAGCCGAGTGCTCGACAGGCGTTCGACCAAGTCAAGCAGCGCGCCACCCGGTCTGAACGCCCTGGGGCGCTCAGGGATCTCTGCCCTCTCCCGCGCGTCTTCTCCGCGCGGGAGAGGGTTGGGGAGAGGGGGCTCTGCACCACGCCGCGAGTCCCACTGCGCCTCCATCCTTGTCCCCTCACCCTTCGGCAAGCTCAGGCCAGGCTTGGCCTTCTCCCGCGCTGAAAAACCGCGCCGGCACGCCCTGCAAAAACAGGCCGCGGACGATGGCACCTACTGTCGCCGCCATCCGGCCCACATGGGGATGCCGTTGGCGTCGCGCAGTACCAGCACCTCGTCGCCTTTGTGGATCTCGGCGGCGATGATCGCCGGCTTGCCCTGGTACGTGATGCGCGAGCCTTTCACCTCGATCTTGTCGCCGGCGGCGATCTTGATGTCCTGCCGCTCGATATACCACGCCGGGCCGAGGTGCACGTCGATGCTTTCCTTGTCCGTCTTGAGCGTCAGGTGGACACCGGGGCCCATGCCTTTCATCGGGGTCATCTGCTGCACGCTCATCACCTCGCCGCTGACCGTCTCCACGGTCTTCGGGTCGTACATGCGCCCGTACTGGCCGCCCGGTCCCCAGCCACCGCCACCACGCCACCGGAAGCCCTGGGCGAGGGCGTCGGTTGTCAGCAGCAGGCTGGAGATGCCAAGAATCGTCACAGCAGTTGCGATCTTCTTCATGATCATCCTCCTATCTTCAGTTTCGAAGCCCAAGAACCGTGCCGTGACAGTTCGAGCCCTTGGCCTGGGCGGAGCGGGATGTTGCACAAATGGGACGCCTCCCACGACCGAGAACTTGACCATCACCGTGTATTCGTATATAGGAATGTTCCAATGGATGCAATGGCCAAAATTGATGTCCGCCCGCTGACCCGGCTATTCAAAGCGCTGGCCGACGAAACCCGGGTCCGTATCGTCGCGTTGCTCGCACACGGGGAACTGTGCGTCTGTCACATCGAGGCCGTGCTGGCGCTGCCGCAGCCTACGGTGTCGCGACACTTGGCCGTCCTGCGCAGCGCCAGTGTGGTGGAGATGCGGCGTGACGGCTTGTGGGTGCTGTACCGGCTGGCGAAGCAGACGGATGCCGACTGCGAGCGCCAATTGCGGGCGCTGGCGGCGGCGTTCGCACCCCATGAGGCCCTGCGCGCGGACCTCGACCGGCTCCGCAAGCTCCGGGGTCCAGATGCCTGCCGCTCAAGATCTGACGCACGCAGCAGACGCGAACGCTCCGCGAGCCCGAAAATGATGAGAAGAGGACACGGATGAACACGAGGTACTCAATGGCACAGGCAGCTGAGATCCAGACCTCCGCCGGCGCGGTCCGGCGTCTCTCGTTCCTCGACCGCTTCCTGACGCTGTGGATATTCCTCGCCATGGCGGTGGGGGTCGGGAGCGGCTACCTGCTCCCCGGCATCGTGCCCTTCCTCGACAAGTTCAGCGTCGGTACGACCTCCATCCCGATCGCCATCGGGCTCATCCTCATGATGTACCCGCCGCTGGCGAAGGTCCGCTACGAGGAGATGGGGCCGGTCTTCCGCAACTTCAAGGTGCTGGGGCTCTCCCTCGCCCAGAACTGGATCGTCGGCCCGATCCTGATGTTCGGCCTGGCCGTCCTCTTCCTGCACGACAAGCCCGAGTACATGGTCGGCCTCATCATGATCGGCCTGGCGCGCTGTATCGCCATGGTCATCGTGTGGAACGACCTGGCCAAGGGCGACACCGAGTACTGCGCCGGCCTGGTCGCGTTCAACTCGATCTTCCAGGTGCTCTTCTATTCGGTCTACGCCTACGTGTTCATCACCGTGGTGCCGACCTGGTTCGGCCTCAAGGGCGTGGCGGTCAACATCACCATAAGTGAGATCGCGAAGAGCGTCTTCATCTACCTCGGCATCCCGTTCCTCGCCGGAGTCATCACGCGCTTTACGCTCATCACGGCGAAGGGAAAGCGCTGGTATCATGAGAAGTTCATCCCGAAGATCAGCCCCATCACGCTCGTCGCGCTGCTCTTCACCATCGTCGTGATGTTCTCGCTCAAGGGCGAGTACATCGTGCAGCTCCCGTTCGACGTCGTGCGCATCGCGATCCCGCTGCTCATCTACTTCGTGCTGATGTTCTTCATCTCGTTCTTCATGAGCAAGAAGGCGGGCGCGACCTACGGCCAGTCGACGACGCTCTCATTCACGGCGGCGTCGAACAACTTCGAGCTGGCCATCGCGGTCGCCATCGCGACCTTCGGCATCAACCACGGTGCGGCGTTCGCCGCGGTGATCGGCCCGCTCGTCGAGGTGCCGGTGATGATCGGTCTGGTCAACGTGGCGCTGTGGTTCCAGAGACAGTGGTTCGCGGACACGACGCCCGCGATGGAGGCATTATGAGCGACAACAATCAGGTCCGACAGAGCGTGTCGGAGTTCTACACCCAGGCGGTGAAGTCCGGAACCGGTTGCGGGTGTGGATGCAGCGGCGGGGATATGGTCCCCAAGGGCTTCGCGGCGCAGTTCGCCGGATACGGGGACGACGTGGCGGGCCTGCCCGCTGACGCCGTAGCCAACTCCTTCGGCTGCGGCAACCCGCTGGCCTTCAGCGAAGTGCAGCCCGGTGAGGTGGTGCTGGACCTGGGCAGCGGCGCCGGCATCGACCTGCTGATCGCGGCGCGCAAGGTGGGACCGAGCGGCCGCGTCATCGGCATCGACATGACCGACGAGATGATCGCCCGCGCCCAGGCCAACGCCGCCGAGGCGGGGTTCGCGAATATCGAGGTACGCAAGGGCATCATCGAGGAGTTGCCGGTCGAAGCTGCATCAGTCGATTGGGTCATTTCGAACTGCGTCATCAACCTGTCGCCCGAGAAGGACCGGGTTTTCGCGGAGATCGCCCGGGTCCTGAGGCCGGGCGGGCGGATGCTGGTCTCGGATATCGTGGTGCAAGACGTGCCCGCGTGGGTGCGCGAGAGCATGGCCCTGTACGCGTCCTGCGTGGCTGGCGCCGTGTCCGAGACGGAGTACGTGGAGGGCCTGCGGCGGGCCGGCCTGGTCGATGTCGAGGTCCGTGAGCGCTACCCGTACGACTTCGACCAGGTAAGGGCGCTTATCGAGTCGGAGGTACCGGCGAGTTGCTGCGGGCCGGCGCCGTCGTCCTGCTGCGGCGGCGCCACCGCGCCCATCGACGCGGCCACGATAGCGGCCGAGGTCGCGCAGAAGGTGTGGAGCGCGAAGTTCCACGCCTGGAAGCCGGGCAGAGGGACGACCTGAGCGTCCGCGCTGGCTTCAGGGGCGCGACCATCCCCACGCATTCACGCTCAGGAGAGACGATGCCCGATTTCCTCGAGACAACCGTCGATCAGTTCACCTTCCGGGTGGCCACCGATCGCCTTTACAGCTCCGATGGGTTGTGGGTCCTTTGGGCCCTGCCCCAGGGAGGAAACCGCGTCCGTATCGGTCTGACCGACTTTCTCCAGCAACACAGTGGTGACATAGCCTTCGTCACCGTCAAGCCACCGGGGACCAAGCTGCAGGTCGGAGACGACCTCGCCGAGATCGAGACCATCAAAGTCAACCTCATTCTCCCCTCGCCCGTGAGCGGAACGCTGGTGGCTGCGAACGAGGCGCTCAAGCTCACGCCCGAGGTCGTCAATCAGAGTCCTTACGACCAGGGGTGGTTGGCAGAGGTGGAGGTGACAGACTGGGAAGCGGAGCGCGCCGCGCTTCTCGACCCCAAGGCATACTTCGCGGTCATGCAATCCCAGGTCGAACAAGAGTTGAAGAAGCCATGAACGACGGCAAGCGCAAGGTCGTAATCGTGCCGTGTAGCGGCATCGGTAAGTCCTTTGGCAGCGTCGCGCGCGAGGCCGGTTACGAGCTGTGCGACGAGCTGCGGCCCGAGACGACACAGCTTGTGGCGCTCTCCAAGCTGGTGCTCGGCGAGGAACAGGCGCGCGAGCATGTGCGCCAGAGCCCGACCATTACCATCGACGGCTGCAAGCTGATGTGCGCGGCCAAGCTGGTGCAGCACAGCGGCGGACAGGCGCGGGAAGTGGCCGTGCAGGACGTCTACCGCCGGCACAAGGATCTCAAGCCTGACGGCATCGCCGAGCTGAACGCCGAAGGCAGGCAGCTAGCGCGCGTCATGGCCGAGGAGATTGCAGCGGTCGTCGACGATCTCACCGCGGGTGATGCGGCGAACGGAGGTTCTCATGAGTAGCCTGCCGCAGCGTAAAGTCGGAATCGTGGCCTGCTCGGGCGAGGAGCTGGCCGAGGGGACGGTGACGCGGCTCGCTACTCTGAAGGTCCTGCACGAGCTGAGACGCGGCGAGACTGTAACCATCTGTCTGCCGCTCTTCCTGGCCGGCAACGAGGGCAACCGGAACTTCGCGAGGTCCCACCCGACCATCACCGTCGACGGCTGCGACCTCAGGTGCGCCGCGCACGGCACCGAGATGTACTCGGGCAAGCCCGCGGCGAGCATCGTGGTGAACGATCTTTTGGCCGAGCACGGCATCGCCAAACCCGAAGGACGTCGGTGCCTGAACGAAGCAGGAAAGAAGGCCGTCGAGATCACGGCCCAGCGCCTGGCCGCGCTGGTCGACGAGGTACTGGGTAAGCACGTGAGGGAGTACGCGGCCCACTGCGCACGCGAGGTGTGACGATGAACCGCACGGCGACCTATCACACCACGGTCAAGTGGACCGGCGAGCACTGGGGCCACTTGGTCATGGGGAACGGCCCCGAGATGAGGTTCTCCGCGCCACCAGACGCGCAGGGGCATGCGGATGTCTTCACCCCCGAGGACGCGTTTGTCGCCGCGGCCAACACCTGCGTGATGCTGATGTTCATCTGGGCAGCCGAGCGCTTCAAGCTCAAGCTCCTCTCCTACGAGTGTCGGACCGAGGGGACCAAGCTCATCGAGCTCGACCGCACGGAGATCTTCACCCGCCTCTTTTTCCGGCCTCACATTCGCGTTGCGGCGGGGAGCGAGCCCACGGACGCGGTCGAGGCACGTGTTCGGCGGGCGCTGCAGGCCGCGCAGAAGTACAGCCTGGTAGCGAACTCCGTGAAGTCGGAGATCGTCGTCGAGCCGGATATCGCCGTCGAGCACGAGTGAGGAGAACGGGACGGCGGGTGTGCTGAAGCGACCCCATTGTGCCGGCCTCCGAGAAGTCGCAGGCGAGATTGAATTGGTATGGACGCCGACCTGTTCACGACGACGTGTCCCGTACAAGCGGAGTTCGAGCGCGCGGTGAGTGCTCTGAAGGACATGGGCGCCGCCTATCAACGCATCGACCCGACTCCGGCGCTGGCTCGGGTCGCCGTACCGGCGCTCGTGATGAGCCGCGAGGTCAGGGCGAGCCTGCAGAGCGAGGAAACAGGAATCGTCTTCTCTGGCTGGGTTGAGCACCGTCCTGCCGCCATATCCATGCCCGATGGTCCGGTACCGCAGGGTGATGCCGTTCGCTTCCGGCGCGCAGCGATCATGGTACTCGGCCCGTGCGTGGCGGACGAGACGAAGATCCGGCTGGTGGCTCACATCGAGGGCGACCTGGCGCCGGCGCTGCCGTTTTTGAACGCCGTGATGCCCCATGCCTCGTACATGCCACGGGCAGAGACACTCACCTATCTGGACGGCCATCGCATGGTGGCGCTCTACGCCAGGCGCATCACCATCGCCAAGGCGGACGAAATCGTGGACGCCTGGGTCACCCTGCAACGTATCCGCCGCCAGGTCGAAGACGCATGGGCTCGCAGGGAATCCATCGAGCCGTCGTTCGAGACGCGCAAGAAACCACCGGCCCTGGAGATCTACAAGCGCTTGCCGGGAACCAATTGCGGGCTTTGCGGCGAGATGACCTGCATAGCTTTCGCGCTCCGGTTGTGGTCCGGGCAAGTGTCCGTGCATGCATGCGCTCCGGCCTTCGAACCCGGCAACGATGCTCTGAGGGACGCCCTGCTCGAGATCGTCGCCGGCATGGGACTCGCGAGCCCTGGAGAAACCCAGCAATGACGTTCGCTACGCTCACTGAAAGAGAGGTAGTGTCCCAAATTTGCGAGCCGGCCTGTCTTGACGCCGAACGAATAACGCACAGTCACCGTCAGGTTCCCTCTCCTTACGAAGGAGAGGGGCAGGGAGAGGTCGGCGCGGCTGATAAAACCTCCCCTGGCCCCTCCTTGGCAAGGAGGGGAACCTGCAGCCGACCGCATCATCATCACGACAGGAACATCGAATTAGGACAGTACCAAAAGGAGAGGGACGATGAGTACGAAAGCAGGCTCGACCCCGATGGACGCCCTGCGAGCGATTTCGCCCGCAGGCGCCAAGACGTACATGGACCACAAGGCGGCCACCATGGAGAACCCACGCTTTAGGCACACGACGGAGATGCGACATGAAGATCAAGGTGCTGGGAATCGGATGTGCGAAGTGCAAGAAGCTCTACGCCGAGGCCGAGAAAGCCGTCGCGGGCTTGGGAATGCCCGCCGAGATCGAGAAGGTGGAAAAGATCGACGAGATCATGGCCTACGGCGTGATGGCGACGCCGGCCCTCGTTGTTGACGCCGAGGTGAAGTGCGCGGGGCGCATTCCGACGACCGCCGAGATTGTCTCGTGGATCACGGCCGCCGCAGTGAAGAAGGGGTGACAAGTGCTGGACGAACTCGTCACCAACGCCGGCCAGTACATCCACACCAACGCGTGGCTGGCCATCGTCGCCGTGTTCGTCGGCGGGATTGTCACAGCGAGCAACCCGTGCGTGCTGGCGATGATCCCGCTGATGATGAGCTTCGTCGCCGGCCGCAAGGAGGGGAAGCCCGGGGTGCGGCGCGCGTTTTTCCTCTCGCTCGTGTTCATCCTCGGCCTCGCCGTCACCTTCACGGTGTTGGGGATGGCGGCCGCCCTCGCCGGCAAGATGTACGGCGACGTGTCCGGAGTCTGGACCTGGATCGTCGCCGCCGTGTGCCTGGTGATGGGCCTCCACCTGATGGGAGTGCTCACGGTTCCGATCCCGTCGCTCGGGGGAAGGGTTCAACCGAAGACCCGCGGCATCCTCGGCGCGTTCCTCTTGGGGCTCTTGTTCGGGGTGGTGTCGGCCCCGTGCGCCGCGCCGATCCTGATCGTCCTGCTGACGTACGTTGCCGGTTCGGGTTCGTCGGTCTCCTGGGGCGGACTGCTCCTGCTTGTCTATGCCCTTGGGCACAGCGTCCTGATCCTGATCGCCGGGACGTCGATGGGGGCCGCGCGGACGCTCATCGAAAACAAGAAGGCGACCCGCGCCCTGGACCTCATGCGCCGTGGCGCGGGCGTGGCGATCGTGCTCGTCGGGGTGTACTTCGCCTACGGCGGAACGAAGTGAGAGGAATCGAGATGAGAGTTACAGTGATGCTCTGCTTGTTATTGTCCGTTACGCTTTCGGCCTGCGAGCGCAGGGAATCCGCTGCCGCCGCAATCAAGGGGCGAGCGTGCGAACCGGGCGTTTCTGATGCCACCTGCACACCGGCGGCCACCGCCTCGGTGGCGAGAGTCGTGTTTATCGACAAGGAGAATGCCTGCCAGTGCACGCAGAAGCGGGTTGACGCGGCGTGGACCGTACTCCAGGGCGCGCTCGCGGCCCGCAAGGGGGTTTCCGTCGAGCGGATTCACATCGACACGGAAATGACAAGGGCCGAGCCGTACCGGCGGATGCGACCGATGATGGCCCTGCCCGCGATGTATTTTCTGGACGGCTCCGGGGTGCTCATCGAGCTGCTCCAGGGCAAGGTCACTTCAGCGCAGGTCGCCGGGGCCCTCGCTACCGCCGGGGCGGCGCGATGACCGAGAGGAGTGAATGCAGGTAACCCGTGTCGGCACCCCGCCACGGTACCGCCGCACTGTCGGAAGGAGACGCTGATGCCGCTCCTCTTGGTGCGCTTCAAATGGCCGCCCGTCTTCGTCCTTGCCTTGGGCGCCGCATTGGCCGCGGCGGGGTGGGTGCCGTAGTGGTGCCCTGGTGTGCTCGAAAGCAAGCATCAGTCTGCTGCTCGGCCTGATGGTCCTCGCGTGGCCGTCGCTCGGCCGTGGCGAGCCCGGGCAGCCGCAGGAAGAGGGCAACACGCAAGACGAGTTCTGGTCTCACACGAAGGACATGCGGCTTGGCCCGGCGATATTCGATTTCAACGGTCAGGTGCGGTGGCGATACGAATACGACGACGGATTCACTGTCAAGGGGTACGAGCCACGGGGACACGACCAACTCCTTCTCGAAAGGGTCCGCCTGGATCTCGGCGCGCACCTCTCGGACGGGCTGCGCCTCTTTCTCCAGCTTCAGGATGCGCACGCCTTTCTCACGCGCTTCAAGGACAGTGACTTTCCTCAAAGCAATCCGCTGGAGGACACGCTGGACATCCGGCAGGCCTACGCCGAGTGGTTACACATCGGCGGCAGCCCCATCGGTTTTCGCATCGGGCGGCAGCAGATATCGTACGGCGACCAGCGGGTCTTCGGTCCGGGCAATTGGGGTAACACGGGCCGTTTCGCATGGGATGCAGCCATGCTGAAGATTGACTCGGACTACTTCTGGACCGACCTCTGGGTTGGCAAGTACTTGCTGTACAAATCTGACGTGTGGCCGGACCGTTCGGTCGACCACTTCCTGACCTTCGTTGGCTACACGCACATCAACAAACTGCCCTTTCGCCTCGATCCCTTCTACGTCCTCAAGTACGACGACAGCGGGACGGTGGCCGGCGAGTCGGGCACGGGGAACCTTCTCTCCCACACCGTCGGGTTTCAGGCAGAGGGCCAGGCGTTGAATGTTCTGGATGCCGGGGCGACCTTTGCCGCGCAGTTCGGACGGTACGGGCGTGACACCCTGCGGGCATTCGGTGCGAACGGCAACCTGGGTGTCACGCTGCCGGTCGCGTGGAAGCCACGGCTGAGGGGACAGATGACCTGGGGCTCCGGCGACAACAACCCCCACGACGGCGTCCACGGAACATTCGACGGCGTGTTCGGCGGCCGCGACATCTATTTTTATGGCTACCTGAACCTTTTCTTCTGGGCGAATCTGAGGGACTACGAAATCGACTTTAGCCTGCGGCCGCATCGCACCCTGACCGCTTATCTGGAGTATCACCACTTCACTCTCGATCAACCGGCGGACGCCTGGTACACGACGGGCCTCAAAGCGTATCGCCGCGACCCGACCGGGCGCTCCGGAACGACGCTCGGCGACGAAATCGACTTTCGCGTGACCTGGACGTTGTCGAACCACATTGAGCTGATGGGCGGCTATGGCCGGTTCTTCCCCGGCGGCTTCGTGACGAACACGGGGCCCGCGGCGGCGGCCAACTGGTACTTCCTGCAGCCCACCTATTCCTGGTGAAAGGAGCAAGAATGACCATCCCAACAAACTCGCGTCACTGCGCCATCACGCCGCTCCTTCTTGTCCTTCTCGGCGTGGGTTTCTGGGGATTAGCCACGAGCGGTTGCAGCGGAGGTCTCGAACCCGCGAATGTGCCTGCTCCACCTCAGGCGGTGTCCGGCGAGGCCATGGGCGTGTGCCCGCCGTTCCTGCTGCGCGACGAGCAGGGCAACACCATCAACCCGGTCAAGGGTGTCAACGACGCGGTGCCGTATTCGCCGAAGCAGACCTGCGGCGCGAGCGGGTGCCACGACTATGCCAAGATCACCGAGGGGTTTCACTTCACCCAGGGCAAGGGAGAGACGCTGCCGAAGGAGTTCGCTGCGCGCTACAACTGGGTCACATCGCCCGGCAACTACGGCGGGAACTGGTGCTCGCCCGCGCCGCTCTACCGCCAGCTCGCGCCGAAGAAGAACACGAGCGCGCGCGCCATCGACATGACCTCGTTCGACTTCGTCACCGCCACCTGCGGCAACTGCCATCCGGGCGGCGGCCCGCTCGAGTACGACCGGGACGGCAAGCGCTACGACGCGTGGATGCGGGATCCGGCGTCGGGCCTGACCACCGGCGGTGACAACGGCCTCGACGGCGATTACTACAAGGCGCGCTGGTCGGAAACCGGCGTGATCGAGGCCGACTGCCTCCTCTGCCACATGCCCGAGTACGACCTCAAGCAGCGCAACGGTGCGCTCGCCAACCTGAACTTCCGCTGGGCCGCGACCGCAGGCGCCGGCTTCGGGACGGTGACCGGGAAGGTGGCAGCGAACGAGCAGCCTACCGTCGCCTACGACAAGAGCAAGTTTGACGCGGACGGAAACCTGCTTGTCCACATCGCCCCCGAGCCGCGCAACGAGGCCTGCTTGGGCTGCCACTTCAAACCCGACTGGAAGAAGCGCGGCGCGGCGTACTCGGCGCGCACCGACGTGCACATGGTTGCTGGCTTGCGCTGCGTGGACTGCCACGCAGCTGGCAGCCGCGCCGCCGACGCGCGCATCCGCGGTCGCGAGGTGCACCAGTTCGGCAAGGGCGACGATCCGTCCGGTTGGGTCCGCAACGACCTCGACAACACGGTCCGCTCTTGCGAGAGCTGCCACCTCGGCGGGTGGCGTAACGCCCCTCGCGCCACCCATGCCTGGCTGCCACCGTTCCACATGGAGAAGATCGCCTGCCAGACCTGCCACATCCCCACACGCGCGGTGAAGAGCGCGCTCGTCCAGGCGAGTGATATTTACAACCCAGCGCCGCGCATCACGCCGCCGCCGAAGCACATCTGGACTTTCTACGACCAGGACATGGGTTTCTGGAACCACTACGGCGAGCTGGATCTCTTCACGGGCAAGGACGAGCCCACGAATGTCACCCGCCCGACGCTCATCCGCTACAAGGGCAAGATCTACCCCGCCAACAGGGTGCACAGCGCCTGGGTCGGGTTCGAGGAGCAGGGCAAGCCCGGGTTGAACCAGCTCTTCATGAAGGACTTCTTTCAGATGTGGACCCAGCACCGGGCCGATCCGAAGAACAAGTACCCCGAACTCGCCAAGATCACCGACGACAACAAGGACGGCGTCATCGAGGTCAACCGGCCCGAGGAGATCGATGCCCTGCTGGCGGCGACCAAGGCCTACCTTTCGGCGACGGGCTTTCCGATGGAGGGTCGGCGCCTGGTTTGGGTGTCGGATAGCAGGGCCTACTACTCGTCGAGCGAGTCGCGCCAGCTTGCCCATGAAGAGTACGAGGCCACCGCGTATGCCTCGGTGTACAAGTTCTCGCACGACGTCGCGCCGGCGAGGGCGGCGCTGGGCTCCGGCGGATGCACCGACTGCCACCGATCCGGGTCACCGTTCTTCCAAGGGGCCGTGCTGGGCGAGGTGTTCACCGGGAACAACGCGCGCCCGAGGTGGGTGCCCAATTACGAGATCCTCGGGGTCTCCTCGTTCTGGGTGAGGCTGGGTGCGTTCCGCGAGGCGTGGCTGAAGCCGGTGGTGTACGGCCTCGACGGGGTCCTACTGATGCTGTTCGGGGGTCTCGGGCTTGGGCGCGTGCTCACCGACCGTCTCCGCTTCCGGCCGCGCATGG
>Ga0315286_10001010_pt1 | contig 25013 bp, 12 predicted proteins | sample YL17G10_0_MG_FD_205038 | JGI IMG/M metagenome (GOLD analysis project Ga0315286, IMG submission 205038) | Sediment microbial communities from Yellowstone Lake, YNP, Wyoming, USA - YL17G10_0 | ecosystem: Environmental > Aquatic > Freshwater > Lake > Sediment | place: USA: Wyoming | collected...
GTACGGAAGACTTGAAGACCGCGCAGATAGCCCTGGACAGGCTTCACAACCACTACCGTGACCATCCCGGTCTGACCCAGGCGATCTATGAGGTCGGTTGCACTTTCAGCAATGCGGGACAATACGATAAAGCTGCCCAGGAACTCAACCAGGTCATCACAACTTGGCCGAATAGCGACTATGCCCTCAAGTCGAAGGTTGGACTGGGGCTGATTCAATTCCGCCAGGGCAACGGCCAGGCCGCAGAAGCGACTTACCAGAAGATCATGACCGACTACGCAGATCACCCCAAGTTGGCCGAAGCCATAGACCTCATGGCCGAAGGTTACTTCGATCAGGGGGTGGCGTTGGAAAAGGCGGATGCCAAGCGTATTGGCCGGGAGGAGTACGCCAGGATCGTGCGGGAGAACCGGCGGGCGGAGGCCGTGAAGAACCTCTACCAGCGGGCGATTGAGAAGTGGCAGATCATTGCCCACAAACTGCCGCCCACGGCCGAAACGGCACAGGCCTGGTACTACACCGGTGTGGTCTATCGCGCGTACCTGAATGATGCCGAGAGGGCTTTTCCGTACTACCAGAAAGTCGTCGAGACCTGGCCGAACTTCGAGCAGGCCGGGACGGCCCAAGCCATGCTTCCTGTGTGTTACGTGGCATTGGTTCGCTCCGGCAAGATCGCGAAAGAGGAAGCCGAGCCGAAGCTCGAGGAGGCTTACAGAGCCGTCATCGAGAAGTATCCGGATTGCCCGCTGGCCGACCAGGCTTACCTGGGGCTGGGTAGGCTGAACTTCAATAAGGGGCAATGGGATCGGGCGGCTCTCTACTTCGGGCAGTTCCTGGAACGATACCCCCGGGCCAGACAGCGATCGCTGGCCGTGGTCTATCTGGGAATGATTTACGAGAAGAGCGGAAAGCCTGAGGTGGGAGCGGATTTGTACCGGACCTTCCTGAAGATCACCGATCCCAATGACCCGCGTCTGAACCAGGCCCGCGCCAGCCTGCAAGGAAAGAGGGAGGTGGAAAAATGAACAGGCACTTGAGGGTTCTGACATCGGTTTGTATGTTGCTGTTTGTTCCACCCGTGAGTATAATAATGGCTTGTCCACAGGAGTGTGGCCCCTGTCAGTACTGGGATGGTGAGGACTGCCGCTCGTGGTGTACCGGGTGCTGTGCTTGCGACTGGTGGGGCGAGTGTGGGGACTTTGATCTCTATTGCGAGTTGGATGAGTACTGTAGTGGCTGTGGGTGCGTGCCTCCCTGTACGGTATCTTCGGTCACTGCCAGCAAGTCTTGGTGCTGGAAAGGACAACAGATAACGTTCACGGCATCTGGTTCTGGTTTCACGACGGGTCAACCGACATGGACAGCCTCCGTGGGCTCATTTCCAGGCGGGAATACGGGGACAAGCGTGACATGGCAGGCTCCCAGCGACACAGGTGGACATGCAACAATCACCGCCTCATGTCGTTCGTCAAGTAAAAGCCGTAGTGTCGGTTACGCAGATATTGGCTTTGGAAATCCCCCCATGAGTAATTTGATGCGGTCCGCTTCTGTAGGGGTCGATGCCATAGTAACGCCGGAAGATGCTCCCATTACTCTGAGCCGAGACAATTCCACTTCGCCTTTTCTGGGTGTAGACACGCAGACCTTCCCGTTTTTTGTGACGATCAACAACCTTATAGATCAGTCGGATTTGCAGGCACACGTGGACAGCGCACTGGCTGCTGTCGACGCTCTGCTGCCGGGATGCGACATGAAGGTCTTTAGCTGGTCCTTCAATTTGAAGAAGAGTTTTGCGAATTGGTGTGAACACGTGGATATACAGCCCGGCGAAGCTCTCTATAATGCTCTCAAGAGCTCTGCCGTGAGTATTGCCGGCGATAATGCAAAACAGGCCGCCTTGAGCGATGGCTGGAACTCGGGATATGCGGACCTCGTGAAGAGTCAGGTACGTACAGGAGTATCGGATTTGTTCGAGGCCTTTGATCCCTTCTCTGACCGCACTACGGTTGACTCTGTCATCCCGGAAAGCCGCATACATGGGTGGAGCGGGAGTATATCCGTATCGACAGGAGTTGGAACATTTACAATCAACCAAGTTGGCTACCCAGGGTGGCCGGAGGTAGATCCACCTTCAATTGGCCAGTTAATGAGCCATATAATGCAAAATGGCATTACATTCTCTCTGCTTGAGGCTACCGGTGTGGGGGGCACGCTCACACTGGCTGCCCCAGGTGGGAGCAGTAACGGAACTTTCTCTGTCACGGGCGGATTTGGCGACCCCTATGGAAGGTACGGAGTCGGGATATTCCTCACATATCAGCTTAATTTCGGGCCAAGTAATTAACGATTCACAAATGAGGTGATGCCATGAGAATTACAGTGCTTGTTCTTGCGGTGACGGTGTTGCATTACGCTTCTGGCAATCGCGCATGGGCGCAAGAAATCTCCACGTCTGCGGACACCGCCCTTGCGAATTCAATTGCGAAGGCGAATGAATCCCAGCGTACCAAGGACATCGAGTTTCTCCGCACATTGACTGGTAAGGTAAAAGAGCAGGGGTATGTTTCAATCCCGGAGAATTCGAGTCTGCAATCGCGTGTAGAGAGATTGGTCCAGGACAAGATCCTTGGGCTTACGGCAGCCCAACGCCAAAGACTGGTGAAAAACACCATTGGCGAGGACGACTACGCCGCTCTCGTGCAGGTGCTGCTAAAGCAGCTCGGCTCTCTCGACATAAACCGGCAGGGGTCCGCCCTGAGATCGTTGGGATATCCGCTATTTGCCCTGGAGGCAACGGATCAGATCAAGACCTTCGTGTTTCATGAGGGCCGCGTGGCCCAGTTATTGGCGTTACAGACTCTTGTCTGCCTCGATGTGCCGGGGGCCAACCGCTTGTTGAGTAATACGCTCCTCCGTGGAATTCCGATGGATTACGATGCGGCTACGGCGGTCCGGGCGCTGTACATCAGTAATGATAAGGACTTGGATCGCATAGCACTGGATGTGCACAAGGCGAATCCGGGTGGTATGGTCTTTTATGCCTTGTTGCCGGTTCTGAAGAAGAGGGCGGATTATCGCCAGCTTGTGGGAGAGTTGTTCAAGAGCAACGTATTCTCCGTTCCGGACGAGGAGAAGTTGCCTCTGGAAACACTTGGCAGTGTGCACGCGGAGAATGAACTACTGGACGAGATTTCCTCCAATCCAGCCTTTTTCTTGGCGGACGAAGCCATCAAAAAGAAGGTCCTGATGTACGCGGGCACTTATCGCCAATTCTCATTGTACACGGGTGCGTTGCTGATATTGGAGAAGTCGGGACAGGATATCAAGTACTTCGGGGATATGCAGAAGGACAGTCAACTCCCGGCAGAGAAGAAGCATGTGCTGGAAAAGATCATATCGAGAATACAGAAGGGGCAACGTCTAAAGTAGCGCGCTCTGGCCTTTAGATTAGAGCACGATGGCTCTGAGAATCTGGACGCACGCTGCTGTGGTGGCTACCGACAGGATTGCCTGGCCCGGCAGGGTGATTCTCATTGCTCGCGGCGTCTTCATTACTGAGTGTGCTTGTCGAGCCCTTGTTCGTCCGGTGCATGCCGGGTAGGGAGGTGTCTATGTCAATTCACGAGAGAAGTTGCTCGCATGTGGTTGAGGGCGGTTCTGCCCGTCGAATCTGGGCGTTGACCGTATGTTGTTTCTTATCCGTTGCGCTTCTATGTCAGAGCGGCTCTTCTCAAACGAGTGCTCCAAGCAAGGTCGAGAGTCCCTTGGACCAGGGGGCGGTGCCAGCATCTGGGAAGAAAGCGGGTATAGTTCAACCAATTGATTCACAGGGAGCACCCAGGATTGTGCTGGACAGCACAACGCACGATTTCGACCAGATCAGGCCTAGCAGCACAAACACAGTGTCCTTTCGTTTGACCAACACCGGGGGCGGTACCCTGAAGATCACGGATGTCAAACAGTGCTGCGGAACTGTGGCCAAGATCGACAAGAAGGAATTAGGCCCTGGAGAGAACGCCGTTCTGACCGTCGAATGCAATGCTGGCCAAGCGGCGGGTAAGCTCAGCAAGAAGATCGGCATTGTGACCAACGATCCGAAGAACCCGCAGACGGAACTGACGATCACAGGCGAGGTCGTTCCGACCCTCTTGTGGGCGCCAACTCGTTTTGAGATTGCTGCCTACAAGGAGAATGTCGTCTGTCCGGAGATCACGATCAAGAGCCTGGACAGCACAGCGTTTGCGCTCAAGGGCTTCAGCGCGACGGGCCAGTGCCTGACGGCGGACTTCGATCCCTGTAATGAAGCCCGCGAGTTGACCCTGAAGCCGAGAGTAGATCGCGTCAAACTTATAGCCGCGGAATTCTCGACTGGTCGTGTACGGATAGATCTTGCCCACCGGGACTACCAGGCGATTGAGCTCGATTTCGACATCAAGCCTGCGATAGGAGTCACCCCACCACGAATTATGGTGTTCAATGCCGAGGCAGGCAAGCCGGTGCTTCGTACCCTGCAATTGCAGGATAATCGCACGGATTCCACTGGGGATCTCTCCGGAGGCATCGAATCCGTCGCATTCAAGAATGGCGCGCGTGTCGAAATGCGAGGCGTCACCAAGATTGGCAGGGGTTGTGAAATGAACCTGGCACTGTGGCCCGCCAGTGAACGGAAGAATGAATCCTTCTGGAATGACCAATTGCTGGTCCGATTGAAGGGCGGCCCCTTGCTGAGTGTGCCTGTGCACGTCTTCTACAAAGTCCAGTCGCTTTCGGGTGAGAAGAGTCCGCCCTCAAGCTCGTGACGCATGGCGGGCCGACTTGGGTGGACTCATGACGAAGGGAGCTTGCCGCGTTGACTGATACGAATCCTGCAAATCCTGGGCATCTGCTCTCTGCTCTCGGCGGGAGGGATTCTCGGACTGGCGGCGTCTCTCTGGCGACGCGATGATCCGCAACTTGATGAGATTCGCAGTCGCCCCAGTGCCATCGAGATGTTCCAGGCAACGGGCAGCCGGTCGGCTGATCGCTCGGCGGAGCGAATTCTGACGGGCACCTTATTCAGGTCGTTTCAAGAACCCGTGTTCATCCGTGTGAATCCGTGTCGGACTGCTGCTTTGGCAGCGGGGCGAGGGCGAACCTGAGGCCGGGCAGCTTCTGGTCCGGCCTGATCGACAACGTTCGGATCTATGACCGTATCGTGAGACCATAGCACGCACTCCCCATTTGGCAGATACGCAAGGGCTGGCGGCTCGCAATGCTGCCAGCCCCTCTCCTTTCGTACTACTACCTGTTCCAATCTTGTTTTCGCGCGAAGATTTCCGAAGACCCGCAACGTAAGTTGTTCCAACCCAAAGAATTCGGTCTCACACGAAGCCACAAAGCCACAGCGTTTCCAGGACATTCCTATCTCGCCATTCTTTGTGTCTCCGTGCCTTTGTGTGAGTAGATTGGGTTGCGGCCGGAGGCCGCGCTGGGGTGCCAAGCAAGGCATCCGCCGCAGGGTGGGGTCGGCCCGCAAATGCGTGGACAACCGGGATTCAGCGTCCAAGCCCGGCACCCGCAGTCATGCCGCAAGACGCTTGGCCCCCCTACCCTTGCCGGCGCATGACAAACGCAGTCGTCCCACAGATTTTTTTGCTTCAGCGCCTTAACCTTTGTGAAACAAGGACTTACGTTGACAGATTTCTGCGTTCGATGTATTGACACCAAACTAACTATTGGTTACTATATACCCAACTTGGCGTATAGTTACGCTTCGCTGCCGGCATGGGACCGGCGGCCGGCAAGGTTTTCGGTTGGGCTCGTGGTTCTGATGGGAGACACACATGGCGAAACCAGATCGTCCCAAACGGGGCTGTTTCAACTGCGTCTATTACTACTACTCGCTGAAGATGCGCGTGGCCGCCTTCGCGCCGGGCTTTCCGGCCCTGCCGCTATGCTCCAACCACCCGGACGCGCCGGGCGAGCTGCGCGAGGTATTCCCCAGCGGCATCTGCCGCAACTACCACCCCAAGCCCCCCGCCCCGGCCCAGACCCAGGAGACGGTCCGCCGCATCCCCTTGACCCTCGGACAGTACGCCCTCGTGGACGCCGCCGACTACGAATGGCTCAGCCAGCACAAGTGGGCGTGCAGCCCCAGCGGCTACGCGGCACGACAAGAAAACGGGAAAACCATTTTCATGCATCGCCAGATCATGAACGCACCGGCGGGCATGGTCGTGGACCACATCGACAACAGCCGGCACAACAATTGCCGCGGCAATCTGCGGCTTTGCACGCGCCGGCAGAACCTCCAGCATCTCGTCAAGCACCATAATTGCACCTCCCGCTTCAAGGGCGTCCGCTACTGCCAACAGCGCCACAAATGGTATGCGAGAGCCGAGTTCGAGGGCGAGCGCTTCTGGCTGGGCTCCTTCGACGACGAGATCGAGGCCGCCCGCACCTACGACCGCCTGGCCGTCGAGCTGTTCGGCGAGTTCGCCTATCTCAACTTCCCGGAGGAATGGCCGCTCGAAAGAAGGCAAGAGGCCTATGCCAAGAAGGAGACGATGCAGGCGGTCCGGGCGGCGAAAGCGGAAAGAATGAAGAGGCGGAAAAGGACAAAGTGAAAAAGGCAAAAGAGAAAAACAGGGGCGAGGCCCCGGGGACGAGGGGCGGCAGGCGGGCTGTCTTGGCCGGGACCCACGACCCGCAGGCCCCAGGCCATGATGGCAAGGCAAAGCGCAAAACCGCCGCGCCTCGCGCAGAGACGCGGGGACGCAGAGATCGAAAACCCACGACGAAATCCGCACGAGCCACGGGCGCAAAGTCCAAGAGGAAGGGCAAAACGAAAAAGTCAGAGGCCGGAGGCCGGCGATGAAGAATGTAGGATGGGCTTCAGCCCATGCGGGCCCTTGTCGTCATTCCGTTTCCCCTGGCTTTAGGTCCTCGTCCTCTCTTGGCCGAAGAGGGATACGAGCAACTCAACTGCTTCTCGCATCTCCGGAGGCTGGCGTGAGAGGATTATTGGGTCTCTCTTGCTGCGCAGGAAGTCCAGGGCGATGCGATGAGGCAGGAAAGCCTCTTCGCCATTGGCGATTCCCGATACGAATCCCTCAACGAACGCCCGAACCACCTCCAGATTTCCCGAACGGAACGCCGCCCGCAGGAAGAAGCCCGCAACACCGATGCGCGCGTACGCCGGCTGTGTACGGAGTATACGAACAAGGTCGGGGATTACATCGATCACTGCAGCAATAGATTCTGCTGTCGCGATGCGCCCCAGAGCCGTGGCTGCGCAACCACGCACGGTGTGGGATCTATCCCGTAGAGCCCTCGTGAGCGCCAGTACTGCTTCAGACGCACCGATCCTCGCTAATGCCAGAGCAGCATTGGCACGCACACCGTCTGCCTTGTCATCCAAAGACTCAATCAGCGACAGTACTGCATCGGAGTGGCCGATTCTGCCCAGAGCCTCGACCGCACTGGCACGCACACCATCCGCATTATCATGCAGAGACTCGACTAGCGCCGGCACAGCGTTGCCCTCTCCGATCCTGCCCAATGCCTTCGCCGCACTGGTACGCACAGCGTGAGCCTTGTCGTTCAGTGACTTGATCAGCGGTGCTACTGCTTTGACCGTACCGATCTTGCCTAATGCGTCGGCTGCACTGGCACGTACGCGATCCACCTCGTCATTCAATAACTCGATTAGCCGCGTTGCCGCTTCGGACGCACCAGTTTCCCTCAGAGCCTCGGCCGCACTGGCGCGCACACCACCCGCCTTGTCATCCAAGGACTTGATTAACGCCGGTATCGCCTCGGATGTGCCAATCCTGCCCAATGCTCTTGCGGCATTGGCTCGCACAGCGTCAGCCTTGTCGTTCAATGACTTGATCAGCGGTGCTACTGCTTCGATCGCACCAATGTTGCCGAGCGATACGGCTGCACAGGACCGCACACTCCTCTGCGCGTCGCCCAGAGACTCGATCAGCACCCCCACCGCTTCAGAGGTGCCAATCCTACCCAAGGCTCTGACCGCGCTGGCACGCACACTTCTGTCTTCGTCGTGCAGAGATTCAATCAGGGCAGGCACTGCCTCGGATGCACCAATTCTGCCCAATGCTTCCGTGGCGCTGGCGCGCACACTCCTCGCTTCATCGTGCAGAGATTCAATCAGAGCAGGCACCGCCTCGGATGCGCCAATCCTGCCCAATGCTGTGGCCGTGCTGCACCGGACATTCTGCGCCTCATCGCGAAGACACTCAATTAGTTTTGGGACCGCCTCAGGAGCGCCGATCCTGCCCAGGGCCCCGGCGCCACTACCACGCACGTCCTCGGCCTCGTCATGCAGACAGTCGATCAACGCAGGTACTGCATTGGAGGCGTGCAGCTTGCCTAATGCGGTGGCGGCACTGCCACGGACACACCTTACTTTATCTTGCAGAACCTGGATCAGCGATGGCACTGCTTCCCATGCGCCTATGCTCCCCAGAGCCGTGGCAGCACCACCTCGCACGTTGTAGGCCGCATCGCGCAGAGACTCGATCAACGCAGGCACTGCTTCAAACGCTCCGATCCTCCCCAAGGCCGCGACCGCACTACCTCGAGCATTGTCTGCCTTGTCATTCAAGCTCGCAGTCAACGCAGGCACGGCCTCCGATGCACCGATCTTACCCAATGCGGTGGCCACGCTGCCCCGTACATTGTCCGCCTCGTCATGCAGACAGTCGATCAATGCAGGCACTGCGTTGGAGGCGTGCAGCTTGCCTAATGCGGTGGCGGCGCTGCCACGAACATACCTTGCTTTGTCTTGCAGAGCTTGGATCAGCGATGGTACTGCTTTCCATGCGCCTATGTTCCCCAGGGCCGTGGCCGCATTGGCGCGCGCAGAGTCAGCCTCATCCTTGAGACATTCAAGCAGAGTGGGTACGGCACTTGGGGTCCCAAGCAAACCGAGGGCAGTCGCGCAGTATCCACGACGCCAAGCCGTGTCACTAACCTTCAGAATGTCGATGACTTGTGCAGAGACGATAGGGTCCGCAGTCCGCCCAAGCAAATATGCAGCCATCCTGACCAGATGGTCGTCTGGTCCGTTCCGCACGAGATGAAGCAAGAGTTGTGTGGAGTCCTCTGCGACCCCCTGATCGTACTGGGTTGACAGCAACTTGACCGCACGCTCATAAACCTGACGAGCTGCACGGTTTCGTCCGAGCTTGTCCAAGGCTACAGCTTGGCCGAACAAAGCCTCCAGTTGGTTTGGGTTGAGCTCCAATGCCTGGCGAAACGCCTCAAGTGCCATGCGGTCGGATCTAACTTCCCTGGCCAAGAACTCACCCTTGTGCACGAAATAGTCTTCGCTTGCAGAGAATTCATGGTCAAGTCTTTTGAGTTCTTCCAGGACACGATCTGCATCGCCGACTCGCACGTGCTGCCGGAGTCGGCCAAAATGTCGCTGGAGTTGCTCGTCGCCCTCAGAGACCGTGGCAACGTAGTCCATGTAGGCCGAAATGTCCTCCCTCCTGCCATCTTTGCCTTGCTCGATACCCTCCTGGAACTGGATCACAAGCCGGTCCCATACTTCGTTGCGCTCCTGGAGTGTGGCATACCAAGTGGAGAAGAAGTCCAGCAAATACTGGATGCGCCCTCGGGCAAGTCTGGAGGAGGTCATCTGGTGCCAGATGCGAAAGAACCGCTCCGGGATCGTGTAGACGGTCTGCTTGTGGGAACGCGGCTCGCGTCGTACATAGCCGGCTTTCTCAAGACGTGAGAGCAGCGCGCTGACGAGCGTACGATCCATTCGGCACTCGTCGGCCAACTCAGTCGGCGTGACGCCCTCGGCAAGCAAGGCCATGGTGGTGAGGACCTTGGCCTCCTGCGGCCCCACTTCCTTCATGCGATCCTGGTAGAAGGGCGTCAACTGGTTCAACAGCCCGTCCAACTCGATCTTCACGTCCGTGAGGGCCTGACGGGCGAGCAGGTCGTAGAGCATGAGGGTCAGTCGCGGGTTGCCCCCGGAGAAGTGGTACAAGGCCCGCAGGCGAGAGCGGTAGCGATCCAGATACGCCAGGAAGTCATCATCTTTGTCGAGCTCGGCACGCTTCCGCAGCAGGGTCTCCACCCCTTCTGGGGACAGCTCGTCCAAGACCACAACCTGGAAGAACTCGAAGAATGGTTTCTGCGGGTTCGTCACGTCGCTCAGGTACGTCGGCGACGTCGCGATCAGAACGGGCCAGTCCTCCTCAATGAGGATTTTGCGGAGAAGGCCGATTTGAGAATCCTTCTTGATCTGGTCCTGCAGGAGTCTGTCGAGGTTCTCCAGCATCAGGAGAACGCCGCATGCCTTCGCCTTGCAGAAGCTCCGCAGCGCATCGAGCGTCAGGTCCACGACGGCTTGGTTGTCGCCCTCCCGTCGGACGCGCTGATAACGTTCCGCCAACGCGCGGTCACCCGATACCTCCGCGAGGGCACGCAGTGTCTCGATCAGCAGGTCCGGCACGCTGGTGATGGCATACTGCTCCTCCGGAAACAGCAGCGGGAACCACTTGTGGTCGGAAGTGGGAACGCCCGATAGGCGATGCTGGAGGAGTCTGAGCACGTGCGTCTTGCCGATGCCCCGAGGGCCGATGAGCAGGTAATGCTGCCGGCTGGCGCCGGGCTCCCACCGCTGGAGCCGGGAGAACATCTCATCGAGCAGCGGCGCGCGCGCGACGGAAATTGCCTCAAGATCATCCGCTTTGTCCAGATGCGGTCGGTAATAGTGCAGAATCACAGTCATGTCAACCTTCCTGCTGGTACCCGTATTGCCGGCGCCACCAAAGCTTCAGGACCCGGCTGAAGAAGCGGTATCCTCGATCGTCGGCCACGATGTAGAAGTCGTTATCGAGTTTCCACATCAGGCGAACAAATGCGTCCTGTGTCCCCGAGCCGGATGGCACGGCGCAAGCTTGCAGGTAGATCTGGTACAGGGTGTCACGTCTCACCGACCCTTCTGCGCGAGAGATGACGTTCAGGATCGCTTTGGCCACGGCACTTTCGCAGCCGGGATAATGCTCGTTCAAACGTGACCAATAATGAAGGAACGGAGTGCCTGTGCTGAGGAGTTCATCGAATGCCGCGTCCACCAAGAGGACATCGATTTCTTCATTGTGCGCCCGATGCCGACCGATTACGGCCTGGGCCAACAGGGCAAGCAGATAGGGGACCGGCTCGCCCACAAGTTCCAGCATTCGGGCACGGACGCGAGGGTCCAGAAGAAGCTCGTGGGGTGCGAACACCGCATCCAGATACTGCTGGGCCGTCACGGAGTCGAACGGCCGCAGCCGTATCGGGCATAGATCGTTGATCGCATCGACGAGCCCTACAGTCTCAAGGGAATACACGATGTTGGTCGATCCCCCGATCACAAAACGTGTTCGGTTCTGCGGCGACAAGCGAACGCTACGGAACCACCGAACGAACTCTACGGCTTCCTCCCTCTTCTTCTGGATCATCCTGCCGACCATGATCGGGAACTCGTCAATGAGCAGCAACAGAGGCATATCGGCTGCGCCCAAAATGCCCATCAGCCGGTCGCCGTACATTCGCCAGTTAACGGGCACGTCCGTCTTCTCGCGAAGCTTGACCTTGATCTCGCCTACGTCGACTTCGTCCACCAGACTTGCGAGCCAGTCTCGAACATCCTTCAAGCCCGTCCACAGTCCTTGAATAACACGGCGGAACTGGTCGTCATGCAACAGTCGGGCAAGGAGCTCGATGATGAAGTTGGCGGGATTGTCGATGCTCTCGACGTCCAGATAGACCGGCCGAAACCCCGCACGCGGAGCGTCCAGCAGCCGGAACATGAGCCCGGTCTTGCCGAACCGCCTCGGAGCGACGAGGAGCACGCTGTCCTTGCAGAGCCGCGCCCATACCTCTTCCAGGAGAGGTTTCTGATCGAAGTAGTCATCCCCACGTGGCACGCTGCCTACAACCAATTCAGCCATTTGATGCTCCCTTCCTTCATCATAAAGCAACATATTTGTTGCGCAACGTTGTCGTTGCTATGATGATTATACAGCCCGCCCGCAACAAGATCAACAACAATTATGTTGCGCAACAAATACTTTTCTCATGCCCACCGACACAGTTGAAGGTTCGTGGTGCTTTATCGAGGGGGGGGAAGGGAAGAAGTAAAAAGGCGAAAGGCAAAAGTGAAGAGGGCAAAAGAAGGACGCAAGGCGTGGACGGCTTGTAGTGACGCCGTGAGGCGTTTCGTGGCGAGGTGATCCGTTTACTCCAAACAGGCTGATCACGCGGATGGACCACCGTGGCTACCGCTGGCGTCCCGCTTGGCCCCATCGCGAAACAGCACGCGATGCACCTAATGTTTCACCGTTGACGCCCTGCCCTGGCCCCCGACCCGATATGGTGGCACGTGCACACAAGACCCCCCCCTGCCGCCTCACACGGCGTAAGCCCCCCCCGCCGCCCCGGCGCGGGATTCGGCTTGGCGGCGGAGAATGGCAGCGAGACCCTACCGTCTTGCGTTGAGTCATTTACCTGCCGGGACGCCGAATTCGTCGCAGCCGATGTCGAGGCGAAGGCCGGCAGGACGCACCAAGCCGTCGATATCGAACGTGATCCATCGGGAATTGAGGGCGGGGTCGCCGGCGTCGATGCAGGACGAGCCGGCCTTCAAGTGATAATCACCACCCACCCAGACCGCTTTCGTGTCGCCTGGGGCGGCGGGCTTGCTCGGGTCCGTGGAGTCGGCCCAGCGGCCCGGCGTGACGAAAGCGGGGTCCGCATCGATATTGCCCACGCCGGGATGGCCGCCTTCCACGTCGCAGTAGGTGACGGCCGCGACGTCGGCCGTGATCTGTGCCGCGGCCGGCTTGGTGCCGTTCGAGCGGACGATCGTGTTGATGACGACGGGCTTGTCCCCCCGGATGCCGGCGCCACGATTGCCGACGATGGTACAGTGCAGAATCGTCGCGGAGTTGTAGGCGATCCGCCGGCCCCCGCGCGGGGCCGACATCCGGATTCCCTCGCCGCCGTTGCCGGCGATGATGCAGGTGGCGATCGTGGGATTGCAGTTCTCTCCCAACGTGATTCCCGCCTCCACATTATCCACAATGCGACACAGATGAATCACCGGCGACGTGCCCTGGCAGTAAATGCCCCGGGTCGCGCCGCTGATCGTGAAGCCCGCGAGGACGGAGTTCGCGTCTTCGCCGTTGACGAAGGTCACCCCATCCATAGCGCCCTGAATCACCGTCCCGGCGACGATGGCCGGATCGAGCGGGTCCTTGGATTCGATCGACAGGGCCTTGCCGTTGAAGGAGACCGTCTCCTTGTAGATACCGGGGGCCGCGACGATGATGTCGCCGTCATTCGCATCCTGCACGGCGTGACGAATGTAGTTGTACTTGGTGCGTTTTGTAATATTCTCGACAGGTCCATCCGCGACGGTCAGGGGCGGCACAACCAGCTCGATCCCCTCCTTCGCCCCCAGGTTCCGGGAGTACTTTTTGTCCACCGGGTTGTTCCAATGCTCGTGGACACCGAGGCTCGCCAGCCGGGTGCCATCGCCATCGGGATCATAGAAGCTGCGCGAGGGCGGATTGTCGGCCAGCGCCGCCTCGTGAAGGTAGTTGTCTACACCCTGGCCGGTGCAGTCGGTCTCCAGCGGCTCGTTGCGAATGAAGTCCAGGGCGACCGAGTCGATCGCGACGGGGTCCTGCGACATGAACAGGCTGGACGTCCAGTCGTTGCCGAACGACGGGAAGCGAATGACCTCGGCACTCTGGTTTCGCGCGGCGTACAGGCCGTCGATCATGTAGAGAAGGGTCTTGCCGCCCAGATGCGGGTGGCCGATGAGATCCACGAGACAATTGTACGAGCCCATCGGGCGGTTGCGCTCGCCGTAGGTGTGTAGCGGCGACGGCGTCCAGCCTCCGTTGCTGGGCCAGTAGATCGAGCCGAAATGGTTCTTGCCGCAGAACGTGATTCCAAACATGCTGTGCGACCGCAGCAGGGCCATGTTGACCAGGTACTTGGCCTCGGTGACGACGCGGGGCGGATAGGCCCGGGCGTTGCCCGGCACGGTCGCATCGGCGAAGCGGATCGGATTGGCCGGATCGTAGACGGCACCGACCCGCCCGTTTTGCGTGGAGCTGCAAACGAATTGCACGCTCTGGAAGTCCGGATTGCCGCGGACCTTGTTGAAGATCGGATCGCCGATGTAACGGGCGGCGTCGTAGATCGTGATCGCCGAGGCGGGCACGCCCACCACGTGGACAAGCTGATCGAGCATCGAGTGGATCATCTGCGGGCTCGGCATGCCCGCGCTGCGGCTCCAGGTGACGCCGCTGTCCTGGTTCATGTTGATCTTGATGACGACTTTCTCACCCTGTCGGTAGCCGATGTCTCCCAGATTGCGGGTCCGGTTGAAGTGGCGGAACAGAGCATCCCACGCGGCGGCATCGCTCGTGGCGCCGGTGAGGGTTCTGAGGGCCTGGGAGACCATCACGTCCACCACCTCCTGGCTGACGTTCTGGTCCTCCCACCACGAGCCGGTCGTGCCGTCCCAACTGGTGGACAGGGGATCGTGGACCCATACGACCCGGCCCGGGTGGATGCCCTTGCCGACACCCAGCGGGCGGTTCGCCGGCTCGCTCGGGGTCCACGCGGCGTTGGCGCCGATGTCACTGGTAATACCCACCGACCACCATACTGCGGCCACCGCGACCGCCATGAAAACGCCGGCGATCACGTAGCGCGATTGGCCCGCCAGACGCCGGGCTTTGCGGTAGGCGAGACTCGACGCGAAGAGGCCTATCCCCCACACGACAAACCCGCTCGCGACCGGAGCAGCGAGCCGCTGGCAGGGATACGTCGCCCGTGACGGCTTGGGGATGACGCGGATCAGGAACCACAGCAGGGAGGCAAGCCCGACGAATGGGAAGACCCAGGGCAACCAGCGGTGCTTCCATGTCGCGTCGATTCGACGCCCCGTCTTCGGGCAGATGCGCCCGGCATGCTCGTCATGACTCGTCGCCATTGTTGCCACCTCCACTGATCCGGTGTCCACGGTTGTGCATGCGAGCCGAGAATGGGTGAACCCCGGTGCCCCCGGCGTGAAAATAGGCCGACCACCGCCTTCTCGGTCCTGTCCCCCATCATTTTATCAGACGGCACCGTTGAGAGCAAGTAATGTAAGCATGGCCGGTCGAGTACGGGCGAATGATGATTCGCCCCTACGGGTCGCCCCGGTGGAAGTCAAAGTATAGGGCGGGCTGCTCCTCCTCCGTGTATTGGTACGATATTGAGGTTCAGGACGCTCCGCCCTATATTTCAAAGGTGGCAACAAGCGATTCTACCGACATCGTAGCCGACCCAAGATGCTTGGCAAGAAGAAAATACCCTTATTTCCCATTTAGCCCAGTCGCCTACGCCAGGAGAACATGCTTGACACGTGTGCCCCCCTACTGCTGACTCGCGAGCCGGATGCTATGGGTGATCCTCGCCAGTCCAATTTGCTGCGTGAGCGTCATGGCCGACAAGATGCCGGTTCTCGCGTCGTACGTGCAGTCGGTCCGGTGCAACGGGCCGGTCTCGCTGACCGTCACAAAGCCCTGCCCCATTTCGCTGACGGCGACGGTCGTCCCCACGAGGTCATTGCTCTCGATCACCTGTCGCGGACGCAGGTTGGCCAGCGCCTCCGGCGCGATCCACAAGCCGCCGATGGCCGCACTGCCGCAGGCCCCGTCCTGCAGGGCCTCGTTGGGCGGCATGCCCGGAACCCCCTCGAAGACGAACCGGTTCGTGAACCGCACCCACCCGCGTCCGCGCGCCTTCGGCGTGAGCGTCGCTGCCATCGCCCGGTCCAGCTTCGTCCCCGCCGCCGCCACCACCGACGTTTGCACTCCCTTGTACGACAGTTGCCGGAACTCCTCGATCCATTTCGGCGGCGCCGCGTCCTTCCACGGCACGTCAATGTCCTTGGCCTCCATGATCCACCCCGTGACCACCTGTGTGCTGCCCTGGCCGACGCCCGCCCTGTCGGAGCCGGCGCTCGGCGGGGTGTATACCGACTGACCCTGCACCCGCGACCCGTGGAAGATCATCAGCCCCGTCTGGAGGTCGTAGACCTGTGCCTGGTAGCCGGCGGCATCTTCGCTCTGGAAACGGATTGCGTTATACACCTTCCCGCAGACCGTGTACGGCATCCGCAGGATGCGCACCCCCTGCTCGTTCATCTCCCGCGTCTGCTTGAGCACGTCGGGATGAATCCAGTAGTCGGCGGCGCAGCCGGCGTGCCCGACCAGTCCCCCGCCTACCGCAAACGTGCACTTCTTGGTGCTGGTGTTGAGCGTGTAGAGCTTCGTGGACAATTGGGCGATTCCGCCCCCCACGTAGCCCACCTGCACGACGTTGAACGCCGCGCTCCCGCTGCCGGGGACGTCTTCTTCGTCGTAGCGTTTGCCCGTGTTCCGGTCCACCCACTTGCCGTTGTCGTCCTGCACGAGCTTCTTGTACTCGCCCGGGATACTGGCCGTCATCCCGAAATAGGTCAGCCGCGTACCCGGCTTGATGCACGGCGGGGCGCCGGCCTGGGCCGCCGCGGGCACCAGCGGCAGCATGATGCTCGGGTCGGGGACCTCTGCGCGGGCCGCACCGCGAGCGCCGACCGTCCACGACATCACGACAGATACCATACAGAGAAACCGGATTGCGAGACACCTTTGCCGCAAGGTCACGATGCACCTCCTGGCCGTGCTCATCCGCCGGGTCCAAAGCGGCTCCACGTACACACGCCGGTCATCCCCGACGAAGAGTACATCTTGTCGACGGTTCTCGCGCCGGGTGATGGGACGAGCACACCCGACCACCGTTGTCCTGATACTCCTCGGCGCGCCGTGAATCTATGCCGACCGGCGGAATCTGTCAATACCAAGACCGGTGATTGTCCTTCGTGGCATACGCTGTGCACCCCGCCTTCCGATAGCCGAAAGAAACGAAAGATGGCGCGGCTCAGCACGCTACTGCTTGTCGAATGAGACAGTTGGCTCGGCGCTTCCCTGGGTCTCCGGAAGATTGTTGCGGATGATCCCATTGCTTGCGGTCATGGTATTCACAACCCGGGCGAGGTTCTCCGAGATGAGGAAATCCGTCAGAGTCCCCCCCTTTCGCTCCGTGGACAGCACGATGCCCGCCTGCCGGACATGGGGCGCTGCGACATTGTGGATATACAAACCCGCCAGAGGCTTGCCTGCCGTAGCCACATAGGAGATGCCGCTGGTCAGAGTCTTCGTTGTCCCTCGCAGAATCAGCCCGTCCACCGTGGTCTGATTACAGTCTTGCACGAGCAAGGCGGCTCTCTTGCTCGTGCTGTTCAGAATCGTGACATCGCGAATCGACAAGCCATTGCAGCTCACAACGGCAATGGGGGATTCAGACGAATCATGATCGAGCACGCGGACATTGTCGAGCACCACATTGTCGGTGTGGGAGATCCGGATGGGAAGCTCGCACCGCTCAGCGGTCACGTCACGGATCGTGAGATTGATGTGCCCCTTGGGCGAGTTGGAGGTTCGGATCGCGTGTTTGCAGTGAACCGCATAGATGTCCTGCACCACCACGTTGCGATTGTCCTGGTGCGGCCGGTTGTGGTCCTGGACGTCCACGGCGTAGATGCAGTCCTCCGCGTACACTTTTCGCACGGTGACGTTGTCCGTCCCGTCGCTGACCTCCACGGCGCCGCGCTTGGAGCTCCGGTAGCCGCGGACGTTATCGACCAGGACATTCCGTATTTTCGCCCCTTCATTGCCGCCCGAAATGGACACCACGTCCCGGATGACGCCCACCCCGACGATGTCGCGGACGACGCCACCGACAAGGTCCTTGTCCGCCGCCTCGATCATGACGCCGTCTTTGGAACTGTCGACGAAGAGCCCCCTCTCGACGGCAAAACTGCCGGCATGAATACGCAGCAGCGGCGCACGGTCGTCCTGCTTTACACTGCTTGCGTTCCCATGGAGTTCGAAGTCCGTGATGCTGACCCCTGCGGCCTGCACGACGATCAGCGAGGTATTGCCGAGCCCTTCCGGCAGTTTCGCATGGATGCCGCGAAGGGTAAGCGGCTTGTCGATGACGACCGGCGTCGAGAACGTCACTGCGCGGTTGCGATCGCACACGATCACCGAATGGGGCCGAGCGGCTTGGATGACCTCCCGAAGATTGCGGTCGCCGACGTGGATGACGGTTGAGGTCGGATCATCGCTCTGGGTCGCTGCCAGGGCGGCAGCGCACAACAAGCCGACAAAGACACCAAGGCCCCCAAAGCCGGCAGCGAAGCTCCGAAAGAACAGGGCCCTGCTCCTATGCGGCACACATCGTGATACGGTCATTGTGTTTCTCCCCAGGCGAACATCACAGGCAAGTGACCACCGCCGGAGCCGGGCACGCACGAGCCCAGCGGCTCGGCTTGACCCGATGATCCGGCGACACCGCCATAGACTATCTGCCGGAGTCTCCCGAGTCCACCAGAAATGCGGCTGCTCGATGGATGACTGGGACTCGTCATGGCGACGCGCATTGACGGCGAACCTATGCGTTGTGTACCATGTGAGCTTATCGGGGCGAGTGCGTTTCTCGCCGTTGTGAGGAGGATGCCACGAGGCCGAACGGAATAGAAAAGCGTATGGCACAGGACGAAACGCCGTGAGCCTGCCGCAGGGTCCGGCAATCGAATCGAAACCGTCGCGCGGGGTCATAGCCCTCGCTGTCATCGCGGCGGCGTTGGGCTTCTTTGTGGACGCCTACGATTTGCTGCTCTACAGCATCGTCCGCAACCAGAGTCTTGCCGCGATCGGGCTGACCGCCGACCAGGTCCTCAGCGTCGGGATCGACCTGCTGAACGCGCAACTCGTGGGCATGCTGATCGGCGGCGTGGTCTGGGGCGTCCTCGGCGACATCTACGGCCGGCGGTCCGTGCTGTTCGGCTCCATCATCCTCTATTCCATCGCGACCTTCGCCAACGCGTTCGCCGGGAGCGTCCCGGTCTACGCGGCGTGCCGGTTTGTCGCGGGGCTGGGGCTGGCGGGAGAGCTGGGAGCGGGGGTCACGCTGGTCTCGGAGCTGATGTCGAAGGAGAACCGGGGGTACGGGACCATGATCGTTGCGGCGGTGGGCGTACTGGGTGTGGTGACCGCCTCGCTGATCGGCGACGCTTTCCCCTGGCGCACGGCCTACGGCATCGGGGGCGGGCTTGGGTTCCTTCTGCTGCTCCTGCGGCTCGGCGTGCGGGAGTCGTCGCTCTTCGACCGCGTCAAGACCGTGTCCGTGTCCCGTGGCAACTTCCTCGCGCTGTTCACCAATGTCCGGCGGCTGAAGAAGTACGCCTGCCTGATCCTCGTGGCCATGCCGATCTGGTACGCCATCGGGATCCTGATCACCTTTTCGCCCGAGATGGGCCAGGCGCTGGGCCTGAGCGTCGCCCCAAGGGCGGGCACCGCGATCCTGCTCTACTATCTCGCCCTGACGTTCGGCGATCTGACCAATGGGTTCTTGAGCCAAAGGTTCCGCAACCGCAAGAAAATCATCGCCGTGTTCCTGCTGCTGACCGTCCTGTTCTGCATCGGCTACTTCACGCTCGGCGGAAGATCGATCACGGGGTTCTATCTGCTGTGTCTGCTGCTCGGGTGGTCCTCCGGCTACTGGGCGTTGTTCATCACGATGTCCGCCGAGCAATTCGGCACCAATTTGCGCGCCACCGTCGCGGTGACCGCGCCGAACTTCGTGCGAGGCCTGACGGCGGTGCTCACGCTGGCCTTCAAGAGCTTGAAGCCCGGTCTCGGCACCGTACCCAGTGCGGCTCTCATCGGCGCGGTCACGATCCTGCTCGCGCTGCTCGCACTGTGGCAGCTTGAGGAAACTTACGGCAAGGACCTCGACTACGCCGAGCCGGTCTGACACGCCCGCCCTCAAGCGCGGCCTGGCGGGGTCGCAGCTACACATTTCACAAATGGGATTCCGCGTTGATCCAAGGAACCCGGCGGATGTGGCACGGGCGCACCGACGGAGCATATGTGGATGTTGGCGATTCCCAATATATATTATATCGCTAATAGGAACACCCTATCTTGCTCCTGCTCCCTTCTCTCCCATTCTTCCGTTTCTCTCGGCGATCCTCAATTTCCTTGCGGCGTTGCCCCGGCGCACCGGACCGCCGCCGCCCTGTGTCCCGCGGCTACGGGCCCCCCGCGCTCTTGAGCCTTGAGACACGCCCGTTGCCTTTCCACTGCCAGGAGCCGAAGAGTTCCGTCTTGCGATCGCGGTTGGCGTCGGGCGGGAAGATCGTGCCCCGGCGCCAGGCCCGGATGTCGCCGCTGGTCTCCTGGGCCCGGGCCTTCGGCAGCTCCGTTCCCGACAGTTCCAGAGGATCGGATTTCAGGCGGTAGAGCGTGACCGTGTCCCGGTCGGGGTAGTAGACGAACTTGTTGTCATCCTGGATGAAGCCCGCCGGCCCCTGGTGCATCCAGCCCGAAAAGTACAGCCTGCGATCCATCGGCAACGGCTGGAGTGCATCGACCCCATCGAAAGGCATCGGGCCGATGTCAAAGCCGAGCAGTCCGAGGATCGTCGGCGTCAGGTCCATCGAGCTGACCGGCCCCGTGATCCGCGTCCCTGGCTCGATCAGGTAGGGTGCTCGCAGGCACATGGCGATCCGCAGCACCTCCTCGAAGGCAAACCGCTCGTGGCCGAGGACCTGGTGCTCCCCAAATCCCTCGCCGTGGTCCCCCACCACGCAGAAGATCGTATCTTCGGTCAAATGAAGATTCGTCAACTCCGCATCGAGCGCGGCGAGGAAGCGGTCCGTGTAGGCGATCGTCTCCAGATAGCGGTCCGACAGCTCCCTGGCGTTGGCGCCATACCACGGCGGGACCTGGTACGGATCGTGCGTCACCGAGCACAGCGTCACCAGCAGGAAAGGTTTGTCCTCCGACTGAATCCAGTCGCTGATCGGCCGGAGCATCGCGAATTCGTCGCAGCCGAGATAGCCCACGAACTGATTCGGGTCATTCAAGTCATCCCGTGACCAGAATTTGTCGAAGCCCAGGTTGTGCACCAGTCCCGGCCGTGATTCGAAGCTCCCCTTGGCCGACTGGAAGAACGCCGTCCGAAAACCGAGACCCTTCTTGAGGATCGTGGCGAGACTCGCGTAAGGCTGATCCACCGGCACCGTCTCGGCGATGTCCTGCGAGGCGGACGGGACTCGACCAGTCAAGAGGGCAAAGAGCGCCTTCGTCGTGTGGGTTACGACCGAGCGCGCGTTCGTAAAGGACACACCCCGGCCTGCCACAGTAGACAGATATGGCGTCAAGCCGCCGACACGGCCGCCCGTCTGTGGAGCGACACCCCCCTGCTCTACCGCCAGCGACGTGCAGTCGTACTGAATCCCTTCGAGCACCACGATCACGACATTATGGTTCATCCGGCCGGGCTTCAGCGTCGCTGGGACCTGGTCGTGCCGGGGCACGATCCGCGTCGCATACTTGAAATCATGCCGCGCGAGGTGCCGATACTTCGGCAGCACGAAGGCAAGCACCATTCGCGACTGGCAATTGAACCGCAGGCCGGCGGCTGCAATCGGCGTTGACCCGAGGCTCGACACGGCTGTGTCGCCGGCAAGGGCCGCCAAGCCGATCGCCAGCGACGCGGCAACCCGTACGCGGAAACGCCGCAGGTCATCGTGCGACGGCGGTGCCTGTGCCAGTATGGGGAAAAAGATCGCCAGCGCTACCGCACTGGGCACCAGCAGGATCGCCGCCGCGCCGGGCATGCGGACCAGATTGATGACCACAATCCATAGGCTGTTCAGCGGGTCGCGGAACAGCGGCGTCAACTCCATCGGCAGAATCTGCGTTCCCGTGCGAATCAGCCAGCCCGCGTTCATCACCGACCAGGTACAAACGAGCGCCGCGAACACCAGCACGCCGCGAATAACTCCTTTCGTCGGCCGAAGATAGCAGACAAGGGCCAGTCCGGCTTCCAGAATCGGCAGAACGCCGATGCCGCTCAACGTCCAACTCGGATACTCGCGCAGCAGCCCATATCGTCCAGCGTGGAATAACTTGGCCGCCAGGTTGCAGAACAGCGCCCCGAAGATGATCGCCGTATATCCGCGCGGCCCCAATACACCATACGCCGCTCTCGCATACAGGCGCATCGGCCCGAATCCTTCAGACCTCAATCCCGTGTCCTTCACAGGCCGAGCATACCTTAGTCCGTCCACGATAGCAAGCACACTACTGTCAACCGTCTCGCTACCTTCATAACCAGCCGAACGCCTCTATGCCACACCAGCTAGCCTCGGCCATTGTCCTCCTTCACCTGAGGCCCCCTAACCAACGGCAGTCGGTCGAGCCCAGCATTCGTTGCACGAGGCCCTCCCCGACACTCTGCACGGCACATGGCAGGGGATCAGAACCCCCCTGCTTCCCATTTGGGTGCCTCATCCAGCGTCATGCCGCGTCCTATAATACATTCCGTCTGGCTCGCATTAATGGCGTTTAGTAACATGTGGCGATCCATCCACCGCTCACCAAAACCGTCAGTCACAATCTGCCAAGCCCTGGTTCAGAGCACAGAGCCAAATGTCGGTGCCCGTGGCTCCAAGAACCGACCGCACTCGCCGAGCCCAGCCACACCGAACCCACGCCCCCTTCCTGCGGTTTTGGCGATTCAAGCCACCAGTGGCCAGGCGACAATGAGGTACCATGCTTCCGATCCGTCGGAGCGCAGGAAATCAAGGACTATTGAGGCGCCGGGATTCCATATCTCTGACCCGCACACAGTCGAGCGATCTGTTGCGGGCCGTGCTGCGGTAAGCTCGCCCGGCTGTTGCCGTGAGCTATTTGTGGTTTGTCCGCACCTTGGAGAAGCGAGCTAATCCCTTGACCGGCAAGTGCTCTGCTTACGCGACTCTCAGGGGGCGCTACGACGACAGTGGAAGGCTGTCAATGCCCGAATCGAGATCGATCATTCATAGATCCGCCCTGCTGCGATTGTTTCACGTGGCGCGCTACCGTCGTATCGAACGGGTTCCAAGATGTGAACTGAGTTGACCTTAGCCTGGATGGCTTTTGCGCGGATGACGACGGGTCGACATGCGTCTTAGGCTCAGGCAGTGGCCGCAATGGACCACAGCGGCCATTCCAAGTCCCGGTGTGCCGAAACTGGCGGTCCTATTGGCGAGTGACGCCGCCAATGGAGACAGCTTCTGGTATGGCATATCCTCCTTCGGCAGGCACGCTCAGACTCGCTTCAATGCGGCTGTCATCCGCCGCAACCGAATCAGCCCGAGCGCGGTTAAACGAGTCCAGCGATGGCACGGACGCAACTCCCCCCTACAACGCAGCCACATGTGAAACGAAGTCCGCCACCTGCAAGATTCTCGCTATCGCCGCCGCCGGGTGCCACTCTGGTGCACCGTTGGCCAATCTGCTTGTGCCAGCGTTGCTCTGTTTGCATCTTCTCGGCCGGACCGCTTGCGGCGAAGGCGAAGGGGCGCAGCGACGCCTTCCAGCGTGGCCCAACGGGTCGCGGGGATTTCATGTGGATCAACGGATCTGCCGTATCACCATCAAGAACAGGGTTTCTGGCAACCAAAGCGACCAGCTTGCCCCGGTGTCAGGTGATCGCGACCAGAGTTGCCGTTCGCTGGCCCCGGACCAAGTCAGACTGTCTGCGAACAGGGGTGCAATGAACGGAGCTTACGCCGTGGAACCGTCAAACCGCATGAAGCGCGAAGGGTGCCATGATTGTGGTAGACAAAAGAGCTAGCATGAACGTCATGTGCGGCGAACCGGCGGCAGCACGGCCCTGCCATTTGGAACCATGCAAGGTGAGGTACGATCGGAGCGGCGCACCTGGATGGAGTCCGTGCCCAGTCGCTTTGGCGTCCACCTACTGTGGACTGTTCCACGTGCCACAAGTGGCGGACGACTGCGTGTTGCCGTGTAAATCTGTAGAAGTTGATGCGGACTTGCCGAAATAAGGCTTGAGTACTGTTGCACACAGCGGTTAAGATCATCGTCTCGCATGGGCCGCATGTCGTCTGGAACAAGGAGGTAACGTATGAATGCAGGGCGCACCGAGAGGCCGCGGCATTTGGGCAGGGGTCTTGAATCGCTCTTAAGTCCTATAAGTATACAGCCAGCCCCGGTCCAAGCGGTGCCTGCGTCGGGTGTTGAATTGCCTAAGATGCCTCCCGACAAGGAGTTAGGCGAGTCTATGCAGGAGTTGGCTGTTGCATCAATATCACCGAATCCGTATCAGGCCCGCACGGTTTGGAACGAAGGTGACTTGGCGGAGCTGGCTTGCTCCATCAAGGCCAACGGCGTCCTTCAGCCGATCCTGGTGCGGCCGGTCCAGGGTGGGTACCAGCTCATTGCGGGAGAGCGTCGCCTGCGCGCGGCTCAGATGGCCGGGCTGGTCCGGGTGCCTGCGCTCGTCCGGCAAGTTACTGAGGAGCAGCTCTTCGAGTGGTCGCTGGTTGAGAACATCCACCGACGGGACCTGAACGCAATCGAACGGGCGAAGGCATATCAGCACTACCTGAGCGCGTTTTCTCTGACGCAGGCGGAGGCGGCCGAGCGGTTGGGCGAGGATCGGTCGGCTATCGCTAACTATGTGCGGCTGCTGGACTTACATGAAGAGATTCGGCAGATGCTCGTGGATGGACGCCTGACGATGGGCCACGCGAGGGCAGTCCTGTCGCTGCCGACGGATGAGTTGCGGCGAAAACTCGCCAACCGCGCCATGGCAGGGCGGCTGAGTGTGCGGGAGGTAGAGCGCCTGGTGCGGAAGCACTTGGAGGAGGAGCCTGGTGGCAAGGGCAAGGTCCGAACGAAGGCGGCTCACATTGCGGATTTGGAGGACAAGCTGTGCCGGCACCTGGGGACGCGTGTAGCGATCGAAACGAAGCGGAACGGTCAGCGCGGGCGGATTCTGATCGAGTTCGATTCGCTTGATGAATTCGACCGCCTCAC
>Ga0315286_10001011_pt1 | contig 24973 bp, 14 predicted proteins | sample YL17G10_0_MG_FD_205038 | JGI IMG/M metagenome (GOLD analysis project Ga0315286, IMG submission 205038) | Sediment microbial communities from Yellowstone Lake, YNP, Wyoming, USA - YL17G10_0 | ecosystem: Environmental > Aquatic > Freshwater > Lake > Sediment | place: USA: Wyoming | collected...
CCGCGAATTTCCTTTTGACATCCGCCGACCCGGTGCCGAAGATCCGTCGTTGCCGCCGCGCCCGTCGCGGCGACGGGAGTCACGATCACCGCGTACCCAATAGAGGATCCGCCGTTGCCGATGTTCCATCGCGGCCGGCGCGCCACCGGCGCCGCTGCTCTCCTGGCATGCGCGCTGGTGCTGGTTCTCGCACCCGTGCGCTCGACCGCGCTCGCGCCGGTGTTCAAAGGATCCCGCATCCTGCCCCCCGGCGAACGGGTGACGAACGGCGAGACCGCATACTTCTACGCTTTCTATGATAGCGCACACTACGCGGTCACCGCGGACTTCGCGGCGCTCGATGAGACCGCGACCGATCCGGTCGCCGGCACCTGGGTCGGCGACCTGCCGCTCGATCCGAGCGACCCGCTCCACCCCTGGCCCTGTTACGCTTTTCAGCACGCCATCGCCTCGACCAACCGGCGCGCCGACGATGACGGGATCCTCGTGCCCGTGACCGCGCTCAACCCGGCGACCCAGGAGAGCGTCACCAACTCGGTGGTGCGTTTCTGCCTCTCGAACCACCCCCCACGCCATCTCCGAACACGCATCCTGGGGGATCCCGAGCGCTTCGAGATCCTCGATGGGGACACCCTCTACACGCTGCGCAACGGCGACTCGCTGAGCCTGGAGACGACCTGGCGCTTCCACGCCATCCCCTTCTTCACGCAGGCAGATTTTTCCGCACTCGACGACAGCTTTGCCCCCGAGCGCGTCTACTACTCCCTGGTCGCGGCGCCCTCGGACAGTGAGCAGACCCATGCGGTCTACTACGAGCTGGACGAGCGCGCGCAGGGCGCCGGCACCACCACCCTACCCTTTCGCGTCCGGGCCATCGACGGTGGCTGCGGGCGCGACTCGGTGACGCTGCGGGTCCGGATCGACAACGATCCGCCCGCGGGCCAGCCGATCTTCCGCGACCTGCCGGCGGAGGTTCCCTCGCCGACCCTGGCGATTCACGGCGTGGCACCCCCCGGCTCGCACGATCTGCTGGTCGTGCTCAACCACGTCACGGAGCGGGCCTTGGATGTCGTGCCGGTGGGCGACTCGCTCGTCTTCCAGGGCACGCTCGAGCTGCAGCCGGGGACCAATCATCTCGTCGGCTACGCGCGCGACCGTGTCGGCAATCGCTCGCTGCCCTCCGCCAGCCACATCGTCAGGCTACTGAACGCGCCGCAGTTCAAGCGCTGGGCGGTGCTCGCCCCCGATTCGGCGACCTCGGAGGGAACCCGGGTGGTGGGGTTGCAGAACGGCGACCTGATCCGCCTCCGCAGCTACTGGGACAGCCGTGCGGCGTACGACGTCTGGGCGGACTTCCGCCCGATCGACTCGGAAGCGACCGGGCCGGTGCTCGGCGTGCCGGTCGAGAACCTGGTCGTTGCGGTGGGCGACAGCTCGGAGACCTGGTTCGGCTACCAATTCGAGCACGCCGTCTCGGCGGCCAACACCCGCGGCGACGACGACGGGATCATCATCCCGGTGCGCGCCCGCGATCCGGAGACCGGCTTCGAATCCACCAGTGAGGCGTTGCAGTTCTGCCTCAGCAATCATCCGCCGGAACACCTCTGGACCCGGGTGATCGGCGACTCGGCGCGTTTCGTGGTGCGCGACGCCGGCACGCTCTACGTCGTGCGCAACGGCGGATCGATCTTCCTGCAGACCAGCTGGCGGTCGCCGAACCGTCCGCTCGCGCTGCGGGCCGACTTCTCGCTCGTCGACAAGGACTACTTCTCCTACCCGGAGACGCGTTATCTGATCGACTCTCTGAGCACCCCGACGATCGCAACCTACGGCATCATCTACAACTTCAGCCTGGATGCCTGCTGCGATGCCGGTGAGCCGACCTACCCGTTGCCGGTGCGGATCGTGGTGACCGACACCGGCTGCGGGTTGGCCTCGACGACCGTGCTGCTGGAGATGGACAACCAGGGTCCCGCGGGCAGCCCGGTATTGGAGCCGCCCCCACCCCCCAGCACGATCGCCGCGTCTCTCGCGGTGCAGGGGAGTGCGCCGGAGGGCTCCACCGACGCACGGATCGAAGTGCAGCACCTCGACGCCGACAGCACCGACGCGATCACGCTGACCCTGGATGAGGCGTTGCACTTCAGCGGCACGGTGCCGCTCCTCCCCGGCGCGAACCGGATCGTAGCCTACGGGCGCGACCGCGTCGGGAACCTCTCGGGCGCCTCGCGAGCCTACGAAGTCGAGCGCGTGACCGAGGTCTGGACCTTCGAGGTGCCGAAGCCGCTGCGTCCGGGCGATCACGTCGTGCTGCGGAGCCGGAGCGGCTGGTCGCGGCTCGCCGCGACGGTCTTCAACCTTCAGGGCGATCGGGTGCACGCCTGGGAGGTGCGCGGGCAACCGCTGCTCTATCTCGACGATCACGTCTGGGACGGCCGCAACGGCAGCCGTGAGATGGTCGGACCCGGCCCCTATCTGCTCCACGTGCGGGCAACCGACGCCGGGGGCCGCGAGCGGGAGGAGGTCAAGGCCTTTGTCTTCCAGCGCTAGAGATCGGCGCGCGCGCGGTCGCGGCTGGGCCATCGCGGGCTGGGGGCTCGGCCTGACGCTGTGCATTGCGGTGCCCGCGGTCGCCGGGGACCGCGGCGCGCGGACCGGGGCCTTCGCCGATCTGGAGCCCGGCGGACGGGGCGCCGCGCTGGGCGGGGCCTTCGCGCCTCTGGTGGACGATCCGACCGCAATCCACTGGAATCCATCCCGTCTCGCGACGGTCGAAGCGCGCGGCATCGTCGCGACCTACTCGGATCTTTTCGGCCTGCACCTGGCGCGGCACGCCGCCTTCTTCGTCGCGTGGCCCCACCACGACCCCGTGCTCGAATGGGACCGAGGGACCCTCACGACGGGATCGCGCGAGTCTCATTCCGCGTGGGGCGTCGGAATCCAGTCCACGCAGGTCGATCTCGATCCCGAGAGCTACGCGGAATACGACCTCGCGCTGGCCCACGCCCGGCGCGGCCGCCTGGGTTTGAATTGGGGGCTGGCTGGTCACCTCCTGTTCGTGCGCAGCGACCTGGACGGGGTGTCGGCGTCCGGCTTCGCGCTCGATCTCGCGCTGAGCCGGACGATCGCCTCGCGAATCGACGGAACGATGCGAATCGACGGAACGCTGGTGGTGCGCTCGCTCCTCTCGGACCTGAGCTGGAAGAACGCCGGCCGGGAGCCGCTCACGCGCACCGCGGAAGCGGGCGTCGGCATCGGACTGGGACCCCTGCGCGTGCCGGCGACCCTCACCCTCGACCTGGACGCGGGCGCTCTGCGGCAGGCGGCGGCCGGTGCGGAATGGAGCCCGGTGGGCCCGGCCCTCACGCTGCGGGGGGGACTGCGCTGGCGCGACGACGGCGATCGCGCCGAGGTGCGCGGCGGCGGCGGGGTCGGACTGCGCTGGAAAGAGATCGCCTTCGACTACGGCCTGGCGCTGGGGCCGAGCGAGCTCGGCGAGACGCATCACTTCGGGCTTCGGCTCGGGTTCTAGCAACATCGGCGCCGCGGATCGAGTGCGCGGCCCAGGAGCTCGCGGCTCTAGAAGGAATCCGACGATGGTCCGCAACGGCAAGGTGCAGAGTCCCTACGGCGTGGAGGAATGGGGGTCGGGGTATTTCGCCATCGGACCCGCCGGGCATCTGATCGTCTGCCCGTTCCGCGACCACCGCAGCGTCGATCTGACCCAGGTCGTGCGTCAGGCGGCGCGGCTGGGTCTGGCGCCGCCGATGCTGGTGCGCTTCCCCCAGATCCTGCAAACCCAACTGGAGGAGCTCTACCACTGCTTCGACCGTGCGCGGGTGGAGTTCGGCTACAAGCGCGCCTATCGCGCGGTCTACCCGATGAAGGTCAACCCGATGCGCGCGGTGGTCCAGAGCCTGCTCGGGGCGGGCCGCCCGAGCGCGTTCGGTCTCGAAGTCGGCAGCAAGCCGGAGCTGGCGATCGCGCTGTCGCAGCATCTGCCCGAAGGTTCCTGGATCTGCATCAACGGCTTCAAGGATCAGCCGCTGGTCGAGCTGGCGACGCTCGCTTCGGGCGGACCGGCGAAGATCGTGATCGTGGTCGAGCGCCTGCGCGAGATCCCGCTCATCGTGCAGGAGGCCCGGCGCCAGGGGAAGTCGCCTGCCCTCGGCCTCCGCTGTCGCTTGCATCAGCGGGGCAGCGGGCGTTGGGAGGCCTCCGGCGGGGAGACCTCCAAGTTCGGTCTGGGGCCGACCGAGCTGCTCTACGCGATCGACCTGCTGCGCCAGGAAAATCTGCTCGAGCGGCTGGAGGTGCTCCACTACCACATCGGGTCCCAGATCACCAGCGTGCGACGCATCAAGGACGCGGTGAAGGAAGCCGCGCGTATCTATGCCAAGCTGCGCAAGCGCGGCGCGCCGCTCACGACGCTCAACGTCGGCGGCGGTCTGGGGGTGGACTACGACGGCAGCAACACACCCTCGGACAGCAGCGTCAACTACAACATGCAGGAGTTCGCCAACAACGTCGTCTACACCGTTCAGGAGGTCTGCGTCGAGGAGGAGGTCCCGGTCCCGGATCTAGTATCGGAGAGCGGGCGGGCCCTGACTGCGCACCACTCGCTGCTGATCACCAACTGCGAGAGCCGCGAGAGCGACGTCCCGGTCGACTTCGCGGTGAACGAGTCGCCTGCGGATCAGGACGAGGAACGGCCGACCGAGCTGTTGGAGATGGAGGAGATCGCCCGCGGCATCTCGATCAAGAACTTCCGCGAGTACTACCACGACGCGGTCGCCACCCGCGGCGAGATCCAGACCCTCTTCGGCCTGGGCTATCTCTCATTGGAGCGCAAGGCCCGCGCCGAGCAGCAGTTCTACGAGGTCTGCCGCAAGGCCCTTGCCTGCGCGCGCCAGATCGGCTTCGCCTCCGACGAATTCCGCGCGCTGGAGAAGACCTTCCGCGCCAAGTACGTGACCAACTTCAGCGTCTTCTGCTCGGTGCCGGATGCCTGGGCGATCGAGCAGCTCTTCCCGGTGGTGCCGATCCATCGCCTGAACGAGACCCCGACCGAGACCGGGATCCTGGTGGATCTCACCTGCGACTCCGACGGCGTGATCGACAAGTTCACCGACGTGCGGGACGTCAAGGAAGTGCTCGAGCTGCACGCCGGATCGACCGAGCAGCCGTATCTCCTGGCGATCTGTCTGCTCGGTGCCTATCAGGAGGTGATGGGCGACCATCACAATCTCTTCGGCAGCCCGTCCGAGCTGGCGGTCACCCTCGACGAGGGCGGCATCGATGTCCAGGTGATCAACACCGGCCAGACCGTCGACCAGTTGGCGCGCGTCGCGGGCTACGACCCGGGCGAAATGAAGCGCGTCGTCGGCCGGGCGCTCCGCGACCGCGAAGGGCAGCCGGGCGCCCCGCGGGTGGCGGGCACGTACAAGGCGTTCTGCAACAGCTCGCCCTATCTGGAGAGCGATCTGGCGCCGCTCGAAGCGCTCGACAAGACCCCGGGGTGGACCCCGGCCGCGGCGGCCGAGCCGGAGCGCGTCGAGCTCGAGTAGGATCGATGGGCGTCGCGCGGCATGGGGGGCCATGAGGGCTCGCCGCGAGTTTCGCAGCGCCGTGAGTCACACCCATGAGCCTCGACGCGCCCCGATGCGCGGCGATGCAGAGTGCTCGGATCGGTACGCGCGAGAATGTCTGAGCGCCGAGCCCTCCCTGGCCCCCCATCCCGCCGCCCGGGTGCGATCCGCGGCGGCCTAGAACCGCAAACCGTACGCTGCCTTGAGAAACGCGACGCGAGTCACCTCACGCGCTCGATCGCTTCCGTCTGGCGTGCCACCCGGTTCATACGCGTTGCCCCAGCCGAGCTGCAGGGTCGTTTCCGGCGCGATACGCAGCTCGGCCAGGAAATCGGTCACCCAGCGCCCCGGCCCGCCCCCCGCGTCGACGGTCGCCCGCAGACGGAAGTGCCGGTGCGGTTGCACCTCGAGGCGCCCGCGTCGCGCATCGGCTTCCGAGAGGGGCACGCGGGGCGCACGCCACAGCCGAACTTGAGTCGCCTCGATCGAGGCGGAAAGCCACGCGCTCGGCCGCAGCGTCAGCCCGGCGCTCACGGTTCGGCTTCGCCCCTGCGCCGGGATGGTGGCGTAGATCGGGGTGCCGGCGAATGCCCCGCCGAGCGTGAGACGCAACCAGGAGCGTGGAGCGCTCTCCGCCGTCGCCTGCCAGGCTCCGGCGTCGAAGCGTCTCCCCGCGCACCACTCCGCACCCAGAGTTCGCGCGAACGTGACCGCGCCGGGACCGGCCGTTTCCAGCCGAATACCAAAACGCGCCAGGCGATCCGTCGGCGCGCCGGTGCAGGCCCCCGCCGCCGTGGCGGAGATCCATGCGGTGAGCCGCGTGCATCCCGGGAGTCGCGGACAGAAGTGCCGGCGGCCTTCGAGGCTCGCCTCGCGTACGTCGCACCGGCGCAGGACACCCGTGGGGACGACGAAGTCGGGGGCGACTTCCTGATAGACGAGGTTGAGGCCGCGCCACGCCCCGCACCAGTCGACGTGCAGCGCGGTCGCGTGACCGCCGGCACGCCCGGTCCCAACGTTGCGCAGGAGATGGGCCGCAACGCGGACCCCGCGCGCAAGGACCAGATCCGCGTCGAGACCCGTCACACCCGCGGTCCGGCCCGCCCCCGCGGTACCGGCGAGACGGGAATCCGCAGCCCCGTCGTGCCGCATGCCGGCGTAGAACCCGACGAACGATGCACCGCTCAGGTAGCTGCGGCCGCGGACCCAGAGTGCGGAGTGCGGGCGCTCCCCCTCCGCGCCGTCGCGGACCCAGAGCAATCCGAGACGGTTGGCGCCGCCGATCTGCCCGGCCAACCGTGCGCCCGCGACCGGGACGACGATCGCCCGGCTGTGAAAGACCGCCGCCAGCTCGCCTCCTTCCGCGGCGACATCGAAGAGGTCGCGGTCCTCCAGAAAGAACGCGCGCTTCTCCGCGTAGACGATCGGGAAGCGGCGATTGAGGCTCACCTGGGGTGCGTCAGCCTCGACGTGGCTGAAATCGGGACGAAGCGTCACGGCGAGCGCGACACCGGAGGACACCGCCGCGCGGGCCGTGAAGCCCGCCGCCGGGCGAGCCCTCCCGGGTCGCCATCCGCCTCGGTCATCGCGCGTCTCGCATCGGTGCAGCGTCAGGACCGGCAGCAGCTCGGCGCGAGCGCCGGCGATCTCCGGCGCCAGATCGAGGGACGCGCCGGCGGCGAGCCAGTTCTGGTTTCCGGTCTCGATCGGGGGCCAGCTCGCCCGCTCTCCCGTGCGGCGGATCTGGCGCAAGGCGAAGAACCCCACGCGCCGCGAGACGGCCCCGCCCAGGCTGCTCCACGGCACGGACAGTTCCGCCGACCAACCCGCGCTGTCCCGAACCGCGGCAGCATCGAAGTCGTAGTCGACACCGACATCGTCCCCACCACTGCCGGCCGAAAGCAGCGCGTCCATAGGGCAGCCGCGGGGATTCACCATCAGCTCGACGGCGCTCCGCCCCTGAGCCATCGGATCGAGAATTACACCGATCCAGTCATCGTCGAACGCCGCATCGCGTTTCGCCAGCCGGCAGCGGATCTGCTCCGGGTGCGTGTCGTGACAGCGAAAGGCAAGGTAGAGCCCTTCGTCGTCCCAGGCGATTCGCACCTCGGTCTCCTGGCTCGGTTTTCGACCGGGCTCGGGAAGAAAATCGAGGAAGCCGGTCGCCGGCGCTGCGACTTTCCAGACTGGATCGTCGAGCCGACCGTCGATGCACGGCGGCCGGTCGGCGCGGACGGAAGCCCATTCGATCGCGCCAGCGGACGACGAGGTCAAGCAGACCATCCAGAGCGCCATGGAAGCAACCCGCACCGACAGAGCCCCCCACGGCCCAGGGTCGTGCCCGCACCGGGACGACTCGTGCGTCGCGACGGCGTCGGGCTACCCCACCCAATAGCCGATTCCGGGCCGGAATCCGGAGAGGTCGTGGACGAGCCGCGCCGCCCAGTCTAGAATCCGCGCCGCCGCCGGGAGGAACGGGATTTGAAACGAACCGACCGCACCCTGTTGGGCCTCTGCTTCCTGATCTCGGGCGCGACGAGCCTGCTGCTCGAGGTCGCCTGGTCCAAGGAGCTTTCCTACGTTCTGGGGAACACGCTCTACGCCGTCTCCACGGTGGTGGCGGCGTTCATGGCGGGGCTGGGCATCGGGAGCGTCGTCGCCAGCCGCCGGGCCGATCGCTTCGGCAACCCGGTGCGAACCTACGCGTTGCTCCAGGTCGCGATTGCCGTCTGCGGGATCGGTCTGGTCCACGTTCTGCGAGGGACGGATCCGCTCTTCGCGCTCCTCTACCGCACCCTCGCCGCAGCCCCCGGCGCATTCCTGCTGGCGCGGTTTCTCCTGGTTTTCGCGTTCCTCCTCGTGCCGACGACGCTGATGGGCATGACGCTGCCGGTCATCGTCGGCGCGTTCAGCCGGAGGGTGCGGAACTACGAGTACCTAGCCGGGCTGCTCTACGGGGTCAACACCGTGGGAGCCGTGGCCGGCACCCTCGTCGGGGGATTCCTGATCCTCCCGAGTTTGGGTCTCTGGAAAAGCTGCCTGCTCGCTGGTCTCCTGGATCTGGGAGTTGCCTTGGTCGCGCTGCCGATGGCGCGTCGTGTCGGCACCATTCCCGATGTCCGGCTGAACGCAGAGGCCCGCATCAATGCCCCGCGTCCCGGCTGGACCGCAGCGCAGTGGTGGATCGCAGCGCTCTACGGGGTCTCCGGGCTGGTGGCATTGCTCCTGGAGGTCGCATGGTTCCGTCTGCTGGGTCTGACCCTCGGTCCCTCGGTCTATGCCTTCGCCGCGATGCTCGGCGTCTATCTGGCCGGCATCGGACTGGGAAGCGTTCTCTTTGCTTCCTGGGTAGCCCGCGCGCGTCGGCCGGGGCTTTGGATCATGGCCGGGCTGGAGACCGTGCTGGGCCTGATCTCGCTGGGGCAGCTCTTCCTGTACAACTCGCTGCCCGAGCTCTTCACCCGGGTTTTCCGCAGCTCGGTCGGGAGTCTCGGCGCGGGCGGATTCGCGCCCTCGTTCCTGTTCATCTCGGGCCTAGTCGTTTTCCTGCCCTGCCTGGTGATGGGGGCCCTCTTCCCCGCCGCGGTGCGCGCGATCCGCGAGGCGGGCCGGGAGCTGACCCCCGAGAGGCACGTCGGCCGTCTCTACATGCTCAACACGGCGGGCGGCATCACCGGCAGCCTGCTCGCCGGCTTCTGGCTGATTCCCGCGATCGGTGTCTGGCGGACCCTGGTCCTCGCCGGCCTGGCGAGCATCGGCGTGGGGGCGCTCCTGTTCCTGCGCGCCTCTTCGGCAGCGCCGAGGGTCCGCGTCGGGTATCTCGCGGCAACGATCGCCGCCGGCTTGATCCTGGCTTTCACGGCGCCCGCCTGGAACGTGCACCTGTATAACCTCGGGCTCTACCAACAGGCCTACGGATCGGAGGACGCGGCTTCCGCCATTCCCCTCGGGGAGGAGCTGATCTACTTCCGGGACGGGATCAACGCCCCGGTCGGCGTCTATCGAACCACCGGGAATGTCACCCTCTACGTTTCCGGCAAGCCGGATGCGAGCATGGGCGGGTCCGACCTCTTCACCCAACTGCTAATCGGGCACCTGCCCGTCTCCTTCTGCGCCCACCCGAAACGGGTCGCGATGGTCGGCTACGGCAGCGGCATGACGGCGGCGGGGGTCCTGGCCCACCCCGAGGTGGAGCATCTCGACATCATCGAGATTGAACAGGCGGTACTCGACGCCTCCCCGTACTTTGCCGCGATCAACGGCAACCCGGAGCGGGACCCCCGCACGCGCCTGCGGCTGGAGGACGGCCGGATCCACCTGAAGTACGCGGACCAGGCGTACGACGTCATCGCCTCGGAACCGTCGAATCCCTGGATGGCCGGCATCGCCAACCTGTTCACCGCCGACTTCTACCGTTCGGTGCGCTCGCGTCTCAGGCCGGGGGGCATCTTCGCGCAATGGATCCAGGAGTATGACATCTCGGAGGGGACTTTCCGCGGGATCCTGGCGGGGCTGCAGGACGCCTTTCCCCATGTGATCCTCTTCCGGACAGCTCCCGGCGACTTCATGGTGATGGCCTCGGATCGTCCGATCTCGATCCCGTGGGATGTCTTTCGCTCGCGCTTCGAACGGGTGTCAGGCGGCGACACGTATCGGCGGATCGGAATCCGGGATCCACTGCAGCTCGCCTTCTTCTTTCAGGGACCGGAGGCGGCGCTGCGGGATCTCACGCGGGGCACGCGGCAGCGCAACACCGATGACAACGTGTGGCTTGAATATCGCCTGCCCAAGGAGCTGATGAGCCATGCGGTGGTCGGCGTCGGATCGGAATTCGGGCTCGAGGTGATCGCCGCCGGCGCGGATACCCGGTTGCGCGCGCTGCAGGAGTTGCTGCCCGGAGTTCCGGCGCAGGATTTGCTGCGCGAGATGGTCGCCTACCCGCACCACCTCGATCCCGATCCCACGGCGCCGCTGGTCAGCGCCGATCTGTGGCGCAACACGCGACAGGTGCTGGTGCGCGGGCTCGAGACGGAGCTGAACCGCGAGGGACGGGCCGATCTGGCGGCCGCGGTGGCGCGCTGGGACCGCGAAGGCGATGCGCACCGCGCCCGGAACGAGCGGTTGACGCTCGAGCTCCGCGAGCCTGCGCGGCAGGCGCGCCCCCCCGATCCAGCGGTCATCGAACGGGCCCTCGCCGAGGCCCCCGATCTCCCGTACGTGCAGCTCAGCCTGGGCGACTTCGCAGTCTCCGTCGGAGAGGAGGCCAAGGCCGAAACGGCGTTCCTCAAGGCGATCGAGCAGCCAAGCGGCTACCCCTACTTCGCCGGGTTGATCGCGCTCGCCCGCCTCTCCGCGCGGCGCGACCAGCTCGATCGGGCCGAGCAGTACTGCCGGAAGGCGATCGAGTGGAATCCGTACTACCCAAAGGCGTTCCTGATCCTGGCACAGCTCGAGTCCACTTCCGGCCGCACGGACGCCGCCGCCCGGACGATCCAACTCGGGCTCCGCTCCAACCCGAGCGACCCGGGTCTGCGGCGGCTCGCGGCCCGCGCTCACCCCCCCAGGTAGATCTTCCGGATCAGAGTCTGCCCCGCGACATCGATCCGGATGAAGTAGAGCCCGGGCGCTACCGGATCGCCGTCATCGCTCCGCGCGTCCCAGCGCAGCTCAACCGGGCGTCCGGCCGGCAGACGCTCGTCGATCCATTGACGGACCGGCGCGCCCGCGACGGTGAAGATCCGTCCGATCACCTCCGCCGAGCCCTCGAGGTTGGGCGGCAGGGTGAGCCGGAAGCGGGCCTCATCCTCGATCGGATGCGGGAAAGGCCCTTCGAGCCGGAGCGCGTCGCGGAAGAGCGGCGTCTCCGGGCCCGGCGCGCTGCTATTGCCGGACGCGTCGACCGCCGCGATCGACAGATAGAGGTTCTCGCCGATCGGCGTCGCCGCAAAGGTCCAGTACGTCTCGTCCACCGGCTTTTCGGTGAGGCGCGCGCGCTCCGCGGCAGCCGCCGGACGGCCGTAGACGTGGTAGCCGACCACATCGCTCTCGGTCGCGGCGGGCCAGGAGACCGTGGCCGTCCCGTTCTCCGGATCGATCGCGACCGTGGGGGCGGCGGGCGACGCGGGCGCGTTCGCGTCGTACGCGGCGGTTCGCACCTCGAGCGGCACCCAGAACTCGGACCAGCGTCCGAGCCCGTTGCGCGTCCGCAGCCCGATCCAGTACGTCCGATCGACGCCGAGCGAGGCGAGCCGCAGCGTCTCGGCCGCGCGTGCCGGTCCCGGTTGACGCGCGGGTTGCAGGCGCTGCGGTGAGGCCCATTCCGCGCCCACGGGGGGCGTCTCGTCCCAGACGATCTCGTAGACTTCCGCGGTGGAACCGCCACCCTCGGGCGCGCTCCAGGCGAGCTCTATCCAATCGACACCGATCACGGCAGCCCGCAGGTCCGTGACGGTCGCCGCAGGCGTGACCGGTCCCGGCGCGTACCTCGGGACCCACAACCGCTCGCCGATCGCGGAGAGATTGCCTTCTTCGTCGACGGCCCTCACCGCCAGACCGTAGTCCTCGTCCGCAATCAGCCCGGTCACGGTATGACAGACCGGGTTGCCGCGGGCGGGCAGGGTGGCCTCGATCGGCTCGATTGCGGCGCGCTCCCAGCTCGCGGCGTCGATCCGTTCGCCGGTGAGGACGGCGATGACGTACCCCGCAGCCTCTCCCGTCGAGCCGTCGTCCCCGGAGGGGGTCCAGCACATCGTCAGCTCACCGGCGTCGAGCGTGGAGACGTACAGGCCCTCGACCCGGCCGGGCGGGATCGTGTCGATGTCCAACGGTGCCGCGGGCAGATAGACCGAAGCGAAGTTCGAGATCGCGCCGGCCGCTCCCGTCTCGTCGCAGTAGCGCAGCGCGAAGCCCCATGACCGATCCGTCTCGAGGCCTTCGCGACGCAGCGAGTCGATCGCCCCGCCGGGGATGATGTTCTCCAACGTGTCCCGCTCCGCCGCATCCCATTCCTCCGGCGTCTCGATCATCTGATCGGCGCGCATGGCGACGATCAGCCGCACCGCCGTCCCGCTCGGGCCGTCATCCCCCGCCGCCGTCCAGTTCAGCCGCACCGCACCCGGCCCGACGAGATCGATCGAGAGGTCGGTCACGCGCCCGGGAGGGACGTCATCCGCGGCATCCGGCGTCGCGAAGGCGACCGGCGGACCGAGGGAAGAAATCCATCCCGCGTCGTCGAGGGCGCGCACGGCGACGCTGTAGGTCTGCCCGGGCTCGAGGTTCTCCAGCGTGAACTGCATCGGGGTCGAAGGCTCACCGGGCGTCGGAAGCCCGTCGGTCGTTTTCCGCGCCCGGTCCCACGCCGCCTCGGTCGTCAGCGCTTCCGCGTCGCTCCAACCCAGGACGAAACTCTCCGCCCGGCCGACCCAGCCGTCATCGCCGGGGGACGACCACTCGAGGACCGCCCACGTCTCGCCCACGCTGGTTGCCGTCAAATCCGGGATCGCCGCCGGCGGCATCGCGTCGGTTGCCGGCGTGGTCGAGGCCACGAACGGATTGGAGAGTCCCCCCACCTGCCCCTCCTCGTCGTACGCGCGCACGCCGATCGCATAGGCGGTCTCCGGCGCCAGCCCGTCCAGCACGTACTCGGTGGGCGTCCCCGCTTCGGGAGGAACGGGGAGACCCTCGATCCGCCGGTAGGCGGCGCCCCATTCCGTCTCCGTGTCGATCGGGTCGGAACCGGCGGCCCAGGCGATTTCGAAGTGATCCGCCCGCCCGATCGCGCCATCGTCTCCCGGAGCGGTCCAGACGAGATGCAGTGAGGTCGTGGTAGCCGCGACCAGCGCCAGATCGCCGACCGCCGCCGGCGGCACGAGGTCCGGCGGGGGGGTATCGGGTTCGGTCGTCCCGCTCAAGGGCGGCGGGAGCGGCGAGTAGAGACCGACCTCATCGACCGCGCGCAGCGCGAGGCCGTAGGTCGTCGCGGGCCGGAGACCGGTCATGCGATACCGCTGTCGCGTGCCGGCGGGCGCCGGGAGCGGTGTTTCGAGTGTCTCACGCACCGCCGCGGCCCAGCGCGCCTCGCTGTCGATCGCGTTCCCCTCGAGATGCGCGAGAACATAGAAGCTCGACGCTCCACGCGTTCCGTCATCCCCGGGAGCGGTCCAGACCAGATCGAAGCCGTCGGTGTAGCGTTCCTCGATCTCTGTGTCGTCGATCCCGGAAGGCGGCGTGTGATCGGGAACATCCGCGGTCGTTACCACCAGCGGGTTGGAGAGATTCGAGCGAAGGCCCGTCTCATCGAAGACGCGGATCGCGATTCCGTAGTCCGTGCTCGGATCGAATCCGGTGAGCCGGACGGTTTCCGCCTGGCCGGGTTCGCCCGGATCCGGCAGCTCGTCTTCCGCCGGTTGCGCCGCCGACCAGTCGGACTCATCGTCGATCGCCCGGCCCGGCAGGTAGCGCAGCTCGTAGTGATGCGCCCGGCCCGCCAGGCCGTCGTCTCCGGTCGCGGTCCAGGCGAGATTCATCCAGTCCGCGCCCTGCTGCGGAGAACGCAGATCGTCGACCGCGCCGGGCGCGACCGTGTCGGGGATCGCCGGGGTCGTCGCGACCACGACGCCGCCCAGGGCCGACAGCAGACCGGCGTCGTCATAGGCCCGCACCGTGATCGCGTAGGTTTGTTCCGGGGTGAGATCGCTCAGCGTGTAGTCGACGCTCCGTCCCGCGTCCAGCGGTTGCGGCAACCCGGAGTCGATCTTCCGCGCCCGCTGCCAGTCGGACTCGCCCTGCAGTCCCGGGCCCTCGAGGTACCCGAGCACGAAGCGCGCGGACCGGCCGATGAGACCGTCGTCGCCGGTGCAGGTCCAGCGCAGGTCGGCCGAGGTGCTCGCGACGTTCGGGGCTGAAATCTGCGTGATCGGCGCGGGCGGGACCATGTCGGGCAGAACGATCGTCCCCGTCGTCAGCAATGGGGAGTTGCCAAGCCCGGAGAGATGCTGGGCGTCGTCGTAGGCGCGCACGGTGAGTCCGTAGGTCGTGCCCTGCGCGAGGCCGCGCAGACGGTAGGTCTCCGGGCTGCCGGAGGGGGCCGGAGCCGGGAGGTCACCGCTGACCTTCTCCGCCTGCGTCCAGGCCGCCTCGGTCGTGATCGTGTCGCCCTGCAAGTAGCCGAGCACATAGCTGGTGGCCCGACCCACCGTCCCGTCGTCTCCGGTCGCAGTCCAGCGCAGCCGGAAGCCGTCAAAGTACGTGCTGTCGGCGGCCAGGTCCTGGATCGGTGAGGGACCGACCCCGTCCGGCGCCGGGTTCGTCGTGACCACGAGCGGGTTCGACAGCCCCGAGACATGGTCAGCCTCGTCCACCACGCGCACCGCCAGCCCGTAGGTCGTGTTGCTGCTCAGGCCATCGGCGCGCATGTCTTGATACGATCCGGGGGCTCCCGGCGTCGGCACGCCGCCGGTGACCGGGACCGCCTGTGACCAGTCGCTCTCGCTGCTGATGGCGCGGCCGGTGAGCCGGCGGACGAGGTAGTGATCGGCGATGCCCGTGAGACCGTCGTCGCCGGTGGCGGTCCACGCGATCTGCGCCCAACTCGAACCATGATCGGGCGAGGTCAGGTTCGTGATCGGCGCCGGCGGGACCGTGTCTTCCTCGAGCGGCTCGGTCGTCGCGGTGACGACGTTGGAGATCCCGGGCTCGGGACGCCAGTAGATCGTGTTGCGCGCGGCGAACCAATAGCCGGTGCCCGGCGCAAGGCCGGTGACCGGGTACGAGACGCGTTCGCCGGGCACGCCCGTGACCGCGTCCCCGGGAGCCGGTGTCGCGGCGTCCCAGTTCTCCGCGGTGATCGGAACGGTCGCATAGCGCACCTCGGTGCGGTCGAAGGTGCGCTGCCAGCCGTCGGGAATCACCCAGGTCAGGACCACCTGGTCCGCGCCGGTCGAGTCGACCGCCAGATCTCTCAGCGGCAGCCAGAAGGCGAAGCGCGAGTCCTCCGCGCGTATGCTGCGAACCGGGTGGTCGTACGGATTGACCTCGACGAAACCGCGGGTGAACTGGCGGACGTAGAGCGTGTCGGCGCCGTAGAGCTCGCGCTGGTAGTCCTCGACCGGCTCACCGAGGTCCCAGTCGAAGCTGGGCAGCCACGTCGGGTAGTGTGCATCGCGGGTGAAGATGAAGTAGCCGTCGCCGAGCAGGGTCGTGCCCAGGCCCCACCGTTGCAGTCGGCTCTGGTAGCTCGGGTCCCACGTCTCGCCGTGCGTAATGACCATCAGAAAGCTCATGTCCCACCCGTCGCGCTCGTCGATCCCGGTCGGATGCATGTAGCGCTCGGCGAACTGGTAGCCGTCGCCGAGGAACGTGTCTCCCCAGCGCCGGCCGTACATCCAGCTCCACCAGCTCCTGAACGGATTGGTCCGGCTGGGGCGCCAGTCCTCGAGCTTCAGCCCGTTCAGCTCCCAGGCCCATTCGGGATTGAGCTGGTAGCCGCCGCGGTTGATGTTGACGATCAGGTCGGAGTCGAGCGTGCGGAGCATGTCCTGGCGGAAGGCAACGTTCGTTTCCTGGTACAGGATCGAGAGGGAATCCTCATAGCCTCCGTCCCAGCACGTGCCGTCGATCCCCTCGGCCAGACCGTCGCGATCCGGGTCGGCGTAGCGGTACTGATCCGACTCACAACAGGCGGGGCAATCGAAGAAGGTTTCCCACGCGATCCCGTCGTAGGCGCTCGAGCCGTACCCCCAGCGCTCCCAGACGGACGAGTGGTAGGCAATCTGCGGCAGCGCGACGTTGATGTACCACTCGGCGTAGGTCATCCCGCGCGAGGTCCCGTAGGTCCCGCGCGGGCAGTAGCGCGTCCAGTTTGAGGCGTAGCCGGCCCACTCGTGGATGCGTTCCCCGGAGGTGTCGTAGAGGTACCAGTCGTTCTGCATCGCGTAGAACTTGCAGAGGGACATCAGACACCAGGCGGTGTCGGGGTACCAGTAGGTCAGTTCCTCCTGGGCGCTCTCGATGTTCTGGGGCATGGTGCGGTGCAGGATGATCTGATGCGGATTGCGCGCGCGCATGTCCGCGATCACATCGGGGCGCTCGCGGCACGTGACGAGATCGAACCAGGAAAGCGTCTCCCGCTGGGCTTCGGTGAACTGACCGACCGTGTAGACGTAGGTGGCGACTTTCGGATAAGTGGGCACGCCCCCGCGTGTCGCTCGTGAGGGCGTAGGGAGTGCAACGCCCACGAGCAGCGCGGCAAGTGAAAGACGCAAGGCGAGTGCGCGGGTCATGCGGCTCCTTCCGATGCTATTCATCCGGGATGCAGTACCGCCACGCGGGGCGGCCTTGGCTAGGGGGCACAAAGCATGCCAGGCAGCCTCTGGAGCGTAGGCCGCAAGCGGCTGTCATGCAAGCAGATACGCGATCGTTTCGCGCGGCGGCGGTACCCGGCGCCGTCACCGTGCGTTCTGCACGCGTCGGCTGCAATGCAACGCGCGGCGCGGCCCTCGCGGAACAGCGATGACGCATCCGGTGTTCATGCCAGGTGACGGCCGTTGAGCGCTCGCCTACCGTCGGGCGGCGCGGATGCGTGGGGGGCGGGCCGGAAGCGGCGACGTCATCGGCCACCGGGTGCGGAAGCGGAATGGAATGGAGGAGACACGGATGAACCGGAGTTCGAATGGCTGGAGGAGGTCCTTGGCGCCGACCCAGGGGGTGGTCTTCGCAGCCGCGATGCTGTTGGCGTTGAATGTCGTGTTCCGAGGTGGTGATTCCGCCCAGGCGGCCCCCCCCCCGAGTGCACGCGAACTGTCCGATCCGGTGACGGTCGCCAACGCCCTCAGCGATGCGTTCTCGCAGGTCGCGGACCGCGTACTACCGGCGGTGGTCACGATCACCAGCGAGAAGACGGTCTCGACCGGACCGTTCGCCGACTCGCGCGGTCAGGGCTTCCCGGGCTTCTTCGACAACTTCTTCGGGCCCCTCCGTCGTGGGGCTCCCCAGGAATACCGCCAGCGCGCGCTCGGCTCCGGCTTCATCGTTTCCGCCGACGGAACGATCCTGACCGCCAACCACGTGGTGCAGGGCGCCGAGAAGGTCCTGGTGCGCCTCCCGGACGATCGGGAACTGACCGCCGAGGTCGTCGGCACCGATCCGAAAACCGACGTCGCGGTGCTGCGCGTCAAGTCGGACACGCCGCTGCCCGTGGTCCCGTTGGGCGACAGCGACGGGTTGCGCGTCGGCGAGTGGGTGGTGGCGCTGGGCAACCCATTTGGCGAGGGCCTGCGCGGTACGGTGACCGCGGGCATCGTCAGCGCCAAGGGGCGCTCGCGGATCGGGCTGACCGACTACGAGGACTTCATCCAGACCGATGCCGCGATCAACCCCGGCAACAGCGGCGGCCCGCTGGTCAACCTGCGCGGGGAGGTGATTGGGGTCAACACCGCCATCGCCAGCCGCACCGGCGGCTATCAGGGCGTCGGCTTCGCCGTCCCGATCAACCTGGTGAAGCAGATCAAGGAGAGTCTCCTGACCGAGGGCCACGTGGTGCGCGGCTGGCTGGGCGTCTACATCGGCGACCTGAGCCAGTCGTTGCGCGACGCGTTCCAGATGTCGGAGAAGGGCGGCGCGCTGGTGCAGCAGGTGGTCAAGGACGGTCCGGCGGAGAAGGCGGGCCTGCAGGACGGCGACATCCTGCTGGAGATCGACGGCACTCCGCTCGCCGACGGCCGCGACCTGCGCTTCCGCATCGCCGAGATGCGACCGGGCAGCCGCGTCGAGTTGCGGGTGCTCCGCGACGGCGAACGCCACACGCTGCACGCCGAGCTGGGCGAACTCCCATCGGACAAGGCGGAAGCGGAAGGCGCCCCCGAGGTGGAGCGTCCGACGGAAAGGCTCGGCTTCACGATCGAGGATCTGACGCGCGACATGCGTCGCGAGCTCCAGCTCGACGTCGATGTCGAGGGAGTTATCGTGACGCAGGTGGAGAGCGGTTCGGAGGCCGAGGACGAGGGCATGCGCCTGGGCGACGTGATCGTCGAGCTGGGACGCAGGCCCGTGACCGACGTGGACCAGTTTCGCACCGCGGTCCGGAAGATCGGCACCGGCGAGGTCGTGCTGCTGACCGTGCTCACCGACGGCAACCGGCACTTCGTCGCGCTGCGCATGCCCGAGTTGTAGGGTCGCGGACGCCTTCCGTGGAACGGGCCCGGCGCCGGATGCCACCGGTCGCGGGCCCGCTCTATTATTCCCCCACCGCCTTCGCCCGCCGGCACTTCGGCGGTCCGGTCTTCCGCGTCATCGTCGACGCCGGGTTCTCCTGCCCAGTGCGCGACGGAACGCTGGGCCGCGGTGGTTGTCTCTTCTGCAGCGTCGATGGATTCCGCCCGCCGACCAGCCGGCCCGAGCTCTCGCTGCGCGAGCAGGTCGAGCCGGCGCTTCCGCGTCTCCGGTCGCGCTATCCCCGGGCGAGCGGGTTCCTCGTCTACCTGCAGCCGTACACGAACACCTACGGATCGCCCGAGCGCCTGGCGCAGGTGCTCGACGAGGCTCGCACGCTCGAGGGCGCGGTCGGCACCGTGATCGGTACGCGGCCCGATGCGCTGCCCGAACCGATACTTGCCGTGCTCGAAGAGGCCGCGCGGCGGGCCTTCCTCCAGGTCGAGTTGGGCGTGCAATCGACGCACGATCCGACACTGCGGGAGATGCGGCGGCAGCACACCTGGGCCGACTCGCTACGGGCGATCGCGGCGCTGCGGGCTCGAGGCGTGCGCGTCGGTGCGCACATCATCATGGGCACGCCGTGGGAGCCGGTGCGTTCGCAGATCCGCGGCGCGCGGCTTCTCTCCGCGGCCGGCGTCGACGCGGTGAAGCTGCATCATCTCCAGGTGCTGCGCGGGAGCGCAATGGCCGGGATGCGGGAGCCCGCCGAGTGGCCGCTGCCGACCTGGCGCCAGTACGCGCGGATCGCGGCGGCGTTTCTCGAGCGCCTGGACGCGCGGATCGTCGTCGAACGCTTGCTCGCCCGAGCGCCGCGCGAGATGCTCCTGGCACCGCGCTGGGGGGTGCCGCCGGAGCGCGTGTGCCGCGAGATCGCGGGCGTGCTGCGGGCGCGCGGCAGCCGTCAGGGACGGCTCGCGGCTCGAGCCTAGCCGGGTTCCGGTCGCCGTCCCCGGCCCGGCGGAGACATCCGAGGGAGGTCGGCCGCAACGATGGATACCCCACCTGTCACCTTCGCGCTGGTCCACCCGAGCGAGCCGGGAAACGCGGGCGCCGCAGCGCGCAGTCTGACCGCGTTCGGTTTCCACGAGCTCTGCTTGATTGCGCCGCGGCGGTTGCCGGACGAGACCGATCGTGCGCTCGCGGTGCGCTGGGGCCGGGCGGTGCTCGATTCCGCCGAGATCGTCCCCGCCAGGGAGGAGCGAACCCACCTCGCGCACTTCGACCAGGTCTGGGGCACGACCGCGCGCACCGGGCGCCAGCGTCGAATTGCGAGCGCGACCGATCTCGTCGCCGACTACCTGCAGCGGCGGCCCGGGCGGCTCCTGGTCCTCTTCGGCCCGGAACGCGACGGCCTGAGCCGGGCCTGGCTCGACCGTTGCCATCGGCTGGTGCACATCCCGACGCCGGGCGGTCCCCTCAACCTGGCGCACGCGGTGACGGTGATCGCCTACGAGTTCCGCCGGCAGATCTCCGACGCGCCCGCCGGCGAGACCGGCGCATCGGCCGAGCATCGTCGCGAGATCCTCGCGCGCGCAGAAGCGCTGCTGCGGCGGATCGGCTATCCGACCCGCTCGCTCCGACGCCACCCGCCGGAGGCGTATCTCGAACCGCTGCGCAGTGGGCCCCTTTCGCGCCGCCAGGCGCGCTGGATGCTGGGTTTGCTCGCGCGGCTGGAGCGGTTTCACACTCGCACTGGGAAGGAGGGTTGTGCCATGCGGCGTCCCCGGAACGCTGGTGTACAACCACGACGCGACCTTCGATAACGGTTACGCCTGAAGATCCAACGGCGCATGGCCGGAGCATTACGGTGCCTGGGGCGAAGCCTACGATCTCGGGGCATGTCAGGTGGTCTGTGGCTGGTTCATGGCTGCGGACGAGACCGGATCCGGCGGCCACCCCTGGACCTACATCGCGCCGGACATCGGCGTGCCGAGCGGGTGGCAGCCCCCGAACTTTGTCTTCGATGACTGCCACGGCCTCGGGATCGGTCTCTACTACGACGATGTTCCGACGCGGATCGAGGCGCCCACCTGGGGCACGCTGAAGGCGCCGTTCCGGTAGCCTTCGGGCACGCCGGGCCCAGGCGAAACCGCTACGCCGGAAACGTCGCACACGTCTCCAGGTCGAACGTGAAGCCCTCGGGCCGGAACTCACCGGTCCGCACGTCCTGCGCGTAGGTGCCCGCCCAACGCCGCTCGGCGACGACCCGCACCGCGATGCCGAATTCGTAGGACCGGATCGCCGCAACGAGCTGGTGGTAGAGGTCTGCAACGGCGAACGTGACGACGCCCAGACGATTCTCCAGATCCTCAGGATCGTCGCGTCCGAGGATCGTCACGCGGGGAATGCCGCGCATCCCCGCCAGCAGACGCCGCGTGAGCGCGCGCTCGTGCGGGGCCCGCGACTGCCGCCGAGGACCGGCACCGGACGGCGGGCGCCGAGCACCTCCGGCGCGACGAATCCGCCGCGGCCGGCAGGCGCAAGCCGGCGGGATGATTGACTTGATCCCGGGCCTGTCCTACCCTACCGGTCAAGGTGGTTGCTGTCCGGCGCCGCCGAACCGGAGGAGAAGAGGGCCATGGGCAAAACTGGCAAGCACGTCCATGTCGTCGGCACGGGCACGATCGGGGAACCCCTGCTCGGCCTGTTGTGCGCATTCCGCAAGGAGCTCGGGATCGAGACCGTCAGCTTCAACAAGAAGCAGGCGCTCACCTACGACCGCCCCAAGGTGAAGGCGCTGATCCGGCGCGGGGCGCTACTGGTGGCCGACCAGGAGATGATCCCCAAGTTCGAGGAGCTGGGGATGAAGATCGCCTTCGACTACGCGGAGGCGCTGGCGCGCGCCGACGTGGTGATCGACTGCACCCCGAAGGGGAACGACCACAAGAAACTGCACTACGAAAAGGTTGCCGACACGACTCAGGGCTTCGTCGCCCAGGGGAGCGAGTTCGGCTTCGGCAAGATGTACGCGCGCGGGATCAACGACGCCGCGCTTAAGGCCGGCACCGACAAGTTCATCCAGGTCGTCTCCTGCAACACCCACAACCTGGCGGTGGTGATCGACACCCTGGCGCTACAGGACAAGGACCCGGCCAATCTGGTCGAGGGCCGCTTCGTGCTGATCCGCCGCTCCAACGACATCAGCCAGGACGACAAGTTCATCCCCGCTCCCCAGGCGGGCAAGCACGACGACGCGGTTTTCGGCACGCATCACGCGCGGGACGCCTGGCACCTCTTCAAGACCCTGAACTACGAGCTGCCGCTCTTCAGCTCGGCGATGAAGGTGAACACCCAGTACATGCACGCGATGTGGTTCGCCATCAAGCTGCGCGAGCGGATCACGCTTTCTCAGGTGATCGCGCGGCTGCGCGAGAACCAGCGCGTAGCGCTTACCGAGAAGCGCACCAGCAACTCGATCTTCTCCTTTGGGCGCGACCAGGGGCACTTCGGGCGGCTGCTGAGCCAGACCGTGCTCTCGGTGCCCACACTCCACGTGAAGGACGAGCACGAGGTGATCGGCTTCACCTTCACGCCGCAGGACGGCAACTCGCTGCTCTCTTCCGTGGCGGTGGCGACCTGGTTCCTCTACCCCGACGACTACGTGGAGCGGCTGCAGGCGCTGAAGGCGTTCTTCTTCGACGAGATCTAGTCCCGGCATCCATGCCCGGAACGCAGCGGCGGTGGACCGGGCGCCTAGCGGATGTGGCGCCGGCGCAGGAGCTGCAGGAACTCCTCGCGCGTGGCGCGATCCTCGCGGAAGTCGCCCAGCACCTCGCTGGTTGTCATGTAGGCGTTTTGCTTCTCCACCCCGCGCATCGCCAGACAGAGGTGGAACGCCTCGATCACGACCCCGACGCCCCGCGGCCGCACCACTTCCTGCAGGCCCTCCGCGATCTGCATCGTGAGGCGCTCCTGAAGCTGGATCCGGCGCGCATAGAGCTCGACCAGCCGCGGGATCTTGCTCAACCCGATCACCCGGCCGTCGGGGATGTAGGCGACGTGCACCTTGCCGTAGAAGGGCAGCAGGTGGTGCTCGCAGAGGCTGTAGAAGTCGATGTCCTTGATCACCACCATCTGGTCGTAGGGCTGTTCGAAGACCGCGCCGTTGACGACGTCGGCCAGGGTTTGCCCGTATCCGCGGGTGATCCGGCGAAACGCCTCCTCGAAACGCGCCGGCGTCCGGAGGAGGCCCTGGCGCTCGGGATCCTCGCCGCAGGCGAGCAGCAGCCGTCGCGCCAACTCCCGGATCTCAGACATCGTGACGCTCCTCCCCGAGCAGCGCCGGCTCCGTCAGGAGCGCCCGCGCCCGCGGGATCACCGCCGCGATCGCCTCCTTGAGCGGCTGGTTCAGCGTGACTCCCGAAGCCAGCGGGCGGCCGCCGCCCCCCAGGTCGCGGGCCAGCGTGCCGACGGGGTGTTGGCCCTTGGAGCGAAATGTGACCTTGACCCCACCCCCGGGCAGCTCGCGGAACAGGATCGCCAGTTCCACGCCGCGGATCGCCATCAGGTGATCGATCACGCCGTCGGCGTCGCCGGCGCTGGTGCGCGTCCAACGAAAGAGCTCGCCGCTCAGGTAGGTCCAGGCGATCCGTCCGTCGGCGTCGCTCATCACCCGGCTCAATGCGGCGGTAAGCAGCTCGACCCGCGCGAAGGACTCGTTTTCGAAGAGACGGGCGACGGTCTCGGTGTGGCTCGCCCCGCGCCGGATCAGCTCGGCGGCAATCAGCAGCGTCTCGTCACGGGCGTTCCGCATCCGAAAGCTGCCGGTGTCGAAGAGGATCGACGCGTACAGCGCGCTCGCCATCGCCCCGTCGACCTCAGCGCCGGTGGCCAGGAAGTAACGGTAGAGGACCTCCCCGGTGGCGCTGGCGTCCGGATCGATCAAGGCCAGCACATCGTCCGGAGACCGCGCCTGGTGATGATCGAAGAGGATCTTCGGGGCACGCGAGCGCCGCAGGCGCTCCCCCAACTGACCCATGTAGTCCCAGTCGCTGACGTCGAGCAGGATCAGCAGGTCGTGCTCCGGGACCTCGGTATCGCCGTGGGACCACGCCGACTGCGGCAGACCGGACAGCTCGACCAGGTAGCGGTAGCTCTCCTGGATCGGGGTCGGGTTGCGCACCACCACGCGGCGACCCAGGTGCATCAGATGGCGGGCCAACGCCGACTCCGAGCCGACCGAATCCGCCTCGGGGAAGATGTGCGAGGCGAGCAGGATGCGCTTCGCCCCCGCGATCCGGCCGCGGGCCTCCGCACAAAACTCGATCAGCCCGTGGGGCATGCTTCCCGCCGTCGCTCGGCGCGCCTAGCGCAGGAGCGCTTCCACCTGCTTATCGAGCACGCGATGGAGCAGCGGCTGTGCGGCCTCGCTCAGCTCCCGGATCGCGCTCCGCAGCTCGCCCGGATCGTGACTCTCGAGCGTCTCCTCCAGATCGCGCGTCTTGCTCGTGATCAACTGCTTCTCGTCGCGCGTCATCGAGCTGGGATGGTTTTGCGCCGCGGTGCGCACCGTGCCCAGAAGCAGGCGCCCCCGCTCCCGCAGTGCCTCGCACAGGCGCTCGGGGAAGCCGCCGTCCTCGGGCGGGGGCAGTTCGGAAACCAGGAGCGACGCCTGCGAGCTGCTCAATCCCCGGTCCGGTCGCACATCCACGCCGAGAGCCTTGCTCTTGGTGACCTCGCGCGCCTCGACGGAGAGGACCGCATCCTCGTCTAGCGCGAAGGTGACCTCGATCTGTGCCTGGCCCTCCTTGAGGACGGGCAGACGCGAGATCTCGACCCGGGCCAGCGGCTCCCAGCGCAGGCCGCGATGGGCGAAAAGCGCCACCCCGACCTCGGTCTGCCGCTCCAGGTACGTCGTGAAGAGCTCGGTGCGGCTGGCCGGAACGGTCTCGCCGCGGTCGAGCAGCACGAGGGTCTGTCCGCCCTGGCCCTGCAAACCGAGCGACGCCGGCAGGGCGTCGAGCACCAGCGGACCGGGCAGCTCGTGCTCGAGGTATCTCGCGCGCACCAGAGCCCCCTGCGCCGCCGCATCCAAGGGATCGATGCCCTCGAGCGGCCGGCGCGCGAAGAGGGTCTCGACGTGTTGCGCCGCCGCGGGCAGACGCGCCATTCCGCCGGCCAGCAGGAGCGCGTCTAGATCGCTGCGGCTCAGCCGCGCATCGGCCAGCAGGCGCTCG